>Ga0079224_100008453_pt1 | contig 13948 bp, 17 predicted proteins | sample Stecom2015_FD_80414 | JGI IMG/M metagenome (GOLD analysis project Ga0079224, IMG submission 80414) | Agricultural soil microbial communities from Utah to study Nitrogen management - Steer compost 2015 | ecosystem: Environmental > Terrestrial > Soil > Agricultural land | place: USA: Utah... | reverse complement strand
TGGATGTAAAAGATGGAGGAATAGGAAAAACCTCAAAAGGAATAAGAGCTAAGATCCTGCAAAGTGGCATAAGCTAACTTTAAGATTTTCAACCTCTTAAATTTAATAAATTCCCTGCAATTTCTTCTCATTTTAAACCTGATGTTTATCATGTTTTCAATAAAAATGTGGAAACAAAATCATATCTTTTTAGTGCTTAAAATGTAATACCATTTAAGAAAAATCAATGTTTAAAGATAAAATAGTATGGATAACTGGTGCGTCTTCAGGCATAGGGCGGGAGATGGCAATACAGTTTGCGGAAATGGGGGCTCATGTAGCGGTTTCGGCAAGAAGAAAGGAGCGCCTTGAAGATCTTGTAAAAGAAATTGAACAACATGGTCAAAAGGCCCTGGCAATTCCTTGTGATGTAACAAAAGAGGAAGAAGTTGAGCAGGCGGTGAAGCAAATAATCTCTTACTATGGCAAGCTGGATGTCGCTGTGGCCAATGCAGGTTTTGGAGTCGGCGGAAAAATAGAATCTCTAAATGCCGATGACTGGAGGCGCCAGCTGGATGTAAATGTAGTTGGCCTTGCAATTACAATAAAGCACAGCCTGCCTTTTTTAAGAAAATCGCATGGGAGGGTTGTCCTTATGGGAAGTGTGGCCGCTATGATCTCTTCTCCAAAAGGTGCGCCTTATGGAGCTTCCAAGGCTGCAGTAAGAGCGATAGGACAGGTTGTATCAATGGAATTACACGGCAGCGGAGTATCATGTACCACCATACACCCGGGATTTATTGAAAGCGAAATAGGACAGGTAGACAACAATGGAATTTACCGTCCTGAGTGGCAGGATAAAAGACCTAAAAACCTTATCTGGCCTGCAAATAAAGCAGTGAAGCAGATGTTGAAAGGGATTAAAAACAGAAAAAGAGAAATCATTATAACCGGGCATGGTAAGGTCCTGGGGTTTATAGGAAAACATTTTCCCGGGATGATACATTGGGCCACAGTCAAAAAATTACTTCCAAGTCCGAATTAAAAAAGGCTCAGTTTTTTGAAATTTCAAAATATGAACGATAAATCGAAGATCAACGATTTCGCCACATAGTTCTCCGGAAAGTTCATCCTTCCCTTTAATCTCCCTTTATGTCTGGACCTTTTACGCGAAGTTTTAATGTATATTTATGTTATGCAGCATCCTAATGAAAAGATTATTGAGGAATTCTATCAGGCCTTCCAACAAGGTAACCCAAAAGCCATGAATGCGTGTTACCATAAAGACATTGTCTTTTATGATCCTGCGTTTGGCCATATTAAGGGAGACCGGGTTAGAGCTATGTGGTTTATGCTTTTGGAAAAAAGCAAAGGTGAGTTGAGCCTAAGCTATAGCGAAATACAGGCTAATGATTTTAACGCAAGCGCCAGGTGGACCGCCAGCTATAATTTTGGCCCTCAAAGACGTCGGGTGATAAACGAGGGGGTGGGAACCTTCTACATTCAGAACGGAAAGATCCTGCAACATACAGATCATTTTAATTTGTGGAACTGGTCCAGGCAAGCCCTGGGATACAAAGGTTATTTGCTGGGATGGACAAAATCGATGAAACTTAAGATCCAGCAGGAATCCAGTAAGATGCTCTCCCGCTACATTCAAAAAATGCGGTCTCTGGAAGAGGATGATAACTGATCCTTCTCTTTCTCCTGGTCACTCCCTGTTTTATTTTTTTTGGGGTTTGCCAGTTCTCAGCCAGGCCTTTATAGCAAAATTCATTATATACATTTCTAAAAAACAGGAGCTCAAAAACTAACCGTATATAAAAACGGTAGGCCACGGCCTTATTATGATCTGCGCATTTTAACCTTCAGGGAGTATTTGAAAACAATAATCAGATCTCGGGAAAAAGCATTGGATATAAATCTAACGTATCCAAAACTCTCCTATAGAATAAGTTGTGGCATGACCACTTATTAAAACCCTTTTGCCCTCATCCTTACAGATCAATGTACCTCCCCGTTGGGAAATTTGCCGGGCATGCATCTCTTTTTTTCCGAGCCGATTGCCCCAATAAGGTATAAGGGAACAATGTGCCGATCCTGTTACCGGATCCTCAAATACCGTGGCACGCGGAGTAAAAAACCGGGAAACAAAATCACAATCATTTCCGGGAGCAGTAAATATCACTCCACCCGTGCCCAGTTCCAGTTGGTCAAAATTTAACCTGTTTATCTCAATGTTCCTTACATCATCTTCGGAAGGATACACGAGAACAAAATCACGGGCTTTCATCACAGTGGTGGGTAGGATATTGATAGAATCTTTCAGCAATTGCGGAAGGGCTAGCACCGAAGGATTTCGTGAGGGAAAATCAAGCGTATATAGTCCGTCATTTACCACAACTTCCAAATCTCCGCTTAGAGTTTCAAAAAGGATATTTTTTCCCGGGTGTTTAAGAATTTCTTTTAAAACATGAGAGGCCGCAAGTGTAGCATGGCCACAAAGGTCCATTTCAACTTCAGGGGTAAACCAGCGCAAGTGCACTTTATCGCCCTTATCTATAATAAAAGCGGTTTCGGCAACCGCATTTTCCTGCGCGATCTTCATCAGTATTTCATCAGGCAACCAATCCTTTAAAGGAACCACGCAGGCTGGATTTCCGCTGAAGATCTTATCTGTAAATGCGTCTATTTGATATAGAAGAAATTTCATATGGTTATGTTTATACTACTTGCGGAATTTATAAATTTTTTTGTGGATCTATATTACCTGATCCATAGTATCATGTAATATCACCCTTATTTGAATTTTTGTCAGTTAGTTTTTGATATTAAAACATTTGATTTGCCGGTATAAGGCCACGGGAAACTTCTTTTGATCCTATAGCCGAACCCTAAATCTTATCAGGCAGATCATAAAAAGATCACATTATAAAGCCTCCTCTTAGCTCTTTGCCTTATTTTTGTACTCTTTAAATAAGAGCTGTTATGAAAGTGAAAAGCAAAACTATTCTGGAATATTTGAACCCGCCCGGTAAAGTCTCGGGAAGAATTGGCCTGTCAAAGGAAGAGATAAAAAACTCCTTTTTGGAGCACCTGTTTTATGGGATAGGTCGTCTACCCGCTGTTGCCAGCCCCAATGACCTTTATACAGCTCTCGCCCTTGCAGTAAGGGACCGGGTTTTTAGTGATTTTGTACGTTCAACTGCCTTATATGCCAGGGAGAATGCGAGGGGGATTGCTTATCTTTCAGCAGAGTACCTTCCCGGGCCGCACCTGGGAATGAATTTGCTTAACCTGGGTATCACAGAACAAACCAGGGAAGCCCTTGCTGAACTGGATCTTGATCTTGATGCCATTGTTGATCAGGAAGTGGAGCCTGGTTTAGGGAATGGAGGTTTAGGAAGACTGGCTTCCTGTTATATGGATGCACTTGCTACTTTAGGTATACCTTCAGTTGCCTACGGTATTCGATATGAATTTGGGATATTTACCCAGGCGATAAAAGACGGCTGGCAGGTAGAAGCTACAGATAAATGGCTTAACAACGGTAATCCCTGGGAAGTTGCACGGCCTGAGATCCATTATGAAGTGAATTTCGGCGGAAGCACAGACCATGATTATGAAGAGGGAAATGTTTCTCGCGTAAAATGGAATCCTGATACCGTAATTAAGGGTATTGCTTATGATACGCCTATACTTGGTTACAAGAGCAATGCGATAATAATGAGATTATGGAAAGCAGAGGCGGTGGAATCTTTTGACTTTTCGGCATTCAACACAGGTGATTATTATAAGGCTGTTGAGGAAAAACTCAATTCTGAAAACATCACCAAGGTTCTCTATCCCAATGATGAAACCATCACAGGAAAGGAACTTAGATTAAAACAACAATATTTCTTTGTATCCTGTTCACTTCAGGATATCATTAGATTACAGCTTCTGCAAAACCGAAGCCTGGAAGACCTTCATGAAAAATTTACAATTCAGCTTAATGATACCCATCCATCTATTGGGGTAGCCGAGCTCATGAGATTGCTTATAGATGAGTATGAAATGGAATGGGATCAGGCCTGGATGGTTACCGGCAAAACGTTTGCCTATACCAATCACACGCTTCTTCCTGAAGCTCTTGAAAAATGGCCGGTAAGTATTCTTGGGAAGCTTTTACCAAGGCACCTGGAGATCATTTATGAGATCAATCGGAGGTTTATAAAAGACCTGAGGGCAAATACCGATTTTAATGAGGAAAAGATCTCCCGGATGTCTATTATTGAAGAGGGTGACAGGCCGGCTGTACGTATGGCTCACCTGGCTACCGTTGGTAGTTATAAGGTAAACGGGGTATCGGCCCTGCACTCAGAACTGTTGAAAAAACAGGTGTTGAATGATTTTGATGATCTTTGGCCCGAGAAACTTGTAAATGTTACTAACGGGATCTCACATCGCCGCTTCCTGGTGGTTAGCAATCCTTTACAAACAAAATTGATTTCTGAAAAGATCGGTGATGGCTGGCTTACAGAACTTGATAAACTAAAAGAACTTCTTCCTTATGCCGAAGATGCAGACTTCCGTAAAAAATGGATGGAGGTTAAGCTGCAGAACAAGCGTGACCTGGCCAGGCTTATTGAAGCCAGGACGGGTATACAGGTTGATCCAGCCATGATCTTTGATGTGCTGGCCAAACGACTTCATGAATACAAGCGTCAGCATTTAAAAGTGCTGCATATTTTGAGCCTTTACAAACGTATTAAAAATGGTACTGGCAATGATATCGCTCCTACTGCCTTTATTTTTGCAGGTAAGGCAGCTCCAGGATATGTTTTTGCCAAACTTATAATCAAACTTATCACATCTGTGGGAGATTTGGTGAATAATGATCCAGAGGTAAATGACAAGCTAAAAGTGATCTTCCTTCCAAACTTCAGTGTAAAATTAGCGCACCGGGTTTATCCCGCTGCCGATCTTTCTGAACAAATTTCTATGGCAGGAAAGGAAGCTTCTGGAACAGGGAATATGAAATTTGCTTTGAACGGTGCCCTGACCGTAGGTACTCTTGATGGAGCCAATGTAGAAATTAGAGACGAGGTAGGAGAGGAGAACTTTTTCCTTTTTGGATTAACCACCCCTGAAGTGCAAAAAGTCAAAACCTCGGGATATGAACCAATTCAAATTTATAAGGATGATGCTGAATTAAAAGCGGTTCTCGATATGTTGATCTCGGGAGATCTTTCAAATGGAGATAAAGAACTTTTCCGTCCTGTTTATGACAACTTGTTGCACCATGATCCTTATTTATTGTTAAGGGATTATAGATCGTATATTGAAAGTCAGGATGAGATTCACAGGGTTTGGCAGGATAAAGAGGAATGGGCCCGAAAGTCAATAATCAACGCCGGAAGCATGGGCAAGTTTTCATCAGACAGGTCAATACAGGATTATTGCGATGATATCTGGAAGGTGGAAGCCATCAGGGTAAAGGATTAAAAACCTCTAATATTTAAACATCAAAACCCGGCCAACAAAAAGGCCGGGTTTTTTGGTTTTTTATAGTTTTAGGTTTGAGCTTATTTATGTAATTGAATAATTGGTTAAGAGTAGCCATTTAATTTTCGCCGGCGTTTAATAGAAAAATAGCTATAACAGTAAGTGGAAAAATATAATACCAAGAACAATGAACCTGCAATAAGTATATAGTTATAGTAAGCTGCAAAGAAATTCATCATTAGAGATAAAGATCCTAAAAGATAACAACTCAAGAATAATAAGAAGAAAATTGTTCGGATTACAGGTCCTGGATGTCTCATGTAATAGAGAATTAATATCTTAAAGGTATGTTAATTCATCCTATTAAACTGTTAATGTTGGGTTTAAGGATAAAACTGGGTGATTTCACCCATATTGGAGATGCTCATCAAATGCAATATATGCAGCGCCGAGCAGAAGGGGGAATTAATAAATAAAATAGAAACTTCAATTCTAAACATAATTTCATAAATTCACTTCCCCCTTTCCTATCCTGTGGCGGGACCTATTAACAGGCCCGAAATAGATTTATTTGCTATGTGTTTTTTAATAAATAGTACCCTTAATTCATTCAATTATTGAGGGCGGAATAACACAGAAGTAAAAATGATTAAAGTGAAGGTTAAAGACCAGATGACCAATAGGGACAGAATAGGAGTTATAATTATTGTACTTTTTCTGTTCATTGGCGGATTAATGTACTTATAAATACGATAAAGGGTAAAATTTTTGTTAAACAAAGGTTAACATACTTCAGAAATATTTTGTAATATTGCATCCCCCCAATGATTGGAAATGGTAATTCGATGAAAATTATGCATTCCATTTTATGAACCCCAACACCTGTTTCCTTGTCTCAACAGGATAAAAATATACCCCGGTGAATACATTCAGGACCCTATTTCTTGAATCAGATTCTTTTGCTGATAATAAACTTAAATACAAATTGGAGAAAGCGCTGATACTCTGTGAGCTGCTCACTTTCAATTCCGGCGATTCCATAGATCATTCAACCTTATATAAAGTTTCCTCTTCAGACTACCCGGATGTAGATCATGGTTTGTCCAGATCATTCCCGGAGGAGGAAAAAGTTTCCTATATAAATAAGGAACGTTCTCACAACCAAACCCTAAAAATTCAATATTCACCTAAAATGATTGAAGAAGCGGTTTAGTATACAACATTTTGCCCGGCGCGGAACAGGATCCCCTCATACGAGTACTTTCCCCCGCATGTTTCTGTTTGGCGGCCGGGCTTTTTTATTGAAATAGAAGCTTTCATTTATATTTCTTCATTGCAAATTCCGCTTATTTATGAACTCTTATCAACAAAAGGGCTGCGGAAGTTTTAAAAAGCGTTACTTTGAAGGAAATGAAAAGTCTTGTAGGTATTTTTGTCGTTTTGATTGTAGGTGTCATCTTTATTGCTGCCTGGGATCTTTCTTCCTCCACTTCAGTTGACGATACCAATTATAATGAGATCGCATGGAGCGTTCCAGGGAAAAATGAATTAAAAAAGGTGAGTAATTCATTCTCAAAAAGTGGTATTCCGCTATGTTCTACCTATTACATTAAAAAATTCAGCGGTGAAAAATATTTCATAGCATGTGATGAAGGTGATAATAACTGGAATTATTATACGGTATACACGAGCCAAAACAAAGTTTATAACACCTCAATAGATCTCGTGGCCGGGTTTATACCACCTGAACGAGCGAAAAAAAGATCCAAAAATCACCTTATTGAAAATGATTCAGAGCTGTCAGTAAAAGCAGCACCCGTTAAAGCTCATCCCACCACAGAGGCTAAGTAAATATTGCTTTATAGAAGGGAATAGAAAACAAGGACCGGTTTGGCCTGATTTTTAATTTTTTATTTCCCCAAAGACACAATTCAAAACATCCTTATCTTTATAAAAATTTTCACTTGGATTTTAACCAAAGGATTCAAAAGATCAAAAACTTAAAGACCTTTAAAATTAAGGATAGGAATTTGTCATATACTCTCACCTTTTTGAACAATTTCAGAACCGCTTTAAAAATCTCCATTGGCAATGCCCAATTTAAATTATAAGATCATATCCCATATTATGGGACTGCTTCTTTTATTCAACGGGGGATTTATGCTGCTGGCTTCTTTAGTGAGTTGGTATTACCAGGATGGAGTTACCATGCACATTTCCATAGCCTCACTAATTTCCATGTTTACGGGAACATTTTTAATGTTTCTTACACGGGGTCACCGCAAAGAGGTAAAAACCAGGGAAGGCTATGTAGTGGTTACATTTGGCTGGTTGTTCATGGCCTTCAGCGGTACCTTACCCTATGTAATAACCGGTGCAATTCCTTCATTTACCGATGCATTTTTTGAAACCATGTCCGGATACACTACCACCGGAGCCACCATTCTTATGGATATTGAATCAATTCCCCGGGGATTGTTATTTTGGAGAAGCCTTACACATTGGATAGGGGGTATGGGTATTATAGTATTGGCCATAGCAATTTTACCACTTTTGGGTATTGGAGGAATGCAGCTATTCTCGGCTGAATCCCCCGGGCCAAGTGCCGATAAACTGAAACCCCGTATTGCTGATACCGCCAAACGTCTTTGGTTTATCTATGTAGGCTTTACCGCCATACAAACGGTTCTATTAAAATTGGCCGGAATGGGGCTGTTTGACGCCGTGAATCACGCCATGAGCACCATGGCAACAGGGGGATTTTCTACAAAAAATCAAAGTGCTGCCTACTGGAATGATAACCCGATCATCCAGTATATCATGATCATTTTCATGTTTATTGCCGGGGCAAATTTTGTGCTGAGTTACTTCGGATTCAAGGGCCGATTTAGGAAAATCTGGCGTGATGACGAGTTCAGGTGGTATACAGGATTTGTAGTTATTTTCACTATCATAGCAACGCTTATCATTTATTTCCAGGCCGATATGGGCTTAAGTTCTATAGATCATCCTATGGTGTGGGGTGAAGGGGAGAGTGCTTTCCGCCATGCCCTTTTTCAGGTGATCTCAATTATTACCACCACGGGATTGATAAGTGCAGACTATACTTTAATGACACCCTTTCTATCTGTATTTTTCTTTGGCATGTTTTTTCTGGGAGCCTGTGCAGGGTCTACCTCTGGGGGAGTAAAGGTTATGAGGCATATGATCATGATCAAAAACGGCTTGATGGAATTCAAACGTACCTTGCATCCCAATGCGATACTTCCCGTAAGATTTAACGGTAAAGCCGTAAGGAATGATATTGTTTTTAACCTGCTTGGGTTTTTTATACTTTATATGCTATTCTTCATATTTGGAGCCTTGGTATTAGCTGCGCTGGGTCTTGATTTTGTATCGGCTATAGGTGGATCTGCTGCCTCATTGGGTAACGTAGGCCCGGCATTTGGAGTTTTAGGTCCTATAAACAATTATTATATCTTACCCGATGCTGCCAAATACTGGTGCAGTTTTCTAATGCTTATTGGGAGGCTGGAGCTTTTCACGGTACTCATCCTGCTTACTCCCTTCTTCTGGCGTAACCGGTAAATTATTTAAATTTTCAAAAAGGTGAATAGATCTATGGGGATATTGAAGATGCCGGAATTGGAGTTGTTATTGAAGTATTCTCTAAAACCAATTAGAACTAAATGGCCACGCATTGACTTGATTAGACAATAGTTAAACTAAGTTAAGAAGCTTATTGTTGGGAATAATTTGGGATTTAATATAATAATTAACCATATTTTTATTACGGGGTTAAATTAATTAAAAGAATTATCGGGGGTTAATTTTTTTAATTTACCTATTATAAAACAGACCATTTCCTTAGGGAACTGATCTGTTTTTTTATTGAAAAGTATTTCCCTGTCGTATGTCGCCCGATCTGTATCCCCGTTTGAACCATTCCATACGCTGCGCTGAGGTTCCGTGGGTAAAAGAATCCGGTACTACCCTGCCTGAGGTTCTTTTTTGAATAGCATCATCACCAACAGCACTGGCGGCGCTTAAAGCTTCCTCTATATCTCCTTCTTCCAGATATTCCCTGTTGTGATGTGCCCACACTCCTGCATAAAAATCGGCCTGCAACTCAAGCCCAACCGAAAGTTCATTGGCCTGGCCCTGGCTCATACGCTGCTGCTGTGTGCGTACCTCTCCGGCAGTACCGGTAATATGTTGCACATGGTGACCTACTTCATGGGCGATTACATAAGCAATAGCAAAATCACCACCCTGAGCGCCGAATCTTGTTCGTAATTCCTCAAAAAATCTAAGATCCATATAGATCTTTTCATCACCGGGACAGTAAAACGGTCCCGATGCTGCCGATGCCCCGCCACATGCGGTATTTACAGCATCCGTAAAAAGTACCATACCCGGTTCCCTGTAACTTGAACCGTTTTCCCTGAAAATATTACTCCATATATCTTCTGTGTCCTTTAGTACTACTTCCACAAATTCTCCTAATTCCAGTTCTTCCGGCGTCAACGCCCGCTCTTCGGTAGTCGCAGGACTTTGAGTCTGAATCTGGTTCAGTATATCTGTTACATCACCGTCACCGCTAAAAAATTGTATGGCCAGGAAAATTAGTCCTATGATACCTCCACCGGCGGCTAATTTACCGCCGCTTGATTTACCTCGGCGGTCATCTACATTGGTGCTTCGTTGTCTACCTTTCCATTTCATGATGATGGGTTTTATATTTTGTACCAAATTAGAAAAAACATGACCGGCTTAATGTTGGCAAATTCATAAAGTTAAAAGAATCATATCAATATGCAGAAATTACAACCTTCTTAAATATTTTCTGAAGAACATTACTGGAAAATGTTTAATGGCAATTTTAAATTATTCATAAAAAGCAAATCAGATTTTGATTAAATTCATTTCTTCATTTCGGTTGTACTATTAATGAATACTACAGCGGTTAAACGACCATCTATCTGGCAGGAATTAAAGAATGCCATAAGGGGCACCGGGGCAGATTATACCAAAATTGGTATACGACGGGCCATATTTTTATTGGGTGTTCCCATGATCCTGGAGTTATTGATGGAATCAACATTTGCCGTGGCTGATATTTATTTTGTGGGTAAGTTGGGTGCTTCTGCAGTTGCTACTGTGGGAATTACAGAAACATACCTTTTCCTGCTGTATTCCATTGGAATGGGGCTTTCAATGGCTGTTACTGCAGTGGTGGCCAGGCGAATAGGAGAGAAGAACAATGAAGACGCAGGGAGCTCTGCAGTTCAGTCTGTTATTCTGGCTGTTCTTGCCTCGGCCCCATTTGCCATTGCAGGTATATATTATTCTAAAGAACTTCTTCAGCTTATGGGGGCAGATGCCTGGGCCATTGAGCAAGGATACAGGTATACCCAATGGATGTTGGGTGGTAATGCCGTGATCATGCTTTTGTTTGTGATCAATGCTATATTTCGTGGAGCAGGAGATGCTGCCATTGCAATGTGGGTTTTGCTCATTTCCAATGTGCTCAATATCCTGTTAGACCCCTTGTTGATCTTTGGTTATGGTCCAATCCCGGCTTATGGAATTGAAGGCGCCGCTATTGCCACCAACATAGGCAGGGGAGTAGGTGTTTTGGTACAACTCTGGATACTTTTAAAAGGAGGAAAACATATTAAAATAGCATATGCTCAACTAAGATGGAATGCGCGGTTGATGCTGAACATTGTGCGCACCTCTCTTGGTGGGGTTGGCCAGATGATCATTGGTATGACTTCCTGGATCTTTTTAATAAGGATTCTGGCGGGGGTAGGCAGCGAGGCGGTTGCAGGAGCAACTATTGCCTTGCGCATACTTATGTTTACCATGATGCCTGCTTTTGGCCTTTCAAATGCTGCCGCCACACTGGTAGGCCAGAATCTGGGAGCTCATGATCCCGACAGGGCCGAGTCGGCCATTTGGAAAGTTGGGCTTTACAATATGATCTTTTTGTTGGCAGTTTCTGTGATCTATTTTTTCTTCAACCGCGAACTCATGCAAATTTTCACCAACGACCCAAAGGTAATCGAGGTGGGGGCCACCTGGATAAGGATCCTTTCCTATTCATATTTTATTTATGGCTGGTGGATGGTGACCACCCAGGCTTTTAATGGAGCCGGGGATACAAGGACACCTACATATATCAATCTTGTATTTTTCTGGCTCATCCAAATCCCGCTGGCATATTATCTGGCAATAGAAATGGGATGGGAACATCGGGGAGTATTCTGGGCTGTTTTTGCTTCTGAAACTACAGCAGGACTGTTTACGATCTGGCTTTTTACCAGGGGTAAATGGAAGAAATTTAAGGTTTAGCGGCGGGTTTAAATTCTTCCTTTATATTTTTTTTTCGAACATTCAGGTTTCCGGCCGATTTCTTTCTTTCAGCATCTTCCGCCTTTCTAACCTGTTGCTTAAGTTTTATAACCGTATAAAGGATCGCCGCTATTAAAACTACAGCGGTAATAATTGCAAACCCATTTCCCAGCCCAATATCCAGATCTCTCATTGGTTTTTATTTTCAACAATTTAAAACATTTTGAATTAAGCTTAAATGCTACAATTTTAAAAAAACATCTCTTTTAGCCGGTTATCCTGGAATGCCTCAAGGTATCTTCGGGAAGCGGCGTTAAGGGGTACATTATTTAAAGGATTTCCCGCATAATTCAGGAATATTTTTGCCCCTTCGAGCTGCACTTCTTGCACATCTTCCTGTTCTGCAAAGGTTTTACGTTTAATGGGTTCACATTTTAAGAGTCGGCCATGATTGAGTTTTTGGTCCAGCCCGAAATGGGTCATTGCGATCGCATAGAGAAACTGCTGGTGTTCTTCATTGGTAAGGGAGTCAAAAAAATCACCGAAAGTGGGGATGTTCATTTCGGTTTTTTTATCCATCCAGAAAGCGACGATTTGGGTAGCCGCAATAAATTCCGGGGCCGATTGATCAACAGGATTATTGAAAATATAAGTGGTGGCCTCTAAGATAAGGGGTTGGTATGTTTCGTGTTTCGCATTCCGGTCATTGGCCATCGCTTCCATTCCTTCTGTAAATTGAGAAAAGGAAACAATTGGCAGCAACAAAAGGAGAATGAATGTGATATATTTTTGCATTTTTTGAATTATAGGATGCGTTCAATGTACAACCTAAATAGTTAGATCGTAAACTTAGATTGAAGATTTCTTAACCCGTTCAGCAACATAATAAACTTCGAGATATTTTTCTACAGGCCCTTTTTCATCTTTTTTCAACTTCAGTTCCTTAAGGATCCCACCCGCCATCAATCGCTTTTGCGGTAATTTCTCTTTTGAACGTGCATGGGCGATAATAAATGTTTCAGAGGTCGCTTCATCTTTTAAATGATAAACGTCATAATGGTCTATGATTGGGATCAAAATCATGGTCATAACAGATCCCGTCATAATCGGCATCATAACAAACCCGTTAAAATCCTTTTTTGAATCAATGTAAACGGGTACTCCCGTTATAACAGCATTGGTTCCCAGTTGACCGGATTCTTTGGCTTCATAAGGTTTTAAATGCTTCGGAAAATATTTTTCATAAGAAATCTTCAGCTCCTCAGTCAGGGATTTTTCCACTTGTCTTTTTTCTGAAACTCTTAAACCCGAAAGGCACATTGCCAGGTAAAGCACAATCTTTTGCCTGTCGTTGAATAGGCCTGCTACCTTTCCCACTTCCGCAGAACTTATAATACCATCTTCAGCGGTTGTAAGAAAATTATAGTACCGGCCTCCGTTATCAAGAGAAGTGGTGGCCTCATCAAGGTTTTTGTATGGAGTGATAAAATTCATTTAAAAGATTTTATTAAAGAAACGCGTTTATTTTTTAACGGCCAGTTTCCATCCCAACCATGCCATGGGTATGTAGGCCAGTGCAAGGTCTACGGTAAGGAACCATGCGGGACCCTTTAACAACATGGCGCTCCAGAAACCCCCACCCAGAAAGAATAAACCTATGATAAGGGCACACAGCAATTTACGTGTGGCAGCGATCTTTGTCGTAATAAAAGCTCCTGCCAGTGTTCCCAATGCATGTGCGAGAAAAGGCATAAGAAAGTGTTTTGGTTCAAACAAGGGGAGGGTATCCCTGAGGCCTTCCATTGTTGATACATCGGCGCCGTTGGGAGGCGGAATTACAATTCCGCTTAACATCACGATTCCCATATTTACTACGCTGCCTACGATAATACCAATTATGACGGCAATAATATTTTTAATTGCAGGATTCATATTTCAGGATTTTGTTTTCAATAAAGGTATATGAGAAATAAGTATGGATTTCTGCAAAATGTTACATTTCAATAGTGAAAAGTGAATGGTGAATAGTGAATGGTGAAAAGTTAAAAGTGAATGGTTGGGTGGACCTTAAAGTCAATTGTTGGAAGCAAATATTCAATTCAACATTAAACAATAAACAATAAAC
>Ga0079224_100008452_pt1 | contig 13948 bp, 10 predicted proteins | sample Stecom2015_FD_80414 | JGI IMG/M metagenome (GOLD analysis project Ga0079224, IMG submission 80414) | Agricultural soil microbial communities from Utah to study Nitrogen management - Steer compost 2015 | ecosystem: Environmental > Terrestrial > Soil > Agricultural land | place: USA: Utah... | reverse complement strand
GGGGACCTGTACCGGGCGGCGCTCGAGGCCGCCGCGTACGGGGTCCGCCACCACCTGGAGACCCTCGAAGAGGCGGGCCTGCCCGTCACCCGCGTGGTCGCCGTGGGCGGCGGCGCGCAGTCCGACCTGTGGCCCCAGATCGTCTCCGACGTCACCGGGCTCGTGCAGGAGATCCCCAGCAGCACCGTCGGCGCCTCCTACGGCGGGGCGCGCCTCGCCGCCGAGCTCGCTCACGGCACCGACACCTCGGGCTGGAACCCCAGCGACCATGAGTGCCGCCCCGATCCCTCCCGCCGCGAGCGCTACGACCAGCTGTACCGGCTGTACCGGGAGCTCTACCCGGCCACGCGCGACATCGCGCACGCGCTCACCCGGCTGCAGCGGGGCTGAGCACTGCCCGACGCGACGACACCGACGCCGACGCACCCATGTGGGCACGTCGGCGTCGATCGTCTGCGCATCGCTAGGGCGGTCGTCAGCCCTTCACGGCGCCGGCGGAGACGTTCATGATGCGCCGCTGGAAGATGAGGAACACGACGATCACCGGCACCGTCATGAGCGCAGCGGCGGCGAGCTTGAGCGGGTACTGACTGCCCTGGGAGAGTTGCCCGGAGGCCAGCTGCGCAACACCCTTGGTCAGCGTCGTGAGCGAGGGGCTCTGGGTCGAGACGATGAAGTGGTTCAGCTCGTTCCAGGAGCCCTGGAAGGAGAGGATCACGATCGTCATGAGCGCCGGGGTGGCCATCGGCAGCACGATCGACCAGAAGACGCGGAAGGTGCTCGCCCCGTCGATCTGCGCCTGCTCTTCGACGGAGCGCGGGATCGACTCGAAGAAGTTCTTCATGATGAACACCCCGGTCGCGTCCGCGAGCAGCGGCAGGATCATGCCCGCATAGCTGTCGTAGATCCCGAGCGTGTTGATCACGAGGAACCTCGGGATCAGCAGCACCACCCCGGGCACCGCCATGACCGCGACGAGCAGGGCGAACACGACGCCGCGACCGCGGAAGTCCAGCCGCGCGAGCGCGTAGCCGGCCAGGGAGTTGAAGAAGACTCGTCCGAGCGTCACCACGAGCGTAACGATGAAGGAGTTCATCGCCCAGGTCGGGAAGTCGGAATGCGCGAAGAGGCGCTCGTAGGCGAGCAGCGACCAGCTCGAGGGGATCAGCGACAGGGGCGTGGAGGCGGCGTCCGCGTCGGTCTTGAAGCTCGTCGCGATCTGGATGAGGAACGGATAGATGTAGATGAGCGCGAGGACGCCGAGCAGCAGGTAGAGCCCTGCAGTGCCCGTGCCCATACGCGAGCGGCGCCGCGCCCTGGGTGCTGCGGCGGCGGGGGCCGGAGTGGTCATGACACTCATGCGGGGGCTCCTTCCCGGCGGGTCCGACGGGCCGCTGCGCGGCGGCGTCGGGGCACCCCGCCCCGCTCCTTCAGCGCCCAGCGCTGCAGGAGGGTGAGGGCGACGATGATGAAGAAGAGGATGAACGAGATCGCGGCGCCCTGTCCCCAGCGCTGCCCCTCGAAGGCCGCGGCGTAGGAGAGGTAGGCCGGGGTCAGCGTCGTCTTCGACGGCCCACCCTGGGTGCCGGTGTAGATCTGGTCGAAGACCTGCCAGGTGCCGATCAGGCCGAGAGTGACGACGGTGAAGACCGTCGGACGCAGCTGCGGCACGGTGATGCGGGTGAAGCGCTGGAAGCGGTTCGCGCCGTCCATCATCGCGGCTTCGTCGACCTCGGGATCCAGAGCCTGGAGCGCCGCCAGGAAGAGGAGCATGAAGGTGCCCGAGGTCGTGAAGACGGCCATGAGGATCAGGGCGAACATCGCCACGGACGGGCCGGCGAGCCATTCCCACCCGGTGACGCCGAGCGGCCCCGGCGAGGTGAGGGCGCCCGGCGCGGACTCGACGCCGAACCAGCCGGCGATCACGTGCACCACGCCGCGGGGGTCCTGGAACCAGTTCGGTCCCGTGAGCCCGATGAAGGAGATGAGCTTGTTGATCGGTCCCGTGGCGGAGAAGAGGAAGAGCCACAGCACGGTGATCGCGACGGCGGAGGTGACCGAGGGGAAGTAGAAGGCGGTGCGGAAGAAGCCCACCCCGCGCATCGCCCGGCGGTTCACCGCCGTGGCGAGCAGCAGCGAGAGGATCGTCTGCAGCGGGACGACGAGCAGCACGTAGTAGAGGTTGTTGCGCAGGGAGATCCCGAAGTCGCGCTGCGGCAGGCCGGGCTCCGCGAGGATCTGCTGATAGTTCTGCAGGCCGATGAAGCTCACGTCGCCCGAGAAGGGGCTGCCGCGACCGGTCCAGTCGGAGACGCTGACCCAGGCGGCCATCAGCACCGGAACCACCAGGAACACGCCCAGGATGATGATGATCGGCAGGGTGAACATCCAGCCGGCAGTGGCGTCAGCGCCGGCGCGCCGTCTTCTTCTCGTCGCCATGATGTCCTCTCGTCTCGTGTCTGGGCAGATACGGGGTCGAGCGGCGGCCAGCACGGGACCGACCGCCGCTCGTGGTGTCAGCCCAGAGCCGCCTCGAGGTTGGTCTGGACGGAGTCGAGGATCGCGGTCGGGTCACTGGACGCGAGGGTCTCGAGCTGGGCATTGAGGTCGGCGATGACCTCCGCGGTCCCGGCCTGGGCGGGCGGGTTCTTGGCGTAGTCCGCCCCGGCGAGGAAGGCCTCCTGCTCCGGGAACTCCTCCGCCCATTCGTCGGAGACGGACTCCACGGAGGGCATGGGCCCGAAGGCACGAGCGAACTCCATCTGCTGCTCGGGCGAGGTCAGGAAGGTGATCAGCTCGACCGCCTTGGCCTGGTTCGGCGAGTCCGCCGCGACGCCCCACGCGTTGGTGAACTGGAGGGTGCCCTTGCCCGCCGGGCCGTCCGGCAGCTCGACGACCTTGTACTTCACGTCCGGGTAGTCGTTCGCCATGGCACCGGTGATCCAGTTGCCCTCGACGACCATGACCGCGGAGCCGGAGCCGAAGGCCTCGCCGCCCCAGCCGGCCCCGAGGTCTGCGGAGAACTTCAGCGCGCCGCTCTCCGCGAGGGACTTCACGTACTCGAGGGCTTCGATGTTCTCCGGGGAGTTCGCCGTCGCCTTGCCGTCGGTGACGAGCTCGCCGCCGGCAGCGGCCATGAAGGCGCCGATGCGCTGGTACTCGGTGCTCATGGTGAGCCCGGCGACCTTGTCAGAGCCCGCGCGGGAGGCGACGTCGGCGAGCTCCTCCCAAGTGGTGGGGACGTCATCCTCGGTGAGTCCGGCCTCCTTCCACAGATCCTCGTTGATGAGGAGGGCGAGGGTGGAGACATCCTTGGGCAGGCCGTAGAGGTGCCCGTCAAGGGTGAATGCCTCCAGGAGCGCCGGGCGGAAGTCGGAGGTGTCCTCGACGTCATCGCCGTAGGGGGCGAGGGAGCCGTTCGCGGCGTAGCCCGCCATGGCGTCGGTCGAGAGGTAGAAGACGTCCGCCGGCGAGCCGGAGGCGAAGCCCTGGGCGAGCTGCTGGTTGAGATCGGAGGCGGGGATGACCTCGACAGCCGTCCCCGAGCTCTCCGCCCACTTCGCGGCGGCGTCCTGGACAGCCTTGCTCTCGGCATCGCCGGAGGAGCCGATGAGCAGGGTGAGGCCCTTGCCTCCGCCGGCGTCGCTGCCGCCGGAAGAGGAGCCTCCGTCGTCGAAGCCACTGCCGCCGCAGGCGGCGAGGCCGAGGCCGAAGGCGGGGATGGCCGCGAGGCCGAGGACACGGCGGCGGGTGAGAGCACGAGTGGTCGACATGCTGTTCTCCTAGTTCGGTACGGGGTCGTTGACGGTCGAGCCGATGGGGGTCGGGGTGGGGCGGGTGGGTCAGTAGGTGTTCGCGGGGCTCCGGCGACGCACGGTCGGGCTGAGCAGCTCGACGGGGTTCTGCGGCGGTGGCGAATCGGGATGTTCGATCCGGTGGACGAGGAGGTCGACCATCCGCCTCGCGGCCTCCTCGATGGGCTGGTCCACGCTCGAGATGCCGACGGCGCGGGCGACGGGGGTGTCGTCGAAGCCGACGAGATGAGCCATGAGCTCCTCCCGCCCGCTCCCCCGCATCTGCGCGAGGGCCCCCAGGGCGAGAGAGTCCGAGACGCAGACGAGCGCATCGATGCCACGGGCGAGGAGGCGCGAGGCCGCCTCGGCGCCGTTCTCGAAACCGTCCTCGACCCGTTCGACGAGATCGCAGGGAAGACCGAGAGCGCGGCAGGCGCGGAGGTAGCCGTCAAAGCGGTCGTCGCCCGCGCCCGAGCCCTCCGGCCAGCCGAGGAAGCCGATGCGGGCGGCGCCCTCGGCGGCGAGGGTGCGGACGGCGTCATCGGTCCCGGCGCCGCCGTCGATGTCGATCCAGTCGTGGACCTGGGAGGTCGCGGCGTCCTCGCGCCCCCAGGGACGCCCGAAGGCGACGAAGGGGATCGCGTGCTCGCGAAGCCAGTCGCTGCGGAGGTCGCCGTGATTGGTACCGGTGAGCAGGAAGCCATCGAGTGCGTTGGTGGCGCGCAGCTCCTGGTAGGCAGCGATCTCGGCGGCGTCGTCGGCCGCGGCGAAGACGAGCAGGGAGTACCCGCGCTCGTGGGCCCGAGCGGTGAGTGCGTGCAGCAGCCGGTCGTGGATCGAGCCGTTGATCCCGTCGCCGCTGGGGCGCATGCGGAAGCCCAGCAGGTGCGAGCGGTGGGTGCGGAGCTGTCGGGCTGCGGCGCTGGGACGGTATCCGACGCGCCGGATCTCGTCGTTGACGAGGGTGCGGGTCGGCTCGGCGACGCGGTCCGGGTCATTGAGCACGTTGGAGACCGTCTGCCGGGAGACACCCGTGGCACGGGCGATCGAATTCAGCGTCGGCTTCGCGGTGCGCTGCACACCGGCGGCCTCCGGGGTCGTCGCCATCGTCGGTCCTCCCTCCTCGTCATCAGGCTTCGTCGTCGGGCTTGATCGTCTGGCTCCGTCGTCAGGCTTGGTCGTCAGGCTCAGTCGTCGGTTCACGCCGACGGGGACCGGGCTGCCGCTGCGCGGGAGCCGTCGTCATCGACGCGCGGTGTTGATCGATCAACATCAGAGGAGCAGGCCATTTGATCGATCAACATCGGGGTGGCATCATCATGGAACCCGGCACGGCGGCTGTCAAGCCGACCCCTCGGGACCCTGCACGAGAAATCCCTTCAGGCGACCAGCGCTGTCAGCCAGGATCGGAGCCCCATGCCCACCGCCAGTCATCAGACCGCCCTCCCCGCGCTCTCCACTGACCGCCCCACCCAAGGCCATCAGCCCTTCCTCCATGACCTTGCCGGCGTGTTCCGCGCCCCGGTCCAGGCGTGGTCACAACCCTGCGGCACGATCACCGGCCGCGGCGCCGAAGGCGTGTACCTCGGGGACACGCGCATCGCGTCCGTGCTCCGCTGCGACCCGATCGATGCGGAGCTCTCCCCGCTGAGCACCCAGGTCCGCTCCGCCGTCGAGGTCGAGTTCCGCGACGTCGTCTCCCTCGGCGACGGAGTCGTGGACCCGCTCGTGACCCTCCACCGCACGCGCACTGCCGGCCCCGACGGGATCACCGAGGTGCTGCGTCTGGTCTCCGACGACGACCGCCCGCGCCGCCTCCGCCTGCGGATGGGGCTGGTCACCGATGCGGCGTCGATGTCCGCCGTGAAGGACCCCTTCCTGCTCTCGAGCGTGGGCGATATCCGCCCCGTGGCCGTGGCGGAGAGCGAGGGCGCACTCACCTGGCCCATCGGCACCGACGGCGGCGCGGCCCGCCTTGAGCTCGGCGCGAACGCCGCGGCTCTGTCGGCCGACGGTCCGGTCGTGACCTGGAGGGTCGACCTCGAGGTCGCCCCGCGCAGCACCCAGGAGAGCAGCTGGCAGCTGACGCTCACCGACCCGTCGGTCCCCTTCGTCGCGCCGGAGACGGTATGGGCCCCGCGCACGACGGGCACCGACGGCATTGGCTCGTCGGCTGGAACGCCCGTCTCCTCCCCCGAGGTCCGGGCCGCCGCGCACCTGCTCGAGCGCTCCCTCTCTGACCTCGACGCGCTGCGCCTGCAGGTCCCGGGCACGCCTGACCAGCAGTTCCTCGCGGCCGGTGCGCCGTGGTTCTTCACCCTGTTCGGCCGGGACTCCCTGATCGCGGCCTCGCTCGCCCTGCCCGTGGACCGCACGCTCGCGGCCGCGACGCTGCGCACCCTCGCCGCTCAGCAGGGCACCCGCACGGACATCGCGACCGCGGAGCAGCCCGGGAAGATCCTCCACGAGGTGCGTGCGGCCGGGATGGAGATGGGCGAGACGCACCTACCGCCCGTCTACTACGGCACGATCGACGCGACGCCGCTGTGGATCGAGCTGCTGCACGAGACGCGCGCCGCGGGCCTGCCTGATGAGGACCTCGCCGCGCTCCGCCCCGCCCTCGAAGGGACGGCGACCTGGCTGCTCGAGCACGCCGACGCGGACGGCGACGGCCTGCTGGAGTACATCGACGAGTCCGGGAAGGGTCTCGCGAACCAGGGCTGGAAGGACTCCGGCGACTCGATCCGCTTCGCCGACGGCTCCCTCGCCTCCGGCACCATCGCCCTTGCAGAGGTGCAGGGCTACGCGTACGCCGCCGCGCTCCACGCCGCTGACCTGCTCGAGGAATCAAGCCCGCAGGACTCCACGCCCGGCGCGGCGGACCTCCCCTCGCGCCTGCGCGCCTGGGCGGCGCAGCTGCGGGAGCGGTTCCAGGCGCAGTTCTGGTGCGAGGACGAGCTGGGGCCGTTCATCGCCCTCGCCCTGGACGGGCAGAAGCGGCCCGTGGACGGGGTCGCCTCGAACATGGGCCACCTGCTGGGCACCGGGATCCTCGATGCTGACCAGGAGCGGATCGTGGTGGACCGCCTGCTGCACCCGAGCATGTTCTCCGGCTGCGGCATCCGCACCCTGTCCACCACGAACGGCGGCTACGGCCCGCTGCGCTATCACGGCGGCAGCGTGTGGACCCACGACACGGGCATGGTGCTGCGCGGCATGCTGCGCAGCGGCTTCGAGGAGGAGGCGCGGGTGCTCGCCCGCGGACTGCTGCGTGCGGCCGACGGCTTCGCGCAGCGTCTGCCGGAGCTGTTCAGCGGGGAGAGCGCCGACGATGTCCGTGTCCCGGTCCCCTACCCCGCTTCCTGCCGCCCGCAGGCCTGGGCTGCCGCGACCGCCGTCCCCGTCGCCCAGGCCCTCGGCGCCCTCTGACCCCGGCCCCTGCCGACGGCCCTGTCCGTCGTCCGTAGCCCCCGGCCCCTCCCCCACACGGTTTTGCCCGCTGTGCTTCCGAGAATGGAAGCAGAGCGGGCAAATCCGTGAGGTGAGGTGGGGTGCGGCGGCCGGGCAGAGGTGGCCCGGCCCTACCGGGTCACTTGAGCTTGGGCTCGATCTCCTTGGTGTAGATCCCCTCGAGGGTCTCCTTCAGGCCGTCCATCGCGTCCTGGACGTCGCCCTCGGTGGTCGCGATCGAGGCGATCGCCTTGGCCATCTCCTGGTCGGCGCCGGGCAGGAACACGCGGGCGTAGTCCTGGGAGCGGGTGACCTCGAGCTGGTCCACGGCGGTCTGGATCTGCGGGGTCTTCGCGGTGAGCTCGGTGAGGTCGGCGCTCTTGCGCACCGGCATGTAGCCGGTCGCAGCGGAGAACGCGGCGGTGCTCTCGGGCCGGCCCATGTATTCGATGAGCATCGCCCCGGCCAGCTGCTCCTCCTTCGAGATCGCGGCCGGGATGCCGAGTCCGGCGCCGCCGGTGGGGCACACCGGCCCGTCGGCCGTGCCGCCCGGCAGGAAACCCACGCCCACATCGAAGCTCGACGCCTCGAGCACGCCCACGAGCGAGCCGGTGGAGGCGATCGTGGTGGAGCAGACCCCGGCCGCGAAGGCATCGGCCGAGTCGCTGGAGGCGACCTGCGCCCAGCCCTTGGAGAACACCGAGTCCTGCACCCACTGCATGACCTCGACGGCCTCGGGGGTGTTGCAGGTGATCGTCCACTCGTCGGACCAGGCCGCGCCCTGGCCCCACAGCAGGTTCTGGAGGGTCCAGCCCGCGTAGCCGGCGAGGTCGGGGTACATGTACGCCGTCTCCGCCTCGGTGAGCTTCGGGGCCCACTCCTCGAACTCCTCCCAGGTCTCCGGGGCGTTGTCGGGCAGGCCCGCGGCGGAGAAGTGCTCCTTGTTGTAGTAGAAGAGCGGGGTGGAGCGGCCGTAGGGCAGCGCCCACTGCTTGCCGTCGTACTGGTAGTCCTCGACGAGGGAGTCGCGGTAGTCGGACAGGTCGATCTCGAGCTGATCGACGAGGGTGTCGATCGGAATGATGTTGCCGTTGATGAAGTAGCGGAACCACCACACGTCCGAGAGCACGACCACGGCGGGCAGGCCGGAGTTCGCGGCCTGCGCGGTCTGGAAGCGCTGAGCGATCTCCTCGTAGTTCGAGCCGGCCGTGACCTGGTTGACCTCGATCCCGGTCTCCTCGGTGAAGCCGGAGAGGAGCTCCTTCTCCACGTCCTGGGAGCCGCCGGGGTGGCTGGTCCAGAAGTCGATCTTCTTGGCGGGCTCGACGCCGGAGAAGTCGACGTCGGCCTCCTCGGCGCCGCCACCGCCGCCGTCACCGCCGACCTCCGGTCCGCCGCAGGCGGCGAGTCCGAGCGCGCCGGCGCCGGCGACGCCGAGGCCAAGCAGGGAGCGGCGGCTGAACCCGCGGGGGAGGTGCAGGGAACTGGTCATGGTCGTGTCCTTTCGGGAAGGGAGTGGCTCACGCGGGTGCGTCAGCCGGTCACGCTGCCTTGGGTGAGGCCGGAGACGATGTGCCGCTGCAGCATCGCGAAGACGATGAGCACCGGCGCGATGACGAGGACGGTGCCGGCCATGAGGATCCCCCAGCCGGCGCCGGTGTTGCCCTCGGAGTTGCTGAGCGCGGTCAGGCCCACGGGGAGGGTCATGCGGCTGGCCTCGGAGGTGATGATCAGCGGCCAGATGTAGTCGTTCCACTCGGTGACGATGGTGACCAGGGCGACCGTGGCGACCGTCGGCACGGAGATCGGTGCGACGACCGAGAACAGGGTGCGCAGGTGGCCTGCGCCGTCCAGCTCGGCCGCCTCGAGGATGGTGGGCGGGATGGTGAGGAAGAACTGCCGCAGCAGGAAGGTGCCGAAGGCGGTGCCGAGCCCCGGCAGGATGATGCCCCAGTAGGTGTTCACGCCGCCGAGCCCCGCGATGAGCACGTAGTTCGGCAGGATCGACACCTGCGGCGGCACCATCAGCGCCACCAGGATCAGCACGAAGATGACCCGCTTGAAGGGGAAGCGCACGAACACCAGCGCATAGGCGGTGAACAGTGCGAGCACCACCTTGATCGAGGAGCCGATGGTCGTGACGATCACCGAGTTCAGGAAGAACCGCGGGATCGGCACGGAGGTCCACGCCGCCTCGTAGTTCGCCAGCGACGGCTCCGACGGCAGGACCACGAGGTCGGTGGAGAGGATCTCGTGCGGGGACTTGAAGGAGCTGACCACCATCCACAGCAGCGGCAGCACCATCACGAGGGTCGCGATCAGCAGCGGCAGGTAGCCGCCGGCGAGGGTCGCGCCGAGGTTCGCACGGGTGAAGGGGCCGTTGCGTCGGCGGGGCGCGACCGGGGCGGTGCTCGAGCTGGGGCCGGGGGCGGCACCGGGAGCGGGGCGGGCGGGGGCGCTCATGCGTAGTGCACCTTCCTCTCGACGAAGAGGATCTGCGCGACGGTCATGACGATGAGGATCACGAACAGCAGCACGGAGATCGTCGCGGAGTAGCCGGCCCGCGAGTAGCCGCCGAAGGCCTGCAGGTAGGACTCGAAGATCATCGTGTTCGTGCCGCGGCCGGTGGGGGTCATGATGCGCAGCAGGTCGAAGGCCTGCAGGCTGTTCAGGATCGTGGTGATCAGCAGGAAGAACGTGGTGGGCGAGAGCAGCGGCAGCGAGATCGAGAAGAAGCGGCGCACCGCCCCGGCACCGTCGAGCTGCGCGGCGTGGAGGACGTCCTGGGACAGGGACTGCAGGCCGCCCAGGTAGACGATCGCGCAGTAGCCGAGGTTCTTCCAGACGTACACGATGATCACCATGACCAGCGACATGTCCGGGTCCAGGAACCACTGCGGACTGTTCAGCCCCACCTGGCGCAGGATCCAGCCGAGCACCCCGAAGTTCGGGTCGAAGATGAACAGCCACACCAGGCCCACGCCCACACCGGAGAGCACGTAGGGCGCGAACACGGCGGAGCGGGCGAGGGTGCGGCCGGGCACGTCGATGTTCAGCGCGAGCGCGATGAGCAGGCCCAGCACCATCGCGCCGCCCACGGTGAACAGGGTGAAGATCGCGGTGATCCGCAGCGACTCGAGCCCCGCATCGGAGGTGAAGAACTCGATGTAGTTGTCCAGGCCGATGAACGTCGCGGTGCGGGAGCCGAGCGTCCAGTCGAGCATCGAGTACTGGATGTTCAGGACCAGCGGCCGGTAGGTGAACAGTGCGATGAGCACGAGGTTCGGGGCGGCGAAGGCGAGGAACACTGCCGCATCGCGGCGGGCCCGGCGGGTCCACCGCTTCCGGCGCACGGGTGCGTGGCCTGGCGGTGGCGAGGTGGCGGTCCCCGGGGATGCAGTACCCGGGACCGTGCTCGAGGGATCGGTCATGAGGAGCTCATTCGGTCGCTGATCGTGCCGCCGCCGGCGTCGATGCCGACGGCCCGTTGACATTATGGGCACGCCTGCGCGCGCCCCGGGCGGATTCCGCGAGGCCGACGCGGGAACACCGCAGGAATCCCCGGTGCCCGGACCTCCCCCCCCCACCCCGTCGGCCCTTCCCCCTCCCTAGCCCCTCCCCTGACCCGGTTCTGCTCGCCCTGCTTCCGTATCTGGAAGCACAGTGAGCAAATCCGTGAGTCACAGTCCGGGACGCATGGCCGGGCACGGCGTGGCGCGGCCGCGTACGGTGGGCGGAGGCCGACGTCGGTCGTCGGCCCCGCACCCTGCACGAGGAACCGGAGGCTCCCATGCACGCTGAACGCATCACCCCCACGCTCTGCGAGCACGCGGAGGGCCCGTACTGGTCGGACACCTGGGGCGGTCTGCGCTGGGTGGACATGCTCGCCGGCGACATGATGCTGCTGGGCGAGGGCGGCGAGGCCCGCCGCCTGCCCACGCCGAGCTCCGTGGTCGCCGCGGTGCGTCCCGCCTCGAGCGGCGGCGCCGTGCTCGCGCTCGAGAAGGGCTTCGCGCTCGAGGACCCGGACGGGTCGATCACTGCGCTGCCGCCGCTGTGGGACGGCCCGGTGCGGATGAACGACGGCGCGATCGCGCCCGACGGCTCGTTCCTGTGCGGCTCGATGGCCTACGACCAATCGCCGGGCGCCGCGGAGATGTGGCGCCTCGAGCCGGACGGCACGACGACGCGGCTGTTCGGCGATCTCACGATCTCCAACGGACTCGCCTTCTCGGCCGACGGGTCGCGCGCCTTCTACATCGATACGCCGACGCGGCGGGTGGACGTCTTCGACTGGTCCGACGCCGACGGGCTCGTCGAGCGGCGCCCGTTCGCGGACCTCTCCGACCAGGACGGATACCCGGACGGGCTGTGCCTGGACGGCGAGGGGAACGTGTGGGTGGCGATGCACTCGGGCTCGCAGGTGCTGGGCCTGGACGCCTCCGGCGCGGTGGCGGCGAAGATCGGGGTGGGGGCACGGCAGGTGACGGCCTGCGCCTTCGGCGGCGCGGACCGCGGCACCCTGTTCATCACCACGAGCCGTGAGAATCTGCCGGACGGCGAGGACCCCGCCGCCGGTTCCCTCTTCGCGGCCCGCCCCGGCGTCACCGGTCCCACGAGCGAGGTCCTCTTCGGCGGCTGACCGGCCTGCCCCTCGCCCGTCCCGCACGCTCGCCTGCCGCTCCCGGCCCTGTCCCGCCCCCACGCGCGAAACTTCAAGCCCTCTGCCTGACATCAACGGCTCTATTGCCGTGATGTCCCGCAGAGGGCTTGAAAGTTCGTGTTCTGGACGTGAGGGGTGGGCGGGGTGGAGGAGCCAGGCGCTGCGCGGTCGCGGCGCCGTCGCGGAGCCAGGGCCGGCAGCGGTCAGGCGGTATGGGTGTCGGCGGAGTGGTCAGGGATCTCGCCGGTGGCGAGGGAATCGAGCATGTCGTCGAACTCCACCATCGTCGACGGCTCCGGCTTCGAGGTCACGAGGCTGACACCGACGGCGAGCACGAGGCAGACCAGGAAGCCCGGGATGATCTCGTAGAGGTGCTGGTCACCGAACAGCCCGGCAGCGACGTCGGGCGTGAACTGGCCCCACACGAACGCGGTCGCCGCACCCGCGATCATGCCCGCCCCGGCACCAGCGGCAGTCAGGCCGCGCCAGAACAGGGACAGCAGCACGATCGGCCCGAACGCGGCACCGAAGCCGGCCCAGGCGAAGGCGACCAGGCCCAGCACCGAGCTGTCCGGGCTGAGTGCGAGGATCAGCGCGATGACGGAGACGGCGAGCACACCGATCCGGCCGCCCCACAGGGCGCCCTTGGCGGAGAGCTTCATGCCCACGCCGCGCAGGATGTCCTCGACCAGCGCGGAGCTGGAGACGATCAGCTGCGAGGAGATGGTGGACATGATCGCGGCGAGCACCGCCGCGAGCAGCACGCCCGCGATCGCGGGGTGGAAGAGGATCAGCGAAAGGTCGAGGAAGACGGACTCGCCGTTGGTGGTGTCGGTGAGGATCTGGTCCTGGTTCTGCTGGAAGAAGGCCAGGCCCGCGAGCGCCGTGAACACCGCGCCGAGCACGCACAGGATCATCCAGCTCATACCCACGACCAGGCCGTACTTCGCATCGCGCGAGGAGCGCAGCGCCATGAAGCGCACGATGATGTGCGGCTGGCCGAAGTAGCCGAGCCCCCAGGCGAGCGAGGAGATGATGCCGATGAAGGTGCCGCCGGCGGTCATCGAGCCGAAATCGGCATTGACCTCGCGGACGGAGGCGAACATCTCCGCCGGCCCGCCCACCACGAACATCGCCGTGATCGGGACGACCAGGAGCGCGACCAGCATGATCAGGCCCTGGACCACGTCGGTGTAGCTCGCGCCGAGGAACCCGCCGAAGAGGGTGTACAGGATCGTCACGCAGCCCACGAGCAGCATGCCGGTCAGGTACGAGCCGCCGAACATCGATTGGAAGAACACGCCACCGGCGACCATGCCGGAGGAGACGTAGAAGGTGAAGAACACCAGGATGATGACGCCCGCCGCGATGCGGATCAGGTGGGTGCGGTCGTGGAGGCGGTTGCCGAAGAAGCTCGGCACGGTGATCGAGTTGTTCGCGACCTGGGTGTACTGGCGCAGTCGCGGGGCGACGAAGAACCAGTTCAAGCCAGCGCCGACGGTGAGGCCGACAGCGATCCACGCCTCGACGAGGCCGTGCATGTACAGCGCGCCGGGCAGGCCCATCAGCAGCCAGCCGGACATGTCCGAGGCACCAGCGGAGAGCGCGGCGGTGAAGGGGTGCAGCTGTCGGCCGCCGAGCATGTAGTCCTCGCCGTCGGAGGTCTTCCGGAAGGCGTAGATGCCGATGCCGATCATGGCGCCGAAGTAGAGCGCCAGGGCGCCGAGCTTGAATGCGAGATCCATGAGGAGGCTCCGATCTCTGGAGGAAGCGGAGGCGCGTGCGGCGGCTCGCTTCAGGCAGCGTCGTCGCGTGCACCGGGGATGCGGGTGCGGTCGAGAGTACGCGCTCGACCCCGCTGATGCATGTCAGGCCCCGTCGACCGCAGGTCAGAGCCCCGTCGGCCGCAGCAAGCGCAGCGCCGTCGGCCGAAGAACGCGGAGCGCCCGCCGCCCCGAAGGACGGCGGGCGCTCGCATCAACCGAACGTCAGCTGCTTCTTCTGGCTGAGCTCCCCCCGCGGGCGCTGCGCGGGCGGCTCG
>Ga0079224_100008451_pt1 | contig 13950 bp, 6 predicted proteins | sample Stecom2015_FD_80414 | JGI IMG/M metagenome (GOLD analysis project Ga0079224, IMG submission 80414) | Agricultural soil microbial communities from Utah to study Nitrogen management - Steer compost 2015 | ecosystem: Environmental > Terrestrial > Soil > Agricultural land | place: USA: Utah... | reverse complement strand
TCCTATCGATCCCATTCGGGAGAGAATGGTAATGTCATTATTTACCAGAATCGGTGAAGGCTCCAATATTTTGGAAGAAAGTCCTCAGCACACGCGACAGATACACATTTCTCAGCCTGTGTTGCTCAATGAGGACATGGAGAAAATTAGGAACCTGGAAGCTAAGGGATATTTTTCCCATACCCTCCACGCTAATTTCGTGGCGGACCATCAACCCGGAAGGTTATTGGAAGCTTTGGATAGAATATGTAGAGAGGCGGTAGAGGCTATCAAAAATGGCAAGAATATCCTGATCATTTCCGATAGGCTATGCCATCCAGACACCGCGCCGATTCCGTCACTACTGGCGGTGGGAGCGGTCCACCACCACTTGGTCAACGAAAAAATCAGAACAAAGGCGGGAATAGTAGTAGAAGCCGGGGATATCCGTGAAACCCACCACTTCGCCACGGTCATTGGGTATGGGGCGAGTGCCATCAATCCCTATCTCGCGTTGGAGACGTTGATTGATTTAAATGAAAACGGGAAGTTGAACAAGGTTTTCCCCCAAAAGCAGCTGTTTGAGAATTACAAAGCGGCGATTGGAAAAGGGCTTTTGAAAGTGCTTTCTAAAATGGGGATCAGTACCCTTCAGTCTTATCAGGCGGCCCAGATTTTCGAAGCCTTAGGTCTTGGCCCGGAAGTCATTGAGCGCTGTTTCAAAGGCACCGTCAGCAGGATCAGCGGTATCTCCTTTGACGAACTCGCGGAAGAGGTGTTGGTAAGACATCACGCGGCTTATGAGACAGAAAACATCACACTGGAAACGGGAGGGGTGTACCAGTGGAAGAGAAGAGGTGAAGCGCATATGTTCAACCCTGAGACCATCCACTTGCTTCAAAAGTCGACAAGAAACAACGACTATCAACTTTATAAAAAATTCGCCGAAAAGATCAATCATCAGACTCGGGATGCCTTGACGATCCGGGGCTTGTTCGAATTTAAGAAGAGCATTTCCATTCCTGTTGAAAAAGTAGAGCCTGTGGAATCCATCTTGAAGCGTTTTGCGACAGGCGCCATGTCTTTTGGATCTATTTCGCATGAAGCCCACACTACCCTGGCCATTGCCATGAACCGCATTGGCGCAAAGAGCAATAGCGGAGAGGGCGGCGAAGACGAGATCCGTTTTGCCCGAAAGGAAAATGGGGATTGGGAAAGATCCGCCATAAAACAGGTAGCATCAGGAAGGTTTGGCGTGACCAGCAACTACCTTACAAATGCGGAAGAGCTGCAAATCAAAATGGCACAAGGAGCGAAGCCTGGGGAAGGTGGTCAATTGCCCGGACATAAAGTGGACGATTGGATTGGAAGGGTGAGACATTCCACGCCGGGGGTAGGCTTAATTTCTCCTCCGCCTCACCATGATATTTATTCTATTGAGGACTTGGCGCAGCTCATCTATGATCTCAAAAACGCCAACCGAAAGGCGAGGATCAATGTTAAGCTGGTATCACAAGCAGGTGTGGGCACCGTCGCAGCTGGGGTGGCCAAAGCCCAGTCGGATGTGATCCTGATTTCAGGAGCAGACGGGGGGACCGGCGCCTCTCCTTTGAGCTCTATCCGACATGCTGGACTTCCTTGGGAGCTGGGCCTGTCCGAGGCGCATCAGACCTTGGTAAAAAACAATCTGAGAAACCGGGTAACCTTACAGACTGACGGGCAGTTGCGAACCGGAAGAGATCTAGCCATTGCGGCTCTACTGGGAGCGGAGGAATGGGGGATTTCCACAGGTGCCCTGGTCGTGGAAGGCTGTATCATGATGAGAAAATGCCATTTGAATACCTGCCCGGTAGGTGTGGCCACGCAGGATCCGGAGTTAAGAAAATTATTTACCGGGGATCCTGACCATGTGGTCAACTACTTCAGGTTTCTGGCACAAGACCTAAGGGAAATCATGGCCTCGCTGGGATTTCGAACGGTCAATGAAATGGTGGGACAAAGTAATGTCCTGAAAGCGACGGGACACCTCAACCATTGGAAATGGGACAAACTAGATTTGAGTCCCATATTCCATAAGGTGGTAGCCCCAGATCATGTAGGGATCCATAAGCAGATAGACCAGGAGTTTAAACTTAAAAAAGTGCTGGATAGAAAGTTGATCAAAACAGCCCATCCCGCATTGGAACAGGTAAGCAAGGTTAGCGGAGAGTTTGAAATCAGAAACACTGATCGGACGGTTGGTGCCATGCTGTCCAACGAAGTGTCAAAGATTTTTGGAAGTGTGGGCTTGCCGGATGAAACCATTCGCTACAAGTTCTACGGTTCGGCGGGTCAGACCTTTGGCGGTTTTCTTGCTAGAGGGATCACCTTTGAATTGGAAGGTGAGGCCAATGACTATTTCGGAAAGGGTTTATCAGGTGGAAAGCTTGTAATCTATCCTAGCAGGAATGCCAACTTCAGTGCGGAAGACAATATCATCATAGGCAATGTGGCTTTCTATGGCGCCACATCTGGCCAGGCTTTTATCAATGGTAAAGCAGGTGAACGTTTCTGCGTGCGAAATTCCGGAGTGGAAGCGGTAGTGGAAGGTATCGGGGATCATGGCTGCGAATACATGACCGGTGGCCAGGCCATCGTCCTAGGTGAAATAGGTAGAAACTTTGCCGCGGGGATGAGCGGCGGAACAGCTTATATTCTGGAATACAACATCGGCAATGTGAATAAGGAAATGGTAGACATTGACCCTTTGAATGAAGATGATTACATCATTGTCAAAAATTCCCTTAAGAAGCATATCGCTATGACAAAAAGTACACTCGCTGAGTCCATGCTTAAGAATTGGGATTCCACCAAGGAACATTTCGTAAAAGTGATCCCCGTGGAATATAAAGAGGTTTTAAGAAAAAGAGCCTTGGAGCAAACCAAAACATTGATTTAAAATGGGAGAGAAAGAAGGATTTATCAAATACAAGAGGGAAATGCCCGCAAGTCGATTTCCCAAAGACCGTATCAATGACTACAAGGAAATCTACGAGCCTGTTAAATCTGAAGCAGTCAACAGGCAGGCGGCCAGGTGCATGGATTGTGGAGTTCCCTTTTGTCACCATGGTTGTCCCTTGGGAAATATCATTCCCGAATTTAATGATAAGGTCTACAACAACGAGTGGGAAGAGGCTTTCCATATCCTGAGGAGCACCAACAATTTTCCAGAGTTTACTGGAAGAATTTGTCCTGCCCCTTGTGAGGCCAGCTGTGTGTTGGGCATCAACAAGGATCCTGTTGCCATAGAGCTCATCGAAAAGGAAATTGCCGAACAGGCGTACAAACTGGGACTTGTCAAGCCTAGGAACAACATTCAAAGAACAGGTAAAAAAGTCGCGGTCATTGGCTCCGGACCTGCGGGTCTCGCGGCCGCTGATCAGCTTAATCAGGCGGGGCACGAGGTGACCCTGTTTGAGAAAGACAAAAAGGTTGGCGGACTGCTCCGATATGGGATTCCGGATTTCAAACTGGAAAAATGGGTGATTGACCGAAGGGTGGAAGTCATGGAACAAGAAGGGGTGAAGTTTGCCACCGGCACAGAAATAGGATCCAGTATACAAGCAGAAGAAATCCTGCAGCAATTTGATGCGGTGGTTTTGTCTACGGGTGCCCAGCAACCCCGGGATTTAAAGATACCGGGCAGGGAATCCAAAGGCGTGCACTTTGCCATGGAGTTCCTTGGCCGGCAAAATCAGGTAATTTCAGGCGAGCTTTCTGAAAATCCTATTCATGCCAAAGGGAAAAATGTGTTGGTCATCGGAGGGGGTGACACGGGTAGTGACTGTATTGGAACTTCTCACCGACATGGTGCGGCTTCCGTGGTCCAATTGGAGCTGCTGCCAAAGCCGCCTCAGCAAAGGACCTATCTTAATCCATGGCCGGAATGGCCCATGACTTTAAGAACCTCTTCCTCGCATGAAGAAGGAGGTGAAAGACAGTGGTCGGTTTTGACGAAAGAATTTACCAGCGATGACCAAGGGAATGTCACCGGCTTAAAAATAGTGGATATCGAATGGAAGGAAATAAATGGGAGAATGCAGTTTTTTGAGCTGGAAGGAACCGAAAGAGTCCTGCCATGCGATCTGGCCTTCCTGGCGATCGGTTACACAGGCCCGAAGCAAAATGGCCTGCTGGAAGCTTTCGGAGTCGGTTTGCTCGAAAATTCATTGCCTAAATCCCGAAACTATCAAAGTACCGAACAGGGAGTTTTCCTAGCCGGTGATATGAGACGTGGTCAATCGCTTGTGGTTTGGGCTATTGCTGAAGGCCGGGAATGTGCCATTCAGGTGGATTTATTCCTGCAGGGCAAATCCTCCTTGCCCCAAAGAGACCGTTCGCATTTCAGCAATGCGGAAATGGCAGGGCAAAACTGTTGATTTTTTTTTGTTGATGATAGAGAAGATCTGCTCCATAGGGGCGGATCTTTTTTTTGCAGGTAGAGACGTTTACGCTTAAGGTTTTTGAAGGCTCGTTTGTTTCTGAAAAAAAGCCATTAATTCCCCTTCTTATTTTCGGTTATAATTTTTCTTTCAGCGGGATTAGTTTATTTTTATGAGATACTCAAAAACTTTTATTTCAATGAGCTACATACATTTTGATAAGACACAACTGATCAATCTTAATTATTCTTTGGAGAAAGAAATCATAAGGGCCAATCGCTCAGGCTGCTATACGAGTACTACGATCATCGGCTGTAATACCCGTAAATACCATGGTTTGTTAGTAGCTCCGCAACCTCAGATAGATTCGCAGTTGCATGTGATGCTCTCCAACGTACATGAGACGGTCATTCAACATGGTGCGAGCTTTAATTTGGGTATTGCCAAGTATCCTGGAAACTATTATCCACGTGGCCACAAGTACTTGGAGGATTTTCATACCGAACCTATTCCTACACTTACTTTCCGGGTAGGGGGAGTAGTTCTAAAAAAGGAGATCATCTTGGATAGCAAAAAAGACCGGGTGATGATTCGTTATACCTTATTAGATGCACACTCCGCCACTAAATTGAGGCTGAGCCCATTTTTGGCTTTCAGAGGCCATCATGCCTTGTCAAAAGCCAACACCTATGTCAACAAGAAGTTTATCAAAATCGAACAGGGGGTTCAATTCAAATTATATGATACTTATTCTCCTTTGTCCCTACAGATATCTAAAGTTAATGAGTTTATCCCCGCTCCCGACTGGTATTACAATGTGGAGTACATCATGGAGCGGGAAAGAGGGTATGAATATCAGGAAGATCTGTACGTCCCCGGGTATTTTGAGTTTGATATCGAAAAAGGAGAGGCGGTAATTTTCTCTGCCGGTTTGGAGGTAGCAAAGCCTGAAACACGGGAGCAATCATTTGCTAAGGAGCTCAGCAGGCGAATTCCCCGTAACAACTTTGAAAATTGCCTAAGAAATTCTGCTGGACAATTTGTGTACAGAAGAAATGGGGAGACCAGGGTGATTGCTGGATTCCCTTGGTTTGGTTGGTGGGGTAGGGACACGTTTGTTTCGTTGCCGGGGTTGACGCTTACCCAAGGCGATACAGCGACTTTTTTGGAAGCCATCGACACGATAGTAAAGGATCTAGAAGGGCCGCTTTTTCCTAATTTGGGAAGCGGAGCACAGAAAAACCGCCATTCCATTGATGCGCCGCTCTGGTTTTTTTGGGCCCTGCAGCAATATGTATCGATGACCGGTGACAGACAGACCGTCCTGGACCGGTACGTGGAGAAATTCAAAACAATTATTGACGGCTTTATACAGGGCACAGCCTACAATATAAAAGTGCAGGAGGATGGCTTGCTATCAGGAGGAGTGGAGGGGATGGCGTTAACCTGGATGGATGCCAATACGCCAGAGGGTCCGGTTACGCCCCGCATAGGATGTCCGGTGGAAGTCAATGCGCTGTGGTATAATGCCTTGTGTTTTTATCAAGCACTGCAACCCGAAGTTTATGTAGAAGAACTCATCGAGAAAGTCAAGCTATCTTTCAGCGACAATTTCTGGGATGAAGAGAAGGGTTACCTCGCTGATGTGGTCAATAAGGGACAAAAGGATTGGTCAATCCGCCCCAACATGATTATTGCAACCTCTCTGGAGTACTCGCCTTTGAATGAAAGCCAAAAAGCGCAGGTGCTGGAAGTCGCCAAATCAAAGTTGCTAACGGATCGTGGATTGCGTTCCCTGGCCCCCAGTGATGCGCAATATAAAGGCTATTACCATGGCAATCAATCCCAAAGGGATAAAGCCTATCACCAGGGCACGGTCTGGCCCTGGTTGTTGGGACATTTTGCGGAAGGGTATTTGAAAATCCATGGTAAGGCGGGAATGGCATTTGTTCAGAAAATGATCAAAAGTTTCGATGAAGTGATGGCGCAATATGGAATCGGCACCGTCGCAGAAATTTATGATGGAGATCCGCCTCATAGACCCAAGGGCGCAATTTCACAGGCATGGAGTATTGGGGAATTATTACGAATGATGTACATAGTGAACAAAATCTAACCTATTTTTATGAAGGTACTAATGTTTGGTTGGGAGTTTCCGCCCCATATTTCAGGAGGGTTAGGGACTGCTTGTTATGGCCTGGTGAAGGGCATGGAACATCACCAACAGAAAGTCATCTTTGTGGTTCCCAAATTATGGGGCGACGAGGATCCCTTAGCCGAATTTGTAAATGCCAGTGATGTACGCGTCGATTATCGGGAGAGGAAGTTCAGGGATATTTGGAAAAACCTGACTTATCTGGAGGTAAGCTCCTTTTTGATTCCTTATTTGGGGCCAGAGGAGTTTCAGAAATTCACGGACTTGAGCCTACATGATAGAACGGATGTCGATGATAGCATCTTTTCTGATCGGTTTGAATTTAGCGGAACCTATGGCAAGGATTTGATCATGGAGGTGTCCCGCTATGCCTTGGTAGCAGGACAGATCGCCAAAGATAAAAAGCATGACATTATCCATGCCCATGATTGGCTTGCCTTCCCGGCCGGGATCGCCGCCAAACGCATTAGTGGGAAGCCGTTGATAGTGCATGTACATGCTACCGAATTTGATAGATCAGGAGAAACAGTGAATACGCAAGTGTTTGAGATCGAAAAGTCCGGTATGGAGGAAGCAGATCATATCGTGGCCGTGAGCCAGCTGACCAAGAATATCATCGTCTCCAAATATGGTATTGCTGCTGACAAGGTAACCGTAATTCACAACGCGGTGCTGGATACCAGCATTATCAAATCTACCGTCGAAAAGAAGGTTCCTGAAAAAATTGTCACGTTTCTAGGAAGAATTACATACCAAAAAGGGCCAGAGTATTTTATCGAAGCCGCCTACAAAGTGCTTCAAAGAGATGAAAACGTGCGGTTTGTAATGGCTGGGTCAGGCGATTTGCTCAACCGCATGATTTTGCGGGTGGCGGAACTCAGAATGGGGACCAAGTTTCACTTTACCGGTTTTTTGAAAGGCGATGACGTCGACGAAATGTATGCGATGAGTGATGTGTATGTGATGCCTTCTGTATCGGAGCCTTTTGGTATTTCGCCCCTGGAGGCGGTACGGCACAATACACCGGTGATTATCTCTAAACAATCTGGAGTAGCTGAAGTGTTGAACAACGCCATAAAAATAGATTTTTGGGATATTGACGCCATGGCGGATGCGATCTTCGCACTACTGCATTATGAAGGAATCTCCAAGATGTTTCGTGATATGGGGAGCGAGGAATTGAAGAAACTAAAGTGGGAACATGTGGCTGCCAAAGTAATTACCCTCTACCAGCAAACGTTAAAAAATTAAATCTATGAGAACTATCTGTTTTTACTTTCAGGTGCATCAGCCCTATAGAATAAAGCCGTACCGTTTTTTTGATATTGGCGATGACCATCATTACTGGGACGATTTTTCCAACAGAAGCATCATGAGAAAGGTCTCGGAAAAATGCTACTTACCGATGAATGCTTTGTTATTGAGGCTGATCCAAAAGTATGACGGCCGGTTCAAGGTTTGCTTCTCCATCTCAGGAACCGCGCTAGATCAATTTGAAGCTTATGCCCCCGATGTGTTGGAAAGTTTTCAAGCCCTCGTTGCTACGGGTCATGTGGAATTGTTGAATGAAACGTACACCCATGCCCTCTGTTCACTGAAGAGCAAAGAGGAGTTTATTGATATGGTAGAGAAGCACCAGCAAAAAATAAAGACGCTTTTTAATGGTTATACACCTAAAGTTTTTAGAAATACAGAGTTGATCTACTCCGACACCATTGGAGAAATGGTGGCAGCATTGGGCTATGAAGCCATGCTTACGGAAGGCGCCAAACATGTGTTGGGCTGGAAGAGTCCCAACTATGTGTATGTAAATGCCATAGAGCCCAAGCTTAAAGTGTTGCTGAAAAATTTCCGTCTAAGCGATGATATCGCTTTCCGCTTTTCAGAAAAATCTTGGGCGGATTATCCATTGACCGTCGACAAATTTGTGGAATGGATCAATCAGATTCCCCAAGAGGACGAAGTGCTCAACTTGTTTATGGATTACGAAACCTTCGGTGAGCACCAATGGGCTGAGAGCGGGATATTCGACTTTATGGAACACCTTCCGGAGTGGGTGTTTAACCAATCAAATTTTAGTTTTTCTACGCCATCGGAAGTGATCGCCAACGCACATCCGGTAGGCAAAATCCATGTTCCAACTCCTATCTCTTGGGCGGATGAAGAAAGAGACCTGACCGCTTGGCTTGGGAATGACCTTCAGGACGAGGCTTTCGACAAGCTGTACCAGCTGGAAGAAAAGGTCAATCGTTCGGAGGATCCAATTATCCATCGGGATTGGAAGTACCTACAAACGAGCGATCACTTCTATTATATGTGTACGAAGTTCTTTTCCGATGGGGATATCCATACCTATTTTAGTCCCTACGAGAGTCCTTACGAGGCCTTTATCAATTACATGAACGCACTAAGTGATTTCACGTTGAGGTTGAGAGAAGAGGAAAGAGAGCGGGGGAAAGTGTAGGGGATGTGGTCTGTAGCATAGGAGGCTATCTGTTATTCGGCAGGAAAAAATGAAATAGGTTGATCCTGTCCTTGGACGAGGTGATCGTGATGGGATAAGAAATCGGGTCGAATACTATGCGATCAACCGCCAAATTTGCACCGTGAAGGGCAACCGAGCTCACGCTCTCCCCTGGCGAACAGGCTCTCCTATGCCGTGCTCCTATCTGTTATAGAAAAACCCCAGTCTCCTGGGGCTTTAATCTTAAACAACCACATTGTCGATATTCTTGAAATAAATCTGGTGATCGGCATCTAGATCCACCAACACCGCCGAATCATTCTTGATATAACCGCTGAGGATTTGCTTGGAGAGCTCGTTGAGTACCAGCCGCTGCATGGTCCTCTTTAAAGGTCTGGCGCCAAATTGGGGGTCAAATCCTACCTCACCCATATAATCCAACACTTCCTTGGTTGCGTCGATCTCGATGCCGGATTCTTCGAGTCGCCTCTGGATCTCTCTCCATTGGATATCCACGATTTTACGGATAATGGCTTTGCTCAGGGGTTCAAACATGATTAACTCATCGATCCGGTTGAGGAATTCCGGTCTCACCGTTTTTCTCAACAGCTCGAAGACTTCTGCTTTGGTGTCTTCCATCACCTGCTGCTTGTTCCATTCTTCCATTTCAGCAAAACGCTCCTGGATCAGGTGAGAGCCGATATTGGTGGTCATGATGATGATGGTGTTCTTGAAGTTGGCGATTCGTCCCTTGTTGTCGGTTAGTCTCCCATCATCCAATACCTGAAGCAGGATATTGAATACATCCGGATGGGCTTTTTCGATTTCATCCAAAAGGATTACAGAGTAGGGCTTTCTTCTTACCGCCTCGGTCAACTGTCCTCCCTCATCATACCCGACATAACCTGGAGGCGCACCGATCAAGCGGCTGACCGCATGCCGCTCTTGATACTCGGACATATCGATCCGTACCATGGCATTGTCATCATTGAAGAGATATTCTGCCAGGGCTTTCGCCAATTCGGTTTTGCCTACCCCTGTGGTTCCAAGGAAGATAAACGAGCCTATAGGCCGTTTGGGATCTTGCAGTCCAGCCCGGCTTCTCCTTACCGCATCCGCTAGAGCAGTGATGGCTTCTTGCTGCCCGGCTACACGTTTGCCCAACTCCTCCTCCAGATGCAGCAGTTTCTCCCGCTCGCTCTGGATCATTTTGGACAGAGGGATACCGGTCCACTTCGCAACTACCGCGGCGATATCTTCCGCGTCTACCTCCTCCTTAAGTAGGGAACTGCCAGACTGCATTTCCGCTAACTGCTTTTGGAAGGAATCAAGCTTCTTCTCGCTTTCTACAATTTTTCCGTACCGGATTTCCGCCACTTTTCCGTAATCCCCTGATCTTTCCGCTTGCTCCGCTTCAAGTTTGTAGCTGTCGATGTTTTCCTTTTCCCTTCGGATGCCAAGGATGACGGCCTTTTCGCCTTCCCACTTGGCTCGGAGATCCTGACGTTTTTCTGAGAGATCTGCGATTTCTTTGCTGAGAACCGCCTCCTTATCATGGTCTTTTTCCCTGCGAATGGCTTCCCTTTCGATCTCCAGTTGCATGATCCTGCGGTTTAGCTCGTCTAATTCCTGGGGGAGTGAATCAATTTCCATCCGAAGCTTGGCGGCAGATTCATCCATTAAGTCAATAGCTTTATCCGGCAAAAATCGATCAGAAATATATCGCTGTGAAAGCTCTACGGCGGCAATGACAGCATCATCTTTAATCCTAACGCCGTGGTGAAGCTCATATTTGTCTTTGATCCCGCGTAGGATGGAAATGGCATCCGCCGCATCCGGCTCATCGACCAACACCTGCTGGAACCGGCGTTCTAACGCCTTGTCCTTTTCAATATATTTCTGATATTCTTTCAAAGTGGTCGCACCAATGGCATGCAGTTCCCCACGAGCAAGAGCCGGCTTGAGCAAGTTGGCGGCATCCATCGCGCCTTCCCCGCCGCCTCCAGCACCGATCAGGGTGTGGATCTCGTCGATAAAGAGGATAATTTCTCCCTCGGAATCGGTAACCTCTTTAATAACTGCTTTGAGCCTTTCCTCAAATTCCCCCTTGTATTTAGCACCTGCCACTAAAAGACCCATGTCCAAGGAGACAATGGTTTTGGACTTTAAGTTTTCAGGTACATCACCGCTCACGATCCTTTGGGCCAGCCCTTCTACGATGGCGGTTTTACCCACACCGGGTTCACCGATAAGTATCGGGTTGTTTTTAGTCCTTCTGGCAAGGATCTGCAAGACCCGGCGGATTTCTTCATCCCGTCCAATTACCGGGTCGATTTTCCCCTTCTTGGCCAGGTCGTTGAGGTTTTTCGAATAGCGTTCCAGCGACCTGTATTTCGATTCTGCGTTTTGGTCTGTCACTTTATTTCCTTTTCTAAGTTCTTTAATTCCTTCGATTAATGGCTTTTCCGAAAGGCCTTGATCTTTCAGCAGCTGGGCGGCTTTATCATTTCCCGCCACAATGGCTAGAAGCAGATGCTCTATCGCGACAAATTCATCACCAAAGGGCTTCATATAATCCTTTGCTTTGGTCAATACCTGATTTGCTGCATTGGAGAGATAGGGTTGTTGGCCGCTCACCTTCGGCAATGACTTGATGATTTCCTCCAGTTTCTCGTTGATCAGCGTCTTGTTTGCACCCAGCTTTTTGAAAAGGAAATCGGTAACATTCTCATCTTCTGTCAAAATTCCCTTTAGCAAATGAGCAGGTTCAACGACTTGCTGCTGCTCTGCAACACACAGTTCCACCCCCTTTTGGACGGCTTCCTGTGATTTTATGGTAAATTGGTTAAAGTCCATCTATTTGTTATTTTCCGAATACAACTTGTTGGCCCATATGGTAACTCGCGGTATACATTGGGCGATTGTATACTGTGCATCAAGGACATCAAAACTTAAACCAGTTGTAGTGGGGCGCCCAAACAAGAAAAAAAGTCCGTATTTGTAGCGATAGAAAGGCTGTTTCCGGACTTTCTGGCAGACAAGGGCAGCCTTGAAGCAAAGAGTTGATAGCTGAATCGCCGTAAACATTGCTTATCGCCGGTTGCTCACGTACTTATGCGTTTCATGTAAAAATCACACTTAAAGCCGCAGTATGAGAGGAAGAGTGATTAACTTTGGTGTACTTTCCCACAAAATTTACAAATGCCTAGAATTAGTTTTTTTTTAGCAACGATCGTGTTGATCGTCGGATGCAGCAAAAAATCAGATAATTGCCTACCACAAGAAAGAGGCGATTCGCTTGTGTTTATCGACTCCTTAGCTATCGGTCTTAACTGGCCAGAGGGATTGAACATCACGGCCTTTGCCGGCCCGGATCTGGTTCCCAGCCCAGCGGCTTTGGCGGTAGCTCCTTCAGGAGAAGTATATGTGGGTGTGGATATGATCGGTTCCTTAGGCAAAGATCCGGGCAAGGGTAGCATAGTCCGTTTGGTGGACTGCAATAATGATGGCGTCTTGGACAGCTATACAGAATTTGCGCAAGTGGACAATCCCAGAGGTATCATCGTTCGGGGGGATGAGGTCTTTGTGCTTCATACGGTATTTGGGGAAGATGGCCTTGCTTCTGGAATGGATCTCGTTGTATTTGAAGATAAAAACCGCGATGGTGTGGCAGATGGCGCGTCCCAGCCCTTGATCCAGCACATCAGCAATGTGAAATATATCCGCGAGCGCGGTACGGACCATGCCACTAACGGCATTCGTCTTGGGATTGATGGGTGGATCTATATTGCCGTAGGTGATTTTGGATTTTATAATGCAATAGATCGGGAAGGAACAAAGCTGACCATGCTAGGCGGCGGCATTGTCCGCGTTAGGCCTGATGGGACAGAAATGGAAATCTACAATCACGGCACCCGCAATGTGTACGACCTCGCTATTGATCCTTTGATGAACATTTTCAGCCGAGGCAATACCAATGACGGTGGGGGCTGGAACATCCGGTTTAGCCATCAAATTCAATCTGCAGAATACGGCTATCCGGTGTTGTTCAAACATTTCACGGAGGAAATTATACCTGCCCTAGTGGATCTCGGCGGTGGTTCGGGGACGGGGGCTTTGTATATGGATGACGATTCGTGGCCGGAGAAATACAACAAGGTCCCCATGATGGCTGACTGGGGCAGAAACCAGCTTTATATCCACCGGGTCACACCTTCAGGAGCCACTTTCACCCAGCAGGAAGAGGAATTTATTAAACTGCCGCAGATTACAGATCTGGACGTTGATGCCTCGGGAAGACTGTATCTATCGGCCTGGGACGGGGCTGGGTATTCCGGAGATTCCAGCAAAGGCTTTGTAGTGCGAGCCGTGCCCCACAATTGGGAATATAAGTCCTTTCCTGATCTTGAGGATGCTTCTTTATCCACCTTGCAGGAGCTACTTACCTCCGGAAGCGGTGTGGCGAGGCTATCTGCCCAACAAGAATTACTTGCCCGACCTGTTAAAAAAGCCGCTGAAGCTGCTTGGGAGGTTGCAGCGGACAACAACCTGCATATAGCCCACCGGATCGCAGGGATGTACACCTATGCTCAAATCGCTGCGGCAGATGCGATTGAAAATTTGCTGCAGTTGACTGAGGATGAGCAAATGCGGGAACATGCATTGCGTGCCTTAGCGGATAGAAAGGGTTTGGCAAATAAAGTGCCCTTAGCGCCTTTTTTGGAGGGTCTTAAGGATCCTAATCCGCGGGTACAGGCAGCGGCCATTATCGGTTTAGGGCGGTTGGGTAAAGTGGAGGCTGCCGATGCTTTATTGGCTATTGAAGCGCCATCTTCGTTCATTGCCCCTGCCAAAGGAGAGGAAGGGCCGCATGCGAGGGCGAATGCCGCTATCGTTCCCGCGCATTTGGCAGTTCAATCCTTGGTGAAGCT
>Ga0079224_100008450_pt1 | contig 13950 bp, 11 predicted proteins | sample Stecom2015_FD_80414 | JGI IMG/M metagenome (GOLD analysis project Ga0079224, IMG submission 80414) | Agricultural soil microbial communities from Utah to study Nitrogen management - Steer compost 2015 | ecosystem: Environmental > Terrestrial > Soil > Agricultural land | place: USA: Utah... | reverse complement strand
CACAGAGAAGTTAAGCCCGATTGCGCAGATGGTACTGCAATACCATGCGGGAGAGTATGTCGCCGCCTTGTTTTTTAGTAAAACCCAATCTGAAAAGATTGGGTTTTCTTTTTTTATAGGTGTATAGCATTCTTAAACCTCTAGTAAATACTTTTTTTCTTTTTTATATTTTGTGCGATTGTTTTTTTAATCTTTAAATGGCGCTACTAAATAAAAAAAGATCATCTTATGATAATTAGAAATTAAACATCTTCCCGATTATCACTTTCTTCTTTTTTACCTTTTTCAATTAATTCATTGACTTCCTGAATTTCGTCTTTTTCAAGATTTTCAACTTCTTCTTTTTGTTGGTTGGCTTTTTGCTGGTTGATATAAAAAGTACAACCTATCGGGAAATGATCTGATCCGACAGATGGGTAAGTAAAAAGCTTTTCTATAAAAATATCAGGACTGTGAAAAAGCAAATCTAAAGGAACGCGAAAGAACCAATATTTTGCATGAAATGTTGCCAAAATTCCCCGACCGATACGAGCATCTATCAAACGGCTGGTTTTTCTAAATAGCACCGACGATTTTGCCCAAGCAACATTATTGAAATCTCCGGTTACGAGAACAGGGGTTTGATAATTTCTCACGCGTTTGGCAACACTTAGTAAATCTCCATCTCGTTCTTTTGAGTTTTCTTCTTCCGTTGGACTTGGCGGCGGCGGATGTACACCGAAAAAAACAAAACGGTGTCCGTCGCGGGTTTCCAGTTCGGCTTCGATACTTGGTAAATCATCGGCAACAAAGTAATGTGTTTGAATTCTATGCACTTTTAGTTTGGTGTAAAAATGCATGCCATAAGTGTTTTCTAAAGTTACTTTTTCATAATTCGGATATTCTTTTTCGAGTTCTCGCATTGCTTTTTCCCAATCGCTATTGCTTTCCATCGTGAGGAAAATATCGGGTTTTTCTTCTTTGATTAATTTTGTAAATATTTGAAATTCAGTATTGAATTGATATATGTTGCAAGAGATGATTTTTATTCTGTCTGAAGAACTATTCTCCGATTGCGTAGGTGTGTTTTTCCGCCAGAATTTGGAGTAATGCATCAAAATATAAGCGTGATAAATCATTAGAGATAATTGAATTATTTGGATAATCCAAAGCCATTTTGATGTTTTGAGATAAAAACAAGCACTAATAAAAATGACGATTTGCAATACAAATAGTTGTAGTTTGATAAATTCTGGCACACGAAAAACCCAATGTTGATTTTGGATAAATGGGAGTATGCTGAGTAATATCAATAATGAGGAAATGATAATGATAGCCGTTGTCATATTGAAAAATTAGCGAGTAGCCCAAATTTAAGACAATTAAAATCAGGGTAAATAATATTAACTGTTAAAATCGTTAGGGGGCATTTACATTCCGGTTCGAATGGCCTCAACAGGATCGAGTTTTGAGGCAGAAATGGCGGGTAAAATTCCAGACAGTAAGCCAATAAAACCAGCTAATGAAATTCCGATGAGGACATTGGTAAAACTGAGAACAAAATCAAAATCTACCATTGCCGAAACGCCTAAGGCTATCAACCATACCATTATTATCCCTACCAATCCGCCGATGATTGATAAAATTACGGCTTCGAATAAAAATTGATATAGCACGAAATGATTTTTGGCACCCAATGATTTTTGAATACCGATGATGTGCGTGCGTTCTTTGACCGAAACAAACATGATATTAGCGATACCAAATCCGCCAACCATTAGTGAAAATCCTGAAATTATCCACCCCACGATATTTAGATTTAAAATGATAGAATCGACAAAGCTTGTTAAACCAGAAAATTCGTTAAGAAAAAAATTGTCAATATCGTCAGGTTTTAAACCTCTATAATTGCGTAGCCTTTGAGAAATATTGTCTTTAAATAATTGTTGGTCGTAATTTTTCTGTGGTTTTATAGCAATAGCAGATGTAAAATATCGGTTGTTTTGTCCGAAATTATTGCGAATAAAATTACTAGAGATGTAAACCAAACCATCTTTGCTTTGTCCGAAAGGGCTGGCACCTTGCTTTTCGATTACACCGATAACAGTAAATTTTTTACCCATTAATCGAACCGTTTTTCCAATCGCATCTTGATTGTCAAACAAAGTGTTTTTGACTTCGTATCCAAGCACAATAACCGGAGTTCCAGAAGCATCTTCGGCTTCATTAAAAAAGCGTCCTTCGGCAATTTTGATGTTTTCAATTAGGACAAAATCAGCACTGCATGGAGTTAAACTCACAGATTTTGCCGTATTATTTTCGTGTTTGATGTTGTATTGTCCCATAAAATAATTGAACGAAATTTTGTCGATGCCTTCAGCACTTCTTTTGAGCATTTCATATTCGTCGTAAACAATATCGGGAAATTGTTCGATTTTCCAAGACGGAACTTCACTCGGACCAAAAGAGAGTTTCGAGACAAAAAGCATGTTGCCGTCAAGATTAGAAAGCTCGCTGCGAATACTTTTGTCCATCGAATCTACTGCAGCCAACACGGCGATAATAGAAAATATACCAACTGTTACACCAAGTAGTGATAAAAGTGTTCTTAATTTATTGTTTTTTAATGCGTTAAGAGCAAATAATAAACTTTCTTTAAGGAGTCTGAGGTACAACATATTTTTGTGTATATCTTGATTAATCAGTAGCGAAAGAAACAGATTTGTTACAAAAATAGCTAAAAACTTTTCTGCAAATTGTTTTGGAGAATCTTTGTGTTAATTGCTTAACAAACATTAATTTTGCATTTTTAAATCCAAATATTATGTCAGTCAAAAAAACGATTCAATCAGCTTTAATTTCTGTATTTGATAAAACAGGATTAGAACCGATAGTCCAACAACTTCATCAAAATAACGTAACTATTTATTCGACCGGAGGCACCGAAACATTTATCAAGCAATTAGGAATTCCTGTGATTGCTGTTGAAGATGTTACTTCTTATCCGTCTATTTTGGGCGGCAGAGTGAAAACGCTTCATCCGAAGGTTTTTGGCGGAATTTTGAATCGTCAAGACAATGAGCAAGATGTTCGAGAAATGGCGGAATATGAAATTCCTCAGTTAGATTTGGTTATTGTAGATTTATATCCATTTGAAAAAACAGTTGCCTCTGGAGCTTCTGAAGCCGATATTATTGAAAAAATTGATATTGGCGGAATATCTTTGATTCGTGCAGCTGCCAAAAATTATAAAGACACCGTTATCGTTCCTTCTGTGGACGATTATCAAATGTTTTTGGAAATTATTCAAAATCAAGATAGTCACACTACTTTAGAACAAAGAAAATATTTAGCCACAAGAGCATTTGCTGTTTCGTCACATTACGACTCTGCTATTTTTAATTATTTTAATCAAACAGAAAACCAATCGACATTAAAAATTAGTGAAACCGACGGGCGTGAATTGCGTTATGGAGAAAATCCGCATCAACAAGGATATTTCTTTGGAGACTTTAAAGCAATGTTTGAACAGTTGCATGGTAAAGAATTGTCTTACAATAATTTATTAGATGTAGATGCAGCAGTAAACTTGATGAATGAGTTCAAAAATGAAGCACCAACATTTGCCATCTTAAAACATAACAACGCTTGCGGATTGGCACAAAAATCAACGATGAAAGAAGCTTATTTGGCTGCGTTGGCGGGTGATCCGGTTTCGGCATTTGGAGGAGTTTTGATTGCTAATGGAACTATTGACGAAGATACGGCCAATGAAATCAATCAGCTTTTCTGTGAGGTGGTGATTGCTCCAAAATTTACAGCAGAAGCACAAACCATATTAAAAGAAAAGAAAAACCGAATTTTATTGGTTTTGAAAGATGTAGATTTGCCTAAGACGCAAGTGAGAAGTTGCTTGAACGGATATTTAGTACAAGATAGAGATACAAAAACAGATGTGGTTGAAGATTTGACGACTGTAACTACAATTGCACCAAATTCAGCACAAATAGCCGATTTGTTATTTGCTTCAAAAATCAGTAAACACACCAAATCCAACACCATTGTTTTAGCAAAAGGATTACAATTGTGTGCATCCGGTACAGGGCAAACATCACGCGTAGATGCCTTGAGACAAGCGATAGAAAAAGCACAAAGTTTTTCATTTGATTTGAACGGAGCTGCGATGGCGAGTGACGCATTTTTTCCTTTCCCAGATTGTGTAGAAATCGCTCATAAAGCTGGAATCAAATCTGTGATTCAGCCAGGAGGTTCGATAAAAGACCAGTTGAGTATTGATTATTGTAATGATAATGAGATGGCTATGGTTATCACTGGTACAAGACATTTCAAACATTAATCCACATAAGCCAAAAAATACACACCTTGAGTTGTTGCAAATTTCAGCACTTTGGGTGTGTTTTTCTACAAAAAAATATTAATTGAGATTGGTATGATTACCAGCTTTTTATTTTAACTTTGTGGAGCATTCATTTAACCTAACATTAATGCACAGTTTAGTTTATGGGATTTTTTGATTTTATGACCGAGGAGATTGCCATGGACCTCGGGACAGCCAATACACTCATCATTCACAATGGAAAGGTTGTTGTTGACAGTCCGTCCATTGTTGCGCGAGATAGAATGTCGGGCAAAGTTATTGCTGTCGGGCAAGAAGCCAATTTGATGCAAGGAAAAACGCATGATAATATAAAAACAATCAGACCATTGAAAGACGGTGTAATTGCCGATTTTGATGCTTCTGAAAAAATGATTAGCCTTTTCATAAAAAGTATTCCTGCACTCAAAAAGAAATTATTTACTCCAGCACTGCGCATGGTTGTTTGTATTCCATCGGGGATTACAGAAGTAGAAATGCGTGCTGTAAAAGAATCTTGTGAACGAGTAAACGGAAAAGAAGTTTATTTGATTCACGAACCTATGGCTGCAGCTATCGGTATTGGTGTCGATATTATGGAACCAAAAGGTAATATGATTGTTGATATAGGTGGAGGAACAGCTGAAATTGCTGTTTTGGCATTGGGCGGAATCGTGTGTGATAAATCGGTGAAAATTGCTGGTGATGTATTTACCAACGATATCGTTTATTATATGCGAACGCAACACAATCTTTTTGTCGGAGAAAGCACAGCTGAAAAAATAAAAATACAAATTGGAGCAGCTATCGAGGATTTAGAACAAGGTCCGGAAGATATGATGGTGCAAGGGAGGGATTTGCTTACCGGTAAACCTAAACAAATCAATGTTTCTTACAGAGAAATAGCCAAAGCATTGGACAAATCTATTCAACGAATTGAAGATGCCGTATTAGAAACATTATCACAAACACCACCAGAATTAGCCGCAGATATTTACAATACAGGGATTTATCTTGCAGGAGGTGGTTCGCTACTCCGCGGATTAGATAAGCGTATTTCACAACGAACAGATTTGCCTGTGTTTATTGCAGAAGACCCACTTCGTGCAGTTGTGAGAGGAACAGGAATGGTTATTAAAAATATCAATAAATACAAGAGTATTTTGATTAAATAATATAATACATGCAGCAAATTATCAGATTTTTGACAAGGAACAGTATTACGATACTGTTTTTGCTGCTTTTGGGCATCGCATTTTTCTTGACGATAAAATCACATAGTTATCACCAAAGCGTAGCGATGAATTCGTCCAATAAAATATCCGGATTTGTATATGACAAAGTGAACAATGTACAATCCTATTTTGGACTTAAACAAGAGAATGAACAATTAGCCAAAGAAAATGCACAATTGCAACAATTGCTGTACAATAGTCGAGTTATTATCGACTCAACTTTTACTGTAAATCCCGACTTACATTTGGATACTGATTATCATGTTATGCAAAGTTTGATTATCAAAAATTCTTATGCGAAAAAACGTAATTATCTCACTATTAAAGGAGGAAAGACAAATGGGATCAAAACAGATATGGGCGTAATTAACTCCAATGGAGTTGTCGGAATTGTAGAAAATGTGTCTGATAATTATGCAATTGTACAAAGTATTCTAAACCTAAAAACCAAAATTGCGGCAAAGATTTCTGATACAGAACATTTTGGAACTGTCGTTTGGGATGGCAAAAATGCCGGTTATGTACAACTGATTGATATTCCGAAATTGGCGAATTTACACAAAGGAGATACGGTAGTAACAGGAGGAAATTCAACCATTTTTCCAGAAAATATTCCCATCGGTTTTGTAGAACAAGTTTTTACTTCCGAAACATCCAATTTCTATACAATTAACGTCAGATTGTTTAACGATATGACCCGATTACAATCTATTTACATTATAGAAAATGTTAATATTGAGGAGATTACAGAATTAGAACAAAATACAGTGCAAGATGAATAATGATGTAATAAATATTATTTTGCGGACTTTGTTGCTAATTACTTTGCAAGTGATTTTGTTTGATTATATCGAACTTTTTGGCTACATCATCGCATTTCCATACATTTTGTGTATTTTGCTGTTTCCGCTACAATCCAATCGCTATTTGTTGTTGATTTATGCATTTTTCTTAGGATTAAGTATCGATATATTCAATAATTCAGGAGGCGTACACGCAGCATCCTGCGTAACTTTAGCTTATTTCAGAGAACCTTTAATCAAGTTCGCCTACGGATTTAGTTATGAATATCATCTACTTCGTTTGACCGACAAAATAGGAAAAGAATTGATAACTTATACCGCAATTGGCGTGTTAATTCATCATTTTGTGTTGTATGTGTTAGAAATTTTCAACTTCAGTTTTCTCCCCGAAATGTTGTTGAGAATTTCAGGTTCAACTATTTTTACAATAATTATTATATTGATAATGATTGCATTAGCCAAACCTATAAAAAGATGAGAAAGCTACTTTTTCCTTCTATAATCATTGTTACCGCACTGATTTTGCTCGGGAGATTGTTTTATTTACAAATATTAGACGATTCCTACATCAAACAATCAGATAATAATGCATTGAAAATTGTGTATGATTATCCCGAAAGAGGATATATTTATGACAGAAATAATGAATTGTTGGTTGCCAATCAGCCGAGTTACGACATCATGGTAATCCCACAAGAAGTCAAAAATATTGATACGCTCGAAATTTGTAAAATCCTCGATTTATCTCGTGAAGATTTTAACGAAAAAATGAGAAAAGCCAATGTCTATAGTCCGCGATTACCTTCTGTATTTCTGGCACAGTTAACCAAAATAGAATTTTCGGCTTTTCAAGAAAAACTCAGACATTTTGACGGTTTTTATGTACAAAAAAGAAATTTAAGAGATTACCAAGTCGATTACGGAGCTAATATTTTTGGATATATCAGACAGGTTAATGAAGCTGAAATTAAGCGAAATCCATATTACCGAAGTGGTGATTTGATTGGCATACAAGGTGTAGAACAATCTTATGAACGAGAACTTCGCGGCACGAAAGGCGTGCGATATATTCAGCGTGATAAATTTAATAGAGAAATTGGGCCTTTTAAAGACGGAATCTATGACACAGCGGTAGTAAAAGGAAGAGATATTCACATCACGATTGATGCAGAATTGCAAAAATATGGAGAAGAATTGATGAAAAATAAACGAGGCGGAATCGTTGCTATTGAGCCCAAAACAGGCGAAATATTAGCATTGGTTTCAGCACCGTATTACGACCCGAGTTTGATGGTCGGGAGAAATCGCTCCAAAAATTATATGGAAATCGAAAGTCGTCCTGGTAAACCAATGATTAATAGAGCATTGCAAGGAAGCTATTCGCCAGGTTCTCCATTTAAAATATTTACCGGACTCATCGGTTTGCAAGAAGAAGTCATCGATACGCATACAACATTCGCTTGTCATCACGGATTTTATTACGCTCCGCGAGCTTTTATGGCTTGTCACGATTCCGGAAATTGGTCGTTGCACAATGCGATAGCTTTGTCTTGTAATACTTTTTTTGCCCAAACCTATCGGAAAATCATCGATAAATTTAACAACTCCAAAATGGGTATGGAAACTTGGCATAATCATTTGCGAAGCTTTGGTTTTGGGGACTTTTTAGGCTACGATTTGCCAGTTGGAACTAAAGGAAGAATACCAGATGCCGATTATTATGACAGATGGTATCCGAGAGGGTCGTGGGGCGGAACAACTACGATTTCTAATTCTATCGGACAAGGAGAGGTTTCTGTTTCGCCAATTCAATTAGCTAATGCCGTTTGTGCTGTGGCGAATCAAGGATATTATTTTACGCCTCATATCATCAAATCTATCGAAGGTAAAGACATAGACAAAAGTTTTGTACAACGAAAAACAACCACGATTGATAAACAATATTTTGCACCAGTTATTGAAGGATTGCATCAGGTGTATAAAACCGGAACAGCAAGAAGTTTGCAAATCGAAGGAATTGATATTTGTGGAAAAACCGGAACTGTGCAAAATGCTATATCGTTCGAAGGCGAAAAGACAGAACTAAGAGACCACTCGGTATTTGTGTCTTTTGCCCCAAAAGAAGACCCGAAAATCGTGATTTGTGTCTTTATTGAAAATGGAGGATGGGGTGCAACTTATGCCGGGCCAATATCTACATTGATGGTCGAAAAATATCTGAAAAGGGAAATTTCTAGAACCGATTTAGAAAAACGAATGTTAGAATCAAGTCTCGAAGATAGCTATGCATTCAAAGATCAAATAGAAGAAAAAAAGAAACAGAAAGAGAAACTCAAAAGAGAAGTTTCTAATACGTTTAATCAACAAATTCAGTTGTTAAGTGGCAAAAAGTAAACATTTAGCGAACCAAAGTGTACTGCAAAATCTTGATTGGCTTTGCGTGTTGCTCTATGTATTATTGGTTCTTTTCGGATGGTTAAATATTTACTCGGCATCTTTGCCACTTGAGCCCACAAGTATTTTTGACCTCAATCAGATTTATGGTAAACAATTACTTTTTATATTACTATGTATTCCGTTGATAATCATTTTGTTATCTATTGAAGCGAAATTCTATGAAAAGTATGCAATTATTTTTTATGCCGTCGGAATAATTGCTTTAATAGGGCTTTTTGTTTTTGGAAAAACTATCAAAGGTCAAACCAATTGGTATCAGTTTGGCGGACTCGGTTTGCAACCTTCAGAGTTTGTGAAAACTACTGTGGCTTTGTTGTTAGCCAAATATATTACCGATTCGCAAACCCATTTCGAAACTCTCAAAGAACAAGCTATCGGTATTGGAATTATTGCATTTCCGGTATTGTTGATTTTACTGCAACCCGACACAGGTTCTGCCATGGTTTTTATGTCTTTGTTTTTGCTTTTGCATCGCGAGGGATTACCGTCTTGGTATTTATGGACAGGCGTCATTGCTGTCGCGTTATTTTTGTTGTCGTTGCTCATCAATCCTGAATATTTAATTGGTTTTGCGGTAATTATATTCGGTATTCATTATTTTTTGAATAAATCAATTAAAAGAAATCCTTTTGTTTATTTGTTTTTGGCAATAATAATGAGTGGATTCATATTGTCTGTTGATTATGTTTATGACGAAGTGTTAGAACCACACCAAAAAGAACGAATTGATGTGCTTTTTGGCAAAAATGTCGATTTAAAAAGAGAAGGATATAATCTCAATCAATCCAAAATTGCTATTGGTTCGGGCAGCTGGATGGGGCGTGGGTTTCTCGAAGGCACACAAACCAAAGGCGGATTTGTCCCAGAACAACACACCGATTATATTTTTACTACAGTAGGCGAGGAGTGGGGATTTGTTGGTTCAACAGTAGTTATCGGATTATTTATTACCCTTTTGTTGCGTGTATGGTATTTAGCAGAGAAACAAAAAACCAGATTTCCACGAATATATGGTTACGGCGTGGTGGCATTTTTATTCACGCATTTTTCTATGAATATTGCGATGTTAATAGGCTTGTTTCCGACGATTGGCGTGCCTTTGCCGTTTTTCTCATACGGAGGTTCTAGTTTGATAGCATTCACGATTATGCTATTTATTTTCTTGAAATTAGATGCCAACAAAGTCAATGAATGGTAGAAAACTTATAGTTTTTCAATATGCTCAATAATAGAATTAATCGAAACAGAGCTATCAAACCATTGCGTAGATTCATTTCGTTTGAACCACGTTAATTGTCTTTTGGCAAATCTTCGGGTATTTTTCTTGATTTCTTCGATGGCTTCTTCAAGAGAAAATTTACCGTCAAAAAAATCAAATAATTCTCGATAACCAACAGTTTGCAATGCATTATTGCTTTTGTACGGATACAAATTTTCTGCTTCTTTTAGCAATCCATTGTTTACCATCAAATCCACTCGTTGATTGATTCGGTCGTAAATGATTTCTCGTTCCGCTGTCAGACCAATATAAATAGTCTCGAAATTTCTGACTGTTTTTTCTTTTTTCAGATAAGTAGAATAAGGTTTGTTTTCTGCCATGCAAACACAGACATATCGCATCATTCTTTGCGGATTTTGTAAGGTTTGCGGATTGTCTTTTTCTATTTCTGTATAAAAAGATAGATCTCTATTTTTCAATTCATTTTGCAGATAAATCAATCCATATTGGTTGTAATTATGTTGAACATTTTTTTTAATTTCCTCATTTACTTCCGGAAAATTGTCCAAACCTTGAGCTATGGCATCAATGTATAATCCAGAGCCACCAACCATGATTTGTGTTTGATTTTTTTGAAATAAATCATCCAAAAGTGTCAAAGCCTCACGCTCAAACTGACCGACAGAATAATCGTCTTGTATAGAAATATGTTGGATAAAATGATGTTTCGCCATTGATAATTCTTCCACCGACGGAACCGCTGTACCGATGGTCATTTCTTTATAAAACTGCCGACTATCAGCTGAGATAATTTCGCATTCAAAATGTTGAGCCAATTCGATGGCTTTGGCGGTTTTTCCGATAGCTGTTGGTCCAACAACAATGATTAATTTATTCATCAAATCCTAGGTCATCTGTTTGTGGCGGCAATTTTGCTCCGCAGTTGCTACAAAAATTTGCTTCTATTTCGTAAATAAATGAGGTACATCCAGGACAGATAATTCGGCTTTTTAACTCAGGATTATTGTATTTCAAGTTAGAATATTCCGCGGTTACAATTCCGGTCGGAACGGCAATAATTCCATATCCCATAATCATGATGAAAGAAGCAATCGTTTTTCCGACGTAGGTGATTGGAGCAATATCGCCGTAACCAACGGTTGTCATAGTTACAATACACCAGTAAATACTGTTGGGAATATCACTAAATCCGCTGTGCCCACTTTCGACAATATACATTAATGTACCCAAAACAATTGCCATCACAATCATAAAATACATGAACACGATAATTTTGTGTTTACTCGCATTTAAAGCAAGTTTGAGGTGAGATTGTTGTCCAATTATCGGCATTAAATCCAAAATGGCAAATAGTCGTAAAAGCCTTATTGCCCGAAAAGCAATCAAGAAACTCGCTTCTGGAAAAAAGTAGGATAAATACATGGGCAACAGCGAAATCAAATCGATAATTCCATAAAAACTGAATACGTAGGTTAATGGTTTTTTGTTGCACAATAGCCTAAGAATGTATTCCATCGTGAAGAAAACCGTTACAATCCATTCGCCATAATACAAGAATGTGTGGTATTTTTGGTCAAGGCTTTTGATAGAATCAATCATAACCATTGTTACGCTGAGCAGAATAACCAGCAAAAGAACAAGGTCAAACAATTTACCTTCGGGGGTATTCGATCCGTAGATGACAATATAAATCTTTTGCCTTAAAATTTCGTATTTAGACTTTAATCTTTTCATTATCGGTAGATTGTAATGGAACTATTTTATAACTAATTTTTTTACAAATATAATCAATTAGCCATTCATAATATTTTTTGCTTATAGGAACGGGTGTAATAATCTGCCGGAGGATTTTTTCTTGTGAAATTTGATAATTCAGCCCGGCAAAACCATAACCTGTTATCGTGTTGTTTTCTATCAAAAGAATGCCTTTTTCTCCGTTTTTTCTTCCTTTTAATACGATGACTGAATTATTGATGGGAGGAATTTTGTCAGCTATAATTTCTTTGACCGATTGCATTAGCGGAATTTCATCAGTAACAGATTTTTCTTGTGCTTCAACAATCGTTTCTTCAACAAATTTTTGTGCCGATTTTTGTTTTTTAAAAGTGCGGATAAAACTTTCGTTAGGTTCAATTTTTTTTACTTCCAGTAGCTGATTTTCATCCTCAGTAAAAGACACGCACCATTTCGATTCGATATATACATTTTGCGTAGCATTGTATTTTGGTTTGTGCTTTTTGATTTCTATATCCTCTTTAATTTTAGCAATAATCTCAGTGCCAGTTTCTTCAAAAGAAATATCGAAAATTTCGTGTTGTATTTTTTGATATACTTTTTGATTACCAGTAAGTATCGACAAAGCTTTTTTGTATATATTCGTTGCTTTTATCACATAAATCAATTGCTGATTTTGATTGTAAAAATAAATGACGCCAACGGCATACGGAAGTTTTTCTGTAATGCTTATCCATTTGGGCGAAATACCTTGTGAAAGCTCATTTTTGATATGGCTTTTAACGATGGTTTTGTCCTCGTCTTTGGTCAATAACAATTCAAACAATTTTACGGTGGCCAAAGCATCGCCGCTGGCTCTGTGTCGGTCAGAAATTGGAATGCCCAAAGAGCGAACCAATTTGCCTAAACTATATGAAGCAACGTCTGGAAGCAATTTTTTAGAAAGTTCGACCGTACACAAAGTGGGCATGTTGAAATTGTATCCCAATCTGCTGAATTCGAGTTGTAAAATGCGGTAATCAAAATTGGCATTATGAGCCACGATGATACAACCAGAAGTCATTTCGATAATTCGTTTGGCAATTTCGTAAAATTTGGGTGCAGCCCTCAACATCGCCTGATTGATACCAGTAAGTTTCTCTACAAATGGTTGTATCGGACGTTCTGGATTAATCAAGCTAATGAGCTGATCGGTAATTGTGATGCCATCAAAACGGTAAATGGCAATTTCTGTAATGCCTTCTTGATTAAATGCACCTCCTGTGGTTTCTATGTCTATAATTGCGTACAAATGTTTTCTTTGACAGTTTGGTAAGCCAAAAACTGATTGATGGCGGCAAAATTACGAAAATATGGTAAGGTTTGTGTGAAATGACAATGGATTATTTTATTATTCCTTTTCAGAAATAGATTCAAATAAGTCTAGAGGATTTAGTTTAAATTGCAAGCTTTTCGGGTCAGGAGCGCCGCCTTTTCTTTGTGCTGTCATACGTCCAATCTTTAGATTTCCTCTTTTTGTTATTTCTACATTACCTTTTGCAAAAAAATTACAAACAAAATTGATGTCTTTTAAAATCCAGTCAATTTTAGTTTCATTTTTTCGGGTAACAAGTAGCCAATCAGCCGCTAAAGCACCTCTTCCTCTTATAACATCATTGAAAATCAAAGTTTTGTTTTCAGTGAAAAAGTTTAATAATTCATCTGTTTTGATTTTGTCGATTTCATCTAAAAACATTCTTCGTTTATCTCTTAAATTATCGGATGTGGTTGGTGGAATTTCTCCGGTATAAAGTTTTAGTGTTTCACAAACAGATTCAGGAATATTCCAGAAAGTTTGATATTTATCTATAGGTCTTTTATCTACTTGATTGTAACCTGCCCCTATATTGGCTTTTTTTAGAGATATGTTTTCGATATAATATAATTCGTCAATAATTATTTCTAATTTGACTTGAATATCTGCTTTTTTGAAAGTTATTGTTTCTTCGTAATTTTCTTCGGTTACTCCTAAATCTAAAGCTTTTGCCTTATTTATTCTCGGAGCTATTTGAACGGCGGTTAATTGCTGTATTTTTTCAGGATTATATCCCATGATTTGAAGCCATAATTTTGCTTCTTTGTCATTTT
>Ga0079224_100008449_pt1 | contig 13953 bp, 14 predicted proteins | sample Stecom2015_FD_80414 | JGI IMG/M metagenome (GOLD analysis project Ga0079224, IMG submission 80414) | Agricultural soil microbial communities from Utah to study Nitrogen management - Steer compost 2015 | ecosystem: Environmental > Terrestrial > Soil > Agricultural land | place: USA: Utah... | reverse complement strand
TGCTGGTCATCATGGACCCGCCGGGCATGGTCCCGATCTTCGTGGCGCTCACCCGTTCGCTGCCGGCGCGCGAGCGGCACCGCGCCGCGGGGCAAGCGGTCGCGCTCGCGCTCGGCGTCATCGTGGTCTTCGCCGTCGCCGGCCAAACGATTCTCGACTATCTGCACGTCAGCCTGCCGGCGTTGCAAGCCGCCGGCGGCCTGCTGCTCGTGCTCATCGCGTTAGAGCTGCTCACCGGGGGCAACGGGGGCAACGTCGAAGAGAAGCGCTCCGCCAACGTCGCGCTCGTGCCGTTGGGCACCCCGCTGCTGGCTGGGCCGGGCGCCATCGTGGCGACCATGCTGTTCGTCCAGCGGGCCGACGGGCTCGGGGCGCACGCGGCGATCGCGGTGGCGATCATCGCCGTGATGACCGTGGTGTGGCTATTCCTGCGCTTCTCCGGGGTCGTTGAGCGGATCCTGCGCCCCAGCGGCATCGAGGTGCTCACCCGCATCGCCGGTGTGCTGCTCGCCGCGATCGCGGTGCAGCTCATCGCCGACGCGGTGGGCGCGTTCGTCGCCGCGTACACCGGCCGGGAGTGAGGCGCGGACGTCGATGCCGGGCGCGCCTGCCGCCGGTGACGCCGGCCGTGGATGCGACAGCGGCATCGGCAGATGGCAGGATCGGGCCGTGCGTCGGCCATCGTCTTCCCACCGTGCCGCCCGCTCTACCGGTCGGGCAGAGCAACTGGGGTTCGCGGGCATGCCCGCCCGGCTGTTCGTCTGCACCCCGACCAAGTTGGCCGCGTACGCCGACTGCCCGCGCCGCTACCGCTACTCCTATGTCGACCGGCCGGCGCCCCCGAAGGGGCCACCTTGGGCGCACACCTCGCTGGGGGCGAGCCTGCACATCGCGCTGCGCAACTGGTACGCCCTGCCGGCCGAGCGTCGGCGTCCGGAGGTCGTCGCCACCCTGCTCAAGGGCGGCTGGGTGCGCGACGGCTACCGCGACCCGCAACAGGAGGAGGCCGCGTTTCGGGCCGCGCGCGGCTGGCTGGAGGCGTACGTCGCGACCCAGGCGTCCCGCCCGGAGCCGATCGGGGTCGAGCGGGTGGTGGCGGTCAAGACCTCGGTGTTGGCCTTGAGCGGGCGCGTGGACCGCATCGACGTGCGGCGGGGTCCGCAGGGGCCCGAGCTGGTGATCGTCGACTATAAGACGGGCCGGGCTGGGCTAGACAGCGATGACGCGCGCGGTTCTCAAGCGCTCGCCCTCTACGCGTACGCGGCCGAACGTGTCTTCCGCCGCCCCTGCCGCCGGGTCGAGCTCCACCACCTGCCCACCGGCGCGGTCGCGGCGCACGAGCACACCGCCGAGTCGATCGAGCGGCATGTCCGGCGTGCGGAGGCCATCGCCGGCGACATCGTGGCGGCCGAGCGCGCGGTCGCCGAGGGCGCGGATCCGGACGCCGCTTTCCCCGCGACGCCGAGCGGACTCTGTAGCTGGTGCGAGTACCGGCAGCACTGCCCGGAGGGGGCGGCGGCGCCCGTCAAGGAACCGTGGGCCGCGGTGGACCGTCTCCTCGCGGACCAGCCGGCGGAGCAGGCGGCTGATTCGGCTGGACAACCCCGGGTGCCTCGGCCGGCGTCCGCCACGCCGGCTGTCAGTGGTGTCACGGGGGCCGCCGACGAGCGGTGAGTTCTGGGGCGGCCGCGCTGGGGCGGTCATTCGTCGGTGGCGGCCTGCTGTTGGCACGAGGGGCAGAGCCCCCAGTAGGTCACTTCGGCTTCGTCGATCGTGAACCCGTGGGTGGCTGAGGCGTGGAGGCAGGGAGCGTGCCCGATCGCGCAGTCGACGTCGGCGATTGCGCCGCAGCTTCGGCAAACCACGTGGTGGTGATTGTCACCCGTACGCGATTCGTATAGTGCCGGACTACCGGCGGGCTCGATCCGCCGCGCCAGACCGGCGCGGGCGAGTGCGCCGAGGACGTCGTACACGGCCTGGGTGGAGATGGAGTCGAGGCGGGCACGGACGCGCCGGGCGATCTCGTCCACAGTGAGGTGACCCCCACTGGCGAGGACGTCGAGCACCGCGAGACGAGGGCGCGTGACGCGTAAACCTCGGGATCGCAGCAACTCCTTGTTCGACATTCATCTATGACAGCACAGCGGGTTGAACCGCGGCCACTGTGCGAAACGTGTATCCGGGGCGATATCGCTGCGCGCAACGCCCCCACCTGACGGGGCGCCGCCACACCCCTCAAGGAGGACGCGATGTTCGACAAGTTCATGGGCCTACCGATGCATCCGCTGCTGGTGCACGCCGTGGCGGTGTTCGTCCCGCTGCTCGTGCTCGCGGCCCTGGCGTACGCCTTCATTCCGCCGCTGCGCGCCCGGGTGGGCTGGGTCGCCGTGCTCCTCGCGGTCGCCGCGCCGGTCTCCGCCTTCGTCACCATGAAGTCCGGTGAGGCGCTCGAACGGCGGCTCATCGCGAAGGGGTATCCCCCCGAGGGCCTGCGGCGGATCAGCGAGCACGCCGAGTACGGCGAGCTGACCTTCTGGTGCTCGCTCGGGCTGGCGCTCGTCACGATCCTGCTGGTCGCGATCGGCCGGCGGCAGGGCGGCGGTCTGCTCTTCGCGCTCAAGCTGCTGCTCAGCGTGGCGATCGTTGGGTTGTCGGCGGCCGCCTCCGTCTACGTTTTCCTCGCTGGGGACACCGGCGCGCGGATGCTCTGGGGCAACGTCTAAGCCGCGACGGATCCCGCCACCGGTTAGCGCCCGTCGGTCAGAACAGGACCCGGGAACATATCAGACAGACGAGGACCAGGAAGACCGCGCCGGCGATCATCCCGATGCCGTACGTCAGGGTGCGCGCGCTCTGTTCTTCGGCGGTGATCGCTTCCTCGTCCTGCGGCGGAAGCTGACGGGGCGGTGGCGGTTGGAACACCACCGGTGGACGCCAGCCGGGCGGCGGTGGCGTGGTGGGTGGCGGCCCGGAGTAGGGAGGCGGCGAGTGTGGCGGCGTCCGCGCGCCGGCATCGTCCGCCCCATGTGGTCCCGCTGGCCCAGAGTTCGCAGACTCTGGCCTCGCAGGCCCAGACCCCGCGGGCGCGGACTCTGCCTCAGCCGCGGGATCGGGGGTGCTCGGCCGACGCCACTGCCAGTCGTCCGGCGGCTCCTCGCTGGGGGTCGTCACGCCGATCGACGCTACCAATTGGCTAGGCGACGCTGGCGGCCTCGCGCGGCTCCGATCCGCTGGCGTCGCGGCGTGCCCGCTTGGCGGAGGGTGTCGCGCTGACCGGGTACGCTGCCCTCCGTGAGCGGGATCGACGGGCGCTCAGAGCCGGTGCGGAACGACGACCGCTTGGTCGATCTGAGCGACGATGACTACTGGGGTGTGCTGCCAGAACAGACCCTCGATGACACCGATCGGGGGTGGGGGGAGAACCCGTACTCCAACGACGATCGGCTCCTCGACGAGCGGCCGCCGCACTGGGGCTGAGCCGGGGTCGGCGGGACGGGCGAGCCGGGTCACTCGGTGGGGATCATCCTGGTCGGACGATGACGCTGAAGCGGGTGCCTTCCGGCAGCCCAGTGGCGCGCCGCGCGGCGGCGGGCGGCACCGCGAGATACAGCGCTGAGTCGCCGACGTCGGAGACGGCGAGCACGAGCGCGGCGTCGGCGATCGTCACCGGCTCCGGCGGGTCTGCGTCCCGCGCTGAGGCCCGATCAGGGCGAGTGGCGTCCGCGCCCCGGGGGTGGCTGGGGAACGCGAGGAGGTCCACTCGATCCCCGGGCCGCAGCACGGCCAGCGCCGCAGGTTCGGCGAGGCGTACGGGTAAGCCCACGGCGCCAGCGGGAATCGGCCGTGGCGCAGTCGCGCCGCCGGCCGCTGGACACGAGCCCGCCGCGTCCGCCACCTCAGAGCCCTCTCCAGCGGAGCCCTCTCCAGCGGAGCCTGCGACAGCCGGCCCTTCCGCGGCATGCGTGCGCGGTGGCGGGCTGTCCTCGGCGTAGAGCACCGCCGCGGCGGTGGTGAGGAGCAGCGCGATCAGCGCGCCGCGCACGAGAGTGGACGCGCGGGGCGTCCGCGGCCACCACGGCCGCGACAGCGGGGGATCCCGATCGGTTGCGAACCCTGTGAACACCACGCCTCCTGTCGTCGACCACGGCGACAGGAGGCTAGATGGAGACGGGCCGCCCGGTACGACCGTGGCGACCCGCTTGTGGACAACTGCGACGCTGTGGATAAAGCCCGCTGTGGATAGCCGGCATCCGCGTCAGCGCATGAGCGTCGGCCCGTGCGAGACGGCCAGTGCACGCCGGCTAGTGAGCAACGGCTAGTGAGCAACGGCTAGTGCGCGACGGCTAGGCAGCGCTGCTCGAGGAGCTCGCGGTCGTCGACTTGCTGGAGTCCGACGAACTCGAACCGGACGAGCTGTCGCTCGAGCTGTTGCTGGAGGAGCCGTTCGACTTGCCCGAACCGGCCGAGTTGCGAGAGTCGGTGCGGTAGAAGCCCGAACCCTTGAAGACGATGCCGACCGAGCCGAACTTCTTGCGCAACTTCCCCTCGCACGCCGGGCACGTGGTCAGCGGCTCGTCGGTGAACGACTGCACCACTTCGAGCTCATGACCACAGTTGGTGCAGGCGTACTGATACGTGGGCACGGTCTCCTCCGAATCCCAAGTTTCTGGCACTCGACCCAACCGAGTACCAATGGTACGGCATGAAGCCCACTTCCGTCCAGCTCGCGTGCCGTGTCACAACGTCGGCGCCGGCAGCTGAAGCAGCCCCTCCGGTGTGATCACCGCGCGAACGCGGCGGTCGTGCGGCTCGGCGGGCACGCGGTCCCGCACCTCCCCGTCGTGCAGCAACGCCACCGTGAACGCCTCCGGGCGTACCCGCGCCAACGCCCGGTCGTACGACCCGCCGCCGCGGCCCAGCCGCACCCCGCGCCGGTCGACGGCGAGCGCGGGCACCACCACCACGCTGGCCTCGGTGATCGCGGTCACGCCGAGCCGCGTCCCCGCCGGCTCGCGCAACCCGCGGTCGCCGGCGCGCAGCGGCGCCCCCGCCACGTGCCGAGCCCAATCCAGGTCGAGGTCGGGCCGGAGCACGGGCAGCAGCAGCCGACCGTCTGGGCCGATCGCCTCGGCGAGCGCGTCCGGCAACTCCGGGCCGCCGGGTTCGCTGCCGATCGGGACGTACGCGGCGACGCAGCGGGGGGTGAGCCGAGTCACCAGGTCGAGGAGCGCGGCGCGGACCCGGGCGGCCGCCGCGGCGCGGGCGGCGGGCGGCAGCGCCCGGCGGCGGAGCAGCAGCTCGGCGCGCAGCTTCGCTTTCGCGGACCGGATCGACGCCGATTCCCCAGTTAAGGGCCCGAGAGGCGCTGATTCGTCTGCCGTGGTTCCGCCGCGAGCTGGTCCGTCCGGAGCGGATCGGGCCGAAGCCGACCGGGCTGGATCCACCCCATTCGGGAAATCCGACACGCAACACTCCTGCTGCAACCGCCACGAACTACCCCGTATGTGTCAGCATCGCAGCAAAGAAGCACTGATTTGTCCGGGGGGAGAAGAGTGACGCTGCGTGCCCGTTTGACCGCGGCGTTCCTCGCGGTCGTCCTCGGACCGGTGCTGCTAGGAGCTTTCTTCGTCGGCGCCACGGTCGCCGCGGTAAGTCACAACCGGTCACTGCAACGCCTAGACCTCGCCGCCACCAGCGCGCGCACCTCCGTCAACGCGCTCTGCCAACAGTTGCAGGCCGCCGCCGACGCCGTCGCCATGATGGTTGACCCGTCGCGGGTCGCCACCGCCGCGACCCAGGTGGTCACCCGCGGGCTGGCGACCGCGGTGCGGGTCACCCGGCCCAACGGATCAGAAGTCTTCGCCACCCCGAACCAGCCGCCGGAGCCGTGGGCGGACTGCGCCGGCGCCCAGGATGCGGCCGGCAGCCCGCAGGCGATCAGCGCGCGGGTGGAGATGCGTGACGTCAACGGGAAGGTGCTGGGCCACGTGGTCGTCTCCCGGCACGTGGACGCCGCGTTCCTCACCCGGCTCGCCGCGGCCACTGGAGCCGCGGTCACGCTGCTGCCCGACGGGGAGACGGAGACCCCACGCACCACCGAAGCGGAGTGGGCGGTCGGGTCGGTCGTGGAGACCGCGAAGCTGCTCAACGACGACCGGACCGCGGAAAGCACCGCGGGCCGGTACGTCCGGATGGTCACGCCGTCCCCAGGCCAGCCGCTGCCGTTGGTGCTCTCCGTGCCCCGTCAGGTGCCGCAAGAGCTCTACGCGGTGCTGATCGCCACCGTCCTCATCGCCGGTCTCGGCGCGGTGGTGGCCGCCTGGTGGCTGGCGCGCTCCACCACCCGGCCCTTGGCCGAGCTCGCCCACGCCGCTGACCGGGTCGCCGACGGCGACCTCTCCGCGCGGGTGCCGGTGCGCGGCAACGACGAGGTCGGGCGGTTGGCGAGCACCTTCAACCGGATGACCCGGGAGACCCAGACGTACGTCCAGGCCCTGACCGTCAGCCGCGACCAGTTACGCGGCCATCTCGCTATCCTCGGCGACACCCTGTCGAGCACCCACGACCTCGACCGGATCCTCCGGGTGACGCTGCAGACCGCCCTCGCGGCGACCGGAGCCCGGGCCGGGGCGGTGTTGGTGTACGACCCGGAGCGGGACGTGCTCACCGGCCACTACGCCGAAGGGCTGGACGGCAACCTCCTGGCGCCGGCGGCCCTACCCGGCGGCGCGCCGGACCCGACCGCCTCCGCCGAGCAGGAGGCCGCCGATGGAGCGCTCCCCGCGCCGAGCCAGGCCAGCGGCTTCGCCGTCACCCGGCGGAGGCCGGACGACGGGCCGGCGACCCTGACCATCCCGCTCGGGGTGGGGCTGCTGGGGTCGGTGGCGGCCAGCGGGGAACCCCGCCGGGGGCGGGTGGACCGCGACGGGCCGCAGCTGGCGGCCGACGAGCCGGCCTGCACCACGTACGTCGTCGTGCCCTTCTCCGCGCCCCCGCCCGTCGTGGACCCCAGCGACCCCGCCGCCCCGCAGGACAGCGCCGCCCGTCCGGCCTCGACACCCCGCTCGCTGGGGGTGCTCGCGCTGTACGACCGGCTCGGGTCCGACGAGTTCGACGACTCCGACCTGGTCATGCTGCGCACCTTCGCGGCCCAGGCGGCGGTCGCCGTGGACAACGTGCGCATCCACCGCGAGGCGCAGCGGCTGTCGCGGACCGACCCGCTCACCGGGCTGTGGAACTACCGGCAGTTGCAGGAGACGCTGCACCGCGAAATCGAGCGGGCGAACCGGTTCCGACGCCGGCTCACCGTGCTCGCGCTCGACCTCGACCGGTTCAAGGAGATCAACGACACGTACGGCCACCTGGCCGGGGATGCCGTGCTCAAGGAGTTCGCCCGCCGGATCCGCGGGGAGATCCGGGAGATCGACGGCGCGTTCCGCAACGGCGGCGAGGAGTTCGTGGTGCTCCTGCCGGAGACCGACGTCAGCGGCGGGGCGGTTGTCGCGGAGCGTCTGGGGGCGGTGGTGCGCGGTGAGCCGATCGAGGTGGACGTGGCGGGCAAGCCGGTGCGGATCCCGGTCACTGTCTCCATCGGAGTCGCGGTCTACCCCGACCACGGCGAAAGCGGCCAGCAGGTCCTCGACGCGGCGGACGAAGCCCTGTACGCGGCGAAGGCCAGCGGCCGCGACACGTACCGGGTCGCGGGGTCGTCGTCCCGCTCGGCCGACCGGGACACGGTGCCGGCGGCGGTAGCCAGCCAGGAAGGTGACGTTCCTCCGGCTGGCGGCGCGTCTTTCGGGCCACACCCGCCAAGACAGACCCGTGGCCGATAGTCTCGCGGCATGTCGGAGGATGCAGCCACCCAAGCGACCGTGCCCCCCAGTCCGACGAGTGGCCAGCGGGCGGTGAAGGCCGTTATCCCCGCCGCCGGTCTGGCGACCCGTTTCCTACCAGCGACGAAGGCAGTGCCAAAGGAGCTGCTGCCGCTCGTGGACCGGCCTGTGCTGCAGTACATCGTCGAGGAGGCGACGCAGGCTGGTCTCAAGGACGTGCTGCTCATCACCGGCCGTGGCAAGACCGCGATGGTCGACCACTTTGACCGGCAGCCTTATCTGGAGGCCCGGCTGCGGGAGAAGGGCGACCTGGAGCGGTTGGCCGCGGTGCAGCGCCCGAGCGAACTCGCCAACATCTTCACCTGCCGGCAGGGGGAGCCGCTTGGACTGGGACACGCGGTGTCCTATGCCGAGTCCCACGTCGGCGGCGAGCCGTTCGCGGTGCTGCTCGGAGATGAGTTCGTGGACAAGGACGAGCCGTTGCTGCCGGCGATGATCGAGTTGCAGGCGCGTACCGGCGGCATCGTGCTCGCGTTCGCCGAGGTCGCTCCGGAAGAGGTCAAGCGGTACGGCATCGCGTCTGTCGAGCCGTCCGATGAGAAGCTCGGAGAGACCGAGATTGTGCGGGTGACCGGCCTGGTGGAGAAGCCGGCGCCGGAGGAGGCGCCGAGCCGGCTGGCCGTGATCGGCCGGTACGTGCTTCCGCCGAGCATCTTTGATGCGATCAAGCGAACGAAGCCGGGCAGCGGTGGAGAGATTCAGTTGACCGACGCGATGGCGATCCTCCTTAAGGAGGGCACGCCGGTGCACGGCATCGTGTACCGAGGCACCCGCTACGACACGGGCGCCCCGCTGGGCTACCTCCAGACTGTTGTCCAGCTCGCCTGCCAGCACGAGAGTCTGGGCGAGGAGTTCCGCGGGTGGCTCCGTCAGTTCGTCGCAGAGATGTCCGAGGTGCGATCTCCATGACCGCTACCGCCGACGCCGAGCAGAGGGCTCAATCCCAGCTCACGCCGCTCGCCGACTACCTGGGCAGCGTGTTGCGCAGGCTGCGCCCGTTGCCCCCACTGGATCTCGACCTCACCCAGGCGTACGGCAGCCTCCTCGCGGAGGATGTGATCGCTCCGCACGCGTTTCCGGCCTTTGACCAGGCCGCGATCGACGGCTACGCCGCACGCTGGGAAGACATCGCCGCCGCCGGCCGAGGCGGCTACACCTCGGCCGGCGGTTCCGCCGACAGCCGGCGGCCCGTTCGGCTCAACGTGGTCGGTGATCTCAACGCGGCGAGTTGGCGTCCGGTTCGACTCACTCCGGGCACCTGTTTTTCGGTCGCGGCCGGCTCGCCGTTGCCGGCTGCGGCCGATGTGGTCGTCCCCTTTGAGTGGACCGACCAGGGGATGGCCTCTGTCGAGGTGTATCAGGCGCCGAAGCGGTGGTACGGCGTGCGCCGCGCCGGGGAGGAGGTTTCCCCCGGCGCGGTGCTCGCCCGCGCCGGCAGCTACGTCACACCGGCCATGATCGCGCTCTTCGCGGCCACCGGGGTCAATCATGTGGTGGTCCGTCCGACACCCCGCGTGGTGATCGTGGCGACGGGTGACGAGCTGGTGGACGTGGGCCGGGCCAGCCAGCCGGGTCAGGTCGTGGACGCCAACTCCCACGCGCTCACCGCGGCCGCGGCCGAGGTGGGGGCGCTCGCCTACCGGGTGGGCATCTGCGACGACGACCCGGAAGGGCTGCGTGGGCTGCTTGAGGACCAGACGCTGCGGGCCGACCTCATCATCACCACGGGGGGCACCGGCACCGGCCCGGGTGACATGGTTCGCCGCATCCTGTCTCGGCGCGACGGCAACCGCGCCGGCCCTGTCACGTTCACTGAGGTCGCGCTCTATCCGGGCGCGTCGCTCGGTTTCGGCACCGTCGGCGCTGAGGAGGTGCCGGTGGTGTGCCTCCCGGGTGAGCCGGCAGCCGCGTTGATCGGCTTTGAGGTGTTGGCGCGCCCCGCGATCCAGCTTCTCGCCGGGGCTGAGCCGGTGTTCCGGCCGAGCGTCCGCGCCCACCTGCTGGAGACGGTGTCCTCGCCTACCGGTCTGCGCGAATTCCGGCCGGCGTACGTCTCCGAACGGCGCGGCGGCGGTTACACAGTGCAGCCGCTCCGCGGCGGCCCTCACACGCTCTCCGGGCTGGCCGAGGCCAACGGCCTGCTGGTGCTCGGTGAGCGGGTGACCACCGCGGCGGCTGGCTCCACAGTCGACGTCCTGCTTTTGGATCGACGGCGGTGATGGGTTCAGCTCCGGGATGGCCGGCGGTGCTCTCGGACGGGCCGGTGGTGTTGCGCCCGTACCGACGCTCCGACGCCGAGGCTTGGTCGAGTGTGCGGCGGCGCAACAAGGACTGGTTGGCGCCGTGGGAGTCCGTTCCGCGGGGTTCGTGGGACGAGCTCAACTCGCCGCGGGCGTTCCGCGTGATCTACCAGGACCAGCGGCGGTCGGCGCGCCGTGGCGAGAGCATGCCGTTCGCGATCTGTCTGCGCGAGAACGGGCAGGAACGGTACGTCGGCCACATCAACCTGGGCAACATCGTGCGACGGTCGTTCTGCTCCGCGTACGCCGGTTACTGGATCGACTCGTCGGTGGCGGGCCGGGGCATCATGCCGACCGCGCTGGCGCTCGCCGTCGATCACGCCTTCACCGCGGGCGGGCTGCACCGCATCGAGGTGAATATCCGCCCGGAGAACAAGCCGTCACGGCGCGTGGTCGAGAAGCTGGGTTTCCGTGAGGAGGCCTACCACGCGCGCTACATGCACATCGACGGGGCCTGGCGCGACCACATCGGATACGCCCTGACGAGCGAGGATGTCGCCGCGGAGGGTGGGCTGTTGGCCCGGTGGAAACGCCTGCGCGCCGCCACATGTTGATCTATTCCTCGGGGCGCGCTCGGCGCGGCGCGTCATTTTCCCGCTGTCCCGCCCGTAACCTCAAGTAACTGAGACGTACGGCAACCAACAAAGCCCAATTCTTCCTGTTGAGGGGACCCGGTATCCGGGTGTGGTCGGGCCAGCCGGTTGCCTCTTGTAGGTGACGGGAGGGGTGAGGGTGCCGACCTCGGTGCTCCTCGCCGTGCTCGCCGCCGCCGGGCTGCTCGCGCTCGCGCCGGCTTTGGTCCGCCGGTACGACGCGACCGAGCGCCTGGTTGCGGAGCGGGCGCAGTCCACGGCGCGGGTGCTCCAGCGCCGCCGGCGGCGTCGTACCGTTCCTGGCCGGCGGCCGGTGAATCCTCCCCGCCTGGTCGTCACACTCCGCGCCGGCGTGCCGCCGGAGGGGGCGCTGTCGGCCCCGCTCTCCTCATCCTCTAACGGGTCAAACGGTTCCGCGCGGCGTTCCACTCGGCTGCGGTCGGTGCCGCGTGACGCGGGCCGGAATCGGCGGCGTCCGCCGGCCCGGCGGTCCACCCCGGCGATCTACCGGCGCCGGCGGGTGTTCGCCGCGCTGGTGCTGCTCAACGCCGTCGAGCTGATCGGCGTGGTGTTCGTCAGCTCCGGGTTTTGGATCAGCATCGCGGTCACCGGCACCCTGCTCGTCATCTACATCATTCACCTGCGGAACCGGGCGCTGGCGGATCGGCGGCGCCGGCGTGCGGAGGCCCGTCGGGCGGCGTGGCTCGCGGCCCGCCAAGCCGAGGTACGCCGGGAGCAGGCGCGCCGTGCCGCTGCCCGTCGGGAGGCGCAGCGCCGTCTGGCGGCCCAGCGGGAGGCGGTCCGCCGCGCCGCCATGGGCCTGGACCGCCCGGATCTGCCGCCGGCCGCGGGTGGGGTGGCGGGTTCGCTCTCCTACCGCCGCAGGGGCGGTCTGCGTGGTCGCCCGTACGAGGCTGGCCCGCACGGCACCGCCCACTCCGCCTAGCGGCGGGCCGCTGTGTGCGGCACGCCGGGGTGGGCTGGTTGGCCGGGAAGGCCTTGGACCTGTTAACCTAGGCGCCGGCCCACTGACCGGCAGACTGGCGGTGGGTGTTGGCTGGAGCTTTTCCAGCTTGGGGCTGTGGCGCAGTCCGGTAGCGCACCTCGTTCGCATCGAGGGGGTCAGGGGTTCAAATCCCCTCAGCTCCACCAGTGACGGTGAGACGCCGCGCCTGGCGTTCAGGCGCTGTGGTTTGGCACGCAGCGTTTCTCATCCTGCACCTTGATGCGGCCGCGCTCGTCGCTCCATAGGTGAGTGCTGATTTCGCGAGATGACGCTGCTTTCCGCTTGCCGCCTTTCCGCTTGCCGCGTTTTCTGCTCACCGCGTACGTCAGCGAATTGTGTGGCCAGGACGAGACTGGCCGAGCTGCTTTTTTGAATTATTCCGGAATAGCCGCGGCTGCGATCGACGTGCGTTGTGATCACACCGCGCTCGCTGAGCCAGGTAATAAGCCTGGTCACGAGATGTCCGGCTGTTGCATGGGGGCGCCAGGCTGGAGGAGCGACCGATCGGTCTGCGCGCACGGTCGGGGAGGTGGTGGCCGAGGTGAGTGTGATGGATCTCCGGCCGGTGCTCCTCACCGGTGAGATCGTCCACCTTGAACCGTTGAGCTACCACCACGCCGGCGAGCTCGCGGAGGCCGCCGCCTTCGACGAAATCTGGACGTACCTGGATCGGCCGACGCCCCGTTCCGCAGAAGCCATGACCGCGCTGATCCGGGAGGCGTTGGCGGAGCAGGAGCACGGTCTGCGGATCCCGTTCGCCATCATTGACCTGGCCACCGGCAAGGCGGTCGGCAGCACCAGTTTCCTCGACATCCAGCCGCACAACCGCACGGTGGAGATCGGATGGACGTGGCTGACGCCCTCGACGTGGGGCACCGGTCTGAACGTCGAGGCGAAGTTTCTGCTGATGCGGCACGCCTTCGAGGAACACCACGCCGGCCGCGTGGCCCTCAAAACCGACCTGCGTAACGAACGCTCACAGCGGGCGATCGCCAGGCTCGGGGCCACCCGGGAGGGGGTGTTGCGCAACCACCGGCTGCTCCGCACCGGCCAATACCGGCACACCGTCTACTACAGCGTCATCAGCTCGGAATGGCCGGGCGTACGCGAGCACATGCGCGCCCTGCTGCGCCAGCAGCTCGCTCGCCGCGCACGCTGACCGCCGCGCTCCGGAACATGGCCGCGTCGCCCGGGGAACGCGCTACGGAGGTGGAACGGCTGTCTAGTCGGTGGGCATGTCCGTGGCAGCGGCGATCAGCAGAGACAGCTCCTGAATGAGGTCGTCCATGCTCTGACCGGTCGCCGTACGGACGAGGGACAGCGCGAGCTCCGCCAAGAACATGAACGCCCGGGTGCGTGACGCTTCGTCGGGAAACTCGGCGAGGAGCTGCTCCGCGCCGGCGAAGTCGCCTCGATGTTTGGCGGCGATGACTCCGGCCGCGCGTTGCGCGGCAAGGAGAATCGACGCCGATTCGGCCGCCATCACGGCGTCACCAGCAACGGGTTTCCTGCTTTTCGGGCGGCCGCGAAGCGCTTCTGCACGTCGGACCAGTTGACGAGGTCCCAGAGACGCTCGACATAGTCGGCGCGCACGTTCTTGTACTGCAGGTAGTACGCGTGCTCCCACGCGTCGAAAACCAGAAGCGGCGTCGCACCCTGACCGACGTTGCCCTGGTGGTCGTACACCTGCTCGACGATGAGCCGCTGGGACAGCGGTTCCCAGGCGAGGACGCCCCACCCTGATCCTTGGACGCTCTTGGTGGCGTTCGAGAGCTGGTTGGCGAACGCCTCGAACGAGCCGAAGTGCTCGTCGATGGCGGCGGCCAACTCGCCGTCGGGGCGGTCGCCGCCGTCCGGAGAGAGGTTGTTCCAGAAGATCGAGTGCAGCACGTGGCCGGAGAGGTTGAAGGCGAGCGACTTCTCCAGGCCGACCAGCGCCGAGTAGTCGCCCTTGTCGCGGGCTTCGGCGAGCTTCTCGAGCGTGTCGTTGGCGCCTTTGACGTACGCCGCGTGGTGCTTGCTGTGGTGCAGCTCCAGGATCTGCCCGCTCATCGCGGGCTCGAGCGCCCCGTAGTCGTAGGGCAGGTCAGGAAGCGTGTACACGGCCATCGGAACTCCCTCGGGCGGTCGACGGTCACGGGATCGCTGTGGCTTGTTGCCAT
>Ga0079224_100008447_pt1 | contig 13954 bp, 12 predicted proteins | sample Stecom2015_FD_80414 | JGI IMG/M metagenome (GOLD analysis project Ga0079224, IMG submission 80414) | Agricultural soil microbial communities from Utah to study Nitrogen management - Steer compost 2015 | ecosystem: Environmental > Terrestrial > Soil > Agricultural land | place: USA: Utah... | reverse complement strand
CGCTCTTGGGCGGCCATTCGTGATCCTCGATGACCCCGGTATTGAAGAGGATGTATTCGTCTTGGGTGGCCGGATCAATCCACCAACGGGGCTCCATGGTCTGGCTGTTCAGGGGCGGGCGGGTGTGGATCAGGGTCGGCGCGGGACTGTTCTGGACCAGATTACGAATCCAGATCGCGCTGTTCCTTTCATAGACGATGCGCGTACCGTCCGGGCTGATCATGGGGCTAAGGCAGTATGGGTCCGCGCTCAGCCGGCGTTCGGTAAGAATCGAATCGCTGAAATCGACGAAATAGATATACGATTCGTGCCCCTTAAGGTACACGACCTTTCCCGTCCGCCCACCCAGAAAGGCGCGGGCGGTCTCGGAGGTGGTGGCTGGGGCCGCGCAGGCCGGGCGGCTCCAGGCCCCGGCCGCGATGATGCCCCAGGTCAGGGCCGCGGCCAGGGCGCTGCCGGAGAATGGCGGTTTCATCGTTGCTCCCAAATCGACTCCGCCAGGATTTCGGCGATCCTGAGCATGCCGAGATCTCCGGGATGCCACAGGATGTCCCGGTCGGAGTACAGGGTGGTATCTCCGTAATATTCCGGCCGATTCGCCAAAGACCCGATATCGACCCAGTGGATATCGGAAAAATGGCGGATGGCCCGCAAGATCGCCTGGTTATGGGGATCCTCGGGAGAAGCCTCGTGCCAATTGCTTATGCAGAAGATGTCCCGGATGCCCCGCTTTTTGAGTCCTTCCAGCAGAAGCAGGTATTCGCGTGTCAGCCTGCCGCTGTTGATTTGGATATGATCGCTATTCTCGCCCAATTGAACCACCGCATAACGCGGCCGGATTTCGCGGATATCGTCGAGGGTTTCGATATGCTCGCCGATGACTTCGTCGCAGATTTCACAATCCCGGGTCCCGAGCACCGCTTCCACGTCCATCCCCTTCTCGCGCAGGATGCGGATGGTCTGATGCACATAATCCTTGTCCTGGGACGAAGCCGCCATGCCGACGCTTCGGGGCCAGCCGAAATCCGCGTTCGCGGGAGCGTAAGTGATACTGTTGCCCAGGAAAAGGATCCGGGACGGCTGGGGCCGCGTTTCGAAAACGCAGGACATTTCCATGCCGGCAAGGCAAACCAAGGCGAGAATTCCGATTCGGCCACGCAAATCCCGTTTCCTTTCTGCTTGGGAGTTCCGAAAAGAGTCGTTTTAAATCTACTTGTAAAGCCCGTTTTGGACCGGCAAAGTCCGAAGCCATCGGCGCAGCTCTTCCAAAACCCTTTCCGGGCGCAATTCCAGCAGACATTGCGTTCTTACGGGATTTACGCATCTATGACCGCAGGGACGGCAGGCCATGGGCTCGAATTGCACAATCAGGGTTCCGGTCCCCACGGGAGCCACATGCCCTGGATCGGAGGAACCGTTGATCCAGAAAACCGGTTTTCCCAGGTAGGCGCCCATATGCCCGAGGAAATTGTCGAGGCAGATTATTCCGGCCGCGCCCCGGGCCGCTTGGAATATCCCGGGCAGATCCCCGGCCAGGAACTCCAACTTCCCCGCCCAGCGATCGCGAAAGCGGCGGAAACCCCCGTCGCCGTCCGGCGGCACCAGGATGCGGGCGCGGAGACCCGTCTCGTTGAAAAAACCGGCGACCCGATCCCAGTATTCGAGGGGCCAATTCTTCTCCTCCTTCCATGTCCAGCAGGAAAGGAGGAAATACGGGTCCCGTGGTGAGGGACCCGCCGCAGGCCCCGGCTCGTCCGCTCCCTCCCGTCTCCGGGCGCCGCCGGCTTCGGCGGCCGGAATCGAATCCAGGTCCGCGCCCCGACCGGCCGACAGGAGGTAACCCGCCGCCACCGCCATGTTCTTTTCGGCCTGATGGCGCGCCTCGGCGGGCAGGGCGAAAGTGCGGTCGAACAGCCAACCGAAGGGGCGGGCATAGGAATGGGTCCGTTCCGCTCCCGCTACCTTCAAAAGCAAGGCGGAACGGGGATCGCCATCGAAGTCGAGCGCATCGCCGCCGATCCGGCCGCGCAGGCTCCATGCGCTTCGGAGGCTGCGCCATAGCGCCTTGGGCGTCTTTCGCGCATGGAACGGATTCTCCAGGCCCAGGGCCTCGATACCGGCGTCGCGGAAGAGGAAGGCGCAATCCGGTCTGCAGAGTACCGTAACGGATAAGGTACGGGACAGGCGGAGGATGGAAGGCAGGGCCATGAAGCAGTCGCCAACCTGGTACGCCTGGAAGACCGTCAGACGGGGAAGCCCCGGAGAAACGTCTGCGCCATGAGGGGATTCCCGCACGCCCGGGCCGCGACGGATGCCCAGGACCGAAATCGCGAGCCGGAGAATGGGATAGGCGGCCATGAGCACAAGGCCCGCGGCGCGCCTCCGCTCCTGATTCGGCCCGTCCCGCGCCGGCACGGCCTGCGGGCTTTCCCGCCTCTCTCCGGCGGCCTTGCGATTTTCGGCCTCGGCCACTCCGAACCTCTCCTTTGGAACCCGTAACTAAGTAGCAATTATTATACGCAATCCGCCGGCGCCGGGTCGCCGCGCGCGCCGGGACCGGCCGAACATTGCTAATTTACCCTGCATGACCACCCGATCCCGCGGAGCCTTTTGAACGCCGGCCGGGAAATCCTGATCCTCATATTGGCCGACCTCGGAACCGATCACCGGTGCTACAAGATCGCCTCCTCTCTCGGCAGACTGGGATACCGGCCCAGCGTTCTTTGCGATCGACCCCTGACTCCCCTGGGCCGCGCCTGGTCCGGCATTCCGGTCCGGACGCTCACCGCGAAATCCCATTACTCCGGCTTTCTCCGGGCTTTCGCCGCGTACATGCTGCGCGTCACCCCCATTCTGCTTAGCACCGGGAGCCGGACATGGATCGTGGAGGACGGCACTCCGCTTTTCTGGACCGCCTTGATCGGCAGGTTGCGCGGCGCGCGGGTGATCTATGACGCCCGGGAAATCCTCCTGGAAACGCCGGCGATACGGGGCCGTCCGTCCCGCCGCCTGGCCTGGTCCCTGTGGCTGGGAGCCGGAGAGGCTTTAAGCGCCGCAATGTTCACGGTCAGTCCGGCCTTTATGCGCCATTACCGGGGACGCCATCCCGGCAAGCCGGTTTTCCTTTTGCCCAATGCGCCCATGTCCAAAGGCGCCGGGCTCGCCGCCAAGCCTTCGATGGCCCCCAGGGTACGCCTCATTTATGCAGGCGCGCTGAGGGCCGGATCAGGCCTGCGGCAAACCCTGGCCGCCATGGCATCGGCCCCTGAATACGACCTGGACATTTACGGATTCGGCCCCGAAGAGCCGGAATTGCGGGAGCTGGCGCGCGCCCTGGGATTGGCGGATCGAGTCGCCTTCCATGGCGCCGTGCCCTTCGAATCCCTGCGCGGGCCGATCGCGGAATCCCATATCGGCCTGCATCTTCTGGAACCCTCCTGCCTCAGTTTCGATCTCACCCTCTCGAACAAAATCTTCGATTACCTGCACGGCCAGGCTCCCGTCCTGCTGGGCCCCACCTCGGCCCACGCGGAGTTCTTGCGGCAAGAGCCCGTGGGCGTGCGGGTCGCCTCTCTGTCCCCGGAAGACATTCTCGCCGGGCTCGGGGAGTTAAGGGAAGGCTACTCCGGGTTCGCCGAGGCCTGCCGCTCAGCCCGCGCGCGCTGGTCGTGGGAGGCCTTCGAGCCGGGGTTGGCCCGCGCCCTGGACGGAAAAGCGGAAGAGGCGGTCTGATCGGCATGGCCGCCGCGCGCTGGGACAATCTCGTCTATTCCGCCGCCGTGGTGCTGCCGCGTCTGCCCGCTTTCCTGCTCCTGCCGGCCATCGCCTCCGTCCTCAGCGTTTCGGACATGGGCAAACTGGCCACCTCGTGGATTTTCATCGAATTGTTCCAGACCCTGGCCGGCCTGGGCCTCAAGGCCGCCCTGGGCCGTTTTTTTCCCAGGGCCACGGAGCCGGCCAGGCGCCGGGAAATCCTGACCATTTCCCTGTGCGGGAATCTCGCGGGCGGCCTGGTACTGGGCCTGGCGACTTGGGCCGCCTTCGCCCTGCCTTTCTCCCGAACCCGCATCCACTTTTTCGACTCCATCGATTATCCCGTATTCGCCGCCCTGCTCGGAACTTCCGTGCTGGGAAACCTGGCCTCTACCTTCATCATCTATTTCCGGGCCGAGCAAAGGGCCTGGGCCTTCCTGGCCGCCAGCGTAATCGGAGCCGGCATCGAGGCCTGCCTGGCCGTGGGCCTGCTCGCCGCGGAGCGGCTGTCCCTGCTGAACCTGCTCCTGATCGAATGCCTTAAGCAGGCCGCCATGCTGGCCTTCATCGCCTATCAGGGCCGCAAGGACTGGGGATTCGCGTTCTCGCGGCAAACCCTCAAGACCATGGCCGCCTTCGGGATTTGGCTGGTCCCGGTCGGCCTGGGCGAATGGTTCGTGAACAGCTCGGACCGCTTCTGGCTGGGGCAACAGGGCGATCTCGACCTGGTGGGCGTGTACGGCTTCCTGTACAAGTTCGCCATGCCCCTGGGCATCCTCTTCACGGGAGGCATAATGGACCTGCACGCCCGCATGTACCGGATGGAAGGCGAGGCGGGTTTGGAATTCGGGCGCGTCCGCTTGGAAGGTTTTCTCGTCCGGTCCGGGGCGCTTGCCCTGGCGTATGGGATTTCGATACCGGCGGCCATGTCGGCGGTAATGGCTATCCGCCCGATCTTTCCGTCCATATACCTGACCGGACTCGCCGCTTTTCCGATCATGGCGGCGGTTCTGTATGCGTATTATTGGGGCAAGCATTACGGCATGATCCTCGAATTCCATTTCCGTACGCGCGCGCTCATGGCCGCCCTGACCCTGTCCGCGGCGGGCAGCCTGGTCCTGATTCCCCTGGCGATACGCATCTGTCTGGCCCGCGATTGGGACGTTCTGGCCGGCACTGCCTATGGCGCTTTGGCTGCCCAACTGCTTTCCGTGGCTTTCCTGGGCCGGCTGGCCGGGGTGCCTGGAGGCCGGGCCCAGGCCGCCAAGGGCCTCGCCTTCATCGCGGCCTGCGCCGCCGCTTCGTCCCTGATGCTGGCCTTCCGATAGCCGGAAGCGATCATACCCACCCGCCCGAGATTGGATTCCAAAAGCGGATGTTCGGATCCAGGCGGTACATATCCCATCCGCAGCGGGCCTCCAGGGTTCCGCTCCCCCATACTTTGGGAGGGAACTGTCGGATCAGGTCCATGTTCCCTTTCACGGAAATAAACTGCACCATGGGATTTAAATGAGTTTTGTCGCGCGGATCCTGGAAGTGACGCCAGCTCTCGGTGAACCCTCCGGAATCCCCTGGGGGGCCAATACAATAACCTGCACCTTGATTCGGAGGGGTTATGCCAGCTTCAATGCTCTTTGTTATAATACTGAGGGCTTCGATAGAAATTGACCTTTCTTGTTTGCCCGGAATTTCAAGGGAATTACAGGAACCCAACCACATCCTCATCGCCAAGCAACTTGTCCTACGATTACCTTTCAGACTGGGGGAAATGGGAAAAAGGAGATGAAAAAACATTCAGCTCGGACAGTAGGCCGGAAAAGCGTTTTTATAGCTCTTCTCGCATCGATTATCCTCGTTATTTCGGCGTTATTTTCTGAATTGATGATGAGACTCGTCGAGCCCGAGCGACCCGATAACCTGCCTACACATTTCATAAACAATCCGACATTTTACAGTTACAAGCCTAACTTCCAATTCTCCTGGGAAAATGAAGCGGGAGAGGGCGTGTCCGTTTTCACCGATGAAAATGGGTTCCGCAACCCGATTGCCTATCTTCCCAAGTGCGAGGCGCTCCTTTTGGGAGACTCCTATGTTGCCGGTGTCAATACTCATGAAGAGGGGACTTTGGCCGGAATACTCCGCAAGCATGGGTTGCCAACCTACAATGCAGGAGTAGATATGTTCTCCTCCGGGGAGGCACTACAAGTCCTGAAATACCTTTTGATCAAATCGAAACCAGAAATAGTGATACTGGCTTTCTATCAAGGAAACGATTTCCGGGACAACCTGTTCGTTCGCCCCCCAAAGCCGAACGCCCAGACTTCTGGAGGAAGCCTCAGGAAGACATATTTTTCCATAGCCGCCAACTCTCTGCTGCTTCAATTCCTGCATACACATCTTTACCTGGGGATTCTGAAAGGGAAGGCGTCCGATCCCATGGCGAGCTACACGCTTTCGGAGATATTGGCATACAGAAACCAGCCATCTCCCGCCATGCAGGAGGCAATCGTGAAAACCGATTCCATACTCGGCGAGTTCGCGACTTTGGCACGAGAAAGGGATTTCCGGTTCAAAGTATTAGGTATTCCCTCCAAGGCTGCTGTACTCCGGAGCTTTAAAGAGATAGCCTTGTACGAGAAGGATAATCGCTCGCGTTCATTTGCGCTCCAAACCATCAGGAAAGGCTATTCCTTCGACCGGCCGGATAGCCTGATCCATGCTTTATGCTACAAGCATGGTGTATCGTATCTCTCGCTCTTACCTGTCTTCCGGGATCATCTTGGGGAAGCACCATATTATCGATTGGATACGCATTGGCGGGCCCAGGGAATCAAAATTGCGGCCGACACGTTGTGGAAGGAGATAAGCGATCATGACTGACTCCTCGCCTCAAATCAAGCCGGTCTACATTTTGGGCATTTCCTGCTTTTACCATGATTCCGCAGCTGTTTTGCTCGGTGATGGCCGAATTATCGCGGCTGCACAGGAAGAGCGATTCAGCCGCAAACGGCACGATGAGGGCTTCCCGGATCGGGCGATCCAATATTGTCTGCGTCAAGCGGGAATAAGCGCCTCCAATTTGAATCTGGTGGCTTTCTATGACAAGCCATTCACAAAACACCTTGATCGTATCGTGGAAACCTACCTTGCGGTCGCGCCCAAAGGGTTTGCCGGTTTCCGTCAATCCCTCCCCGGGTTGATGGGAATAAAACTCGGCGTACGCAAGGAACTAGAAAAGCGACTTGGCTACCGGGGAAAAGTGCTTTTCCCTTTTCATCATGAGTCTCACGCCGCCAGCGCGTTTTTCCCCTCACCATTCGAAGAAGCGGCCATAGTGACAGTGGACGGAGTCGGAGAATGGCAGACCACCACAATCGGCTATGGGCGAGGAAACGATTTCGAGATCCTGGAGGAAATCCGGTTCCCCCATAGTCTCGGATTGCTTTACAGCGCATTCACCTTTTATACCGGCTTCAAGGTGAATTCCGGGGAGTACAAGGTGATGGGCCTCGCGCCGTATGGCGAACCCAGATTTGTGGCGAAAATTCTGAATAACCTCATTGATTTGCGCGAGGACGGCTCGTTCCGCCTGAACCAGGATTACTTCGGCTATATGGGCGGGCTGACCATGACCAATAAAAAGTTCAACGTCCTTTTCGGGGGACCACCTCGCAAACCAGAGTCCCCGCTGACCCAAAAAGAAATGGATCTGGCTCGCTCGGTACAGGATGTCATCGAAATGGCGATGCTGCGAATTGCGCGCTATGCAGCTAAGGTCACGCAATCCCGGAACCTTTGCCTGGCGGGAGGCGTGGCCCTGAATTGCGTGGCCAACGGCAAAATACTCCGGTCCGGGGCATTCGAAAATATCTGGATCCAACCCGCCTCCGATGATGCGGGAGGCGCTTTGGGAGCGGCTCAATTGGCTCATCACCGTTTTCTCGGAAAACCCAGGCTCCCCTTGACCGCCGATGCCATGCAGGGAGCGCTGCTGGGTCCGGAATTCAGCCCGGAGGAAATCGAATCCGTTTTGCGTGAACTGGGCGCCGTGTATGTCCGCCTTGAGCCCTCGGACATATCCTCTGCCACTGCCGATGTCTTGGCGCAGGGAAAGGTAGTCGGCTGGTTTCAGAGTCGCATGGAATTCGGACCCCGTTCTCTTGGCGCGCGAAGCATCCTTGGAGATCCCCGCCACCCCGGCATGCAGAAGCAGATGAATCTTCGGATCAAATTCCGCGAAGGGTTTCGTCCTTTTGCGCCCGCTATCCTCCGCGAAAGGGTTTCGGAATATTTTGATCTCGATGCCGACTCTCCGTATATGTTGATGGTAGCGCAAGTGCGCTCCTCCCTTCGCACGAATCCCGCCGACAAGGATATAGACCTTTGGGGCATCGATAGGTTGAATGCGTCCCGCAGTTCCATTCCGGCCGTGACTCATGTGGATTATTCGGCCCGCATTCAGACAGTGGACGAAGTACGAAACCCGCTTTTTCACAAGCTGCTGCGGGCATTCGAGGCGAGGACGGGTTGCCCGGTTCTCATCAACACGAGTTTTAACGTCCGGGGGGAACCTATTGTCTGTTCGCCCTTTGATGCCTATACTTGCTTTATGCGGACTGGAATGGATTTCCTGGTGATTGGACCGTACCTTTTGGACAAAACCCTGCAATCGCCAAGGGTAGAATCGGTTGAGTGGCGACGCGAATTCGCCCTGGACTGATATGGCGACGCGAATCGTAAAAAACCCGAGCGATAAGGAGGTTCGGAACCTGGGCAAGGTCTTCCTTGCTGTTGCTGGTCTCCTTTGCGCTAAACTTGGTTGGAATGCATATCAGGATGAGTTTATTATCCGAAACGGGATTCCCTGGCAACTTTATGCCATAGTGGTCCTTCTCGCGTTGGGTACCTATTGTCTTGCGCTAGGTATCAAGGCGCAGCCGGTTTATCGGGCTTGGTCCACCTTGGGTTATGGCCTTTCACTGATAGTTCCGCCTTTGATGCTGATGGTGCTTTACTTCTTGGTGCTTACTCCTTTTTCATGGTTACGTAGAACCTTAATCCGAGCCTCTATTGAACCCGGTTTTGATTCAAGGAAGGCAACCTATTGGATCGAAACCAAGGAGAAAAAGTCGACTCGTCGGCGCCTCCTGAAACCTTTCTAAGTATGGGGTAATCATGAGAAAAAGCAAACCACAGGATTCTGCATTCTCAGATACGTCTAATGACGACCTTGAAAACGTCGGATTCTTCGCGGAGTTCCTCGAATTTATCCGTCATAATAAGAAGTGGTGGCTGATCCCCTTATTGGTGGTTTTGATGCTGGTTGGCGGGCTTCTTATACTAGCGGGCCATAATGCCGCCATTGCTCCGTTTATTTACACCTTTTTCTGATGTAAAAAGCACTTGGTTTCCATTATGCCCTTATCCAAGAGATCTATTGGGTATCATCCGACCTCCCTTATCAGGTAGTTCAGATTTCTGGGGGGGCAGTGAAACCAAGTCGCTAAACTTTCTCAACGACTTGGTCCGCAGCTCAAACATGGATTTTAAGTGGTCCTAATCCCTAATCTGCATGGAAAAGGATTTCATCCCCTCACCCTTGCTTTCCAAATCCCGCTTGATTTTTTGAAATCCCGCTTGCATTGTCGCAGGAATTTCGCCGGGACCGAAGCTTCTGCTGATCATGGATGCCATTGTTATCTGAAGATATTCAGGAACGCCATCCATTTCGACGGGGAAGTGTTTCTCGACTTCCCTCATATCTTTTGATCTGGCTTTGCCCCCAGGCAATCCAAAACCCAAAAAGGATTGGGAATAATTGAGGGCCAATATGGATTTTGCCAGACCGGAATATTGAGATCTTCCGGCTGCGAGTGTTTTAGACACTTCCAACCCCTTGCGTAAATGCTCACCCCCTTCTAAATAAATGAATTGGGCAAACGAATACGGATCCTTTTCAATAAGCTCCACTGCTCGCACATCTTCCGGGCTACGAGCCGGAATAACATTGAAGCTCGCCATTGAAGATTGTTCGCTATCCAATTCCAAGGTATAAAGCCCAGGTTTGGCAGTAACTAAAGTCTCTCCGCTGGCAATCAAGGTTCCAAAGACAACCTTGAGGGACGGCTCTTTTGAGGGAGTTATGTTGCAAGCCAGAATTGGCGCCGAATAAAAATATGGCTCCCCTTCAGGCGGGGTGATTTTCAGCCTGTTTTTCGCGAATTCCAGCTGATGGATGGTATAAGCCGGATCCTCGTGATTCATCAATTGAATTTTCAGGTAAACCGGTTCATAGGGAAGGTACGTGTGTTTGTCCGTCGTAAGCTTGACGCGAGGAGCGGAGAAAACGACGACCGTAAGGGAAAGAAAAACTATGCATTTGAATGGGCTAATCATAGTCAAATCCTTTTTAAAGTTGTTGTGAATATTATTGAGAAATTTTAAGGATCTTGGGTCCAGGCTGGATTATTGGGGAGCACAGTTCCTATCCCACCCGTTTGAATGAAATTTCTCCGCTTCCCATTCCAGGTTCCTCGATAAAGTCCCGGTTTGATCCAGCTTTCAGGACCTTGCTGATACCATTGAATGAATTGTGGATTGAATAACATGTTAGTACCCGCAATGTTGGGCTCCTCTAATGTATGTCTTTCATTTACTACTCTGGAATTCTGGCAAGTCCCATAATAAGAAGTACCCACATTAGGATCACACCTTGCCCACTGATGATGTGCGCCTATTACGTGCGCTATTTCATGGAGAGCGTTAAAGGATAGAAGTTGAGCGGTTGAAGCGCCGGGAAACAAGCCATCTGCAGGCCAGGCGGAGGCCATTCGTGGGTAAAATGCAACAGCGCCTTCGGAACGCACATTATTCGTATCATGGCCTCCCTGTGCGGTTAGATTATGATCAAAAAACAAGCCGGTTGCATTCCCTCCCCCCCAATCGTTATTTACAGTTAAAAAATCTATCGTATAGTCTCGAAAATTATCTCGGCTATCTTGAGAGTAAACGACTCCGGAATTTACTGCTCGTTTTTCGAGCATAAGTTGGTGAATTTGGGCGCTGGTAAGGCACATTAGCTGATTATTCCAAGAACATGTATCTCCCTGTGCTCCGGATTGGTTGGTGAAGAAGTTGTAGATATTTCGATCATTCGTTAAATCAGAAATTGCGGTTTCAAAGGTACGGTTTAAGGCTACTACGGTATTCGTATTCGGATTAGCGGTTCCCGTTTGGGCGTAAAAATTGATTTTCAGCGGGCGCCCCCCGGGTCTTATGAATAGTTTTCCTCCGGCCGTTACGGAGTAAGTATTGGTTCCGGAAGAATTAAGTTGAAGGCCGAGGTACACAACTTGATCGGAACCAGTAGTAGGGTAGCTTCCTGGTTGCTGGGCATCACTAGAAACCGACTGAATAGTGTTATACGGGTTATATGCGGGTGGGGTGGTTTCGTTAGAAGTGTATGCCTTAAAGGTTATGTTCACGCCAGGTACGGTTGTGCCGGATGGATGTAGAATTACAAACATTTGAGTTTGCGGATCACCTGCATCCGCAAGTCGGCACCAAGCGTTTCTCTCGATAGAACTGCCGTAGAGGGGGCTTGAACCGAAACCGCGTGTATGTTCAACGGCATGCGCATCCCAATAATGAACCGCGGACCAATTGTTGACAAATTGGTGTGTATCATTAGTGTGCCCGTTTATATCGTAGTCAAGGCGCAAATACGCCCTTCTTGGCCCAGTAGTGGAAGTAACGATATCGGTCTTGAGAGTAAAGCTTCCATCTTTGTTAAAACGAAATTCCGTATTGATTTGGTCTGAGCCTATTGTGTACGAGCCTAAAAATCGCAAGAAGGGGCCTAAATCGTGAAACACTTCAGAAACGACGGTTAATTGGGAAAAGTTATAATTTACCCCATTAATCAGGACCCCCGATAGCCCTACTTTATTGAAAACCATTCTTTCCGAATAGTTGTATAAATCCGTCCTGACCTGCTTTCTTAAATTTATAACCGCACCTCCTGAAAATGCGCTCCAAAGCCAATGTCCATTGGCATCTCGAGGATACCAATTTGATGGGGTCGCCTGTGCCAATGAGCAGGTATGGCTCAAAAATAAAATTGCAGCGCACCGCCAAAGAAAGGAAATCTTGAGATTCATATGCGCACCTCTTATTTGATCACGTTTGTTTTTGGGAAAGTCGAGCAATGTGAATAATAAATCCAACACAGCCCTTGGCCAAGGTATATCCGATTCTCGATTTCTCCAAATTCCTGTATCTGACATTCCAAGGTTACCGCCCACCATTATTTCGTGCCGCACTCGCTCCAATCCGGAAATTCCCGAAAGTTCAGAATTGACACGGGGCCGTCGAACTACATTTCAGACGCAGCCGAAAGACCGTAAGCACTCGGTGAACCCCATGGCTCCTAACTCGCATAGCCGCTAAGATAAAAGGTAACCCTGCGGTATCCTGGCTGTGGGCATGATTTTCCAGCGGCGATAATTTCACCTTGTTTCGGCATGGCGTCCTATCCGGTTTTGGCTTGATCACCATCCCGGAATGGGCTATTTTTAAAGAGACTCCAAGTCGGGTCCTCTCTCCTTGATTAAAATAGGAGGATGGACCATGTCTATCACACCCAATTCCACCAAAGCCAAGCATTTACCCAGCCAAATTCAGCCGGTGGATTACCTAGCCACGCTCTGGCAGTATCTTACCAAATCGCTGTGCGATGAGGTTTTCGAAATGACCCGGGACAAAGAGCGGCAGCGTAAATGGAGTCTTTTCGCCTTGCTCCAGGTTTGGATGGGCCTGTTGCACTGCCGGGCTCATTCCCAAACCCAAGCCGTCGAAGCCTGCGGCAAAGGGAATCCTTTTTTCCCCGATGTGGAGGCCACCTCCGAATCCTTTTTCCAGCGGATCCAGTCCCTGCGGCCTGCCTTTTTCCACAACATCTTCCTGCGCTTCACGCAAGCCATCGCTCCCATTTCCCCCAAGAACTTCGCCGCGTCCCTCTGTCTTTCCGAGGAGGACTTCCCCGAAATCCTCGTGTTGGATGGCTTGAAGCTACATAAGGTGGGACGACTACTCAAGATTGCCCGGACAATAACCGGTGCTATCCTGCCCGGTTCCCTGGAAGCCGTCTACGACCTTCGGCGGGGAGTACTCCGCAATCTCATTTTCGACCCGGATGGACTTCGAGGCGAGAAGCATCTCTTGCTCGAGGCCCTCAGGTCGCTGCCCAAAGGGAGCCTTGTGGTCTACGACCGCTATGCTTGCTATGCCGTATACTGGAAGGCCATGAAGGCGGCCAGCCTCTTCCTATTGGCCAGGGCCTCCTCCACCGTCCAACTGGAGGAGGTTTCGGAAGTGCTTTCCATAAAGCAGGGGCGGAATCGACTGCGTGAAACGATAGTAGAAATGGGCAAAGGTAACGACAAAAGGGTATTGCGCCTCATTACCTGGGAAACACCACGAGGGAGCCTGCGCCTTTTGACCAATGTAATGGATTTGAAAAAGCTACCCGCCCACCAAGCCATCATGCTCTATGTGCAGCGCTGGAGCGTGGAGCGGTGTTTTCTCTCCATGAAGGACACCTTGAATCTCAATCACCTGTTCAACGCCTCACCGGCGGCGGTGGGAGGGCAGGTATTCGCCACGGCGATCTTATACAATGCCTTGCGATTGGCCCAATCCCAGATTGCAAAAAAGTGGGAGTGGAGCCAGAGCGGATCTCGCCGGAGAAATTGTTTCCCCGCTTGACGGAGAAAATAGTGGAACTCACCTTGGTCGAGGACGGGGCCGAAAGGTACCATCTGAAAATCCTCCGGGAGAATCCCGGCGCTGTCCATCCAGAGCTTCACCTGGAACGGGCTCCCATGTTCAAGCTTTCCCTCCAAGGTATCACCCTTGAACCGCGATTAGGAAAAAGGCGTCGTCGTCGATTCTGCCAAGGAAGAAAAAGGACGACATCCTACAACAAAATACCTAGGGCCAAAAAATACGACCGGAGTTAACTTAGCGGCTATGTCCTTAAGGACCTCCAGGCACCTGCGGAGGGCCGATAGGGAGAATCCGGGGCACAAGGAGAGGCGGGCACCCCGGTAGAAGACGGCGATCGGCATCTCGACGGCCTCTGAGGGCGTCGGAAGGGCGGGCTGCGGAGGTTCTGTGAGCAGGACCTCGACGAACCCATCGG
>Ga0079224_100008446_pt1 | contig 13954 bp, 11 predicted proteins | sample Stecom2015_FD_80414 | JGI IMG/M metagenome (GOLD analysis project Ga0079224, IMG submission 80414) | Agricultural soil microbial communities from Utah to study Nitrogen management - Steer compost 2015 | ecosystem: Environmental > Terrestrial > Soil > Agricultural land | place: USA: Utah... | reverse complement strand
TTCTCGTCTTGTGCGGAAGAGCAGATTCGAACTGCCACGCCCGTAGGGCGCCACCCCCTCAAGATGGTGCGTCTACCAATTTCGCCACTTCCGCAAGAGGATTTACTGGCGCAAAAATAAGGTAATTTTTTTCTTTTGCCAAGTGTTTTTTCAGTGCACTTTTGGTGCTCCATGTTTATCGATAAGCGTTTGGATAATTCCATCTGCTAGGCCCACACGGGGAACAATGATTTGCCTAAGGCGACCTGACTTCATGAGGGTAAGAAAAATCTCGCAGGCGGGGATAATCACGTCAGCGCGGTCGTGGTTGAGCCCCAAGACATTGATGCGATCCTTCAGCGAAAATGAGCTGAGATACGCGTACAGCGACTTCAATTTCGCAAATGAAATAGGCTTGTCTTCTTTATTGCTATTGGCAAGACGCGACAGCTTGTTGATATTACCTCCCGTACCGATGCCATACACGGCCTTGAACGCCTGGGTGTGTGTTTTTACCCATGTTCGCATCTCGTTCCAGGTCTCCTCACTGTCTTGGTTATCTAAAATGCGGATAGTACCTATATTAAACGATGCCGACGCAACCAATTCGGCATCTGCAAATACCGACACTTCGGTACTGCCGCCTCCCACGTCTATATACAGATATGCTTTGTTACTATTGAGATGCTGTTCGATATGACTACTGTAGATGATTTTGGCTTCTTCACTGCCATCGATGATCTGCAGCTCGATACCCGCGTCGTTAATCTCCCGAAGCAGCATGCGGCCGTTGCTAGCCTCTCGCATAGCCGACGTGGCACAAGCCATATATTCACTCACCTTGTACACATCCATCAAATTCCGGAATGCGGCCATGGTTTTGACCAAATCTTCGGCTTTGGAATCGGATATCCGGCGGTCAATGAATGCATCGTCACCCAGCCGCAGGGGGACCCGTACCAGTGTATTCTTCTTAAACGATACCACGTCGTCGTTTCGGATAATATCGGCTATCAAAAGCCGAACCGCATTGGATCCGATGTCTATTGCAGCGTACCTCACTTTACTCAGATTTGTATTTTAGATAATTGTAAATATCTTCCTGTGCCCGGTGCTTGATTTTACGCTTCGTTCCGATGTACCGGTTGTTATTCAAATGATTGATCTCTCGGGCTTTCGTATTATCGCGTAATTGGATATCGATGATATCGCGAATCTCTTTTCGGATTCGGGCATCCATGATGGGAAAAGCAACCTCTACCCTCCGGTCGATGTTGCGCGTCATCAAGTCGGCAGACGACAGGTATATCAACTCTTCCCCGCCGTTGCCGAAAATCCAAACACGCGCGTGTTCTAAATATCTATCCACAATACTCCGCACGGTAATCCGCTCACTGAACCCCGCCTGCCCCGGCACCAAGCAACACATCCCTCTTACAATGAGTTGGATAGATACCCCGGCATTGTTAGCTTCGTAGAGCCGCTCAATCGTCTCTTCATCCGAAAGACTATTCATTTTCAGCACCATATAGGCCTTTCGTCCGGATTTGGCCACTTCAATCTCATTAGCAATAAGCTGGTACAGCCGGGAGCGGGTTCCCAACGGCGAGGCGATAATCGATTCGTAATCACGGTGAAAAACCTGCTTCTCCAGCCCCTTGAAAAGACGCTTGAGATCTTTGGTGATTGCCGGGTTTACAGTAAACAAGCTGTGGTCACAGTAGCTCTTGGCGGTCTTTTCATTGAAATTGCCCGTTGCCAGGTTGGCATAGTAAACCAATCCTCCCTTTTCGCGGCGCGTAACGAGGCACACTTTTGCGTGTACTTTGTATTGCACCACACCGATGTTGACATTCACGCCGCCTTCCTCAAGCCTGTTGCGCCAATATATATTGGCCTCCTCATCGAACCGGGCTTTCAATTCAATCAGGCAGTTGACCACCTTGCCATTCTGTGCGGCATTGATCAACGCATTGATGACGCTCGAGTTCTCAGCCAACCGGTAGAGGCAGATGTTGATCTCCTGCACCTTGGGATCCATAGCGGCTTCACGGAGGAAATGGACGATATAGTCGAACGACTGATAAGGCAGGCTAACCAGGTAGTCTCGCTGCGCCATCTGACTAAAAATACTCCGGCCCAGGTCGAGGTTGTTAACCCGAAGTTGGGGCATGGGCGGATATTCCAATGCAGGTCCACCAACATTGGGGAAATCGATAAAATCCCTGAAATTATGGTACCGTCCACTTGGAATAAGCGCATCAACGTCTAATTGCATACGACTAACCAAATAGTTCAATGCATCAGCCGGCATATCGTTATCGTAGAGCAACCGCATGGGGCGCCCTTTGTCTCGGCGTTGCAGGCTGTGCATCAAAGCATCGACGAATTTCTCGCTCATATTGGGGTCGATATCCAACTCGGCATCCCGGGTGAGTTGGATGCTGTAGGCCGATATGGTATCGGGATCGAAAATGAAAAACAGGTCGTCCAGGCAGTACCGGATGATGTCATCCAGCAAGATGATGAACTTCAATCCATTATTTTCGGGCAATATCAAAAAGCGGGGGATAATTGGTGTCGGCACCTCCACCAATGCATATTTTACCTTTTTCCGGAAGGTAAGCTTAACCATGAAGTAGGTGTGCCTGTCCTTCAGCTCGGGGAACGATTTAGTGTCATCTGCCCGTTCCAACATAATGGGCACCAGCGTAGGCAACACGTCGCGCCGGAAGTATTCGCGCACATACCGGCCCCGCTCCACATTCAACTGCTGTTCATTGATGATAAAGATTTTCTGAGCTTCGAGCTCCTTGATGATTTCCTGCTCATAGAGGTAGTCAAACCGCTTCTCGAGCCGTACCACCGTATCTTTTATTTCATTGAGGACTTTCTTGGGGTTGAACCCCAGCATGGTTTTGGTTTTGTTATTGATATCGACCAGGCGATTGAGGGTGGCCACCCTCACGCGGTAAAACTCGTCCAAATTAGATGAAAAAATGGCTAAGAAGCGCAACCGCTCAATAAGCGGCACTGTTTTATCGGCCGCCTCCTGCAAAACCCGCTCGTTAAAGTATAACCAGCTTATTTCACGGTTTATAAGGGGATATTTATGCTTCACCATTGCTATATTGTAGCCGCCCTAAGTTGTCCGGCCAATAATAGCAATGCAACGTTTGGTTAATGTTAGGCGTGTATTAATTCGCCGTTAACAAACATCGTATTGAAGCGGCCTTCATCAACCATTCCAAGTTTGCTGCTCAAGAATCTCCAGCTGCCAAAGGATTTCTTCGTGCTTTACCGGAAAAGGCTCATCGCGTCGAATCTGCGCGTAAACGGCGTTAAACAAATCGTTATAATCGCCTTTTAGCGCTTCGCGGTAGCGAACTTCCCGATCCCCGTTGGGTTTTATGAGCGTAATCAATCCTTCCTTACCGGGAGGTTCTATTCCGTACTCCGGATCCTTGGGCAGGATGCCCGCCTGCAATTGGTCTTCCTGCACATCGGCCCTTACTTTCTGGAAAGACCCTTTGGTGCCGTGTAGCACATACGCTGGTAGCGGGTCAGCCACCAGTAAGCTCGCATGGATAAATACGGTCAGTCCCTTGGGATAGCTAAGCACCAGTGTGGCAAAATCATCCACTTCCGACCCCTGCCGATGGGTAGTCAGAATTTTCATGCTTTTCTCCGGCTTCCCAAACAGGAAAATCACCTGATCGAGGAGATGTGGCCCCAAATCATATAACACGCCGCTGGCGGGGATAGGCAGCTCTTTGAAAATCTTAGGCCCTTTCTCTGGGCGGTAACGATCAAACCTGACGTGCAGTTCAATGGGTTGCCCTACTGCCTGCCGTTCCACCACGCTCTTAAGCAATTTGAAATCACTATCCCACCTTCTGTTTTGGAAAACCATCACGTGCTTGCCCACTTTCCGCCCCAGGTCGAAGATTTTCCTGGCTTCCTCGCTTGTAGGTGCAAAAGGCTTCTCAACCAAAATGTGCTTACCCGCATTCAATGCCTGTATCGCATAGTCTACATGGGTATTGTTGGGCGTATTGACGATGACGAGCTCAATGGACTTATCGTTAAGTAAGTCGCTCACAGAGTCATAACTGATAATATCGGGATAACGTTGTTGTGCCCGTTTCTCGTGGCGTTCTACAACAGCGCGCAGTTCAAAACGTTGCTTCTGGCTGATGAACGGTGCGTGGAACACACGACCCGACATCCCATATGACAAAATACCTGTGACTATACTTTTTTTCGCCATCCCTTACGCCATTAAATCATTAAATCAATGATGGGCTCCGTGGTCCTCATGGCCACCGGCAGCCGCGAAAACCTCCTTGACACCAGCCACCTTTTCCAAAGCGTAATGCTGAAGTCTGGAATTTGTATTCCGGCTTAAGCGGTTGAATTGTTCCAAAATAGCACCTTGCTCGTGTTGAACATGTGCGATGTAAGCGGCACTATCAAACGTGCCCAACGTATCGGTACCGAAGTGGCTCGGCACCGCAAAACCGGCCATGCCCGGATCAGGAAGCACCAATGAAACCGTTTCGGCAAGCTCTTCAAGTTCCGCTGCCATCGGTTCGTATGTTTCGACGACCTTTGCCGCCAACCCTTTGGCTTCGCTCGAGGCGGGCGCGGACTGGATATACTTCGCTAACTCTGTTTCAAACTGGGCCTTTTCATGCACCGATTTAAAAAAGACATACCCTTCGCTGTCTACGTGTGTTTCGTTGTTATAGAGCGTACCTCTCCGTACCGTTTCGCCCGGATGCCTCGTGCAAGATCCCAGAACCAACAAAGACGCGGCAACTAAAAAGCTATTTTTAATATTCATCAGTATATATTGTTTCGATGCAACAAACTTAGCGAAAATTGCAATATGCATCAACAAATTTTGGGGATCGGCCCTTATGCCAGGTTCCGACCGGCATTCACCACCCCATAGATGGTGCGTGTGATGAGCTTCGAAAACACCTCCCTTTCCTTGTCTGTGAGGCCGCCGGCATGCAGCTTTCGTATGGCGTAATGCTGGATGATCAGCAACGGCAATACTATTTTCTCACGCATGGCAATGGATTCGCGCTCGACGGGATAATTTTCCATCAACACGGTACTACCGCTCAGTTTGAGCACATACTTGGTAGTACGTTCGAATTCATCGCGCATACGTTTCCAGAAATCGCCAAAAACTTCGTCATACTGGATGTAAGATGTCAACTCGAAATTCGACTTAGACATCGACATCATGCAGTTGTCAATGATGGTCTGAAACATCCGGGATGTTTCGTAAAGCTCCTTCACCTGGCCCCATTTGCCGGCCTTCTCGGCTTCCTGCAACGCCGTACCTACGCCGTAAAAGCCGGGTATATTCTGCTTCAGCTGGCTCCAAGAGGTCACGAAGCTGATGGCCCGCAGGTCTTCGAGACGTAGTTCTTTGTCGGAGTTTCGCTTTACCGGCCGACTGCTGATGTTGATCTGCGACAGGAATTTGAGGGGGCTCAACCGCTCAAGGTATTTGAGAAAGAGCGGATCGTGGCGCAGCGAAAGGAACTGGTCGTGGCTCACCTGCGCCATGTATTCAATCAATTTCTTCTTCTCATCCGAAAGGGTATCGCCACTCCGCTGCTCAAGATGTGAAGTGAGGCCGGCGTGAAGCAGCTGCTCAATGTTATATTGTGCGGTATCCAACGACCCGTACTGGCTGCTGATGGTCTGCCCCTGGATGGTCAACTGGATATGGTCGTTCGCTATCTCTTTACCCATGGACGCATAAAAACGTTGTGTTTTGCCACCGCCCCGTGCTGGCGGCCCACCCCGGCCGTCAAAGAATACCAGATCCACATCGTATTTTCGGGCCATGGCGGTGAGTTCTATTTTGGCTTTGTAGATCGACCAGTTGGCCATCAGGTACCCTCCATCTTTCGTACTGTCTGAGAACCCCAGCATGATGGTTTGCTTATTTCCGCGCCGTTTCAAATGGGCCGCATACGGCGGATGCGTATATAAGGTCTCCATCACCGCCGCGGCCCGTTTAAGGTCATCCACGGTTTCGAACAACGGCACGAAGTCGATGTGCAACGCATCCCGCTTCCAGCCGCTCCATAAAAAGAGCTCCATCAATTCGAGCATGTCTGATGCCTGCTGGCAATTGCTGATGATAAACCGCTGGGCTGCACGCTCGCCCCCCGACCGCTGGATATCGCCAATGAGACGGATCACCTGCAACGTATCGGCCACCAATGGGGGGGCATCGTCGCCTACAGGCAGGTCATGCTCTTCGAATTTCATCGCTTCCTGCTTGCCGCGTTCATCCAGCTGCTCGAAATCATCGGCGTTGGTCAATTTATCGGTGTATTTTTCTCGAAGATAGGCATGGGTTTTCCGAAGAATACTGCTGTCCTGCCGCAAATCGAGCGTGGCGAAGAAACATCCGAACGTTCGCACTTTACGCAGGAGGTCATCCACAAGCTCCACAAACAACCCGTCGTGGTAATCGATAAGTACCCGCTTGATTTCCTTCAGGTTATGGACAATCAATGGCTTCACATTCTCTGGGTTATCGGACGGGTTGAAGCTATTTTCGTAGATGAGGTCCTGCAGCACGTCCAAATATTTTTCGACGCCTTTGAACGTGATGCGGCGCTTGAGCGTACGGAAGTCGCGGTAGTAGCACCTAAACAGCACGGTACGTAGCAGGAGCGCTACGCGCTTTGTGCTCTCCACCGTTACATTGGGGTTGCCGTCGCGGTCGCCCCCGGGCCAGAACCCCAATTCAACCACACTCTTATTCTCATCTACCGGAAGATCAAACTCGTCGTCGATTTTGGACTGGATAGCTGACGCCACGGGATAGAACACATTCTCCAGAAACCACGCCAAACTAACGGCCTCATCCACAGGCGTGGGCTTATCCTTTTTCATGAATGGCGTTTTACCCAGCTGTTGGAGCAACAGGTGGATATCGTGGATATCATTCTTCTTCAGTGCCTCGATCAGGTCCGTCATGATGGCCAATACCGGTCCGGGGTAGAATTGCGTGGGGTGCGCCGTCAGCACCAACCGTACCGAAAAATCATTCAGCTTATCTACCAGTTTGCTGCGGAGATCGGCATTGGTTTGTGTTTCTGAAAACACCGAGTCCAATAGCCCGGCTTCGTCTGACCGGCCCGTTTTCCGGAATGCGGAATCCTCTACGGCATCAAAAAGCACCACTTGCCGCTCAATGTATTGGATAATCCTGAATAGAAGGTCTATTCGATCCGACTCGCGGACATACTGAGCATATTGCCCAAAAAAACTCTCAATGATCGCCTCGGGACTTAATTTCTCGGCAACACCTCGCTCACAATGTGTCGTAAAAAAAGGCAACAACGTGCCGGTGTGTTTCACCTGATAAAACGGCAGCGTCATAAACAGGCTGTTAAACAACTCGAAACGGGTTAGCACTTCGCTTTCGAAGACTGCTTGCTTTTTACTTAAATTCATTCAAAAATAATTACCGATAATACCGTATGCTTTTAACGATGAACTTCCCTCGGCCCTACGCTAAGGCTTAGAAACAGACGAGCGAATATAAGGATTGTTTGACAAATATATAAATAATACCCAACCCAAGGGCGTATTTATTACAAAAACGCCAAGAAAAGCGGACAAATATTAAGAAGAAGATAATGGATAAGCACGGCGATATCTGTAAAACCCGTTTGCTGACGATTGCTACAGCGGTTCCGCCATTTACCCATTATTGGGCATTTTTTTATGTATCTTTGCATATACCATCCGTCTGTGCATGAGTAAGGCGAAAGATATCCAGAATTTTTTTTACAGCCAGTATTTTTCCGATGGCCTCCGTCTCACATTCGGGACCATTGTGCCTGCCTTGGTCTTTTCGGCCTTTGGCAGCCTGCAAACCGGCATTATCGTCTCATTAGGTGCCATGGCTGTAGGCCTGTCGGATACGCCTGGCCCGCTGCACCACCGACGAAATGGCATGTTTTTCTGTACGTTGTCCGTGCTCGTTTCGGCACTTCTTACTAATCTTGCCAGTGGCATCCCGGTGCTGTTTGTCGTCATCCTCATGGCGCTATCGTTCCTGTTTTCCATGTTTGCGGTATACGGCGCACGCGCGTCATCCGTAGGCACCATGGGCATCCTTATCATGGTGCTGAGCATAAGCGCGATGGATGACCCCACCTTGACCGTTGGCAGTTACCTCCTCTACATTTTGGCAGGCTGTGTGTGGTATACGCTGTTAAGCTTGTCGTTACACCAGGTGCGGCCATACAGGCAAGCACAGCAGGAACTTGCCGAGTCGATCATGAATGTAGCCGACTATATCCGCATCAAAGCTAACTTTTATGCGGTGAACCTCGATGTCGAAAAAAACTACCGCGCGTTGATCGATCAGCAAATCACGGTAAGCACCCACCAGGATAATGTTCGCGATCAATTGTTCCGGGGCAAGCGGAAGATAAAGGATACCACGGAAATCGGACGATTGCTGATCGTTATATTCACGGATATCATCGACCTATTCGAACAAAGTATGGCCACGCACTACGATTATGCTTCGATGAGGGAACAATTTGGACCGACGGGTATCTTGCAGCAGTTCTACGTTACCATTCGGCGGATTGGAAACGAACTTGAGCACTTATCTTACCAGATCAATGCCAATAAGAAACCTAAAGTGCTGTACAATTTCAAAACAGACCTGGAACGGATTCGTACAGCCATCGACCATGTAGAGAAGATCCATCAAATCAACGCGCTGCCGCTCCGAAAAGTACTTATCAACATCCGCAACTTGGTACAACGCATGGACGTGATGTATGGCTACTTCGACCTGAAAGCTAAAAATTCATTTCGGAGTGAAGAAACGGATCTCAGCAAATTCATTGAGCACAAAGACATCGATTTCAAAAAATTTCGTGAAAACATCACGGTAAAATCGACTCTTTTCCGGCATTCGATCCGCATGGCCATTATGATGGGCCTCGGATACCTGGTGTCGCTCACGTTTGATGTAGGCAGCCACAGTTATTGGATTCTGCTAACCATCATGGTAATTTTGAAGCCCGGATTCAGCCTAACGAAAGAACGCAACTTCCAGCGGCTGATCGGCACCGTCGTCGGGGGTGTGGTGGGCGCCGTCCTCCTCCTTATCGTAAAAGACGAGACATCGTTATTTATACTGTTGCTGCTTTTTATGGTCACCACCTTCAGCCTAATGCGCGTAAGCTACGTGGTGAGCGTGATGTTCATGACGCCCTATGTCCTTATTCTGTTCAGCTTCTTGGGCATGAATACGTTTACCATCCTGCAAGAACGGATTATCGACACGCTGATCGGGTCTGGACTTGCGTTTATTTCCAGTTATGTGATCCTACCCAGTTGGGAGAGCGTGCAGGTGTACGGCACCATGCGCAAACTGCTCATTGCCAATTACCATTACATCGCGCAAGCATTGAAGATTATTGCCGGCCAACCACCTAACATAACCGAATATAAACTGGCGCGCAAGGAAGTCTACGTGAGTACCGCCAACATGGCGTCGGCCTTCCAGCGGATGATGACCGAACCAAAAAGCAAACAGAAAGATGCCAAGGATGTCAATCGGTTTGTCGTGTTCAACCATCTCCTCTCCTCATATTCGGTCACCCTGCTAAACAACGTCAAGGGCGCGTCCGATACGTCACTAACGGGCGATCAAATAAAGTTGATTCGGCGGACCTTGGCGTTGCTGGGCCAAAGCATCCAGCTTTTTGAACCGGAAGATGAGGATGACGTGTTTACGGAAATCCAGGTTGAAACGCCTTCGGACATTGACGATAACAACATCGATTCTGAAGAGTCAAGGCTGATTACCGATCAGCTCCAGTTCCTCAAGCGCATCGCCTCCGACCTCAACAACGTCTGTAACGACCTGATGAAAAATAACGCACCGTAGCAATCATCTTTGTATTTCGTTTGCCAGTATCTTATATTTGTGCCGCATGGAAACATCCACAGCACCTATAGACGTGCTCATTGTCGGCGGCGGTCCCATCGGGTTGGCTTGTGGCATTGCAGCCAAAGCGGCAGGATTGACCTACCTCATCGTTGAACGGGGATGCTTGGTTAATTCGTTGTACCGTTACCCACAAAATATGACCTTCTTCTCTACTTCCGAACGGCTGGAGATAGGGGGCATCCCGTTCGTATCAACCAACCCGAAGCCAAAGCGGGCTGAGGCACTCGAATACTATAGGCGTATCCAGCAACAGTTCGAGTTGCGCATCCACTTGTTTGAGGAGGTAACCATGGTAGAGAAAGAAATGGATGTGTTTACGGTCAGCACGTCGAGGTCGACTTATACCGCGCGCCACGTCATCATCGCTACGGGTTTTTATGATATCCCTTGCTTATTGGATATTGCCGGTGAAGAACTACCCAAGGTAAGCCACTACTATAACGACCCCCATTACTATGCCGGCCAGAAAGTGGTCGTGGTAGGCGCTAGTAACTCTTCGGTCGACGCCGCATTGGAGACTTACCGGAAAGGCGCTGATGTAACGTTGGTGGTGCGTGGCGAACAGATCGGCCCACGCGTAAAATACTGGGTACGCCCCGACATCGAAAACCGGATTGCCAACGGCGAGATCCGTGCCTTATTCAATAGTAAACTGACGGCGATCCGCCCTACAGAGGTGGACGTCATCACGCCAGGAGGGCCGTTAACCATCGAAAATGATTTCGTATTAGCGTTAACAGGTTACCAGCCCGATTTTACTTTTTTGCAAAAGATAGGGATTAGGTTGGCTGCCGACGAGTCGAAGGTACCTTTTCACAACCCCGAAACCATGGAAACCAATATACCGGGGCTGTTCTTAGCGGGGGTCGTGTGCGGCGGCATGAATACCCACTTGTGGTTTATCGAAAATTCACGTGTGCATGCGCAGCAGATTGTGAACCGGATACTGCATCGGGATGTCTCTAAGCAGGCAGAATTTTAAACGGCCGCTTTCTTCAATCCATTCAGGAATACCGTCGCCATTTTTTTCTGAAGGGAGAGTATCCGATCGAATTCGTCTTTGGTTGGGAACAGCACATCTTTAACATCTTTCAGTATACTGAACCGCATTCCCACCAAGGCAAACAAGAGTATTTCGGCGGTTTCATTTACATTTTCAACTTGCAACTGCCCCCTATCGATGCCCTTCTGAATGATTTTCGCCAAGATGCTGCGTTCCTTTTCTTTCGAATCTTCGAGCACACAGGCCATGGTATCCGGCACCTGCTGTAAAGCCGAAACGGAATATTCGAGCAAATTATAGTACCGCATGACGAACTCGATACGCTTATCCAATATCATCATCATCGCCTCATGGCAATCGGTCTGGGTCGCCACGGCGGTGTCCATTTCTTCAAATGACTGGGTGATGACATGCTCCAGCACGGCCGCATATAGCGCATTTTTGTCGGGGAAATAGTAATATAATAGAGCTTTAGAGAACGATAGGTCCTGCGCGATTTCAGCCATCGTGGTCTTTGCCAAGCCGAAGTGCGCGAATCGCCGTTTGGCAGCCTCCAGTATCTGAATTCGTTTTTTGTCTGCATTGATCATGATGCATTCCATTTAGTGTGCTGTCAGGTCAATCTGTTATCTTTGGGCGGTCGGCGTGCCTACTGGCCAAGTCGAACGCTATGTTAAAGGTAGTGAATATTTTGAATAGTTGAGCATATCAGTCAAATTTTTATGGAGTTATCGTTCAAAGAACACTTCCCGTTAAAGAAATACAACACATTTGGGGTGGAAGCATTTGCGAAGCAATACGTCGAAATCCGCTCAGAAGAAGCACTCGCCCGGCTGTTCTCCGAACACCGGCCCATTACGCAACAACCATTGCTGATATTGGGGGGCGGCAGCAATATCCTATTCACTAAAGATTTTGACGGCTTAGTCATCCGCGTCGCCATTCCCGGGATACGCCACACCGTATCACAGCAAACCGCTACGGTTACGGCTGGCGCCGGTATCATCTGGAATGAACTGGTGTGGTATTGTGTAGACCGAGGGTTTGCCGGCATTGAAAATCTAGCGCTCATCCCCGGCACAGTCGGTGCAGCGCCCATACAAAATATCGGCGCTTACGGAGTGGAGCAGAAAGATATATTCCTTTGTTGCCGCGTTTTCGATACACATCGTGGGGAGTTCTCTACATTCGATAAAGAGGCTTGCCGCTTCTCTTATCGGGAAAGCTATTTCAAGCGTGAGGCAAAAGGCAGGTATATCATTACCGAAGTAACTTTCCAGCTTTCGCTCACGCCTTCCATCAATACATCTTACGGCGCTATCAATACCGAACTGGCCAGGCAGGGCATCACCGAGCCCACCATAAAAGATATTGCTACCGTGGTATCAGCAATTCGCACCGACAAGCTTCCCGACCCCTCTACCATTGGCAATTCGGGCAGTTTTTTTAAAAACCCCATTGTGCCCGTACATTATTTAAAGCAACTACAGTCCACTTTTCCAGACAAGAATTTCGTATCCTATCCCGCGGGGAACGACCACGTTAAACTTGCTGCCGGATGGCTGATTGAGCAATGCGGTTGGAAAGGCAAGCGTATCGGCGACGCCGGCACTTGGAAGAACCAGGCACTGGTGCTGGTAAACCACAAAAATGCTTCTGGAACAGCCATTTATGACCTATCAGAACAGATAATCAAAGATGTAGAAACCCAATTCGGCATTACCTTGGAACGGGAAGTGAATATTTTGTGAAATAATTAAAATTTTATCGTAAATTGCCCTTATTATGCATTGTGTCTCTTTGAATTAGCACGATACTTGCAGGAACTAACGCGACACTAAGTAGACCGAAGTAAAAACGTCAGGTTTCCCCAATAAGCATTGCGACCGCTTATTTGGTATCATAAAATGTTTAACACGGAGATTCAGGCACGAGCCTGGGGCCCCTTAAACCGTAAAAAAATGACGAGATTTGAGTTTAACACATTAGTGGTGCAACACACAGAATCATTAAGAGGGTATGCTTTGCATTTTACCCGCGACGACGAGGACGCCAATGATTTGGTGCAAGACACCATGTTGAAAGCGGTCACCTACCATGGTAGATTCAAAGAGGGCACGAACCTAAAAGGATGGTTATACACCATCATGAAAAATACCTTCATCAACAACTACCGGCGTTTTGTTAAGACGAGTGGGGTGGTTTCCCAATCGAGCGAGATTTCAAACGCCCACTTGGCGTACAGTGCTGCCACCAACGCTGGCGAGAGGAAGTTCGTCATGGAAGATATCAAGGGCGCAATGGCCGATCTCTCCGAAGACTATTACGTTCCGTTCAGCATGTATTTCGAAGGGTACAAATACCACGAAATATCCGAGCACCTCAATATTCCGATTGGCACGGTCAAAACACGCATTCATGTGGCCCGGCGAACGATGAAGAAAGCGCTGAAAGCCTATAAATATGAGCGCATCTAGATATGGGCATTTCTGACCAGGAAAGTGAGCTTCCTGTCTATTCGACGTCGCAACTGGCCTTGCGGAACGGCCAGGACAGGTTAGAAGTATGGGTTGCTTACCGGGGCCTCATTTATGACGTGTCCAAAAGCAGGCTTTGGTTCCGGGGTATGCACTACGAACATTGGGCCGGGCAAGACCTTACAGCCGAATTAGCGGACGCCCTACATACTGAAGAGGTGTTTTCGCGATTCGAAGTGATTGGCATATTGTTATAGATTACGCTTCAATCTCAAACTTGCTGAGCTCGGTAAACCGGATGATCCGCTGCTTGATGAGCTGGGTATCCAGCTCAGCGAGCCGCTCGGTACCAAATTTTTCCACACAAAACGAAGCCAACGCCGAACCGAAGATAACCGCATTTTTCATATTGTTGAAATTCACTGTACCTACGTTAGCCAGATAGCCCACGAAGCCTCCGGCAAACGCATC
>Ga0079224_100008445_pt1 | contig 13954 bp, 12 predicted proteins | sample Stecom2015_FD_80414 | JGI IMG/M metagenome (GOLD analysis project Ga0079224, IMG submission 80414) | Agricultural soil microbial communities from Utah to study Nitrogen management - Steer compost 2015 | ecosystem: Environmental > Terrestrial > Soil > Agricultural land | place: USA: Utah... | reverse complement strand
TGTTCCGCAAGTCCGGCCGACCCATGACGGCGCTGATCGACATCACGCCGGCCGGACCGCGGCGGCACGTCGTGCCACGGCGGGGTCTGCGCCGCGGCGTGACCGTCGACCTGCCGTTCGGCACCCGCGGCGCGCAGCACGACGCGGTGGTCGCGGCCCGCGGCCGCGACGCGTGGTCCCCCTGGGTCGACGTGCTCGGCGACCCGTGGAACCTGCTGCGCCGCGAGGTGCTGGAAATGACGCACGGCCCGGACTCTCCGGTCGAGCCGCCGATGTCCGGCCGCACCCTGACCGAGCTCGCACGGAACCTGAAGGACCCGCGCCTGAGGCCGCTGGCGATCGATCTGCTCGGCGCCGATCCGCGCTCCCCGGCCGCACTGGCCGTGTGGCACCACGTCGAGCGCAACTTCGGCCGCTGGCGATTCGCGGGCGGACTGCCGGGCCTGGCCGACGCCTTGGTGACCCGCCTGGGCGAGCGCAAGGTGACGATCGAGACCGCGGTCCCGGTCGAGCGTCCCCGGGGCGACGACGTCGTGACCGGGGTGGTGCTCGAGGACGGATCGGCGCGCGAGGCCGATCTCGTGGTGTGGGCGACCGGCACCGATCCGGACGTGCCCGCTCCCCCGCCCACCCGACGCTGGACCGCGGTACGCCTCTGCGGGGGACGACTGCCCGAGGACTTAGTGGTCCATGACCGCGCCGTGGTGCGCGGCTGGCACTCCGGCGAGGATCGGTGGGTGCTCGAGTCCGCGGCCGAGGTCGACCCGCTGACGGTGCTGCGTGAGCACGGAATGCTCACCGGTGACGACGCCTTCGCGGTGACCGCCGTCGACGCGCCCGCGGCGCACGGCGGGGTCCCACGCCCGGCACGCTCCCCGCGACCGGGCCTGTGGCTGGTGGGCGGGGCCGCCGCGGCGGGCATGTCGCTCGAGGTCACCGGCATGGGGACCGCCGCACTGGCCGAGCACATCGGCGCGGCTCCGCGGCGCTGATCAGACCAAGCCGTCGGCGCGCAGCCGCTCGAAGATCTCCCGCGTGGCCGGCGAGCGGTTCAGCGTCATGAAGTGCAGACCCGGGGCCCCGCCGTCGAGCAAGTCCCGACACAGCTGGGTGGCCAGCTCGATCCCGGTGGCCCGGACCGCCGCCCGGTCCTCGGCGATCGGCTCGAACCGCTCGACGACCTCGCGCGGAAGATCGGCCCCACACAGCTCGGCCATCCGTGCGATCTGGGCGACGTTGAGGATCGGCATGATGCCCGGGACGATCGGCAGCTCGCAGTCGCGGGCCCGGACCCGCTCGACGAGCTCGAAGTAGTCGCGGGCCCGGAAGAACATCTGGGTGATCGCGAACTCCGCCCCGGCGCGCGCCTTCGCCACCAGCACGTCGGCGTCGGTGTCGCGGTCCGGCGCGTCGGGATGACCCTCCGGGAAGGCGGCCACGCCGATCGACAGGCCGCCCGTCTCCCGGGCGAGCTCGACCAGCTCGATGGCGTGGTCCATGCCGTCGGGGTGCGGCTCCCAGGGAGCGCGGGGCCCGTCGGCCGGATCGCCTCGCAGCGCGAGCACATGACGCACGCCGGCGGCCACGTACTGCTTCAGCACCAGCTCGATCTCGGCGCGGCTCTGCCCGACCAGGGTGAGGTGACCGACCGGGGGCGTGGTCGACTCCCGGGCGATCCGCTCGGTGATGCGGACCGTGCGGTCCCGGCTGCTGCCCCCCGCGCCGTAGGTCACCGAGACGAACGTCGGCTCCAGCGGCGCCAGGTCGGCGATCGTGCGCCACAGCTGCTCCTCGCCCTCGTCGTCCTTGGGCGGGAAGAACTCGAACGACACGGCCGGACGGTCCGATGCGAGCGCCTCGGCGATGGGGTCGCGGTACTCGGCGGCATCGGTGGCGGGCATGCGGCAACGGTATCCTCACCAGCGTGACCGTCCCGGCAGGTGATCCCACATTCCGGACAGCCGTCTCACGGGAGCTCGCCGGATTCGCCGCCGAGCACCGGGACGTGCTGGGAGCCGTCGACCCCGTCGTCGCCGATCTGGTCGACACGGCGGCGGAGTTCACCTCCGGGGGCAAGATGCTGCGCCCCACGTTCTGCCACGCCGGCTGGCTCCTGGCCGGCGGTGACCCCCACGACGACCGCATCGCCAAGGCCGGCGCCGCCTTCGAGTGGCTGCAGGGCAGCGCCCTGGTCCACGACGACCTGATGGACGGCTCGGACACCCGCCGCGGTCGCCCCAGCGTCCACCGCGACTACGAGTCCCGGCATCGAGCCGTCGACGCGATCGGCGACGCCGCACAATACGGCGCTCGCGTCGCGATCCTGCTCGGCGACCTCATGCTGGCCTGGGCCGACGAGCACCTGCGCCGAGCGGCGCCGGACGCCCGCACCGCCGCCCTGTGGGACGCCTGCAAGTCCGAGGTGGTCTCCGGCCAGTACCTCGACGTCCTGGCCCAGACCAGCGACCATCTCGACGTGGATGCGGCCCGCCACGTGATCCGCTTCAAGACCTCCAAGTACACCGTCGAACGACCGCTGCACGTGGGCGCGGCGCTGGCCGGCGGCGACGACGAGCTGCTGACCGCGCTCACCGCGGTCGCGCTCCCGCTCGGCGAGGCGTTCCAGTTGCGCGACGACGTGCTCGGCGTCTTCGGGGACCCGGCGGCCACCGGCAAGCCGTCCGGCGACGACCTGCGCGAGGGCAAGCGGACCGTCCTCGTGGCGCGGACCGCCCAGGTCCACGGCGACGCCCGTGTGCTGGCCCTGCTCGGCACCGCCGACGGGGTCGACGAGCTGCGCGAGCTCATCGTCTCCAGCGGCGCCCTGGCCCGCGTGGAGGACGACATCGACCGACTGGTGGCGCAGACTCGCACCGCCATCGACGCGCTCGGCCCCCGCGGACGGACGATCCTCGGACCCCTCGTCGACGCCGCGACCCGACGCGTCCGCTGATCGCGCGTGACGCGGTGGGGCAAGAGTGGCCCCCTAGAATCAAGGTGTTCTCAGGAGGCTGCAGATGACCGTCACGGATGACGAGGAACTGATCGGGCGCACGCTCGATCAGCGCTACGTCATCCACGAGCGGATCGCCCGCGGCGGGATGGCCAGCGTGTTCCGCGCGACCGACCTGCGCCTGGACCGGGTCGTCGCGGTCAAGGTGATGCATCCCGACGCCGCGCTGGACGACGTGTCCGACCGCTTCGTCCGCGAGGCCCAGGCCGCCGCCAAGCTCAACCACCGCGGGATCGTCTCGGTCTACGACCAAGGCATCGACGGCGACACCACGTACCTGGTGATGGAGTACGTGCCCGGACGCACCCTGCGTGACGTGCTGCGCGACGAGGCGCCGATGGCCCCGCGTCGCGCACTGTCGTATCTAGAGCCGATCCTCGTGGCGCTCTCGGTCGCGCACGACGCGCGCTTGGTGCACCGCGACATCAAGCCCGAGAACGTGTTGATCTCGACGACCGGGGAGGTCAAGCTCGCCGACTTCGGACTCGCCCGCGCCGACGATCACGACACCACCACCGAGGGGGTCCTCGTCGGCACCGTCTCGTACCTGGCGCCGGAGATCATCGCCCGCCAGGACGTCGATCCGCGGGCGGACGTGTACGCCTGCGGCGCCATGCTGTTCGAGATGCTCACCGGCGCCAAGCCCCATGCCGGCGACTCGCCGCTGGAGGTGGCGCACAAGCACGTGCACGAGGACGTCGAGCCACCCTCGTCGAGGCGGCCCGGCATCCCGCCCTACTTGGACGCGCTCGTGCTGCGCGCCATGGCCCGCGACCGTGGCCGCCGCTCCCCCGACGCCCGGGTGCTGCTGCACCAGGTGCGGCAGGTGCAGCGGGCCCTCGCGGCCGGACTCGACGACGACCCCGACCTGACCCGCGACCTGCTTCCCGGCGCGGGCCCGACTCCACCGGAGGTCCCCGCGTTCGCCCCCGTCCCCGACGACGTCGAGCCGACCGCACCGGTCGGCGGACTCGCCACCGTCTGGGACCACCAGCCGACGACCACCGTGGCCGAGCCGACGACCACCCTCGGCGCGACCGCGGCGGAGCCCGGGCCCCGTGGCCCCGATCGACGGGCGCCGCGTCGCCGCCGACGCGGGCCGCTGCTGCTCTTGCTGGCCCTGGTGGTCCTCGGCGGCGCGGCCCTGACGGGCTGGTACCTCGCGGTCGGCCGGTACGAGACCGTGCCGAACGTCATCTCCCTCAGCCGGGAGGAGGCGACCAAGACCGTCGAGGCGGCCGGATTCACCGTGGCGGAGGGCGAACCGGCCTTCTCCGAGGTCGTCGCCAAGGGCGCGGTCATCGCCACCGATCCCGAGCCCGGCTCGCGACTGCTGCCCGACGAGACGATCACGCTCACGATCTCCAAGGGCAAGGAGCGCTACGAGATTCCCAACATCCAGGGTCGGACCGTCGAGGAGGCCGCCACGGTCCTCGGCCGCCTCCACCTCACCGTCGGCGAGGTCACCGAGGAGTACAGCGAGAAGATCGCCGCCGGCGGCGTGATCAAGTCGTCCAGCCACAAGGTCGGCGACAAGGTCAAGCGCGACACCCCGGTCGACCTCGTGGTGAGCAAGGGCCCCCGGCCCATCGAGATCGTCGACCACACCGGCCGACCGGCCGCCGCGGCCCGCGCCGACCTGGAGAGGGCCGGCTTCTCGGTCGCCGTCAGCGAGCAGTTCAGCGACGACGTCCCCGAGGGGCGGATCATCTCGCAGAGCCCGAGCGGCGGGACCGGCTACCGCGGGGACACCGTCACGCTGGTCGTCTCCCGGGGTCCCGAGCTGGTCGCGGTGCCCGATCTGAAGGGCATGACCGAGCAGCAGGCCCGAGCCGCCGTCGAGGCGATCGGCCTGAAGCTGAACGCGACCCGCAACCCGTTCGCCGGCGACGACGCCCGCGTCCGCTACCAGATGACGAACGCGGGCAAGAAGGTCGAGCGCGGCTCGACGGTGACGGTCTTCCTGTCTTGACGCTCAGGCGCGTCCGGCGAGCATCTCCGCGACGAGGAACGCCAGCTCCAGGGACTGCGCGCGGTTCAGCCGCGGATCGCACAGCGTCTCGTAGCGGTGGGCCAGGTCGTCGGCCGACAGTCGCATCCCGCCGCCGAGGCACTCGGTGACGTCGTCGCCGGTCAGCTCGACGTGCAGACCCCCGGGCCACGTGCCCAGCGCACGGTGGACCTCGAAGAAGCCCCGGACCTCATCGATGACCGCGTCGAACTCACGCGTCTTGTACCCGTTGTCGGTGGCGAAGGTGTTGCCGTGCATCGGGTCGGTGACCCAGGCGACCTCGGCCCCGGCCGCGGTGACCTTCTCCACGAGGACCGGCAGCAGGTCACGGATCTTGTCCGCACCGAAGCGGGTGATGAAGGTGACCTTTCCCGGGACGTGCTCGGGATTGAGCTTCTCGTAGAGCGCCAGGGCGTCGTCCGGGGTGGTCGTCGGACCGAGCTTGACGCCGATCGGGTTGGCGATGTGGCTCAGCAGCTCGACGTGGGCGCCGTCCAGCTGGCGGGTACGCTCGCCGATCCACACGAAGTGACCGGACACGTCGTAGGGATCGCCTGTCCGCTGGTCGATGCGGGTGAGGGCGTGCTCGTACTCCAGGATGAGCGCCTCGTGCGAGGAGTAGAAGTCGACCGTGTGCAACGCCTCGGAGTCCACGCCCATCGCCTCCATGAACGCCAGGGCGCGGTCGATCTCGTCGCCGATGCGCTCGTAGCGCTCGCCGACCGGACTGTTGCGGACGAAGTCGGTGTTCCACGCGTGCATCTGGCGCAGGTCGGCGTAGCCGCCCGTGGTGAAGGCACGTGCGAGGTTCAGCGTCGCGCTCGAGGCGTGGTAGACCTCCATGAGCCGCTGCGGATCGGGCCGGCGTGCCTCGGGGGTGAAGTCGAAGCCGTTCACCGCGTCGCCGCGGTACGCCGGCAGGGTGACGCCGTCGCGCGTCTCGGTGTCGCTCGAGCGCGGCTTGGCGTACTGTCCCGCGAGGCGCCCGACCTTGACGACTGGCACGCTCGCGGCGTAGGTCAGCACCACGGCCATCGACAGCAACACCCGCAGCTTGTTGCGCACGTTGTCGGCGGTCACGCCCTCGAACGTCTCGGCGCAGTCGCCACCCTGGAGCAGGAAGGCCTCGCCGCGGGCGACCGCGGCCATCTTGTCGCGCAGGGAGTCGCACTCGCCGGCGAAGACCAGCGGCGGCATCTTGCGCAGGTTCTCCACGACACGGTCGCGGGCCTCCAGATCGGGGTACGTCGGCTGCTGCGCAGCACCGATCGCTCGCAGCTCGTCAAGGGTGGGGATGCTCACCGCGCAAGGATACGTGAGCGCACGAACGAAACCGAAATCGCGCTCAGTCCGCGATCTCGTCGATCACTTCCTCGGCCTCGGCGCGGGCCCGCTCCCTCGCGGCCTGCTTCTCCTGCTCCTTGGCCAGACGCTTGGCGTCCGTAGCGTACATGTCGACGTACTCCTGACCGGAGAGCCGCATGATCTCGTACATGATCTCGTCGGTGATCGCCCGCAGGATGAACCGATCGTCCTGCATCCCCTCGTACCGACTGAAGTCCAGCGGCTTGCCGAACCGGACCCCGGGTCGGGCGTAGCGGCCGATGATCTTGCCCGGCGGCGCGATCACGTCGGTGTTGATCACGGCTACCGGGATGACCGGGACCTTCGCCTCGAGCGCCAGCCGCGCGACACCGGTGCGGCCGCGGTAGAGCCGGCCGTCGTGGCTGCGCGTGCCCTCAGGGTAGATGCCGCACACCTCGCCCTCGGAGAGGAGTCGCAGCTGGGTGCGGATCGCCCCGGCCGCCGCGGTCCCACTGCTGCGGTCGATCGGCACCTGACCGGCGCCGGAGAAGAAGCGCCGCTGAAGCCAGCCCTTGAGACCGACGCCCTCGAAGTACTCCGCCTTGGCCACGAACGTGACGCGCCGCGGGATGACCAGCGGCATGAACAGCCAGTCGCTGTACGACAGATGGTTGCTGGCCAGGATCACCGCGCCCTCGCGCGGGACGTTCTCGGTCCCCTCCGCCCACGGCCGGAAGATCAGCTTGAGCAGCGGACCCAGCGCGAGGAACTTGAGGAACCAGTAGAACACGCACGAGACATTACCGCGGGACGCGCGCGGACCGCGCGACATGGGGCACGATGTCGTCATGACCGCGTCCGGTGCCCCCGACTCCCCCGCCGTCCGTCCGGGCGCCGAGCCCTTCCATGCCGAGGGTGGCCCGATCGGCGTCCTGCTGAGTCACGGGTTCACCGGCTCGCCGGCGTCGATGGTGCCGTGGGGCCGTCGGCTGGCCGCACAGGGGCTGACCGTCACCGTCCCGCGGCTCCCCGGTCACGGCACGACCTGGCAGGAGATGAACACCACGACCTGGCACGACTGGTACGGGGAGGTCGATCGAGCCCTGACCGACCTGCGCTCCCGGTGCGAGTGGGTGGCGGTGTGCGGACTGTCGATGGGCGGCGCGCTCGCCCTGAGGCTGGCCGAGCAGCGTCCCGCCGACGTCGGGGCTCTGGTGCTGGTGAACCCGGCCATCGCGCTCAAGCGCCTCGATCTGCACCTCGTGCCGCTGCTCAGCCGGTTCGTCCCCTCCCTGCCCGGCATCGGCAACGACATCAAGAAGCCGGGGCAGGACGAGATCGGCTATGACCGCACCCCGCTGAAAGCGCTCACATCGCAACTGCGGCTGTGGCGCGACGTGCGCGTGAACCTCGACCGGGTGACCGCGCCGCTGCTGATGTTCCGCTCCCGCGAGGACCACGTGGTCGACGAGACGACCGCCCGACTGGTCATGGAGCAGGTGTCCTCTCCCGAGCGGGAGCTCGTCGAGCTGACGAACAGCTACCACGTGGCGACGCTCGATCATGACGCCGAGGTCATCATGGAGACGTCCGCGCGATTCCTCGCCCGGCACGCCCCGACCCACTGACCCGGAGGACCTCGTGACCGACGAACCGACGTCCCCGTCGGACGACTTCGACCGCATCGTCGAAGGCCTCGACCTCGATCTGAGCGGCCTGGAGGACTTCGACGCGGCCGCGGAGCGCGCCGCGGCTGCACGGGCCGCCGCCGAGCACGAGCGGATCGAGCGGCTGCGCCGCGAGGCCCTGGAGCGGGAGTCCGCGCCGACCCCCGAGGAGCGCGCCTATCGCGAGGTGGGACCGGCCGGTCTGCACGCCGCGGGCGCCAAGCGCTGGGCCTGGCTCGTGGTGGTCGGCGGCCCGGCGGTGCTGGTGCTGTGCGCGATCGCGTCGTGGCGCCCGCCGACGGCGATCGTGCTCGCGATCATCGCCGCGGTCGTCGGCGCGGTCGTCTACCTGATCGCGCAACTGCCGGACCACGGGCCGAGTAACCCGGACTGGCCGGACGACGGCGCCGCGCTCTGAGCCGCGCCAGGTCGGCGGCCCCCACGAGTCCGGCGTCCTGCCCCAGGTGCGCGGCGACGATGCGCGCCTCGGATCGATAGCCACGGCCGGTGAGGTGCGCCGCGAACGCCCGGCGTGTCGGCTCCAGCAGCACCTCGCCGTTCGTGCTGACGCCGCCGCCGATCACGAAGACGCCGGGGTCGAGGGCCGCGGCGAGGTTCGCCAGACCGATGCCGAGCCAGCGACCCACGTCGGCGACCCAGGCCACGGCCTGCGGGTGTCCGGTCGCGGCGAGCCGCCCCACCGTCACGCCGTCGACGAGCTCGGCGGCGCCGGCGGTCGCCACCAGGTCGCGGGCGATCGGCGCCTGCTCGACCACCGCGGCTCGGGCACGACGCTCGAGCACCCGACCACTGGCGTACTGCTCCCAGCACCCGCGGTTGCCGCACTCGCAGGGCACGCCGTCCTCGACGACGCGCTGGTGACCGAACTCTCCGGCCATGCCCGAGCTGCCGCGGTACAGCCGACCGTCCAGGACCATCGCCCCGCCGATCCCCGTGCCGAGGTTGACCAGGACGACGTCGGGCTCGTTCTGCGCGGCGCCGAAGCGCCATTCGGCCCAGCCGGCGGCGTTCGCGTCGTTGTCCACCAGCACCGGCAGCCGAGTGCGCCGCACGAGGGCGTCGCGCAGCGGCTCGTTGCGCCAGGCGAGATGGGGTGAGAACACGACCGTCGACCCGGTCACGTCGACGTAGCCGGCGGCGCCGACGCCCACCGCGCGCACGTGGTACGACTCCGCGAACTCCTGGACGAGTGAGGCGATCGCCTCCAGGACGGCGGCCGGATCGGTCGTCGGCGTCCGGCGACGGGCCCGGGCGAGCACCCGGCCGTCCTCGTCGACGACGCCGGCGGCGATCTTCGTCCCGCCGACGTCCACTCCGACGGCGAGGCGGTCAGGCACGGGCGCGGCTCTCGACGCGGCGCTTGAGCCCCTTCAGGGCCGTGTCCACGATGACCTTCTCGGCCTTGCGCTTGAGCATCCCCAGCAGCGGCAGCTTGAGCTCGACCTCGAGCTGGTACGTGACCCGGGTGCGTCCGCCGGCGACCGGGTCGAGCACATAGGCGCCGTCCATCGCGGTGAGCATCGACCGCTCGTCGGGCACGAGCGACCACGAGACCCGGCGATCACCGTGCCAGTCGTAGCGCAGCGTGAAGGTGTCCCGGATGGGGGCCGAGTCGACGACGAATCGCACATCGCGGGGCCGCCCGTCCGGCGTCGTCGCGACGACGGTCACCTCGGTCATCCCGGTGGCCCACTGCGGGTAGTCGGCGAAGTCGGCGACGACGGCCATGACCTCCTCGGCAGGCGCATCGATCACGATGTCGCTGACGGTCCGTGCCATGTCCACCTCCTCGCCACCGCACCAGAGTATCGGCGTGCTGACCGCGTCGAACGGGAGAGTACGGTGCTGTACGTGACTCAGGAGAATCCCAACCTTGCCAAGCTCGATCAGTGGGGCACGCTCAGCCTCGACGTCCTCGACCGCCTGGACCGCGACCGCGACGAGATCGCGCTGCGTCGGCTGGTCGGCGGCGAGTGGAACGACGTCACTCTCGGACGGTTCCACCAGGAGGTCACCGCTGCCGCGAAGGGCCTGATCGCGGCCGGTGTCGAGCACGGCGACCGGGTCGCCATCTTGGCCAAGACCCGCTACGAGTGGACGGTCCTGGACTACGCGATCTGGTGGATCGGCGCGGTCACCGTCCCGATCTACGAGACCTCGTCGGCCGCCCAGATCGCCTGGATCCTGCAGGACTCCGGCGCCAAGATCATCTTCCACGAGGACGGCGACCACCTCGCGCGCATCCAGGAGGCGCGCGTGGAGGCTCCTGAGCTGGAGTCGGTGCGTCCGATCGAGGAGGCACTGACCGCGCTCGCGCAGGAGGGCGCCGGCGTCAGCGACGCCGATCTGGAGCAGCGCCGAGCCGCCGTCGTCCCCGGCGACCTGGCGACCTTGATCTACACGTCCGGCACCACCGGTCGCCCGAAGGGCTGCGAGCTGACCCACGCGAATTTCCGCGCCGAGCTCGCAGGCGCCCACGAACGCCTCGAGGTCCTGTTCTCCGGTGACTCGTCGACGCTCCTCTTCCTGCCCCTGGCGCACGTGTTCGCCCGCATCATCCAGGTCGGCGCGATCCGTCACGGCGCCGTGCTCGGCCACACCTCCGACATCGCCAACCTCGTGGACCACCTCGGCACGTTCAAGCCGACGTTCGTGCTGGCCGTGCCCCGAGTCTTCGAGAAGGTGTTCAATTCCGCCAGCGCCAAGGCGTACGCCGAGGGCAAGGGCAAGATCTTCGACGCCGCGGTACGGACCGCGATCGCCTACAGCCGCGCCGCCGAGACAGGCAAGGCCTCCCTGCCGCTCAAGCTCAAGCACGCGCTGTTCTCCAAGCTCGTCTACACCAAGCTCCGCAACGCGCTCGGCGGTCGCGCCCGCTACGCGATCTCGGGCGGGGCGCCACTGGGCGACCGGCTCGGACACTTCTACCGCGGCCTGGGGCTCAACGTCTTCGAGGGCTACGGCCTGACCGAGACGACCGCCGCCCTGACCGCGAACCACCCGGGCGCCCAGCGGATCGGCACGGTCGGCGTCCCCTTCCCGGGCGTCGAGGTGCGGGTCGCCGAGGACGGCGAGCTGCAGTTCCGTGGTCCGCAGGTCTTCCGTGGCTACTGGAACGCCGAACAGGCCACCCGCGCGGTGCTCAGCGAGGACGGCTGGTTCTCCACCGGCGACCTCGGCGAGGTCACCGAGGACGGCTTCGTCAAGATCACCGGCCGCAAGAAGGAGATCATCGTCACCGCCGGCGGCAAGAACGTCTCCCCGGCGATCCTGGAGGATCGTGTCCGAGCCCACCCGCTGGTGAGTCAGTGCCTCGTCGTCGGCGATGGCAAGCCGTTCGTGGCGGCGCTCGTCACGATCGACCGCGAGGCGTGGGAGGGCGATCTGGACGATCCGCAGCTGCGGGAGGAGGTCCAGAAGGCGATCGACGACGCGAACAGTCAGGTGTCCCGCGCCGAGGCGATCCGCAAGTTCGTGATCCTGCCCGAGGACTGGACCGAGGAGAACGGCTACCTCACGCCGTCGTTCAAGGTCCGCCGCCACATGGTGCTGCGCGACCTGCACGACACGATCGAAGCGCTCTACGTGCGCTGAGCGACCCGACCATGACGCGGCCCCCGGCGTTCGCCGGGGGCCGCGTCGTCGGTCAGTGCTGCGTCAGGCGACGCGGGCGTAGACGCCGAAGCCCGACGACAGGCTGGTGATCTCGACGCTCTTGCCCGGGCGGGGCGCGTGGATGACCTTGCCGCCGCCGAGGTAGATGCCGATGTGGGACATGCTCGGGTAGGCGACCAGGTCACCGGGCTGCAGCTCGGAGGCCGAGATGCGGCGACCGGCCGCCATCTGCGGCCCGACGACGCGCGGCAGCGAGACCCCGGCCGCGGCGTAGGCCTTCATCACGAGACCGGAGCAGTCCCAGCCGTCCGGACCGGTGCCGCCGTAGACGTACGGGTCGCCGAGCTGACTCATCGCGAACGCGATCGCCTTCTTGGCCGCGCCCGCGCCGGCGTTCGGCACCGCGGAGGTGTCGCCGGCGTTCATCTGGGCCTGCTCGGCCGCGCTCAGGCGAGCCAGGTCGGCCTTGGCCTCGCGGTAGGCCTTCTCGAGCTTGGAGCGCGTCGCGGCGGCCCGCTCGACCTTCGCGTCGAGAGTCTTCTCGTACTCCGCGAGCTGGGCCTGGCGCTTCTCCAGCTCGACCCGAGTCCGGGTGAACGACTCCAGCGCGTCGGCGCGCGTCGAGTTGAGGGCGTCGATCGCGCTGAGACCCTCGATGAACAGATCGGGGTCGCCGCTGCCCAGCAGGCCGATCGTCGGCCCGAGCGGCTGCTCGAGCTGCTGCTGGACGATGTCGGCGCCGAGCTCGTCGCGCTGAACGGTGTAGACCTTGCGGACCTTGCGGATCTCGCGGCTCACCTCGGCGATGCGCCGGTCGAGGTCCTCGGCCTGCTCGGTCAGGGCGTTGAGACGCTCGTTGGCGGCCTCGGCCCGGTCGAAGGCCTTCTCGACGTCGGCCCGGGTGACCTCGGGATCGGCGGTCGCGGGGCTCGCGAAGAGCGATCCGACCACGAAGGTCGTGGCGGCCGCGCAGGCCGCAGTGGTGCGAAAGCGCACATGAACTCCTGTGTACCTCGACGCCTACCAGGTGAGCTGACGGGTTCGGGCCTCGGTTTGCCCTACGACCGCACGCGGTCGATTCACCCCACGAACGTGGTTCCCCGGCTCATCGACGCCCCACGGCGTGGCCGGGAGCGCCGGTGACTCGGCGGTGCCACCGTCGGCGGCACGAGTCCTCACTGTAGTCGGCGGCGCCTAGCACGATCAACTGGCGTCGCGGTGTGTCCGGGGCTCGTCGACTCCCATCACGAGGCGCAGCGGAGGGACCAGGCCGGTCTCGGCCAGGGCGTCGAGCGCGGCGCGCTCCTCGTCGTCGAAGGTGACCTCACCGCTCGGCGGGCCGAGCAGCACCGACACGACACAGTCGGCGCACACGGCCGGACAGCGCACGAGGCAGCTGTCGCAGTCGACCACGAGCGGCGATGGGGATTCCGTCTGGTTCATGCCCGCGACGCTAGGCCCCTCCTCCGACAGTTTCCGGGGCGGTGACCTGTCAACCCTTCCTTGGCTGAGGGCGGTGAGTCCTCAACCCTTCCCGGGAGGGGCCGGTGACCTGTCAACCGCATGCACCCTCCATTCGGTTGCCAGGTCACCGCCACAGAGTGAGCATCGACACCCGCGCGGGTCGCCTGGGGTGCGCGGATTCGTCGGACCACGCGCCTACGGTCTGCGACATGGCCCTGCACCAACCCGCGTTCGACGATCCGGACTTCGACTGGGGCGGGCGGCCGCTGCACGACACCACGTTCTGCGTCGTCGACCTGGAGACCACCGGCGGCTCGCCGGCCAAGGGCTCGCGGATCACCGAGATCGGTGCGGTCAAGGTGCGCGCCGGCGAGGTCGTCGGGGAGTTCCAGACCTTGGTCAACCCGGACCAGTCGATCCCGGCCTTCATCACCGTGCTGACCGGCATCACGGACCAGATGGCGATCGAGGCACCGCGGATCGCCGAGGTGCTGCCGAGCTTCCTGGAGTTCGCGCGCGGCAGCGTCCTGGTCGCGCACAACGCCCCCTTCGACGTCGGCTTCCTCAAGCATGCGGCACGCGAGCTGCAGATCGACTGGCCCGGATTCGACGTGCTCGACACCGCGGTGATCGCCCGGCGCGTGCTGCTGCGCGACGAAGTGCCCAACGTCAAGCTCGCCACGCTCGCCGCGCGGTTCTCCTCCGTGACACCGGACCACCGCGCCCTGACCGACGCGCGTGCCACGGTCGACGTCCTGCACGCGCTGTTCGAGCGCCTCGGCGCGTGGAACGTCTCCACGGTCGAGGAGGTCGCCTCCTTCACCTCCAAGGTCACCCCGCAGCAGCGGCGCAAGCGCC
>Ga0079224_100008444_pt1 | contig 13955 bp, 16 predicted proteins | sample Stecom2015_FD_80414 | JGI IMG/M metagenome (GOLD analysis project Ga0079224, IMG submission 80414) | Agricultural soil microbial communities from Utah to study Nitrogen management - Steer compost 2015 | ecosystem: Environmental > Terrestrial > Soil > Agricultural land | place: USA: Utah... | reverse complement strand
TCTCCCGCTTCACTCAGTGAGTGAAGTGCCTCGTTCCGGTGAAGTACATGGTGACGCCGGCCTGCTTCGCAGCGGCGACGACCTCCTCGTCGCGGACCGAGCCCCCCGGCTGGACCACGGCCTTCACCCCGGCTCCGGTGAGGATCTCCAGGCCGTCGGGGAACGGGAAGAACGCGTCGGAGGCCGCCACGGCGCCCTTCACTCGCTCGCCGGCCCGCTCGACGGCGAGCTTCGCCGAGTCGACCCGGTTCACCTGGCCCATGCCGACGCCCACGGACGCGCCCTCGCGCGCCAGCAGGATCGCGTTCGACTTCACCGAACGCACGGCCCGCCAAGCGAACTCCAGATCCGCGAGCGTGGCCTCGTCGGCCGGGTTGCCGGTCACCAGCCGCCACCGCTCGGCGGCGTCGCCATCGGCGTCGACGCGATCGGGGCGCTGCGCGAGCACCCCGCCGGAGATCGGCTTCAGCTCCAGCTCCGCGGGCGCCCACGCGGGGGCGCGCAGGAGCCGGATGTTCTTCTTCCTCGTCAACAGCTCCACGGCCTCCTCGCTGAAGGCCCGGGCGACGACGACCTCGGTGAAGACCTCGGCGATCTGCGCGGCCGCGGCCGCGTCGACCACACCGTTCGCGGCGATGACGCCGCCGAAGGCGCTCACCGGGTCGCACTCGTGGGCGCGGCGGTGGGCCTCGGCGATCGAAGCGCCCACGGCGATGCCGCACGGGTTGGCGTGCTTGATGATCGCCACGCACGGCTCGGTGAAGTCGTTGGCGGCGCGCCAGGCCGCGTCGGCGTCGGTGTAGTTGTTGAAGCTCATGGCCTTGCCGTGGAGCTGCTCGGCCTGGGCGAGCCCGGCCGGAGCGAGCGGGTCCTCGTAGAGCGCGGCGCCCTGGTGCGGGTTCTCGCCGTAGCGCAGGTCGGCGAGCTTGGCGGCGGGCACGGCGTGGAAGTCGGGGAGAGCGTCGGGCGCGCTCTGCCGCGCGAGCCAGGCGGCGACGGTCGAGTCGTAGGTCGCCAGGTGCGCGAAGGCCTTGGCGGCCAGCTGGAGACGCTGCTCGGCGGTGGTGCCCTCGGCGGCGGCGGCGCGGATCCACTCGTAGTCGGCGGGGTCGACCACGACGGCGACGTTGGCGTGGTTCTTGGCCGCGGCGCGGACCATCGAGGGCCCGCCGACGTCGATCTTCTCGACGATGTCGTCGAAGCCGGCGCCGGAGGCCACGGTCTGGGCGAAGGGGTAGAGGTTGCCGACGAGCAGGTCGAACGCCTCGATGCCGAGTTCGGCGAGCTGCTCGCGGTGGGCGTCTTTGCGGACGTCGGCGAGGAGACCGGCGTGGACCTTCGGGTGGAGGGTCTTGACGCGGTCGTCGAGGATCTCGGGGAAACCGGTGAGGTCTTCGACCTTGGTCACCGGGATGCCGGCTTCGCCGATGCGGGCGGCGGTGGAACCGGTGGAGACGATCTCGACGCCCGCGGCGTGGAGGTCGGCTGCCAGTTCGACGACGCCGGTCTTGTCGAAGACGGAGACGAGGGCCCGCTTGACGGGCTTGGTGGGCGCGGACACGGATGCGTCACTCACGAATGCTGCTCCTGAATCGTTGAGATGACTGCGGCCCAGGCGTTCGACCGCAGTAACAGGTTCAGCGGTGCCGCTCCCCGGTGGTGCTCCACCTGCGAACGTCTCCAGGGTCTCCCCTCAACAACGAGCTGCCCGGTCCGTGCCACGGGAGACCTGTGCTTTCGACGTCCTGCGCCAGTCGCGACAAGGCGAGGGTAACACGGGGCCCGAGGCGGGCCCGGTGACGCCGCGCGCGGCCGGTGGGGCCCGCCACGCCGGCCTCAGCCCTGGCCCTCGGGCGGGGCGTGCCGGCGCAGCCGGGCCCGGGCGTCGGCGAGTTCGCCGCGAAGCCGTTCGGTCTCCAGCTCCATCTCGAGGACGAGTTTGACGCCGGCGAGGTTGAGGCCGGCGTTGAGGAGCTCGCCGATCCGGCGGATGCGCGTCACGTCGTCGTCGCTGTAGCGCCGGGTGCCGCCGGAGGTGCGGCTGGGCACGACGAGGCCGCGGGCCTCGTAGACGCGCAGGTTCTGCGGCGCGGTGTCCACCAGCTCGGCGACCACCGAGATGCTGTACACGGCCTGGTCCGGCCTGGGCCGAGCGCGATGCGGGAGATCGTGCGCCATGTCACCTCCTTGGATTCGATACCTACATCACCAACTTACCTGCTGCCGTCGACTTGATGAAATCTAAAACATGCGATATACATTTATTAACAGGCAGTTATCCGCCACCACCAGGAGGTGACTTCTCGATGCTGATGCGAACCGATCCGTTCCGGGAACTCGACCGCCTGACCGAGCGACTGCTCGGGCGGGGCGACTCCCAGCTGACGATGCCGATGGACGCCTGGCGGGAGGACGAGACCTTCACCGTCCAGATCGATCTGCCCGGCGTGCGCGAGGAGGACATCGACCTCGAGGTCGAACGCAACGTCCTCACCGTCAGGGCCGAGCGCCGCGGCGTGGAGGCCGAGGGCCGCGAACTGATCCAGACCGAGCGCCCCAGCGGCACGTTCGTGCGCCGGCTGTTCCTCAGCGAGGCGCTGGACACCGAGCACATGCGGGCCTTCTACGACGACGGCGTGCTCACGCTGACCATCCCCACGGCCGAGGAGGCCAAGCCGCGCAAGGTGCTGGTCGGCTCCAGAGCCGGGCAGATCGAGCAGTGACACGGCCGCACCGGCGGCACCATGACGACTACGGCCACCATCCGGCGCGTCCCGTTTCTCCGGCGCGCCGGATGGGTACATGGATGGGACCATGAGCAGACATACATATTCTTCGATGAATGGCACCCTTGAGTACGAGTTGCGCTGCGACGGCTGCGACCGGCGGTTCGACTCCGGAGACGACTCCTTCTACAGCTGGCCGGTCCTGTGCGACGCGGCCGAAGCCGAAGGCTGGCAGCTGGAGCGGCACTCCCAGCGGTGCACCGCATGCCGCACCGCCCCGGCCGAGCTCTCAGCGGTCGGCGCCGGCGAGCGCCTCGTGGCGCTCTGAACCCGCCCGCCACCAGCGGCGGGAGGCGAGGGCGGCCAGGACCGCGCCGAGCGTGTTGAGCAGCACGTCGTCGACCGAGGCCACCCGGCCCGTGCCGAACAGGAACTGCGCGGCCTCCACGGCCACGCAGCCCGCGGCCGCCCCCAGCGCGACGGTCCCCAGGCCGATCCGGAAGCGGATCGGCGCGAAGAACCCAGCGGCCGCGAACAGGATGAGATTGCCGACCAGCTGCTCCACGATCGTGCGCGGGTCCGCGGTGAACAGGTCCAGCAGGTCCACGAACGGCACCAGCCGCACCGCGCCCTCGCCTTCGCGGGGCGTCAGGACCAGCAGCAGCCACGGCAGGGTCCCGGCCACGGCGCCGAACTCGGCGGCGGTGTGGCGCCAGACCCGGCGGCGGTCGCCGCCGCCGCGCAGGCGGCGCGCGGCGACCGCCCAGACGAGCGCCGCGGCCAGGGGCAGCAGCGCGAGCGAGACGAGGACCGTCGCCGATTCCAGGGCGTTGACCGCCGAGGGGGCGGCGAGGTTCGAGGGGCGCATGCCGGGCTAGCTAGCCCAGGCGGACCCGGCGGCCCTCGACGGTCCAGCCGCCGCGGACCATGCGGCCGACCGCGGCCACGAGCTGGGCGCGCTCGGCCTCCTTGATGCGCTCGGTGAGGGACTCGACGGTGTCGTCGTCCTCGACCGGCACGGCGGTCTGGGCGATGATCGGGCCGGTGTCGACCCCGGAGTCGCAGATGAAGAGGGTCGCGCCGGCGAGCTTCACCCCCGCGGCGAGGGCCTCGCCGGGCCCGTTCATGCCCGGGAAGGCCGGCAGGAGCGAATTGTGGGTGTTGACGTAGCGGCCGGGGAAGGCCGCCAGGAAACGCGTGCCGCACAGTTTCAGGAACCCGGCCGAGACGACCAGATCGGGCTCGTAGGACGCGACGGTCCCGGTGAGGGCCTCGTCCCAGGAGTCGCGATCGGGGTGGTCGCGGACCTTGTGCACGAACGTGGGGATGCCCGCGGCCGCGGCGCGCTCGAGGCCGAGCGTGCCGTCCCTGTCGGCGCCGACGGCGGCCACGACGGCCCCGTACTCGGGGTCGCGGCAGGCCTCGATGAGCGCTTGCAGGTTGGAGCCGGAGCCGGAGACGAGCACGACCAGTCGCTTGGGCGCATCGCTCGGGGAACCGTAATTGCGCGAGGTCACGCCAGTACGGTAACGCGTCCTCGCGGCTCGGCGACGGCTCGGGGATGACGACCGTGTCTCGCCGCACCAGCTCGGATTCGGCGGCGCGCCGGTGGACGGCGAACAGGCGGGCCACCAGCGCGGCGCCCACGATGCCGGCGAGGATCTGGACGCCGCCGAAGAGCGCGGTCCTCCACGGGTCGGGGCCGATCCGGGAGAGCAGTTCGGTGCCGGCCGCGCCGCCGGAGATCCAGGCCAGCGCGGCCAGGAGCGCGGCGGCGACGATCGCGGCCAGGACGGCGGCGGTGGTGACGCGCGGGAGGCGCAGGTCGGGCGAGCGGTAGGTCAGCAGCACCCCGAAGACCGTCGCGAGCATCAACGGGAGTCCGATGAGGATCGTCGCGGAGGCCGGGAGGGGCCCGGCGGGGACGGCCGCGAAGACCGGGAACGCCGGGAGCGGGCCGAGGTCGACCAGTTCGGCCCGCACGGCGGTGCCGGTGCCGACGGCGAAGCCGGGCCCGCAGAGGTAGGCCACGGCCCAGATCGCGAGGTTCGGCAGGTACAGCAGGCTCAGCAGGACCACGGCCCAGGCGCCGGTGCCGTAGAGGGCCAGCGTGTCGGCCACGGCGGTGCCGCGCACGGCGAAGGCCGCGCCGAGGGCGGCCGAGCCCGAGGCCAGCAGGGAGGCGACGACGAGCGCGCCGGTGCGCACGCCGCGACGGAGCCACACCGAGAAGCGGTCCCAGGGCAGGACGCCCGCCTCGCGCGCGGCACCGAAGGCGGTGGCGGCGACGGCGAACGGCGCGACGCAGGCGAGGGTCTGGAGCACCGAGACGGTGAACGGCCCGGTGGAGACGAGCGCGGCCACGCCCAGAGCGAGTCCGGTGTAGATGATCGAGACGGCTCCGGCGGCGGCCCGGACGGCTGCGGCGTCCCTGCCGCCGATCGCGCGCACGGTGCCCGCGGCGGCCTTGGACAACCGCCAGGCGAGGACGGCGGTGAGCAGCAGCGGCGTGACCGTCAAGTGCAGCGATCCGATGTCGACGGCCACGCCGTGCCCGGCAAGCCAGGCGATCCCGGCGGCGGCGACCACGGTGGACACGTCGCCGACGCGCCCGGCGATCCACCACGCGAGGATCACCAGCACCAGGATCGGCGTGCAGACCACGGTGGCGCACCACAGGACGGTGGCGACGGCCGAGGCCAGCAGGGTGCGGGGCCGGCGGGGCGCCGCCGGGCGCTTCGCGGGGCCGACGGCCACCGTGTCCCGCTGCGCGGCGGCGGGCGACGGGTTCGCTCGCTCTTTCACGCCGACCAGTCTGTCACAGGACGGTGCGGCCCGGAGGCAGCAGCGCTGGGCCGTCGGCGGGAGCGAGTCTTCCCCCCGGGCACGGCGAATGCGAGGATGAGTCGGCAGACTCGGCCGCTCGCGGCGCCGAAGACGGGCACCGCGCCCCCGCGGCCGAACCCGAGTCGATCCGGCCGCGAAGGCGCGGCGGGAACACAGAATGGAGATCGGCATGGAGGGCCCCGGCGACTTCTTCGCGACGAGCGAGGCGTACGAGGTGGTGGACGGCGACACGTTCCGAGCGGTCATCGACGGCGAGAAGATCCGCGTTCGCATCATGGGGATCAACTCCCCCGAGTCCGGCGGCTACCGGGAAGAGGAGGACTGGGGGGCCGAGGCGAAGGCGTACGCCAAGCGCAAACTGGAGGGCCGGACCGTCCACCTGTTCACCGACCCCGGCGACCCGATCTACGACCAGTACGACCGGCTGCTCGCGCACGTGGTCATGGAGAACGGCATGAACTACGCGGTCCTGGCCGTCGCCGAGGGCATGGCCGAGTGCTACATCCTGCGCCACCAGGAGCTGGTCATCGGCGACACGCTCCGCAAGGCCGAGCGGCTCGCGAAGGCCGAGAAGCGCGGTATGTGGGCCACGGCCGCCCTCGACTGAGCCGAGGGGCGCCCGCTAGGCGCTCTCGAGGTAGCGCAGGACCGCGGCGACACGGCGGTCGGTGTGGTCGTCGGGGGCCAGGTCGAGCTTGAAGAAGATGTTGCGGATGTGCTTGTGGACGGCGTTCTCGGTGATGAACAGCCGCTGCGCGATCGCGGCGTTGCCCAGGCCCTCGGCCATCACCGACAGGACCTCCTTCTCGCGGGGGGTGAGGCGCTCGAGCGGGTCGCCCGCGCGGCGCTGCGCGAACAGCTGGGCCACGACCTCGGGGTCGATCGCGGTGCCGCCCTCGGCGACGCGGCGGAGCGCCTCCACGAAGGCGTCGACGCGGCCCACCCGCTCCTTCAACAGATAGCCGACGCGTCTGGCGCCCTCGGCGAGCAGGTCGGTCGCGAAGCTCTGCTCCACATAGGCCGAGAGGACGAGGACGGCGAGCTCCGGGTGGGCCCTGCGCGCCTCCACGGCGGCCTTGATGCCCTCGTCGGTGTGCGTGGGCGGCATGCGCACGTCGACGACGGCCACGTCCGGGCGGTGCTCGGCGACCGCGGCGAGGAACTCCTCGGGGCCGCCGGTGGAGGCGACGACGTCGAAGCCCTCCCCGCGCAGCACCAGACCCAGGCCCTCGCGAAGGAGGGTGTCGTCCTCGGCTATCACGATCCGCATGGCAGCTCCACTCTGATCTCGGTCGGCCCTCCGGCAGGGCTGTGGACGGTCACGTCGCCGTCGTGCGCCTCGACCCGGCGGCCGATCCCGGCCAGCCCCGAGCCGCCCGCCGCGTCGGCGCCGCCGCAGCCGTCGTCGGCGACCCGCACGTGGAGGCGACTGCCGCGCAGCCGCACCTCGACTTCGGCGCGGCTCGCCCGGCTGTGCTTGGCGACGTTCGTCAACGACTCTGCCACAACGAAATAGGCGGTCGCCTCCACACTGGCGGGGCAGCGCACCGAGACGTCGACGGTGACCGTGCAGGGCACGGCGCAGTCCGAGGCCAGCGCGCTCAGGGCTCCCTCCAGGCCGCGGTTCTCCAGCACCGGCGGCAGGATCGAGCGGACCACGGCGCGCAGCTCGGCCAGGGCGTCCTCGACGGTGTCCTGCGCGCGGGCGAGGATCTCGTCGGCGCGGGCCGGATCGCGTTCGACCTCGCGGCGGGCGGCCCCGACGAGGACGGCGACGCCGACGATGCGGTTCTGGGCCCCGTCGTGCAGGGCCCGCTCGATGCGGCGCAGCTCCACCGCGTGGGCGTCGAGGGCGGCCGCACGCGTGGCGGTGAGCCGGGCGACCCGCTCGGAGAGGTCGACGTCCGGGTCGGCCCCCAGGAGGCTGCGGCCCGGACGGGTCTGGAGGTCGAGCAGCTTCGGGGCGCCGATGAGCCACAGCGCGAGCACGGCGAGGCCCACCACCGGGCCGAGGACCGCGGTGCTCCACGTCCGAGCCTCGACGGTCTCCATGAGGATGTCCTGATCGTTCGTCCCCGCGGCGTACCACCACAGCGGGTAGGTGATGTCGTGGACCGCCGAGGACAGCATCTGGAGGACGACGATGCCGAGGATGAGCCCCCAGGTGGCGTGCAGGAACAGCCACGAGAGGTCGCGGCGGACCTCCGGGTCGGCCACGGTCTCCCGCAGCGAGTCCCCGGGCTCGGGATCCGGGTGGTAGTAGGGCGCCTGGACCTCCTGCCCGAGCCTGCGCAGGCGGCCCCGCTCGAGACCGGCCAGGCGCCGCACCCAGTGCAGCATGGGCCGCACCAGGGGCCGCCCGACGCGCGCCGCGCTCAACAGGGTCGTGATCAGCACCGGCAGCAGAGTGCAGAGCGCGAGGACGCCGATGGCCGCGCCGTAGGCGACGTACCCGGTGCTGCGCAGCGCCTGGCGCAGCATCCGCCGGTTCTCGGGCGTGACCGTGTTCGGGCTGCTCAACGAGCTCCTCCCCCCTGTGGAACGCGCCCCAACGCTACCCGCGGGGCGCCCCCGAGTCGGTACAGCGGGCTGTACCGGGCGGCGTACCGCTGCCCCCACTCTCGTTTCGCCAGGTGACTGCATTGGGCGACAACGGTTCCCACCGTAGCGTGAAGACGTATTCGCACCACGCCTTGAAAGGGGCCCGACATGACCGACCGATACCGCCTCAGCGAACCGACGGGCGAGAACGAGGACGGTCCCGGGCAGACCGCGCCGGCCTCGAACGGCACCGACATGCTCCTGTGGATCGTGCTGGTCCTGGCCGTCTTCGCCAACGTCGCCCTGTCCGTGCTCGGCCTCGAAATGCTCGGCATCCCGTTCGGCCTCATCGTGCTCGCCACCGGCGTCACGCTCCTCGTCCGCTTCTTCCAGCGGAGGAGGTGACGATGCCGACGATGCAGATGCCGCAGGCGGTGCTGAGAGAGGACCCGAGCAGACCCCCCGCGCTGCTCATGCGGAACGTCACCAAGACCTACGACGGCGCGGTCACCGCGCTCGACCGGGTCTCGTTCCAGGTGCCGCGCGGCTCGTTCCTGGCCGTCATGGGCCCCTCCGGTTCGGGCAAGTCCACGCTGCTGCACTGCGCGGCCGGGCTCGACTCCCCCACCGACGGCGAGGTCCTCATCGGCGGCACTGAGATCTCCCGGCTGAACGAGACGAAGCGGACGATGCTGCGCCGCGACAGGATCGGGTTCGTCTTCCAGGCCTACAACCTGCTGCCCTCGCTGACCGTCGAGGAGAGCATCACGCTGCCGCTGCGCCTGTCGGGCGCCGCGCCCGACCGGAGATGGCTGATCGATCTGGTCGAGCGCGTCGGCATCGGCGCTCTCCTGCGCCGCAGGCCCGGCCAGCTCTCGGGCGGCCAGCAGCAGCGCGCGGCGATCGTCCGCTCGCTGGCCGCCAGGCCCGAGGTCGTCTTCGCCGACGAGCCCACCGGCGCACTCGACCTGGACACCGCCGCGGAGGTCCTCGACATCCTGCGCGACCTGGTCGACCGGTTCGAGCAGACGGTCGTCATGGTCACCCACGACCCGAACGCCGCGGCCCGGGCGCACGCGACCGCGGTCATGGCCGACGGACGGATCGACCGGTACTTCGCGCGCCCCACCGCCGACGAACTGGCCCGGCACCTCACGCACCTGCGGAAGCGGTGACCGTGCCGCGTCTACTCGGCCCCTCGCTGTCCATGGCCCGCAAGCAGATAGGCGGCCTCGTCGCAGTGGCGTGCGCGGTGTTCGGCGGCGCCGCCATGATCACCGCGAGCGCGATCATCGGCGAGACCGGCCTGACCTCGCACCTGCCGCCCGACCGGCTCGCGGCGGCCGACCTCCTCGTCTCGGCGAAACAGAGCCACCACGTCCGCGAGGACATCGACCCGCCGCTGCGCGAGCGCGTGACCGTCCCGGCCGACCTGGCCGAGACCCTCGCCGACATCCCAGGAGTCGCGGCGGCCGTCGCCGACGTGGCCTTCCCCGCCTCGATCCCCGCGCTCGGCGAACCGGGCGAGGGCCACGGCTGGGCCTCGGCCGCGCTCGCCGACCCCGACCTCATCGGCGAACCGCCGAGAGGGCCCGGCGAGGTCGTCCTCGACGCCGAACTCGCCGCGGCGGCCGGGCTGGCCGCGGGCGACCGCACCGATCTCACCACACTCGAGGGGACCTCCGAATACCTCGTGACCGGCGTCGTCGACGCCCCCGGCACCGGCGCCTACTTCGCCGAGGCGACGGCCGCAGCGCTCACCGGGCGAGACGAGGGCGCGGCCGACCTCATCGCCGTCACCGTCGAACCGGGCGCCTCGCTCGCGGCGGTGGCCGCCGAGGTCGAAGCCGCGGTCGGAGGGCTCACGGTGACCACCGGCGAGGCCCGCGGCGACGTGGAGACCCTCGCGGGCGGGGCCGCGCGCGGCGAACTGGTCGCGATCAGCGGGTCCCTGGCGGGCACGCTCATGATCCTCATCGGCTGCATCATCGCGGGCGCGCTGTCGGTGTCGGTGGCGAACCAGCGCCGAGACCTGGCGCTGCTGCGCGCGGTGGGGGCGACGCCCAGGCAGGTTCGCGGGCTCATCGCGGACCAGGCCGGCGCGGTGGCCGCGATCGCGCTCGTGCCAGGCGTGGCCGCCGGCTACCTCATGGCCGACGGCTTCGCGGGCGTGCTCACCGACGCCGGGATGATGCCCGAGGCGCTTCCGTTGGCGCGCAGCCCCTTCAGCGCCCTCGTCACCGTGGTGCTGGTGCTGGCGACGGTGCGGCTCGCGGCCCGCGGCGCGGCGATGCGCGTCTCCCGGATGCCCGCGACCGAGGCCGTGACCGAGTCGCGGGTGGAGCCGCGCGCGCCCTCGCGGGTGCGAACCGCGGCCGGAGCGATCCTGTTCGCCGTGGCCCTGGCACAGTCGCTGCTGCCATTGGCGATGCGGGGCGAGGCGGCACTCGCCTCGACGGCCACGGCCACGCTGCTGGCGGTCGTCGGACTGGCGCTGGCCGGTCCTGCGCTGGTGCGGGCGCTCACCGGGCGCGCCGCGCGGCGCCTGAGCGACCGGACGGCGCCCCCCACGTGGCTGGCGATCGGCAACAGCCGCGCCTACGCGCTGCGCACGGCCGGGTCGGTGACGGTGCTGGCCCTCGCGGTGGGGCTGACTTACACGCAGGTGTACGCGCAGACGACCGTGGAGCGGGCCACCGCGGACGAGCTGGAGGAGGGGATGATCGCCGCCGCGACGATCACCGGCTCGACCGGCGCGGTGGCCGAGGCCGACCTCGCGGGCCTGGCGGAGCCGCCCGGCGTCACGGCCGTGGTGCCGATGGCGTCGACCCAGGTGCTGCGGCGCTACGAGCAGTGGGGCGAGGAGGAGATCACATCGCACGCGATGCCGGCGTTCGGCGCGGGCGCCGAGCTGGTGGTGGACCCGGGCGTGGACGAGGGGGACCTGGCCGACCTGCGCGGCGAGACCGTCGCGGTGAGCTCCTCGTGGGGCGTAGGCGTGGGCGAGGAGGTGGACCTGGTGCTGGCGAACGGCGCCGAGGTGCGACCCACGGTGGTGGCGACCTACGAGCGCGACCTCGGTTTCGGCGGTGTCATCGCCTCCACGGATCTGCTCGCCGCGCATGGCGGGGAGCGGCTGTTCGAGGCGGTGCGGGTCGCCGGGGACGCGGAGGCGGCGGCCGCGTGGGCGGCCGAGCGGCCGGAACTGGAGGCCGAGGCCGGAGCGGGGGTGCTCACGGCGGGGGCGGGCGTGCCGGGGGAACGGTGGATCAACCTGCTGGTGACGGTGGCCCTGGTGGGGTACGTGCTGCTGGGGGTGGGCAACAGCCTGGTCGCGTCCACGGCACGGCGACGCGGCGAGTTCGCGACGCTGCGGATCGTCGGCGCGACCCCGCGACAGATCCTGGCGATGGTGCGGCGGGAAGCGGCGCTCCTGTCGGCCGTGGCGATCGGCTCGGGCATGGCGGTCGCGCTGGTGCCGCTGTCGATCCTGGGCCTGGGCCTCATGGGCAGGCCGTGGCCGCAGGGTCCGCTGTGGCTGGTCCCGGCGACAGCGGCCGTGGTGGCGGCGATCGCCTACGCGGCGACCATGGTGACGGCTCGGCGGGCGCTGGGGAGGTCTTCGGCGGCGGTTCCGGCCGCGGCCGATTGAGCGGGGGGGCCGCCCGCGCGGGCGGCCCCCCCGCTGCGAGGTCAGGCGGTCGCGGGGAGCGGGCGGCGCAGCAGGGCCGTGGCCGAGGCGATGAGGCCGAGCACCGCGACGGCGGTGACCAGGTAGAGCCCCGGCCGGTACTGGGCGATGCCGGTGGCGGCGCCGCCGGTGATGAGGCCGGTGGCGATCGCCAGGACGATCGCGCCGCCGATCTGCCCGGAGGTCTGGACCAGGCCGGAGGCCAGGCCCTGCTCGTCGTCGTCGATGCCCTCGGTGGCCTGGACCATGACCGAGGAGAAGCCCAGTGCGAAGCCGAGGCCGAGCAGCAGGAAGCTCGGCAGGTAGTCCGCGAGGTAGGCCGGTTCGGGGTCGGCGCCGCGGAGGATGAACCACAGGTAGCCGAGGACGAACGAGGCCATGGAGGCGATGATCATCGGCGTGGTGCCGAAGCGGTCGATGAGCCGGCCGGCGAAGGGGGACAGGAACGCGACGATGATCCCGGCGGGGGCCAGCGCGAGCGCCATCCGCAGCGGGCCCCATTCGAGCGTGTTCTGGAGGTACAGCGACACGATCGTCTGGAAGCTGACGTAGGAGCCGAAGATCGCCATGGCCGCGAGGTTGGCGCGCACGATGGACCGGACCTTGAGGATGCCCAGGCGCACCAGCGGGTGGCCGATCCGGTTCTCGACGAAGAGGAACGCCCCCAGGAGGATCGCCGCGGCGAGGCCGGTGGCGATCGTGTCGGGGCCCAGGCCGGTCTCGGGGACCGTGACGATCGTGTAGACCGCGGCGAGCATGCCGCCGGTGAGCAGGGCGGCGCCGGCGAAGTCGATGCCGCCGCGCTCCCGCTCGCGGTCTCGGGGCACGACGAGGAGGGCGGCGGCGATGACGGCGGCGACGACCGCGACCGGCGCGTAGAAGGTCAGGCGCCAGTCGATGCCGGTGAGGAGGCCGGAGACGATGAGGCCCGAGGCGTAGCCGGTGGCGCCGAAGGCCGAGAAGATCGCCAGGGCCTTGTTGCGGTCGTGGCCCTCTTTGAAGGTGGTGGTGATGATCGACAGGGCGGCCGGGGCGGTGAAGGCGGCCGCGACGCCCTTGACGACGCGGGTGGCGATGAGCGCGGGGCCGTCGTCGACCAGGCCGCCGGCCAGCGAGGCGAGGCCGAAGACGACGAGGGCGGCGAGGAAGACGCGGCGGCGTCCGAGGAGGTCGGCGGCTCGGCCGCCCAGGAGGAGCAGGCCTCCGTATCCGAGGATGTAGCCGTTGACGATCCATTGGAGACTCGCGGTCTCGAGGCCGAGTTCGGCGCCGATGGAGGGCAGTGCCACGCCGACCATGGAGACGTCGAGGGCGTCGAGGAACATCGCCACTCCGGCGACGACGAGGATCGCCCACGGTCTCGCGCCCCAGCGGGCGGGAGCGGGGGCGGGGGTGCGGCGGGCGGGTCGGGTTTCGGTGAGTGTCACGGCCGCCAAATTACATGCATGGACATTAAATGTCAACGCATTAAATGCACGGGAATAAAATGCTCCAGCATGATAATCTCCAGCTCATGGACCCCGAATCGGATGAAGCGGTCTGCGAGCAGTGGTCCGCGACACTGCGCGTGTACCACGACACGTCCTGCGAGCTGGAGAGTGAACTGCAGGCACGACACCGCTTGGGCCTCAGCGAGTTCGAAGTCCTCCAGGTCCTCGCCGGCCGCGGCGGCGACGCCGAGCGCGGGGTCCTGATGAAAGACCTCGAGGCCCGGATGCACCTGAGCCAGAGCGCGCTCTCGCGCACCGTCACCCGCCTGGAGAAGGCCGGCCTGGTGACCCGCGCCTCCTGCGAGGTCGACCGCCGCGCCAGCGTCCTCATGCTCACCGCGGCCGGACGCGAGCGCTGGCAGGAGGCCCGCCCCACCCACTCGGCCGTGCTCAAGAGGCACTTCACGTGACCGCGCGGCGACTGCCCTCTTGCCGAAGTCGGTATTGTGTGACTTGAGAGAAGTGACGACTTGAACCCGCCAGGAGAGTAGAGCTCATGACGCACCCCGAGAACCCGCCGCAGGACGACGAGGACGGCGGCACCTTCAAGCTCAAGCCGGGGGGCCAGTCCCAGTCGGAGCCGCCGCAGCAGAGCGGGAGCCCCGAGAACCTCGACTCCACGATGAAGCTGCGCAAGGCCGACATCTCCTCGGCTCCGCC
>Ga0079224_100008443_pt1 | contig 13956 bp, 14 predicted proteins | sample Stecom2015_FD_80414 | JGI IMG/M metagenome (GOLD analysis project Ga0079224, IMG submission 80414) | Agricultural soil microbial communities from Utah to study Nitrogen management - Steer compost 2015 | ecosystem: Environmental > Terrestrial > Soil > Agricultural land | place: USA: Utah... | reverse complement strand
TGGAGGGTGTGGGCACCGTCATCGCCGAGTTCATGCGCGAGGAGTTCTCCCGCAACCTCTTCACCAAGCTGGCTGGCCTAGCCGCGCTGCCGGTGCTGCGGGCGCTGCAGAAACGGATCGACTCGCGCGGCTATAATGGGGGCAGCCTTCTGGGGCTGCGGGGGATCGTCGTCAAGAGCCATGGCAGCGCCGATGCGTACTCGTACAGCAGGGCCATCGACGTCGCCATCCTGGAAGTCGAGCGCGCCGTGCCGACTCGGATCGATCAGCATCTGGCGGACATGCTGGTCAAGGAGCAATCGCTTTGATCAGGTCAAGAATCGTCGGAACCGGCAGTTATCTGCCGGAGCGGATAATGACGAACACGGAGCTGGAGCAGCTGGTCGATACGAGCGACGCCTGGATCCGCGAACGCACCGGCATCGAAGAGCGGCGCATCGCCGATCCCTCGCAGACCACAGGCGACCTGGCGGTGGAGGCAGGGCTGGCGGCCATCGCGGCGGCCGACGTCGACCCTGCCACGGTCGACATGGTCATCGTCGGTACCTCCACTCCGGATGCCGTTTTCCCCAGTACCGCTTGTCTTATCCAGCGCCGGCTCGGTGTTGCGCCCGATGCCGTCGCCATGGACGTGGCCGCGGCCTGTTCCGGTTTCATTTATGCCCTCGGCGTGGCCGACCGCTTCATCCGCACCGGCAGCGTCAAGCGGGCGTTAGTGATCGGCGCCGAGACCTTCTCCCGCATCCTCAACTGGCAGGACCGCAGCACCTGCGTGCTGTTTGGCGACGGTGCCGGTGCCGTGCTGCTGGAAGCGACCACCGAGCACGAAGGCATCATCAACACCCATCTGCACTCCGACGGCGCCAATGCCGAGCTGCTGCACGTGCCTTGGGGTGTGTCTCAGGGCTATGACCGGCTGGTCGACAACGCCGGCACGGTCAGCATGCGCGGCAACGAGGTCTTCAAGGTGGCCGTGCGCACGCTGGGCCGCTTGATCGATGAAACGCTGGAGAAGAACGGCCTCAGCCGCTCCGACATCGACTGGGTGGTGCCGCACCAGGCGAACATCCGCATCATCGCCGCTACTGCTAAGAAGCTCGACATTCCCATGGAGCGGGTTGTGGTGACGGTGCAAAAGCACGGCAATACCTCGGCGGCCTCCATTCCGCTGGCGCTGGATGCGGCCATCCGCGACGGCCGCATCCAGCGCGGTCAGCTGCTGCTGCTGGAAGCCTTCGGAGCCGGCTTTACCTGGGGCTCGGCGCTGGTCCGCTACTGATTCCTTTCCGCCTGGCTATCGCGACGGACGGAGCTCTCCATGGCTGACGACAAGAATCTGGCTATCGTATTTCCCGGACAGGGCTCGCAATCGGTCGGCATGCTGCAGGAGCTGGCTGCGGCCTTTCCCAGCGTGCGGCAGACCTTCGCTGAGGCCTCCGAAGCCCTGGGCTACGACTTGTGGAACCTGGTGCAAAACGGTCCTGCCGAAGAGCTGAACCGCACCGACATCACCCAGCCGGCCATGCTGGCCGCTGGCGTCGCCGTATGGCGCGTGTGGCAGGAGCAGGGTGGGCCCGTCCCGGCCGTCATGGCTGGTCACAGCCTGGGCGAGTACACGGCCCTGGTGTGCGCCGGCGCGCTGGAGTTTGCGCCCGCGGTCAGGCTGGTGGCGGAGCGCGGTCGCTTCATGCAGGAGGCGGTGCCGGCCGGCGAGGGCGCCATGGCAGCGGTGCTGGGTCTGGATGACGATACGGTTCGCTCCGCCTGCGCGCGCGCGGCCGGCGAAGAGGTGGTCGAGGCCGTCAACTTGAACGCCCCCGGCCAGGTGGTGATCGCCGGCCACAAAGCCGCGGTCGAGCGGGCATTGGAAGAGCTGAAGGCGGCCGGGGCACGGCGTGCCGTGCCGCTGCCGGTCAGCGTGCCTTCTCACTGCGCCCTGATGCGTCCGGCTGCTGACAAGCTGGCCGACTACCTGCAGCAGGTCGAGATCAAGCCTGCCCGGATCCCCGTGCTGCACAACGTCGACGTGCAGATGTCCAGCGATCCCGTCGCCATTCGCGAGCGGCTGGTGCAGCAGCTGTACAGCCCGGTGCACTGGGTCGGCACGGTGCAGACCATGGTCATGCAGGGCATCAAGCGCATCGTCGAATGCGGTCCCGGCAAGGTGTTGACCGGGCTCAACAAGCGCATCGTGAAGGAAATCGACGCCCTGGCGGTCTATGATCCGGCCAGCCTGGAGGCGGCTCTGGGAGAGAGGCAATGAAGCTGTTCAGCCTGGAAAACGAAATCGCTCTGGTGACCGGTGCCAGCCGTGGAATCGGTCGCGCCATCGCCATGCAGTTGGGAGCGCATGGTGCCACTGTGGTTGGCACCGCCACGACCGAAGCCGGCGCCGAAGCCATCAGCAAGGCATTGGCCGAGGCCGGCATCAACGGTGCCGGCCTGATGCTGAACGTCACCCAGCCCGAGCAGATCGAGCAGGTGGTGAAGACGGTGAGCGAGCGCTTCGGCGCCCCCACCATCCTCGTCAACAATGCCGGTATTACCCGCGACAACTTGCTGATGCGGATGAAGGACGAGGAGTGGGAGAGCATCATCGAGACCAACCTCAGCTCGGTGTATCGGCTGAGCAAGGCCTGCGTGCGCGGCATGATGAAGGCCCGCCGCGGCCGCATCATCAACATCACTTCCGTCGTCGGTGCCATGGGCAACGCCGGGCAGACCAACTATGCTGCCGCCAAGGCAGGGGTGATCGGATTCACCAAGTCGCTGGCCAGGGAATTGGGCTCGCGCGGCATTACCGTGAACGCCGTTGCGCCGGGGTTCATCGACACCGACATGACTCGGGAACTGCCGGAAGAGCAGCGGACGCTGTTGCAGCAGCAAATTCCGCTGGGCCGCCTGGGCAGCCCCGACGACATCGCCGCGGCGGTGGTCTACCTGGCCTCTCCTGCCGCCGGCTATGTGACCGGAGAGACGCTGCACGTCAATGGCGGCATGTACATGGTTTGATTTTTTGCCAACTTGTTAACACAGTGACCGACGGCAGGCCGCTTTTGCAAGTGGCATGACCGGAGTGCTTCACCTACAATACGCCCGCTGACTGATTTACCGGGCCCATCGTTAGAGGATAGGAACTCATGAGCAGCATAGAAGAACGCGTCAAGAAGATCGTTGTTGAGCAGTTGGGGGTCAAGGAAGAGGAGGTGACCGGCGAAGCCTCCTTCGTCGATGACCTCGGAGCCGATTCCCTCGACACCGTAGAGCTGGTCATGGCGCTCGAAGAGGAGTTCGAGTGCGAGATCCCGGACGAGGAAGCTGAAAAGATCACGACGGTACAGCAGGCCATCGATTACATCAAGCAGCATTTGGGCGAGCAATAAAGGCATCGCCATCCCCCTGCTCGGCCCGGTGCAGAGGGGGGATCCGAGGGCCGGCGCTCATGCCGGCCCTGTGTTTTTGTCTTCCGAGCCTATTCCAGTCGGCGTGTCCTGCCGCCGACTGGAATAGGCTTCAAGCATGAGGTTAGCTATGTCCAAGCGTCGCGTGGTGGTCACCGGCCTGGGAATCGTCTCTCCGGTTGGCAGCTCCGTTTCAGTAGCTTGGGAAAACATCCTGGCCGGCCGCAGCGGAATCGGCCCGATCGAGCATTTTGACGTCAGCGCTTTCCCCGTCCGCTTCGGCGGCGCCGTCAAGGACTTCGACGTCAACGAGTACCTGGCGCCGAAGGATGCCCGCAAGATGGATCCCTTCATCCACTACGGCCTGGGCGCGGCGGTGCAAGCCATCCGTGATTCCGGCCTTGAGATCACCGAGGCCAATGCCGAGCGGATCGGGGTTGCCATCGGCTCCGGGATCGGCGGGCTCGGCGGCATCGAGCAAGGGCACAGCGCCTATCTTGCCGGCGGGCCGCGCAAGATCTCGCCGTTCTTCGTCCCGTCGACCATCATCAACATGATCTCCGGGCACTTGTCCATCATGTACGGCATCAAGGGGCCCAATATCGCGGTCGTCACGGCCTGCGCCACCGGCACCCACAACATCGGTGAGGCGGCGCGCATCATCGCCTATGGCGACGCCGATGTCATGATCGCCGGTGGTGCCGAGATGGCGACCACCCCCACGGGGCTGGGTGGCTTTGCCGCTGCGCGGGCGCTGTCGACCCGCAACGACGATCCGCAGCGGGCCAGCCGGCCCTGGGATCGCGACCGTGACGGCTTCGTGCTATCCGACGGCGCCGGCGTTCTGGTGCTGGAGGAGTACGAGCATGCCAAGGCGCGCGGGGCCAACATCTATGCTGAGATCGTCGGCTATGGCCGCAGCGGCGATGCCTATCATATGACGCTGCCGGCGGAAGGCGGCGAGGGCGCCCGCCGCTGCATGCTGAATGCGCTGCGTGATGCTGGCGCCAACGTCGACGAGGTCGATTACATCAACGCCCACGGCACCTCGACGCCGGCCGGCGACAAGGGAGAGTGCGACGCCGTGAAGGCGGCCTTCGGCGATCATGCCTACAAGCTGGCCGTCAGCTCGACCAAGTCCATGACTGGGCATTTGCTGGGAGCGGCCGGCGGGGTGGAGGCGGTCTTCACCGTGCTGGCCATCCGCGACCAAGTGGCGCCGCCTACCATCAACCTGGAAAACCAGGACCCCGAGTGCGATCTCGACTTCGTGCCCAATGAGGCGCGCGAAATGAAGATCGACCTCGCGCTCTCCAACTCCTTCGGCTTCGGCGGCACCAACGGCACGCTCGCGTTCCGGCGCCTGCGCTGAGGGTGGTGCATGCCGTCGGCCGACCCGACAGCCCTGATCGATGGTCGGCCTGCGGCTGTCGTGCCGCTGACCGACCGAGGCCTGCAGTATGGCGATGGCTTGTTCGAGACCATTGCCGTGCTGGACGGCGAGCCACTGCTTTGGGAACGCCACATGCAGCGACTGGCAGCGGGCTGCGCCAGGTTGCTTCTGCCAGCGCCCGACCCCGCCATCCTGCTGGAAGAAGCGCGTAGCTTGAGCGCCGACACCGCCAGCGGCGTGCTCAAGCTAATCTACACTGCCGGCAGCTCGCAGCGCGGCTACGCTCGACCGCAGTTGCTCCAGCCCCGTCGCATCCTGGTGCTGAGCCCGCCACCGGACCATCCCTGGAGGTACTGGCGAGAGGGCGTGGACATCGGCTACTGCTCGCTGCGGCTGCAGCCGCAGGGCATGTTTGCCGGACTCAAGCACCTGGCCAGGCTGGAGCAGGTGCTGGCGCGCCGCGAGGTCGATGGCCGTGGCCTGGTAGAAGGCCTGCTGCTGGATCGCGACGGCTGCGTAGTCGAGGCGGTCGCCTGCAACGTGTTCGCGGTCTGCGACGGCATGCTACTCACTCCGCCACTGGATGATGCCGGCGTGCGTGGCGTCATGCGAGACTATGTATTGGAGCTGGCGCAAGAGCTGGGCATCCCGGTGGCGCAACGGCCGCTGATGCCGGGCCAGCTTGCTGCGGCGGAGGAGATCTTCCTCACCAACAGTCTGATTGGCCTGTGGCCCGTGCGCACGCTGGAAGGGCAGCATTATGGGCGGGGGCCGGTTGCCGCCAGGCTGCTCGCACGGCTCATCGCGGCCAAGGCGTTTCTGATTCCGGCAGGGTTGAACAATGATGGCTAGGCTACTGCTGCGGATGTTCTTGCTGCTGCTGGCGGTCGGGGTCGTCGGTGGCTCCTTCGCCGTCTACCATTACCACCGCTTTGCCCAGAGCCCGTTGGCCGTGCCGGAAGGAGGCTACGTTTTCCTGGTGCCGCCGGGCACCTCGCTGCGCGCCGTGGCAGAAGGGTTGGCCGCCGACGGCGTCCTGGACCAGCCGCTGCTGTTGCGCCTGATGGCACGGCTGGACGGCAGCGCCGCCCGCATCAAGGCCGGCGAATATCGTCTCCAGCCCGGCGCCAACCCCAAGCGGCTGCTGCAGATGCTGGTTGCGGGTGAAGTCGTGCAGCACAGCCTGACCATCGTCGAAGGCTGGACCTTCCGCCAGCTGATGCAGGCCGTGCGCAGCCATCCCGTGCTAGTGCGGACTCTGGATGGACTGGAGCCGCAGGAGATCATGCTGCGCATTGCCAATGTCCGCCAGCACCCGGAAGGCTGGTTTTATCCGGACACCTATTTTTTCCCACGTGGCACCACGGACGAGCAATTCCTGCGCCGCGCCTACCAGATCATGCAGCAGCGCCTGGAACAGGAATGGGAGCAGCGGACTGACGGCCTGCCGCTGCGCACGCCCTACGAGGCGCTGATCCTGGCCTCGCTGATCGAGCGCGAGACCGCGGTGCCGGAGGAGCGGGCGCGGATCGCCGGAGTGTTCGTGCGGCGCCTGAAAAAGGGCATGCGGCTGCAGACCGATCCCACCGTGATCTATGGTCTGGGCGATGCCTACACCGGACGACTGCGCTGGCGCGATCTGCGCACCGATACCCCGTACAACACCTACACCCGCCATGGCTTGCCACCCACTCCCATTGCCATGCCCAGCGGCGCCTCCATCAAAGCGGCGCTGAACCCCGCCGACGGCAACGAGCTGTACTTCGTTTCCCGCAACGACGGCAGCCATCATTTCTCGGCCACGCTGGAAGAGCACAATGCCGCGGTGCGTCGCTACCAGCTAGGGGAGCAGTGAGAGCCATGACGCAGTGCGGCTGCTTTATCACCATCGAAGGCCTGGAAGGGGCCGGCAAGTCCAGCTGCCTGAGCCAGATCGAAAGGCTGCTTCGCGACCGCGGCCTGGATCCGCTGCTGACCCGCGAGCCTGGCGGGACCCCGCTGGGCGAGGCCGTGCGCGGTCTGCTGCTTGCGCCGGCCCACCATGGCATGAGCGCCGAGGCTGAGACGCTGCTGCTGTTCGCGGCCCGGGCCCAGCATCTGGAGCAAGTGATCCGGCCCGCGCTGCAGGCCGGCCGACCGGTGGTCTGCGATCGCTTCACCGATGCTACCTATGCATACCAGGGCGGAGGCCGGCAGCTGGGCGAAGCGCGCATCGCGGTACTGGAGGATTGGGTGCAGCAGGGGCTGCAGCCGGATTTGACACTCTACCTGGATGTCCCGCCTCGGCTCGGGCTGGAGCGGGCCAGGCAGCGCAGCGCGCCGGACCGCTTCGAGCAGGAGCGGCTGGAGTTCTTCGAACGCGCCCGGGCGGTTTATTTGCGGCGCGCCGAGCGCTTCCCCGTGCGCATGAAGGTCATTGATGCCAGCCGGCCGCTGGCCGAGGTGCAGGCGGAGATCGCCGCCGTGATCACGAGGATGCTCGACGATGGTCTGGACTGAGGCGCTGCCTTGGCATGCCGAAGCCTGGGACCAGCTGCGCCGGCGGGAGGAGCAGGGGCGGTTGCCCCATGCCCTGCTGATCACCGGCCTGCCGGGCCTGGGCAAGCGTTCGCTGGCGCGGCGCTTGGCGCTGACCCTCTTGTGCGAGCGGCGCGGGGCGGAGTTCCGTCCCTGCCTGCAATGTCGCAGCTGCCACCTGTTGGTGCAGGGAGCCCATCCGGATCTGTTCGTGGTCGAGCCGGAGGAGCGGGGCAAGCAAATCGGCATCGACCAAGTGCGGGCGCTCGGTGAGCGCCTGTCGCTGCGCAGCCAGTATGGCCGCCGCCTCGGTCTGATCAGCCCGGCCGAGGCGATGACCGTGGCGGCCGCCAATGCCCTGTTGAAGACCTTGGAAGAACCGCCGCTAGGTGCGCTGCTGGTGTTGACCTCGGCCCGGCCCATGCTATTGCCGGCGACCATCCGTAGCCGCTGTCAGCAGCTGGCGCTGGTCGCGCCGGCGCCGCCGCAGGCCCGGGAGTGGCTGCGCCAGCTGGGACGACCGGAGGCCGAGCAGACGCTGGGCCTGGCCCAGGGCGCTCCCCTGCAGGCGCTGCAGCTGCTCGAGGCCGGCGCCCTGGAGCGCTGGCGCGCCTTGCTCGCCACCCTCGAGCAGCTGCGCAGCGGTCGCATCGGCGTGGTGGCGGCAGCCATGCAGTGGCGCGAGGCCGGCCGCGAACTCATTCCGCTGTTGCAGGCCGTGTGCCTCGACCTAGCGCGCCTGGTCGCGGGCGCGGAAGCGCGCTACGATGAATCGGGCCAGCTGCGCAAGCTCGCGGCCGGCCTGGATGCCTACGAGCTGCACGTGTATCTGGAGCAGCTGCTGGAGCAGCGGCGCCATCTGGAGCATGCGCTGAATGAGTCCCTGGTTTTGGAAAGCGCGTTCGGCGGTTGGCTGGCGCTGGTCCAGAAGTCACGAACTGCGGAAGCAAGAGCATGAAAGACAATCCCACAAGACCCGGTGCGCGGCAGGGCATCTTGTCGCTGACGATACAGGATAAAAACGCCCTCTACGCCGCCTACATGCCGTTTCTGCACAACGGCGGCCTGTTCATCCCGACCTCGCATCCCTATTCGTTGGGGGATGAGGTGTTCGTCCTGCTGAGCCTGCCGGAGGACAACGAGAAGGTGCCGGTGGTTGGCCGGGTCGCCTGGATTACGCCTAAGGGCGCACAGGGCAATCGCACCGCCGGCATCGGCGTGCAATTTACTGAGAAGGACGGCGGCATCGCCCGTTCCAAGATCGAAACCCACCTGGCCGGTGCGCTGGAATCGGACCGGCCTACCCACACCATGTAAGGCCAGGGCCGGGGGCCCGTCAGCTGCATTGCTGTAGAGTGTCATGTTGGTCGATTCGCATTGCCATTTGCAGATGCTGGATCAGGCGACGCCTATCCAGACCTACCTCGACAAGGCACGAGAGGCTGGAGTCGAGCACGTGCTGACGGTTGCCGTCAGCCTGGAAGACAGCAAGCGGACCATCGCCCTGGCCGAGTGCCATCCGCAGGTCAGCGCCAGCGTCGGCGCCCATCCCAGCGACCGCGGGCCGGAGCCGACAGTGGACGAAATCGTGCACCTGGCAGCATCCTCGCCCCGGGTGGTCGCCATCGGCGAGACTGGCTTGGACTACCACTACAACAAGGGCGACCTGGAGTGGCAGCGCGACCGCTTCCGCGAGCACATCCGCGCCGCCCGCGAGGTGGGCAAGCCGCTGATCGTGCATACCCGTGATGCACGCGAGGACACAGTGCGGCTACTGCGGGAGGAGCGAGCCGCCGAAGTCGGAGGCATCATCCACTGCTTCACCGAAGACTACGAGATGGCGGCGCGCTGCCTCGACATGGGGTTTTACATCTCCTTCTCCGGCATCGTGACCTTCCGCAATGCCGAGGCCCTGCGCGAGGTCGCACGCCGGGTGCCGCTGGAGCGTATGCTGGTCGAAACCGACTCGCCGTTTCTGGCGCCGGTGCCTTACCGCGGCAAGCCCAACCAGCCGGCTTACGTACGTCATGTGGCCGAGCGGCTGGCCGAGCTGCACGCAATCTCGCTGGAAGAGCTGGCTCGGATCACCAGCGAGAACTTCTACACCCTGTTTCCTCAGGCCCGCAGCGCCTGAGCCAGCGCTTCCTCCAGTTGGGACTGGGTGTTGTAGAAGTGCGGCGAGAAGCGAATGCCGCCACTGCGCAGCGCACAGACCACGCCTTGTTCCTGCAGGTGGCGAAAGACGTCGCGGCTGTCGCGGTCGATCACCCGGAAGGTTACGATGCCCGCGTGCCGCTCGGGATGCGGCGGGCTCATCAGCTCCAGGCGCGGCTGTGCGGCGATCATCTCGATCAGCAGGCGGGCATTGGCGAGCACACGGGCTTCTACCTCGGCCAGGCCGACCTCTTCCAGCAGCGCTAGGCTGGCCTCCAGCGCATGGATGCCGAGCATGTTGGGGCTGCCACACTCGAAGCGGCGCGCTGAACTGGCAACTTCCCAGGCGCGACGGTCGAAGTCGCCAGCCTGCTCCACCATGTGCCAGCCGTACTGGGTCAGCTTGAGCCGCTCGCGGGCCTCCGGTCGGCTGTAAAACACGCCCAAGCCTTCCGGACCCAGCATCCATTTATGGCCGTCAGCGATGACGAAATCGGCCTGTAGGCTGGCGACATCCAGACGCAACGCGCCCAGGCTCTGGATGGCATCGACACAGAGCAGGGTGCCATTGCTGCGACAGGCCTGCGCTAGCCGCACCAGGTCCATGCGCAGGCCGCTGCCGAATTGCACCGAGCTGACCGCAAGTAGCCGCGCCCGGGCATCGAGCGCGTCGATCAGGGCGTCTTCCGGCGTGGGAGCCGCGTCCAGGTCCACGTCCCTGACCTCGACGCCGAAGCGCTGCGCTAGCGACTCCCAGACGATGCGGTTGGAGGGGAATTCGTGGTTGTTGATGATCACCGCATCCCCAGGCTGCCAGTCCAGCCCGTAGGCCACCATGGACAGGCCTTCTGAGGTGTTCTTGACTAGCGCGATGTCGTCGCTGGAGGGCGTGCCCAGCAAGCGCGCCAGGCGCTGGCGCAGCGAGGCTTCTACCGCCAGCCAGCGTGGATAGTTCCTGGCTCCACGGGTAGCGGCTTCAGCCGCGAAGGCGCGCACGGCTTCGGCGGCGCGGCGGGGCAGGGGAGCGACGCCGGCGTGGTTGAGGTAGATCAGGCCCGGCTCGTGCGGGAACTCGGCTTGCATCATGACCAATCTCCTGTCAGCGACGTTAAGTTTACGGCATGCCTGCATTGGGTGCTTGAAAGGCTGGCGGCGATGCAGGAGCATGAACCGTTTCGTTGAGAACGGGCTCGGCGTGACATGTTGCAGGACTTGGTCTTTTATCTCTTGGGCGGGGCGGCCGCTGGCGTGTTGTCGGGGCTGTTTGGGGTCGGCGGTGGCACCATCCTGGTGCCGGTGCTGCTCTTGTTGTTCGGTCACAGCGGCATTCCTGAAGCGCTGTGGATGCACATGGCGCTGGGGACGTCGCTGGCGGTAATCATGCTCAACTCGATTTCCTCGGCCCGCGCCCACCAGCGGCACGGCGCCATCCGCTGGGACGTATTCAAGCTGCTGGCGCCCGGCGTGATGGCAGGAGCGCTGGCAGGCGCCTGGGTCGCCGAGCAGCTCTCCTCTCTCACCCTCGCCGTCATCTTCGCCGTCTTTCTTGTCCTGATCGGCTTGCAGATGCTGACTGCCAAGCAATCCAAGCCGCAGCGCAGCGTGCCCGGCACCGGCGGGCTGCTGGGGGCGGGCGGCATCATCGGTTGCATATCGGCCCTGGTGGGTATCGGCGGCGGCAGCCTGACGGTTCCTTTCCTGGTCTGGTGCAACGTGCCCATGGCCCATGCCGTCGCCACCTCGGCGGCGGTCGGCTTGCCGATCGCCGTGGCCGGCGCCATCGGCTATGTCCTGACTGGTTGGTCGAATCCGCTGCTGCCGGCCTGGAGCTTGGGATATGTTTACCTGCCTGCCTTCGTCGGCATGGCCGTGGCCGGCAGCCTGTGCGCTCCACTGGGGGCGCGCATCGCCCACGCCCTGCCGGCCAAGCGGCTCAAGCAGATCTTCGGTGTGTTTTTGCTGCTAATCGCCGCCCGCATGCTCATCAGGCTGCTGTAAAGCCTAGCTGGCGGCCAGTAACTGCTCCGCGATCCGGAAACCGGCCACATATGTGCCGGCCGCTGAGCCGAGTGTGGCGAGGATGAACACCAGCAGCACGCGGGCGACCCGGTTGCGCCACCAGCCGCCGAGGCGACTGACGTCGTTGCGCAAGCGGGAGAAGTCGGCAACCGTGGGCTTGCGCATGCCGAGCTCGACCGCAGCGGCGACGAAGCCGGCGCCGATGGTCGGATTGAGGGAAGTCAGTGGTGCGGCGACGAAGGAGGCGGCGATGGTGAAGGGATGGCCCCTTGCCAGCAGGCTGCCTGCGGCGCAAAGCACGCCGTTGATCAGCGTCCATTCGGCAATCAGCCGCCAGCCCAGCTGCCAGTCCCGGCTGAAGCCGTAGGCAAAGCCGGCCAGGATCAAGGCAACGATCAGCCAGGGAATGACCCGCGGCCACCTGCTGGGTGGCGGTAGCTGCTGCAGCTCGGCCAACGCCTGCCAGGGATCGCCCTGGAAGCTATCCAGTTCCCGTGCCAGGCCATCGACATGGCCGGCCCCGACCACCACCAGCACCTTGTCGTAGCGGCCGGCGGCGCCGCTCAGGAGCTTGGCGGCCATATAGCGGTCGCGCTCGGCAATCAGCGTGTCGTAGAGCAGCGGCGAGCGGCTGGCGAACTCGGCGAAAGTTGCCTCCAGCAGGTCGCCCTGTTTGAGCCGCTCAATCTCCTCCGCCGGCACCCGCTCGCGCGAGAGCAGACCGGCGACAAGGCCGGCGGCGAGGGTGGCGCGTTGCCACCAGGGCACTCGCCGATAGACCCGCTTGAGCGTGACGCCGATTTCCCGATCGACGAGCAGCAGCGGCAGGTCGGCGGCTTTGGCCTCGTCGATGGCGCAGCGCATTTCCGCGCCCGGTTCGATGCCGAACTGCTCGGCGATGCGTTGCTGATAGGCACCGAGCGCCAGGCTGGCGGCGACCATGCCGCCTTTGCCGTCGCGGATGGTCTTCAGCAAGTCCAAGCGCGCCAGCGATTGGGGATCGACCAAGGTGGCGTGACGGCTGGGGCAGAGCTCGATAGCGACGGCGTTGTAGTCACCGCTGCGCAGCGCGCGGCGGACGTCCTCGACGCTTTGCCGCGAGACGTGGGCCGTGCCGAGCAAGTGGAACTCGGTGCCGTCGAAGTGAACGGTGCGCAGGATAGGGGGGGAGGAGGCGGATTCGTTGCTCACGAGGATGTGTCAGCTCCAGTTTTGCTGCGCCGCAGCAAAAAACATATTGCGGAGGCGGGTTTTCCGCATGGCGAAATCATGTTTTGCTATTCTTGACCCAGCATCGCCAACATGCAACATTGTGTGCTAGCCGCTGCGACATGGCTCGAGCCGGTTCACGGCGCAGCAGCAGGAGAGGATGCCACGGCGCAGCATTCCGCGGCCGCGACCGACGCAGCATTTTGCGCGGGTTTGCTGCGGCTGCGCCGCTCAAGCAGTGCATTACAGGAGACAGGTTCAGATGTTTACGCGTCATTACAAGGTCTGGCCAGTGCATGCTGGATACCATCTCGATTTGCCGCAGACCAGTGTTTACGTGAATCTCGAAGTCTCTGCGCTGCGCTTTCCCGACAAGAACGCCATCATCTACTACGATACGCCGATCACCTTCCGTGAGCTGAAGGACGAGGTTGAGCGACTGGCCGGCTATCTGCAGCACCTGGGGGTGAAGCGGGGCGACCGGGTGCTGATCTACATGCAGAACAGCCCGCAGTTCGTCATCAGCTTCTATGCCATTCTCCGCGCCAATGCGGTCGTCGTCCCGGTCAATCCCATGTGCCGGCGCGGAGAGCTTGAGTATTTCGTGCAGGACACTGGCGCGACAGCGGCGATCTGCGGCCAGGAGATCTTCCCCCACCTGGAGCCGCTGATCGGCACTGCCGAGCTCAAGAACGTCATCGTTGCGGCCTACTCTGACTACCTGCGTACCCCGACCGACCTGACCTTGCCGGAAGCGGTGGCGCAGCCGCGGCAGGCGCTGTCCGGTGACGGCGTGCATCTGTGGAGCGAGGCGTTGGCTGCCAATATCGAGCCCGGCCCGCACGTGGTCGGCCCGGATGACATGGCCGTCATCCCCTACAGCTCCGGCACCACCGGCGCGCCCAAGGGCTGCGTTCACATCCACCGCTCGGTGATGGCCACCATCGTCCAGGGCGTGTATTGGAACCCGCGCACGGCGCAGGCGCCCACCTTGGCAACCTTGCCGTTTTTCCACGTCACCGGCATGCAGGCGTCGATGAACGCGCCGATATACAGCGGCAACACGTCGGTGATCATGACGCGCTGGGATCGCCGGGTCGCCGCCGAGCTTATCCAGCGTTATCGCATCGGCAGCTGGCGCAACATCGCCACCATGGTGATCGACTTCCTGGCCGATCCCGAGATTGGCAAGTACGACCTCTCCAGCCTGATGGCCATCGGCGGTGGCGGGGCGGCCATGCCGGCGGCGGTGGAGGAGAAGCT
>Ga0079224_100008442_pt1 | contig 13956 bp, 9 predicted proteins | sample Stecom2015_FD_80414 | JGI IMG/M metagenome (GOLD analysis project Ga0079224, IMG submission 80414) | Agricultural soil microbial communities from Utah to study Nitrogen management - Steer compost 2015 | ecosystem: Environmental > Terrestrial > Soil > Agricultural land | place: USA: Utah... | reverse complement strand
TTCTTGGCCACCGGCTTCTTCGCCGCGCCTTCCTTCTCCCCGGTGGCCTTGCGCGCCCCACCCGGCGCCCGCCCCACCGTCTTGCTGGCCGCCTTGGCCCGCGGCTTGGCGGCGTCCTTCACCTTGGCCGTGGCCTGCGCGGCCGCGTTCCGGGCCCGACCGGTGGCCTCCTTCACCTCGGCGGGCGCCTGGCTCAGCACGCCCTCCATCTTGGTGACCGCGGTCTCGACCATGTCCACGAGATCCTTGGACGTCTTCTTGGCCCAGCCGCGGAGGTCGTCGAGCTGCTCGCGCATCCGTGCCTGGCGCTCCGGATCACGCATCTCCTCGATGATGCGCTGGGCCTCGGCCTTCACCTCGTCACCGGTCCGGCGCAGCTCGGTCCCCGCGCGCTTGAGGATCGTCTTGAACTGCTTCTCCCAGGGACTCGCCATGCGTGCATCTCCGGCCTCACTCGGATGTGAGGCTGTTCAGCGGGCGGGGAGGCAGGCTGCTGCCCGTCCGCCCGTGGTGTGAAGGCTGCATCAAGCCGTCGCAGCAGCCCGGGCGCAAGATGGCGGACGTCCGCGACATGCGACGACTTCGCCTGCTGGACGTCGCCGCACGCCGACGCTTGCCGGGAAAACGTCGCGCGTCCGCCGGTCGGTGCCTGAGCGAAGCCCACCTCACCACGGGCTCAGCCCTTCGCGGCGCGAAAAGCACCCGCGGTGTTCGAGGACGAGGTCGGGGGTTCAGCCCGCCGTCGCGCGGAAGAACACGCCGCGTCCGCGAACCCGGTAGGTGGGATCGCAGGCAGGCACGAAGACGCTCTCCCCGCGCTGCAGGGCCAGCACCGCGCCCTCCTGCACGAGCTCGATCTCCCCCTCGGTGCACAGCACCACCTCGGGACCGCGGCGCGGCAAGCGCACCGGCGCATCCCCCACCTGCACCCGGCTGAGGCGGAAGTCGGGCGCGGCGGTGCGGAAGATGTCCTCTCCGGAGTGCTCCCCGCAGGGCTCGGCGCGCAGGCGCTCCACCGGACCGGTGCGGAAATCGAGCACCCGGAGCAGCTCCTCCACGTCCACGTGCTTGGGGGTCAGCCCGCAGCGCAGCACGTTGTCGCTGTTGGCCATCACCTCGATCCCGGTGCCGCGGACGTAGGCGTGCAGGATGCCGGCGTCGAGGTAGAGGGCCTCCCCCGGCTCCAGGGTCACCAGGTTGAGCAGCAGCGAGACCACCGCCCCCACGTCCTGGGGGTGATGCTCGGCCAGCCGGATGACGCATGCCGCGGCCTCGGCAAGCGTTCCCGAACCGGAGGCGTGCACCGCGCACGCCGCCAGCACCTCCGCCAGCAGACGGCTCCGGAGGTCCGGCGGCAGGCCGAGCAGGGATGCAAAGGTGTCCCGCAGCCCCTCCGCATCCGGACGTTGCACGAGGGGCGCGAGCACCTCCATCAGCACGGGCACGTCGAGCGCCCGGGCGAGGGCCAGCGTCTCCGACGGCGCGCGGAAGCCGCACAGGGCCTGCATGGGGGTGAGCGCACAGAGCAGCTCGGGCTTGTGGTTCGCGTCGCGATAGTTGCGGTGGGGCGCATCCCGCGCGACGCCGCGGGCATCCTCGCGTGCGAACCCCTCCTGTGCCTGCGCCAGGCTGGGGTGGACCTGAAGCGAGAGCGGGGCGTCGGCGGCGAGCACCTTGAGCAGAAACGGCAGCCGTCCCCCGTAGCGGGCGGCGAGCTCCTCCCCGAGCTGTTCGGGTGGGTTCTCCTCGATGAGACGCAGCAGGGAGAGGGCGTGGCCTTCCCGGACGACCGAGGAAGGGGCCACCGGATGGGCCCCCATCCACATCTCGGCCTGGGGCATGCGCGAGGGGCTGGGCAGCCCGAGGAGCTCGGCGATCGCGGTGCGCGATCCCCAGGCGTACTCCTGAATCCGATTCTGCAGGCGATGCATGGCGGGGAGACTCTGCGACAGACGCGGCCCGGTTTGAAGCCTCGCCGCTCGTCGTGCGCGGCCGGTCGCCCGGGTTCAACCGCGGGCCTGCCTCCCCTCTGCCCCGGCCCCGCTCAGAAGGTGACGCCCGCCCGCCGCCCACGCTGGCACTGCAAGGAGGAGGGAGGCTTCAGGATTCGACACCGGCGGCGGGAGCGCGGCATCCTCCCGGGGACATCCCCGTCGCCGGAGACACTGTCCCGGGCGACGTCTGACGGAGGAGAGCGGTGTCTCAGCGTTCAGTCCCAGCGACCTCGACCTACACGGTGCGGCAGGGAGACAGCCTCTGGCGCATCGCCAAGAACCATCACACCACCAGCTCGGTCCTCCTCGAGCTCAACGGCCTGGGGAGCCATGACGCGGAGCTGTGGGTGGGGCAGGTGCTCAAGGTGCCCCACGCGGGTCCCCCCACGGCGGCGTCGGTCGCGTTGCAGGACGGCCAGGTGGTGGCGCAGGTGAACGGGACGCCCCGGCTGCTGGGTCCGGGGGATCCGGAGCCGGCCCCCACCCTCACCACCGATGGACGCTACGTCCTCTGGCTCCTGAGCCTCCCGCCGCGGCCCCGGACGCTGCGGATCTGGGACGCGCGCAGCGCCCAGTACCTGAATGTCCCGGTGGGCATGACCACCCTGGAGCGCATGCGGGTGCATCCCACCAGCGACCAGCAGCACGCGATCCTGCTCGAAGGCTCGGTCGGCGGTGGCGAGCACCCGACCTCGCCGGTGGTCGCCATCTACTCACCGGTGAATGGACTGGTGTGGCGGTGCGAGCTCCCGGCGACGGTGGAGTCCCTGGAAGGCGATCTGGTGACCGTGCGCTACCACGAGGCCCCCAACGGCCTGGCCCCGTTTCCCGGCGCCGAGCTCGAGGAGCTGGATCTCCGTCCCCTGCTGCGCGGCTGAGGGCTCGCGGCCTCAGATCCCCCGGTGGGCCAGCGCGGCCAGGGCCTCGGCCCACACCTGCTTCAGGGGAACGCCGGCAGCCTCGGCGATGCGACGGCAGTCCTCGTACTCGGGCCAGGCATTGACGACCCGGCCGTCCTCCAGGCCGAGCTTCACCTGCACCGGCCCGTGAGCGGTCTCCACGACCTCGAAGCGTCGCTCCAGCGCGTGCCGCTCCACGGGGGTGCGGCGGACCCCCAGGGTGGTGCCCTCGGTGAAGAGCAGGCGGGTGAGCCGGTCGGCGTCCTCCGGTGCGACCAGGGCGGAGAGCAGGTGCCCCGGACGCCCCTTCTTCATGACCGCGGGGAGGACCCACGCGTCCCGCGCCCCCGAAGCCAGCAGCCGGTCAACCAGGTGGCCGAGCAGCTGGGGCGGCGCATCGTCCAGGTTCGCCTCCAGGACCAGCAGGGTCTCCACGGCGGTCCCGCCCGACTGCTCGGCGCGGCCCAACGAGACACGCAGGACGTTGGGGCGATCCGCGGAATCGCGGGTCCCCACCCCGTAGCCGATCCTCTCGACGACGAAGCCCTTCGGCGTCCCCACCCGGAAGAGAGCCTTCACCAGCGCGGCCCCGGTGGGGGTGGTGCACTCGCCCACGCCTTCGTGGCGGGTGGGCAGTCCCTTGAGAAGCTCGAGGGTCGCGGGCACGGGGATCGGCATGTTGCCGTGGGCGGCCCGGATGAAGCCGCTGCCCAGGGGCGGGGGCGCGCAGATCACCTCGGGATCGCCGAGCAGTTCGAGGGCGACCGCCGCCCCACAGATGTCGACGATGGCGTCGATCGCGCCCACCTCGTGGAAATGGATGCGCTCCACGGGCACGTCGTGCACCCGCGCCTCGGCCTCGGCCAGGACCTGGAAGACCGCCAACGCCTTGGCCTTCATGGCGTCGGTGAGGGTGGACGCTTCCCCGATGATGCCGCGGATCTCCGGCAGCCCCCGGTGCGGGTGATGTTCGGCCTCGTCGAGCACCACGCTGAGATGGGTGCCGCTGAGCGCATGGCGGGAGGCCCGCGAGGTCTGCAGGCTCCACCCCGGAACGGGGAGCCCCTTCAGGTGCCGGGTGAGGTCCTCGACGGAGACGCCGAGATCGATGGCGGCGGCGAGGAACATGTCCCCGGCGATGCCGCCGATGGGCTCCAGATGCAGGATGGGTCGCATGGGGGGAGGGCTTCTAACCCAGGTGGGTCCCGGGGCGCTTGCCCCCCTCGTGCCCCCCACCGAAGATGCCGCGCCATGAGCCACGGCAGCAGCGTTCCACCTTCCCCGCCCTCCCCCTCCGACGCCACCGGCGAGGAGAAGAACCTCAACTTCCTCGAAGCCATCATCCAGGCCGACGTCGACTCCGGGAAACACGGGGGCCGGGTGGCGACCCGCTTCCCCCCCGAGCCGAACGGCTTTCTGCACATCGGCCACGCGAAGAGCATCTGCCTGAACTTCGGGCTCGCGAAGACCTTCGGCGGCACCTGCAACCTGCGCTTCGACGACACCAACCCCCTGACCGAGGACACCGACTACGTCCACGCCATCCAGCGGGACGTGCGCTGGTTGGGATTCGACTGGGAGGATCGTCTCCACTTCACCTCGGACTACTTCCCCCAGCTCTACGCGTTCGCACAGGCGCTCATCCGGCAGGGGAAGGCCTACGTGTGCAGCCTCTCCCCCGAGGAGATCTCCGAGTGGCGCGGTGACTTCACCACCCCGGGGCGCAACAGCCCCTACCGGGATCGCAGCGTGGAGGAGAACCTCGACCTGTTCGAGCGCATGCGCCAGGGCGAGTTCGCCGATGGGACGCACACCCTGCGGGCGAAGATCGACATGGCCAGCCCCAACCCGAACATGCGGGATCCGGCCATCTACCGCATCCGCAAGGCGCACCATCACCGCACCGGCGACACCTGGTGCGTCTACCCCCTCTACGACTTCGCGCACTGCCTCTCCGACGCGATCGAGCGCATCACCCACTCCATCTGCACCCTGGAGTTCGAGAACCGTCGCGCGCTCTACGACTGGATCGTCGATGCCCTGATCGAGGACGAGGCGGCGCGGCCGCGGCAGTACGAGTTCGCGCGCCTCAAGCTCAACTACACGGTCATGAGCAAGCGCAAGCTCCTGCAGCTGGTCAACGAGGGGAAGGTCGAGGCGTGGGACGATCCCCGCATGCTGACCCTGAGCGGACTGCGGCGCCGCGGCTACACACCGGCGAGCATCCGCGACTTCGCGCGCCGCATCGGCGTGTCGAAGACGGACAGCTGGATCGACATGGGGCTGCTCGAGCAGTGCATCCGCGAGGATCTCGATGATCACGCGCCCCGGCGGATGGCGGTGCTCAACCCGCTCAAGGTGACGATCGAGACCTGGGAGCCGGGCCGCACCGACGCGCTGGAGCTCGCCAACCATCCCAAGCGCCCGGAGATGGGGACGCGGGAGGTCACCTTCACCCGTGAGATCTACATCGAGCGGGAGGACTTCCAGGAGGAGCCGGAGAAGGGCTTCTTCCGGCTGGCCCCCGGGCGCGAGGTCCGGCTGCGCGGCGCCTACTTCATCCGCTGCGAGAAGGTGGTGAAGGATGACGCCGGTCAGGTGATCGAGCTCATCTGCAGCCACGATCCCGAGAGCCGCGGCGGCAGCACGCCGGACGGACGCAAGGTGAAGGGCACCCTGCACTGGGTGTCCGCGGATGCGCCCAGGGCTGAGGTCCGCCTCTACGAGCGCCTCTTCAACGCGGAGCAGCCGGACGGGGACAAGGAGCGCGACTTCAAGGACTTCCTCAACCCGGACAGCCTGGAGATCCGGTCCGACGCCCGCATCGAGCCCTCCCTCGCCTCGGCCGAACTCGGCGCGCGCTTCCAGTTCGAGCGCCTCGGCTACTTCTACGTGGAGCCTGAAGGGAGCGCCCCCGGAGCCCCGCGCTTCAACCGCACCGTCACGCTCAAGGACAGCTGGGCGAAGGTGCAGAAGAAGCGCTGAGACCCGGCAACGCGGACGCGCCTCTTCTCGTCAGGGGCGCGTCCGTCGAAGTGCACCGGCCAGCGTCCCGGTGCTGCGGGAGCGGCCGATGCTGCTTCCACCGTCCGGTCCGAGCCGGCCTCGTGCCACCGGGACAGCTTCCCGATCCGCCCGAGGCGCCCTTCAGCCCGCTGCTTCCGCGAAGAGCTCCGCCACCAGGCGGGTGTAGTCCTCGCTCACCTCACTGAGCTCGAGGCCGAGCTCCGCCGGCACCTTCTCCAGGTGCTGCGCGGGGTTCACCCAGACCACGCGGGCGCGGATGGGGATGGTGCGTCCACCCTCGAGCTGAAGGGCGGCTTCGATCTGCGAGTCCTTCGGCAGGTCGAGCACGGTGCGGATGCGCAGGCCCACCGCCGAGAGATCGACCACCTCTCCCTTCCACCCGTCGTGCACGGAGATGGTGAGGCGACGGGTCAGTCGGGGCAGGGAACGGACGGGGGCGAAGATCTGCGTCATGGCGGCGTAGGGAGACGGAACCGGCGCGACGGCCTCCGCGGGGCCCACTCTCGCACATGCAGGCGGGAGCGTCTCCCGGGCACCCCGGCGTCGACCATCCTCCAGGAGGGCGTGGGCGGCAACTTCATCGCCACGGGCTCCACGCTAGTCTTCGGCGTCATGACCCATGCCCTCCGGCTCCTGCTCCCGGCGACGCTGCTCCTGCTCGCCTTCCCCGTCCACGCTCAACCCACCACGCGCAAGGCACCGACCCAGCCCCGTCAGACCCAGGGCACCTGGTACGGGCACGCGGCCTGGGTGATCCAGACGCCCGGTGGGGCGCGCATCGCCATCGACCCCTGGTTCAGCAATCCCAAGGCGCCGAAGGGCCTGCAGCCGCCCCGGCAACTCGACGCGATCCTCATCAGCCACGGACATTCGGACCACGTGGGGGACGCGGTGGCATTGGCCAAGCGCACCGGCGCGGCGATCTATGGGGCACCGGAGCTGGTGGGGCTCCTCTCCGCGGGCAAGCAGGACGTCAGCGGCAACATCGGCGGGAGCTGGAGGGTGAAGGACGCGACCATCCACATGGTGGAGGCGGTCCACTCCAGCAGCCATGGGGACAATCCCGCCCGCTACGCGGGTCCGGCCATGGGGTACGTCATCGCCATCGACAACGGTCCGACGATCTACCACGCGGGCGACACCGGGGTGTTCGCGTCCATGGAGACGGTGATCGGGCGGCTCCTCAAGCCGACGGTCGCGCTGCTTCCCATCGGCGGCCACTACACGATGGATCCCACCGCCGCCGCCCATGCCACCCGCATGCTGGGGGTGAAGACCGTGGTGCCGATGCACTACGGCACCTTCCCGCTGCTGAAGGGGACGCCTCAGCAGTTCCAGGCCGAACTGAAGAAGCACGGCGGTCGCGCGCGCATGCTCACCGCGAAGCCGGGTGACACGCTGACCTTCGATTGAGGTCGGCGTCCGGGCATGAGGGGTGGTCGGAATGGCCGCTCCCCATCTCGGGATGGGGCGCGCGCACGCCGGATGCTCAGGGTCAGCGGGGACGCTGCGTCCTGCACGCTGCTCCCGGAACATGACCGCACTGGAGCACCTCCATCGTCGGGCGCTCACCGCCTCATCGCACGGAGTGGCACCGCCCCGATGTGACGCCTGCCCGCCTGCTCAAGTGAGCGGCGCCCATGTCAGCCCCATCCGGTAGGGTGCCCGCGTTCTTCGTGACACGGGAGCGGACATGCGGTTGATCCACACCTCAGATTGGCACCTCGGTCGGAAGCTCCATGACCATCCGCTGATCGACGTCCAAGCCCACGCACTGGAGCAACTCGTTCGCCTCTGCATCGACGAGGAGGCGGACGCCCTGGTCATCGCCGGCGACCTCTTCGATCGCGCCATCCCTCCCGAAGAGGCCGTACGACTCTTCGATGCCTTCCTCCGGAGGATGTCCCGGGAGGTGAAGATCCCGGTGGTCGCCATCTCCGGGAATCATGACAGCGCTGAGCGCCTCGCCTTCGGTGCCGACTTCCTCGCGTTGGGCGGCATCCACCTCAAGACGCGCTTCGAAGGGCGGGTGGAGCCCGTGGTGCTGCGCGCACGGGGCGAGGAGGTCCACGTCTACGGGCTGCCCTATCAGGAGCCGACGCACGTCCGGGCCATGCTCGGTGCGGCGGACATCCGCAGCCACGACGATGCGCTGAAGGCCGCGTTGGCTGCGATCCACGAGAGGCGGAAGCAACATGTTGCGAAAAGCGTGCTCGTCGCCCACCTGTTCGCGCGGGGCGGCAGCGAGTCTCCGGAGAGCGAGCGCAGTCTGGAGATCGGCGGCGCGGCGCAGGTGGATGCCGCGAGCCTGGACGGTTTCGACTACGTGGCGCTCGGGCACCTGCACGCACCCCAGCGGGTCGGCGGACGCGAAGACATCCGGTACTCGGGATCGCTCTGCAAGTACTCGGTGGGTGAGGCCCGGCAACGCAAGGGCGTGACCCGCGTGGATCTGGGCGCCGACGGCGTGTCGGTGCGGGAGCTTCCGCTCAAACCGCTTCGGGACGTGGTCCGGCTGGAGGCCTCCCTCCACGACCTGCTCCATGCGCCGGCGTACGAGGTCCATCGCGGGGATTTCGTGGAGGTGGTGTTCACCGACCCCGGCTTCCATCTCGACGTCGCCGCGCGCCTTCGCGAGCGCTTCCCCTACCTGCTGGCGGCCCGGCCCGCGCTCCTCGTGGCACCGGACCATGCGCCGCAGGACGCGCCCCGCCCCGAGTTCGCGCTGGCGCAGAGCCGCGAGCTGCTCGAGAGCTTCTGGGAGCACGTCCAGGACACGCCCGAGCCATTGGAGGCGCTGCACCACGCCCTCTTCCAGGAGGTCGTGAAGTGCGTGGAGCGGGGCGAGACCGTGCGGGTCCGGGGAGAAGAGGTGGCAGCGTGATGCCCGGCTCCCGGCGCCCTTTCGGTCCGGTGCTCATCGCCCTGGTCTTCCTCCACGCCTGCAGTTGCGGCAAGGAGGACCCGCCGTTCACCTGCGAGGGGATCGTCTGTCCGGAGAACGGCTTCTGCTCGGTGACCGCAACAGGTCCTCAGTGCTTCTGTGACGCGGGCTTCGAGCGCGAAGGCCGGGTGTGCCACGACGTGGACGAGTGCGCCGCTCCGGAGCGGAACGCCTGTGATGCGCGCGCCACCTGCACCAATCTCCCGGGGGACTACGCCTGCACCTGCCCCGAAGAACACGTGGGTGACGGTTTCACCTGCACGCCCTTCGGCCCGTGGATGTGGGCGACGCGGGCTCCGGGAGCGAGCTTCTCCTCGGGACTCGACCTGGCGGTCGACGGGGACGGCAACACCGTGGTGGTCGGCGTCCTGAGCGGAGACGTTCAGTTCGGTCCGGACCTGCTCGAGGCGCCGTTCGATGCGGGGTTCATCGCGAAGCTGTCACCGGAAGGCGAATGGCTGTGGGCACGACAGGTGGGCCAGGAGCCCTCGGCCATGGTGACCTCGGTGGCGGTGGACGCGCAGGGGGCGGTGTATGTGACCGGCTGGTTCTGGGGCACCGCCACCTTCGGTGGACAGACGCTGGAGGCCCTCGACGCGGACGATGCCTTCATCGCCAGATTGAGTGCCGACGGGGCCTGGGAGTGGGCGCGGCAGATCGAAGGAAACGGGGCGCGGGGCACGGCCCTCGTCGTGGATCCGGACGGCACACCGGTGGTCATGGGCGGGTTCTGGGGCGAGGCGATCCTGGGCGACGAGACGCTGACCGCTGAAGGCTTCGGGGACGTCTTTCTCGCGCGCCTCACGCCCCAGGGGGACTTCACCTGGGTTGAGCAGCTCGCTTCGTCGGAGGTCGTGAACGGCGCCGCGCTGGCCGTCGGTGAGGATGGCGAGCTGGTGGTGGCCGGGGACTTCTCGGGGATGCTCTCCGTCGGACCGCACACCCGGGTCGCCGGCGGATTCTCCGACGCATTCGTCGCGAAGCTGGATGCGGCAGGCGCCTGGAGTTGGGTGGCGCAGGCGGGCAGCACCTCCACCGTCATGGTCGGAGGGCTCGCGCTCGCCCCGGACCGGACGCCGATCGTCATCGGGACCTTTCATGACACCGCGAGCTTCGGGCCCCTGGAGCAGACCGGGCTGGGGGAGGCGGAGATCTACGTCGCCGCGCTGACCCCTGAGGGCGAGTGGTCCTGGGTCACCCGGGCGGGCGGCACCAAGGGAGATCTGGGGCTTGGGATCGCGGTGTCCGGAGACACCGTCTCGGTGGTGGGCGAGTTCGCCCGCGCCGCGAACTTCGGCGGCACGCGGCTCGAGTCACGCGGTCTGCAGGATGTGTTCATCGGTCAGCTGGATCGCGAAGGATCGTGGCTGTGGGCGGCGCGCGCTGGCGGCACCTCGGCGGACACCGGTGCGGCCATCGCCGCGGGTCCCGACGAGGGTCTGCACGTGACCGGGAGCTTCGCGGAGCGGGGGCTGTTCATGCCCTTCGAGCTGTCGGCCTCGGGGGCGTTGGAGCTCTTCGTCGGGCGGGCGGAGCCTTCGGTCCTGCCGTGAGGGGCCGTGAGGGAGTGTCGGACCCGTGGGATAGGGTCCGCGTTCGGGTGAAGGACGAGGGCGGCGACGAGGTGTTGGCATGAGACCCCAGAAGTTGAACGTGTCGGCGTTCGGTCCCTTCGCCGGAGAGGTGGAGGTGGACTTCAGCGCGTTCACCGGCAACGAGCTCTTCCTCATCGAAGGGCCCACCGGCGTGGGCAAGACCTCGCTGCTGGACGCCATGTGCTTCGCGCTCTACGGCGAGGTGCCCGGCGCGCGGAATGAGACCGGCGTCACGCTCCGCTCGGTGCATGCCGCGGCGGACGTCCGGACCGAGCTGTGTTTCCAGTTCGCGCTGGGGGAGCAGACCTACCGGGTGACGCGCACGCCGGTTCAGGAGCGGCCGAAGAAGCGCGGAAGCGGCACGGTCACCGATGCGCCCACCGCCCAGCTCGACCGCCTCGAGGGAGGCACCTGGACCCCGTGGATCACCAACGTGAAAGAGGTGCGCGGCCGGGTGGAGGAGTTGCTGGGGCTCTCGTGTGAGCAGTTCAAGCAGGTGCTCCTCATGCCCCAGGGCGAGTTCCGGGAGTTCCTCGTGGCCGGCTCCGACAAGAAGGAGGCGCTGCTGGAGAAGCTCTTCGGCACCTCGGCCTATGGGGAGGTGACCCAGGAGCTGGCGGAGCGGCGCAACCGGCTGGCCAAGGCCGGCAGTGATGCCCGGAAGCGGCGCGAAGGCGTCCTGGAAGGGGCGGGCGTGGAGAGCGTGGAGGCGCTGCGAGCGCAACGTGACGCCCTCGCCGAACGCGCACCTGAGCTGGCGTTGGCAGTGGAGAACGCGCAGGTCCGGTTGCTGGCGGCGCGCCAGTCCCACGATGAGGCGCGCGCCCTTCACGTCGCGGCAGCCGCCTTCACGGAAGCGCACCGTGAACAGCAGCGGTTGGAGGCGCGCCGACCCGAGCTCGCCGGTTGGCGACAGGAGCTCGAGCTCGCATCCCGCGCCGAGCCGGTGCTTCGCGCCGCAGCGCAGTTCCAACGGCTCGAGGAGGACGCACGTCAGCGCGAGCGCCTGCTCACCGGCGCGCGGGAGCGGCGTGACGCGGCGCTGGCGCTCCGGGCCCAGCGGCGTGAGGACGCCGCACGCCTGCCGGAGCTGGAAGCGACGCTCAAGGACAGCCGGGCACGTCTGCATCAGCTCTCCGAGCTGGTGGCGCTCGAAGTCCAGCGCACGTCGCTCCGACGCGAACAGGAAGCCGCCGCGGGGCAGCTCGAAGCCGCGCGACGCGAACTCACCGAAGCGGAGGCGCAGGCCCGCGCACTGGAGACGCAAGCTGCGGCCGCCAGCGAAACGCTCCACGGCCTGGAAGATGCCGCCGGTCAGGCCGCGGAGGCCAGGCTGCGGGTCGAGCGGCTTCAGGAACAGGTGGGGAAGCGGGAGGAGCTCGAGGCGGCACGCAAGGCGTTCCGTTCCGCGGAAGCCGCCTGCCGGGCCTCGCAGGAGCGGCAGGACGCGCTCCAGCGTCGCCTGGAGGCCGCCCTCACCCATCTCGAGGCGGGTCGCCACGCTCGTGAGGCGGGCCTGGCCGCGGAGCTCGCTCAGGGGCTCGCGCCCGGACAGCCCTGTCCGGTGTGTGGAGGCCGGGACCACCCCGCGCCGGCCTCAGGGGACGGTTCGCAGGTCACCCGCGAGGAGGTCGCGCGGCGGGAAGCCGACGTGGACCAGGCGCGGCGGACCCTCGAGTCCGCCCAGACGGCGCTGGCCGCGGCGCGGGAGACGCTCGCGGAGATCCGCTCCCGGGGCGCTGCCCTGCGCGAGACCCTGGGAGGGGGCGCCGAGGAGTCGCTCGAGGCCTGGGCAGCACGCCTCGTTGAAGCCCGGGACGTGCTGGTCGCCGCCGACGCGACGGTCGCCCGGGGGCGCGAGCTGCAAGCCCAGCTCGAGGTCCTGATCCGGAAGCGTGAACAGGCCCGGGAGGCGGTCACCACCGCGAAGGTGCAGCTGGAGCGCGCGGCGCGTGCACACGAGCACCTGTCCAAGGACCTCCGCGCCCGCGACGAGGAGCTGGCGCGGAAGCTGCCCGGAGGAGGACGGGCCGCCGATCAGCTCGAGGCGGAGCAGCAGCGGGAGGCGTCACTCGACGCGGAGCGGTTGCGCCTGCAACGGGATCTGCAGGCAGCCGAAGTGGAGGCCCGGGGCGCAGAGGAGCAGGTGCGAGGCCTCGAACACGAGCAGGAGGGCCGGACCTCCGAGCTCGAGGCGGCGCGTGCCGCGGTCGAGCAGGAGCTGGCCACGCACCACTTCGACAGTGTCGAGCAGGCCCGACGGCACGCTCGCAGTGAGCCGGAGCGCACGCGCCGCATGCAGGAGGTCGAGTCGCTGGAGTCGGAGCTCGAGCGCATCGCGGGCCGGGTGGCTGCCACGCGGGAGGCGTTGGGGGGCGCGGATCCTGAAGCGTTGCCTGACCTCGTGCCGCTGCAAGCCACGCTCGCGGGCGCGGATGACGCCGTGGAGGCGCTGAAGAAGGAACAGGCGGAGGCCACGGTGCAGCTGAGCGCCCTGGAGACCAGCCTGGCGGCCATCGCGGCACTGGACGCGGAGTTCGGCCGCGCCGACGCGGAGCTGCGGGTGGTGGGACGCCTGGCCGATGTGATGGCGGGGCGGAATGATCGGCGGATGAATCTGCAGCGCTTCGTCCTGGCGAGCCGCATGGACGAGGTGGCGCTGATGGCGAGCGAGCGGCTGCTGCGGATGAGCCGGGGGCGCTATGCCCTCATCCGCACCGATGACGTGCGCCACCGGGGGAGGAACTCAGGGTTGGACCTCATGGTGCGGGATCACGAGGTCGGACAGGATCGTTACGTCCAGTCCCTTTCCGGCGGCGAGATGTTCCTGGCCTCGCTCTCACTGGCGCTGGGCCTCGCCGAGGTGGTCTCCCGGAGACGGGGCGCCATCCGCATGGACGCCCTCTTCATCGACGAGGGGTTCGGGACGCTCGACGACGAGACGTTGGACCTCGTCATGCGCACCCTGGAGGACCTGAGACTCGGGGGGCGGCTGGTGGGCATCATCTCCCACGTGAGCGAGCTCAAGCAGCGGATCCCTTCGCGGATCAGCGTCCGACGGAGTGCCGGCGGTGGTGGCTCCTCGGTCCGGGTGGTGGCCTGAGCGTCCGAACCGTTCAGCCACCGGGCCCAGCCTTCCGCTCACCGTCCGCTCGGCTTGTCTCAGCTCCATCAAACCCAGAAGACTCCGCCCTCATGCGCCACGCCCTCCTCCCGCTCTTCCTGCTGTACATCCTGGGGGCAGGGACCGCCCTCGCGGCGCCGCACTTCGAGATCGGTGCGCCTCCCGAGTGGGTGGAGCCCGTCGCATTCGAGGCAGGGGCGTGGGAGCGGCAGGTCGGGAGCGACGCGACGATCCGGCTGCTCCTCGATGACACGCAGGTCCGGGTGGACGAGGGACAGGCGCACCACTTCGTCCGCCGGATCCTCCGGGCGACCTCGGAGCGGGGCACGGCGGATGCCGGCCGGATGGAGGTGACCTTCGACCCGGAGTACGA
>Ga0079224_100008440_pt1 | contig 13958 bp, 11 predicted proteins | sample Stecom2015_FD_80414 | JGI IMG/M metagenome (GOLD analysis project Ga0079224, IMG submission 80414) | Agricultural soil microbial communities from Utah to study Nitrogen management - Steer compost 2015 | ecosystem: Environmental > Terrestrial > Soil > Agricultural land | place: USA: Utah... | reverse complement strand
TGCTTGTCCGAGAGGATCGAGTAGCAAAGCGCCTTGGTGTCGTCGGGCTTGAACGGGGGCGTGCGCAGCGGGACCAGCCGGCCGTCGAGGCGCAGCATCGGCGGCGAGGCGGTGGTGACGTGCAGATCGGTCGCGCCCTGATCGAGCATCGCCTTGAGCAGTTGGTGGAGGTTGACCTGCGTCGTGCCCTGCTGCGTCATGCGAATACTCGACGTCCAGGGTACCGACGGTCGAGAATTTTCGCCATTTTCGGGGCATGCAGGAGCGGCTCCGCGCATGGTCGGGCGCAACGACCGCGGATGAGATCGGGGCGATGGGGAGATACAACCCACCTTCGCAGGTGCACGCGTGAGCAGCCGACCAACACCATCCTTCGCCGAGCTCCTGGCCCGGGTTCCGGACTCGCTCGAGTCCGGGCGAGCCGTCCGAGTCGACGTCCCTGCCGAGTGGGGGCAGGGCCGGTCGACCTTTGGTGGCGCGCTGACGGGCCTGGCCCTGACCGCGATGCAGGCCGTGGTACCGCGTGGCAGCCAGGCCGAGCCGCCGCGGCGCTGTCGTTCGATGATGGTCGGCTTCGTCGGGCCGGTCGCGGCCGGCGAGCTCGAGCTGTGCGCGAGCGTGACCCGTCACGGACGATCGGCCACGCACGTCAGCGCGAGCCTGGTTAGCGACGGCAGCCTGGGTTGCGCGGTCATGGCCAGCTTCGCGAGCCCGCGTCCGTCGGCGATCGAGGTCTGCGGTCTGCCGCGACCCGAGCTCGTCGGGCCCGAGCAGTCGATCGCGATGCCCGAGGTCGCGGGGGTGATCCCGATCTTCGTGCGGTCCTTCGACATGCGCTGGGCGATCGGCGGCCCGCCCGGCTCGGCGCTCGCCGAAAGCAGCTTCGCGGGCTGGGTGCGGTTTCGCGAGCATCACTCGGGCCCGCTCGGATCCGCCTGGATCGCCGCGCTGATCGACGCCTGGCCGGCGCCGGTCATGCAGATGCTGCGCAAGCCGGCGATCGCCAGCTCGCTGACCTGGTCGGTCGACTTTGTCGATCACGATCCCGAGGCGGCCAGCGATCAGTGGTGGGCGTTCGCGGTCGACACCGATCGCGCCAGCGGCGGCTGGGTGCACACCCGGGGACGGCTGTGGAGTCCGAACGGGGTGCTGGTCGCGACCAGCACGCAGACCGTCGCGCTGTTCGGTTGAACGCCGAGCGGTTCAGGACGCGGACCCGGAGTAGTCGGGCGACGGCGCCGAGCTGGGCTTTGTCTCGGGAGACCTCGGTGAGGTCTCTGGCTCGATCTCTCGGAAGGGCGAGTTGCGGCTCATTCGCTGGAACCGCCGAAATTTTTCCGGCCGCTCAAAGCGTTCCAGGGTCGTGAGGAGAAATGCTGCCTCGCCGAGCCTGAGCTCCATCTCCAGTCGCGTGCCCGAGTCGACGTCCACGCCCAAGTCTTCGCGGCGAGACACGAGCTCGTACACGCGCCGCAGCTGCCATGTTGCCAATTCCACTGCGGTCTTCTGCGTGGCGATGTAGACCACTACCGCAGTGGTTCCGACTGCCAGGATCGCTGATAGGATCAGCGTCAAAGCCGTACCTGAAATGTCTCCCAGAGCGAAAAAAAAACCGCCGGTGAACACGGATCCCGCGGCAACAACCAGTGCGGTACCTATTGAAAGAACGAACAGCCCGCTAACATAATCTCGATGAGCGCTGTTAGCTTTGGCTGTATATTCGCCCAGCACTCGGATCAGGTCGGCATCGGAGATCTGCGTATCCTCAGCCATGTGCAGCCTCCGCTCGAATCGTCTCGAGCAGCATCTGGTGATGGCGGAGCTTGATCTTGTCATCGTACCCTGCAGTGGTCATGCGAAGGACGTTGCCGTCGCCGTCGACGAGGTTCCTGTACAGCAATGACGCGGAACAAAAGTTGTGGCTGAAATTTTGATCGCCGATTTGATTGCGAATGGTGGCCACTGTTTCCGAATAGCGACCGGCTTCATAGAAAGACCGGACGTTCTGGCGATCACTCCACCAGAGGTCTTGTTTGACTTCTGGTCGCCGATCGGGTTCAGCCCCCAGGAGACCACGTGGATCACGATCGCCGAGCGACCCGTGCTCACCTCGCGCAGCAGGTCGCTCCAGGTCGCGGCGCGAAGACTCTCCTGCCCAGGCGGCACGAGGATCGAGCAAGGCACTCCGCCTTGCAGCGAGTAGGTCTCGAGGTGCCGAGAGTCCCGGTAGTCCGGCCCGACCTCATCGCCCGCGAGCACCGCTCCGAGCGTCGACTTGCCCGCCCCTGCCGAGCCGAACACGACCACGCGGACCTGGCCCTTCGTGACCCGGTTTCACAGCCACTCGCCCATCTCGCGGAGCTTGCTGCGGTGCTCGTAGGCCGTCAGGACGGCTTCGATGCCCTCGGAGAACACCCGAGCACCCTATCACGGAGCCTCTGGCCCCGCCAGAATCGGTCAGCGGCGCCGACGCCCGTCTCGACGCAGGATCGCCCCGTCATCCAAGTCGGCCCGAACGACGCCCTGCTCGGGATTGGTCCGTCGCCCGCGAGCGATGGGGTCATGCTCCGGTCATGAACCGCGACCGATTCCGCGAGGCGCTCTTGCAGATCATGGACCGCAAGCAGCACTGGGCGTGGCCTCGCTTCAACGCGGGCGAGGTCGCGGCCGAGCGCCTGCACATTCACCTCGAGCAGGAGTACGCGACCTACGTGCGCGACTTCCCGGTCCTGGTCGGCCGCGCATACGTGCAGTGCCCAATCCCGGCGGTGCGGCGCGAGCTGGCCGAGAACCTCTATGAAGAGGAGACCGGCGGGCTCGCAGCCGGCCGTCCGCATCCCGAGCTGTTCCTCGAGTATCCCCGCGGCCTCGGCATGGATCTCGGCCGCTTCGAGCGGGTCGAGCTGCTGCCGGCCGCCGCCGGGTATCGGCAGACCATCGACGATCTGACCGTCGCGCGCGGGTGGGTGACCGCGGCCTGCGTGGTGACGATCTTCATCGAAGGCACCCGTCACGATCGCGGCGAGCTCGATCCGAGCGCGGCCCGGCGCCCGGCGCCGCCGCTCGAGCAGCACCCGCTGGTCGTGCACTACGGGCTCCCGCTCGAGTCGCTGGCGCTGACCAGGGCGCACCGCATGGTCGAGGGCAACCACCGCGCCGCCGCCTGGCGCTGCGTGTTGGACCACGCCCCGCATGATGCCCGCGCCGACGCGATCGCGGCGATGGAGCAGATGCTCGACGCCTGGCTGCGCTACCGCGACGCGGTCGCCGACGCGGTCGGCTTGCAGCGATAGCTCAGTTCTTGGGCACACAATTGCTCGTGCACTTGCACTCGCCGGATCCGAACTTGGTCAAGCTCGGCCCGGCGCCCTCGTAGGGCTCCTCGCAGATCAGCTTGGTCACGTTGGAGCCGCAGTTGACGTCGAGCTGCTCGCAGGGCCTGTGGTAGCCGCCGCCGCAAGTGACCTGACAGGGGCCGGCGGCGCACAGCACATCGGCTTGCTTGCAGGCGTTGTCGCCCAGGCACTCGAGCCCGCAGGAGCCCCAGCCGGTGCAGGCCAGGGTCGTGTCCTTGCAGCTGTCCTTGCCGAGGCAGACCACCTGGCACGACCACGACACCGGGCAGATCAACAGCCTCTCGGCGCAGGTGCCTTCGCTGCAGTAGCGCCAGCAGATGCCGTCGTGGCACTCGTCGCAGCTCTTCGGGCACGAACCGAACGAGGGGGCCGCGTCACCGCAGACGAGATCGTCGCCGTCGCCGTCGCCGTCACCCTGGCCGTCGCCGTCACCCTGGCCATCGCCGTCGCCGTCGCCGTCGCCGTCGCCGTCACCGTCGCCGTCACCCAGGCCGTCGTCGTCGTCGTCGTCGTCGTACTGTCCGTCGGTCCTGCTGGTCGGATCGAAGTCGTCGTCCATCGAGCCCTCGGGGGTCTCGTCCCCGTCGTCCGATCCCCCCTCGGTCTGGGCTGCGCCGACGGGTGAGTCCCAGTTGGGGTTGGCCATCACGCAGGCGCCGAGCGAGATCGAAGCGAGCACGATGGACAGCGGGTGAAGGTGATGGAGCATGGTCACGGCCTCTCGACGTGGTGGGCGGTTCAAAAGCGGATCTGGAGCGCGACGCGATCGAAGCCGACCAGCGCGCGCAGCTGTGGCGTCGGTTCGGCGGCGTGCTCCCGGGCGCGTCGGCGACGGGCGTCGATCGCCAGCAAGCTGGCGCCGACGGTGGTCGCCGCAGCTCCGATCGCGGTCAGGCCGATGCCGAGCTCGCGGGTGCGTCGAAGCCAGCGACAGTCACCGTCGACGTCGACGTCGCTCGGCTCGCCCGAGTCGCAGCGGAGGGTCGCCGGCTGACCGTGGACGCCGATCAGGATCGCGCCGGTCGTCAGCGAGCCCAGGCCGATCCCGAGCGTCGCCCAGCCGACGCTTCGTTGCCACGCCGCGACCGGCCTGGGCGCGAGCCGGGCCTCGAGCCCCTGCGAGACCCCGGCCAGCGTCTCGATCGGCACGGTCTGGGGAAAGTGCCCGCCGGCGATCACGGTGAGCTCGTGTCGACCCTCGCTCAGCTCGCCCGAGTACGGCAACGCGCCGCGCCAGCGCCCGTCGATTCGCACCCGCGCCTCGTGGGGCCGACCGATGACCTCCAGCCGACCGACCCGCGGTCGAGCGAGGATCCAGTCGCGGGCGACCACCGCCCGCGCGGCCAGCCGATCGTCGAACTCGGCCAGACCGCAGATCTCACAGCTCGCGTCGATGGTGTCGACGTGCGACTCCTCGGCGACGACCAGCACGTCGATCTGCGCCCGATAATCGCGGCCCTCGGCGACGATGGTGGTCCGGACGACATGGCTGGCGCGGTGCTCGATGCCGAGCGCGCGCAAGCACGGCTCGTCGGCGCACGGCGGGTCGGACTTGGCCGTGATCAGCTCGATGCCCGCGTGCTCGAAGGCGGGCCGCACTCGCCGCTCGAGCGCCTGGAGATCGGCGGCGAGCAGACCCTCGGACTCGATCGGCAGCAGCAACACGGTCGGGCGCTCGGCCGATCCGCTCGGCGGCCCGGCGTGGGCGGGAGCAGACGCGAGCGCGAGGACCAGCGCGAGCCCGGGCGCCGCGACCAGCAGCCCGGCGGCCCGGCCAGCCGTCATCGAGTCACCTCGTCGAGTTGCTCGAGCCGCTCGGCCGCCTTGTCATGGCCGAGCGCGAGCGCCTTTTGATAAGCGCGGCGAGCTTCGTTGTAGCGCAGGGTCTTGAGGCACGCGTCGCCGAGCAGCAGCTGCAGGTCGGCGTCGTGCGAGCGCGTGCGTGTGGCCTGTCGGGCGGCCTTCATCGCCTCCTGGTAGCGCCCGCGCGCGAAGTGGATCTCGGCGAGGCCGATCAGCGCCACCCCGAGCGTCGGCACCTGAACCAGGGCTTTTTCGTACAGCCGCGCCGCCCGATCGCGATCGCCGTCGGCCAGCGCCGCCTTGGCTCGCTTGACGTACGCGTCGGCGCGCCGCGACGCGGTGCCCGAGACTTGCTGGTCGTCGCCGGCCTCGGTCGAGGACTCGTCGCGTGGCTCACCTTGCTCACCTTGCTGGTCGCCGGTCGCCGAACTTCGGTTGGAAGGATCTTCGACCCCGACCAGCGCACACAGCTGCGTGCGCAGCTGGACCGAGCCCGACAGCTTCGAGTCGCCGGTCAGCAGCGCCTCGATGCGCGCGCGTCGAGACTCGGGATCGGTGTCGGCCAGCGCTCCGAGCACCTCGCCGACCTCGACCTCGAGCGGCGAGAGCTCGCCTGCGGCTGCGCGCGAGGCCACGTCGGCCAGCTGCGCCGGGGTCAGGCTGGCCCGCTCGCGCGCCTGCGCCTGGGCCTCGTCGAACAGCAGCGCCTGGGCGTAGAACTCGACCGCGAACGGGCGGCCGTTGGGCGCCGACCAGTACTGATCGCCGAGCCGCGCCAGGGTCTCGGCGAACTCCTGACGCAGCTCGCTCGCTCGCGCCTGGGCGACGTAGCGAAGCGGTCCCTGCTCGTCCTCGAGCGCGGCGATCATCCGCAGCGCGGTCGGATACTCGGGCTCGGCCGCCGGCGGATAGGCCCAGTACGCGCGGCTGCCTGCGACCCGGGCGGCCTCGGTCTTGGCCGCGATCGCCCGCATTGCAGCGTTGAACTCGGCCTGGCTCGCGTCGGGTCGACCGTCGATCGAGCTCACCGCGGTCGCCGAGACCAGCCCGACCACGAACGCGGCCGCGACCAGCCGTCGTCGCGGCACCACGCGTCGCCGCTCGCGGGGCGGCTGAGGCATCCGCTCACGCAGCGAGGCGCGCTCGGGCTCGTCGATCGCCGGCAGCGGCAGGTCGTCCCACGGGGTCGTGAATCCGACCGCGATCTGGGCCTCGCACAGCGCGGCCTCGAGCTCGTGCATCGACGCGTAGCGCTCGCTCGGCTCCTTCGCCAGGCAGGTCTGCAGGATCTCGTCGAGGATCGGCGGCAGCATCGGAAGCCGCGAGCTCGGCGGGACCACCGAGTCGTTGAGGTGGCGCTGGACCACGTCGGCCGCGCTGGTGCCCTCGAACGGCGGGTTGCCGGTCAGCAGCTCGTAGGCGACGCAGCCGAGCGCGTAGATGTCGAGCCGGCCGTCGAACGAGACCCCGCGGATCTGCTCGGGCGCCATGTACATCGCGGTCCCGGCGATCCGCGGCTGCGAGCAGAACTTGGCCGCGATCCCGAAGTCGACGACCCGGACCGCGTCGGCGCGGCCGTCCTCGCGCTGGATCAGCACGTTCTGCGGCTTGACGTCGCGGTGAGCCATGCCGCGCTCGTGGATGGCCGCGAGCGCCTTGCAGCACTGCCGGAGGATCGGCAGCGCCCGCTCGAGCGTCATCGGTCCGGCCCGCAGCTCGTCGTAGAGGCTGACCGGATCGAGCAGCTCCATCGTGTAGAACGGCCGGCCGTCGGGCAGCTCGCCGAAGTCGAGCACGTCGACCACGAACCGCGACTCGACCGACGCGACCGCGCGGGCCTCCTCGATGAAGCGCTCGCGCTGCAGCCCGCTGCCGGCGACCCCGGGCTTGAGGATCTTCAGCGCGACCGACCGCTGGATGTCGACGTGGATGGCCTCGAACACCATGCCCATCCCGCCCTCGCCGAGCCAGCGGACGATTCGATAGCGGGTGCCGGGCACCCGCTTGCCGGACGCGAGCCGGACTCGATCGGCTAGCGGTTGCCAGCCGCCCTGACCGTTGCTGGTCGACCCGCGCGTCAAGGTCAGCTGCAGCGGCCCCTCCTCATCGCTGTGATCGGAGTCGGGGAGCCACGGCGAGTCGGTCTCGTCGAGGGTCAAGGCGGTGCCGCCGAGCTCGGCGGGCGGCTGCTCGACCGGCGCATCTTCGTGAGCCGGCTGCACGGGCAACGAGGCCGGCACCGCCAGCGAGGCGCCGTACTGCGTCTGGGAGATCGGTGGCGTGGTCAAGGTCATGAGAACTCGATCGCGATCGACACGTGGATGTCGCTCGGGTCCTGGATCGGAGGGTTGGCGGCGCGCGAGCGCAGGGTCGGCGCCTCCACGTCGGACTCGCGCGGCAGCTTGGCGAGGCCCTCGCTCGATCGACGCGCGCCGAACAGTCGACGGATCGACGAGCTCGAGCCGACCTCGTCGATCGCCGCCGCCAGCTCGCGCATGCTCTGGAAGCGCTTGCGGGGCTCCTTGGCCAGGGCGCGGGCCAGCACCGCGTCGAGCCCGGGCGGCACCCGCAGCTCGGGTACGCGCGAGCTCAGGCTCGGCACCGGGGCGTGGAGGTGCTGATCGAACACCTGCTCGGCGGAGCGCCCGGCGAACGGCGTGCGGCCGGTCAGCAGCTCATACAGCAGGATCCCGCCGGCGTAGACGTCGGCGCGGCGATCGGCCGGCGCCCCGCGGATCTGCTCGGGCGCCATGTACTCGGGCGTCCCGACCACCGTGCGCTTGGGGTCGTCGTGGCGCTCGATTGTGGCGATCCCGAAATCGAGCACCTTGACCAGGCGGGTCTGCTCGACATAGAAGCAATTGCTGGCTTTGAGATCGCGGTGCACGACCCCGGCGTGGTGAATCGCCTCGACCCCCGCGCAGATTTGCTGCATCAAATAGCGCGCCCAGTCCCAATTGAGACGGTTGTATTTGATGATGGCCCGCAGATCGCGACCGAGCAGCGCCTCCATCACGATGTAGACCACCCCGTCGGGCGTCGATCCGAAGTCGTAGACGTCGACGATGTTGCGGTGCCGGACCTTGGCCGCCAGCCGAGCCTCGCGCATGAACCGGGCGACCGCCCAGCTCCACTCCTGCTCCTCGGCGTCGAGCACCTTGATGGCGACCGGGCGGCCCAGCGCCAGGTGCCGGCCGAAATAGACCGAGCCCATGCCCCCGCGGCCGAGCCGTCGCTCGAGCCGATAGCGGCCGGCGAGGGTCAGCTCGGCCAGCTCGCCGCGGGCGAGTCGCTCGAAGTCGTCGTGGCGCGGGCCCGGGGCCCGCACGCGCGGCTTGGCGCTCGCGGGCCATACCACGTCGATGGAGAACTCGGGTTTTGCGAGCAGATACTCCACGATTTACGGGGCACTGCAAGGTATATGCCGCGAGGGCCGCCCATTTTGCTCTGCGCTCGATTGTATTTGCCCTCCGTGCCACCGATGCAGGTGTGCCGCCACGGCGTGCCCGTGGTTGCTTCTGACACGATCCACGATTTGGGGATTGCAGTTATTCGAGGCGTGCGATTTTGATAATTCGTTCCAGATAAATTTCAATACTCGGACCCAGGCTCGAATAGTGATCACCCGGTATCGACACCAACTCGAAGGGCACGCCGGCCGCGGCGGCTCGGGCGGCGGCCTGCTCGGCGGGCCCGGCGGCGACGTCGCCGTCGCCGACGCAGGCGAGATGGGTCGAGCGCAGCTGCTCGACGTGCGGCAGCAACAGCCGAAGCTCGCGCTCGAGCGGGGTGTCGACGAATGGGACGAGCTGCAGGTCGAACACGGTCGCGTCGTAGATTCCGTTGGCGCTGCCGGTCAGCCGCGCGTCGAGATCGGGGACCACGGCCAGCAGCGCCGCGAGCATGCCTCCGGCGCTGTGGCCGAACGCGAACACCCGATCGGGATCGACCTCGGGCCGGGCACCCAGCCACGCGAGCGCGGCCAGGGCATCGTCGAGCTCGCCGTAGAGCATCTCGTGGGCGCCGGGGTTGCCGTTCTCACCCCGGTACGCGGGCGCGAACACGATGAAGCCGGCGTCGAGGAACGGTCGACAGTCGAGCATGTCGACGTCGGCCAGCGACCAGCCGCCGTGCAGGTACAAGACCGCGGGAGCTCGACCACGGCGGGACAGCGGGTCGACGTGCGGTCGCGCGAACAGCCCGACCAGCTCGAGCTCGGCCGAGCGATAGCGGACCGGTGAGCCGAGGTGCAGGCCGAGCGGGTGATGAGGCAGCGGTGACGGGCCCACGCGGGCGAGCGCGGTTCGATGCGCGCGACGTCGTTCGAGCAGCGTGGGCACGGCCGCCAGCATCGCTCGGAGTCTCGTCGCTTGGTAAGCTGCGCCGATGTCGAGCCGCCCCTGCTTGGTCTGGATCACCGCCCTGACGCTCGCCGCCCTCGCCTGCAACGACGACGGCCCCGCCCAGACCGCCGGGAGCGAGACCGGCGATGGCGATGGTGACGGCGACGGCGATGGCGATGGCGATGGTGACGGAGATGGTGACGGCGACGGCGATGACGGCCTGCCGTCGAACACCTGCGAGACGCCGATCGAGCCGGTCGATCTCGCGACCGCCCGGCTGCGCGTCGACGAGGTCGGGGAGCTGCGCGACGAGCTCGATCGCCGGGTGATCATGCGCGGGCTCAACACCGGCAACCGCAACAAGACCGCGCCCTTCGTGCCGTTCCCGATCACCGACGACATCGCGCTCGACGACTTTCGGGCCGCGGCCGACCAGTTCTTCGCTCGCATGCGCGGCTGGGGGATGGACACCGCGCGGCTGCCGTTCTCGTGGGCGGCGCTCGAGCCCGAGCGCGACCTGTGGGACGAGCAGTACCTCGATCGCTACGAGGTCATGGTCGACGCCGCCTGGGCGGCCGAGCTGCGGGTGATCGTCGACTTCCACCAGGACATCTGGGCCGAGAATTTCTGCGGCGACGGGTTCCCGACCTGGGCGGTCGCCGATCCCGACGCGCCCTGGCACGAGTGCCCCGATCCACAGTGGGGCCTCAAGTACGTGACCAACGCCGACGTGCGCGGCTCCTTCGATCGGTTCTGGGCCAACGAAGATCAGCTGATCGACGAGTTCGAGGCGATGTGGACCAAGATGGCCGAGCGGCTCGCCGATCACCCCGGGGTCGTCGCGCTGGAGATCGTCAACGAGCCCGGCTGGGGCACGTCCAACGACATCCAGCAGTGGAAGCTCGACGTGCTCACGCCCTTCCACGATCGGATGATCGAGCTGCTCCACGAGCTCGCGCCCGACCTGTTGATCGTCTACGACAACCCCGGCATCGACGCGGTCGGGCTGTTGCCCGAGCTGGTCCACCCGCGACCGGCCGGCGACTTTCTGATCTACGGGCCCCACCTGTACGGGGCCGGCAGCTACGGGCCCGAGCAGCCCAACCCCGGCGGCCAGCTGCTCGACTTCGCCGAGTTCGGCCGCAGCGAGGGCGTCCACGTGCTGCTCGGCGAGTTCGGCTTTCAGCCCGAGGAGCAGGCCGGCCCGGCGTGGTTGACCGACGTCGCCGACGCGCTGGACCGCGAGCGCATCTCCGCGACCATGTGGGAGTACAGCCACAACGAGGTGCTGTGGAACTACGAGAATTTCTCGATGGTCGACCCGGCCGGCAACGAGCGGCTGATGCTCGACAGCTGGGTCCGGCCGTGGCTGCGAGCGGTCAGCGGCGCGACCCCGTCCTTCGAGTGGGACGCGGCGACCGGCGTCGGTCATGCCGGCTGGACCAGCGAGGGCGAGGTCAGCGAGATCGTGCTGCCGCCGCGGCTGTTCGGAGCCGACGGACCGAGCGTGCTCGAGCTCGGCGGCGACGGGGCCTGCTACACGCTCGACACCGAGCGGGGCCTGCTGCGAGTCCTCGCGCCCGCGGGCGTCGACGTGACCGTGGAATTTGCGCTCTGATCCGCCGTCCCGCGCCCGTCTCTGGCCGGATCGTCGCTTTGGCTCCACGACCGTCGGGCGTGCTCGTGCGCGGGCTCGCATCACAATTTGCCGGGGCGATGGCGACCCGCGAGCCGGCTGGATATCCTCGCGCCGTGATCCAGCAGTCGGCCCGTCCCCGGATGATCCTCGCCTACACCCTCGCCGCGATCGCAGCGATCGGCTGCAAGCAAGAGGACCCAACCATCCCCGCCAACGAGTACCCGAGTCGCATGGCGTTCGGCTACTGCGAAGGGGTCTACGGCTGCCAGTGCGAGTCGTACCCGTACGACAACTTCAACGAGTGCGTCGCGTACCTGAGCGCCGCCTACGACGAGCTCAACGACGACGCGTTCCTGGCCGGTCTCAAGTACGACGGCACCTGCCCGGCCAAGGAGCTCCAGGGTGTAGACGGGCTCGCGTGTACGAACTACGTGCCCGAGTCGACCGTCTGCGCGCCGCCCTGCAACGCCTGGTACGGTCCGTTCCCGGCCGGCTCGACCTGCCAGGTCGTGGCTTCGTCGGCCGAGCTCGGCATCTCGTTCTCGACCTGCGGGCAGGGCCTCGCTTGCTTGTCGGGGGTGTGCGTCAACCCGTGCCTGCTCGGCGGCCAGCTGCCGAAGATCGGTCAGCCGTGCCCGGACATGGCCTGCGAGTCCGGGGCCATGTGCGACGACACCGGTGTCTGTGTCGCGATGGCAGCGCTGCCGGGCCCCGCCGAGCCGTGCCTCGACGGACTGTGCGATCCCAAGCGGGCGGTGTGCGTGAGCGGAGCGAACGTCTGCGCTGCGTTGCCGACGGCCGGTCAGGCGTGCGTGGAGGGCCAGTGCAATCCGAGCTCCTACTGCGGCCCCGATGATTTTTGTGTGCCTCACGACCCGATCGCCTGCGGCCTGCTCGGCGGCGGCGTCCCGGGCGATGGCGACGGTGATCCAACCGGCGACGGCGACGGTGATCCGACCGGCGACGGTGATCCGACCGGCGACGGCGATCCCGATTTTGGTGCTGCCAACGTCGCGGCCTGCGAGGCGTACCTCGAGACGATCTACGGCCTGCCGTGCTGGGACCCGATCTACGATCCGATGATCGATTGTCAGACCGTCTACGGCGGCGTGACCACCTGCGACATCAGCGACTACTTCACCTGCATCGCGGAGACCTACTACTGCGACGGTGACCTCCTGCAGGTCGACACTGCGGCGGCACAGGAGTGCGCGGCGCTGTCGACCTGCGGGTGAGCCCGTGCGCCGGCTCGGGTGTTTGGCCGCGACCACGGTCGCGCTCGGCTGCGGTCCCGGACAGCTGGCCGGGGCCGGCGACGAGGCCGAGCCTGCCGAGACGAGCACCGAGTCGGCCGACGAATCGCTCGGCGAGTCGAGCTCGACCGACTCGACCACCGAGACCGAGACCGAGACCGAGACTGGCGACGAAGATCCGCCGATGCCGACGCTGCCCGAGGCCTGCGCGCTGGTCCGGGTCGAGGGTGACGCGGTCGTGCCGATCGACGCCCACACCGTGAGCGGACCCCGGCTCACCGCCCTCCGCCCGGGCGACGCCGAGACCCCGGCGCGGGTGATGCTGATCGAGCACGAGTACGTCGGCGATGATCGGCACGGCAACTACCGCGCGCGCAGCTTCGTGCTCGAGCAGCCATGGCCCGAGGGCGTGGTCGAGACCGAGGTGTCGCTGCGGCTGACCAACGCCGGCCACTCGCTCTCGCGGCTGGCGAGGCTGGCCGACGGCGAGCATCGCTTCGCCTACGTCTACAACGGCGATCCCGACGGGCTCAACGACTACGACACCTTCTTTGCGATCCTCGATACGCAGGCCTGGAGCGTCGGCGGCCTGGTCGAGATCGAGTCGAGCACCAACCCCTCGTTCGTCGACGTGCTGCGCACGGGCGAGCGCTTCGTGACCACCTACACGAGCGTGGAGCACGACTCGCTGCCCGACGGCGAGCTCAGCGGGTTCTCGCTCGGCACCCTCGACGCCGACGGCACGGCGCTGGTCGGCGCCACCGAGCTGACCGCCTCGGCGCCGAGCCCCGGATCCGCCGTGCGGACCTTCTGGGCCGGCGACCGCGTCGCAGCGGCGATCAGCCACAACGACTGCCACATCGACGACCACCTGTGCTTTCCCCATTCGCTGGTGCTCGCGCGACCGAGCGCCCCGGATCAGCACGGCGCCGCCGTCGACGGCTTCGAGGCCGGCCACGTGATCGACGGTCTACCCACCAGCGGCCACGTGTCGCGGGCCCAGGTGTTCGTCGAGCACGGGCTGACCTGGCTGCTGTGGTACGAGGGCGACGACTGGCTGGCGGTCGACGAGCACCGGACCTTCCGCGCGCTGGTGCTCGATCAAGGCGGCGATCCAATCCCCTGGCCGCCCGCCAACCCGGCCCCGGGACCGATCTCGTTCGTCGAGGACACCGCGACCCGCTACTGGCCGGTCGCGTTCGTGTCCGAGTTTGGAGTGACCGTCGTGTTTCAGACCAGCGACGGCTTGTTCGAGATCCGCCACCACGACTTCGAATTCGAACCACTCGGCGAGCCGATCCTCATCGATCTCGGCGGGAGCTCGGCCCGCTATCCGGGCATCGCCGTGCTCGCCGAGCCGCGCTCGCTGCTGCTGGGCTGGGGCGAGCAGATCGTCCAGGGGCCGGTCTCGGTCCGGATGATCCGGCTCGAGTGCGAGTGACTCGGTCAGCGCGATGGCGAGTGGGCTCCGAGCCACAGGCACTCGAGCGGGCCGGGGTGTTGACGACGCTCAGTCGTCGTAGCGATCGAGGAGCAAATTGAGCTTGTGGACCTCGGCGTCCGG
>Ga0079224_100008439_pt1 | contig 13958 bp, 11 predicted proteins | sample Stecom2015_FD_80414 | JGI IMG/M metagenome (GOLD analysis project Ga0079224, IMG submission 80414) | Agricultural soil microbial communities from Utah to study Nitrogen management - Steer compost 2015 | ecosystem: Environmental > Terrestrial > Soil > Agricultural land | place: USA: Utah... | reverse complement strand
GCCCGGCGGCTGAACTGGCTGAGCGCCGGCGTGCTCGGCGCCATCGACGGGATCGTCTGGGTGGCGGCGGTGGTCGTCGCCGTGGCAGCTGCGACCTCTCACTCCGCCGCGATCCTGCTCGCGGGACTTGCGGCCCTCGTGGGCGGCCCCGTCTCGATGGCGCTCGGCGAGTACGTCTCGGTGAGCAGCCAGCGCGACACCGAGCGCGCGCTCATCGCGAAGGAGCGTCGCGAACTGCGCGAGATGCCCGCCGAGGAGCTCGAAGAGCTCACCGACCTCTATCGCGCCAAAGGACTGTCCGCCGACACCGCGCGGCAGGTCGCGATCGAGCTCACCGCCCACGACGCCCTCGCCGCCCACCTCGAGGTCGAGCTGAAGATCGATCAAGCCGACGTCGTCAGCCCCTGGTACGCGGCCTTCGCCTCGGCGGTCGCGTTCACGGTCGGCGCGCTGCTGCCGCTGGCGGCGATCCTGCTGCCCCCGGAGGGCTGGCGGGTGCCGATCACGTTCGTCGCGGTCATCGCGGCACTCGCGGTGACCGGCGCCGTGGCCGCTCACCTCGGCGGGGCCTCCCGCCTGCGCGCGATGGTGAGAACCGTGATCGGCGGAGCGCTCGCACTCGTGGCGACGTTCGGCATCGGAACGCTGCTGGGCACGGCCGGCCTCGGCTGAAGGCGGCGGCGACCGCGTCGTTCACCGGCATGTGCGGGCACTCCGGCCCCAGGGCCGGTCGTACAGGACCGCCAGCCGGGACAGCGCGAGAGCCGCCACCAGCAGCCCGAGATCACGCAGGGCGACGTCGTAGAACCCGGAGTAGGTCAGCAGGGTGATGATGATCGCGGCGAGCCACAGCGCCACCACATAGCTGGCGTACCGCGGCTTGATCGCGATCGCGATGCCCGCGATGATCTCGACCACGCCCACGACGTACATCGCGGTCTGGGCCGAGAACGGCAGCAGCGTCACGATCCAGGGCGCCAGATAGCCCGGCCAGTCGGTCAGGACGTTGAAGAACTTGTCGATCCCCATCCACAGCGGCAGCACGACGAAGCCGGCGCGCAGGATCCAGAACGCCGCGAAGGCCGGATCGGATCGCAGGCGCGACCAGAACCCCTCCCCCGCGGCAGACGCGGACTCGGCGGAAGCGGACGTGCGCGCGGGCGCGACGACGGTGTCAGTCGATTCGGACATCTTCGGCCTTTCTAAATACACGATCAATGTGTTTAGAATGCCAGCGGCGAACTCTTTCGTCAAGACTCTTGGTGATAGAAAGCGCACGACCAGCGGCATTGCGGGGCGCGCGCGACGCAGAGGCCCACGACCCAGGGGCGGCGCCGACGAGAAGAGCCCGGCCGATGGGGCCGGGCTCTCACAGGGTGGACCTGAGGGGATTCGAACCCCTGACCTTCTCATTGCGAACGAGACGCGCTACCAACTGCGCCACAGGCCCGTGAACTCAGCAAGATTATCACGCTCCGCGGAACCCGCAGGACGAGGCGTCAGCCGGCAGCACGGGAGGCGAGCAGCCGACGAACGTGCGCCTCGATCTCGGCGTCGTCGGCCGGGCCGGCGAGGAGATCCGCGCGCGCCGCGCGGGCGGCGGCGATGTCGGGCGGACGCTGCCGCTCGGCCTTGGAGCGCAGCGCCTCTTCGAGCGCCGCTTCGCGCAGCGCGCGTCGGGCCTCGGCGGTGTCGAGCACGGCAGCGGCGCTCGATCCCGCCGCCGAGGAGAGCGGCTGCGGCAGCGAGCGCGGCGTCCAGGTGCGGTCGTCCACGAGTGCCGTGGACGGCGCCGCAGCCATCGGAGGCGCGGCCGGAACGGGGTCTGGAACGACGGCGCGCGCGGCGGTGCGCGCCGCGATCCGCGCCATCCGCCGCAGCAGGAGCCCGCTCAGCGCGGTCACGCCGACTCCCGCCCAGAGCGCCACCTGCGAGCCGGTGGCGACGACCTCCCAGGCGCCCCATCCGGCAAGGCCCAGTCCGGCCACCCCGAGGGCGATGAGCGTCGCCCTCGCCCGCGAGCGGGCGCGGGCGCGCCGGATCTCCGGCTGCGCGCGGGCGGCGGCGCGCTCGGCCCGCGCGCGTTCGCGGGCCAGCCGCGCCTGCTCGAGCTCGGCACGGGATGCCTCCAGCTGAGCCTCCTCGCGCTCGGCGGCGGCCCGCCGCGCGAGACGCTGCTGGGCCAGCGCCGTGCGGGTGCTGAGCTCGAGGCGGACCTCCTCCGGCGTCTCGCTGGTCTCGGCGAGGATGCGCAGCGCCTGGTTGAGCCGGACGGCATTGCGCTCGGCCGCGTTGAAGCGGTGACGGCTGTGCCAGCTCGGCAGCAGGTACACCAGCCACAGGAGCACCGCCACCAGGACGATCACGCCCCCGCCCAGCACCTGCCCGCCCATGCGGTCCACGGTAAGCGACCCGCGGCGTCGCGCCGCGGCATCCTCGCGCGTGTCGCACTCTCGACGTCAGGTGGAAGGTGACCCTCGTCCGGCGAGCCAAAAGCCTGGCCCGTCACGAGACACGCCGATGGTGGCGATGCCGCACTCGGCGTGTCACATCACCGACCCGACTTTCGGCCCGGCGGGTGATTCAGGCGGGCATGCGATCCGACGGCGGCACCGTCGCGGCGTCCTGCGGAGCACGGCCGGAGACCCAGCGGCGCAGCACCCCCTCGGGCACCTCCTCGCGCACGAGCGCGAACGCGTAGTGGTCCCGCCAGCCGCCGTCGATGTGGATGTAGCGTCTGCGCAGCCCCTCGTAGCGGAAGCCGAGCTTCTCGACGACGCGCAGGCTCGCGCGGTTCTCGGGCCGGATGCAGATCTCCATGCGGTGCAGGTGCAGGTCGGTGAAGCAGATGTCGGTGGCCAGCGCCACGCTGGTCGGAGTGATCCCCCGCCCGGCGAACCGCTCACTCACCCAGTAGCCGATGGTCGCCGACGACAGCGAGCCGCGGGCGATGCCCCATACGTTGAGCTGACCGGCGATCTCGCCTTCGTACTCCATGACGTAGGGGACGCCGTTCCCGTCCCGGTGCTGCTGGAGCAGCCGGCGGACGCCTGCGCGCATGTCGAACGAGACCGGGCCGTCGGGGCTCGTCGCCTCCCACGGCCGCAGCCAGGAGCGGTTCGAGAGCAGCTCGTTCTGCAGCGTGCGCGCGTCACGCTGGCGCACGAGACGAATGGACACGGGGCCGTAGGCGTGCGGACTGGTCGCTTCCACTCGCCCTCCCCTCATCGGGCGGCTAGAGGTTCGCCGCGAAGTCCTTGATCCACGGCCGCAGCTCCGGACCGAGGTCCTCGCGGTCGACCGCGAGCTGCACGATGGCCTTGATGTAATCAAGCCTATCCCCGGTGTCGTATCGGCGACCGCGGAAGATCACGCCGTACACGCCCGGTCCGGCAGAGTCCGCCGCCAGTTCCTGCAGCGCGTCGGTCAGCTGGATCTCGCCGCCCTTGCCCGGCTCCGTCCGCTCGAGGATGTCGAAGACCTCCGGCGTGAGCACGTACCGGCCGATGATCGCGAGGTTCGAGGGCGCGTCCTCGGAGGCGGGCTTTTCCACAAGCCCCGTCACCCGCACCACGTCGGGCTCATCGGTGGGCTCGACCGCCGCGGCCCCGTACAGGTGGATCGCCTCCGGGTCGACCTCCATCAGGGCGATCACCGTCGCGCCGCGGCGCTCGTGCTGGGCGATCATCTCCGCCAGCAGCCCGTCGCGCTCATCGATGAGATCGTCGCCGAGCATCACCGCGAACGACGCATCGCCCACATGGGCTCGCGCGCGCAGCACGGCGTGGCCGAGTCCCTTGGGCTCGCCCTGACGGACGAAGTGGATGTCGGCGAGCTCATTGGACTGCTGGACCTTCGCCAGCCGCTCCTCGTCGCCTTTCTCGCGCAGGTTCTGCTCGAGCTCGGGCACCGAGTCGAAGTGATTGGACAGATTGTTCTTGTTGCGGCCGATGATGATGAGGATGTCTTCGATCCCGGCCCGGGTGGCCTCCTCGACCACGTACTGGATCGCGGGCTTGTCGACGACGGGGAGCATCTCCTTCGGCATCGCCTTGGTGGCGGGCAGGAATCTGGTGCCCAGACCCGCGGCGGGTATCACAGCCTTCATTGCATGCGACATGGCCCCCAGTCTATCGAGCCTAGAATCGGAGCATGCCGTCCGACGTCGACAACGCCAAGCGCGCACTGCGCGCCGAGCTGAGGGAACGTCGGCAGCTGCTCTCCGACGCACAGCGACGCGCCGCCGCCGACGGTGTCACCGCGCAGCTGGACGCGCTCGTGGAGGCCCACGGCGCGAGGTCCGTCTCCTGCTTCCTGTCCACGGCGACCGAACCGGGCACCCGGGACTTCATCCGTGGCGCGATGGAGCGCGGCATCCGAGTTCTGCTGCCGATCATGCGCGCGGACGGGCTGCTCGACTGGGTCGTCTCCGACCCGGGGCAGGAGGTCGTCGAGGCGGCGCTGGGCGTGCCCGAGCCGGTCGCCGAGGTGCTCGGCCCGATCGCAGTCGGCGACGTCGACGTCATGATCATCCCCGCCGCCGCGGTCGACCGCACCGGCATGCGCCTGGGATGGGGGCGCGGCTACTACGACAAGACGCTCGGCTCGATGGAGCGGCGCCCGCCGGTGTACGCGGTCGTGTTCGACTCCGAGTTCGTCGACGAGGTTCCGTCGGACGCGCAGGACGAGCGCGTCGACGGCGTCGTGACCCCCACTCGCACGATCCCGATCGCGCGCGAGGCGCGCTGACATCCGAAAGGCCCCTATGCCCACCTACGCCTACGCCTGCAAGCAGTGCGGGCACCGCTTCGACGCCGTGCAGTCCTTCAGCGAGCCGGCGCTGACCGAGTGCCCCGTGTGCACCGGACCGCTGCGCAAGGAGTACGGCTCGATCGGGGTCACCTTCAACGGCTCGGGCTTCTACCGCACCGACTCGCGGGCGGACGCGCGCGGCGGCTCCGGTGCGAAGGCGGGCGGGGATGCCGGCGGCACCGGAAACGGTGGCGCACCGAGCCCGAGTCCGACAGGATCGAAGACCGAGGCGAAGGCCTCGCCCGCATCGTCGGGTTCGTGACCGGCGCACGCCGGAGACCGGAGGGGTTCGCATGATCAAGGGCTTCAAGGAATTCATCATGCGCGGCAACGTCATCGACCTTGCCGTGGCCGTCGTCATCGGCGCTGCGTTCACGCTGGTGGTCAACGCGTTCGTGGACGGCATCATCAACCCGCTCATCGGGCTGTTCTTCCAGGCCGACTCGCTCAACGACCTGACGATCGGCGTCTTCGCGGTCGGAGCCGTCATCGGCGCGATCATCAACTTCCTCGCCGTCGCGCTCGTCGTCTACTTCGTGTTCGTGTACCCCATGAACAAGCTGAAGGAGCGGCAGGCTGCGAAGGCCGGGGTCGTCGACGAGGCCGAGCTGCCCAGCGAACAGCAGCTCCTCGTGCAGATCCGCGACCTGCTCGAGAAGCAGAGCTCCTGACCGGCGCCGAGCGGCCGCGCAGATCAGTAGTGCGGCGGCTTCTCGCGCCGCATCCGCTCGTCGTTGGGGCCGGATGCCCCGTCGTCCCGTGCGGCCGCGGCATCCGGCTCCTCGTCGTCCGGGGCCGGCGGCTCCGAGGTCGTGCCGGGCGCGGGCGTGAGCTGGGCGCGGCGGCCGTGCCGCGAGCGCACGATGCGCTGCCGCGGCGCGGCCGGCTCGTCGTTCATTCGTCGATGACGGCGATGGGCTGCGTGTCGGTGTCGGCCGTCGGCGTCTCGGGCTGGATGCCGAGGATGCCGGCGACGCGCGCGGCCACCGCGGCCGGGTCGCTGTACAGGTCGAAGGCGTGCACCCGCACATAGTGCCAGCCCAGGCGCCGCAGCACCTGGGGGCGCAGCCGCAGGGACTCGCGCAGCGACTCGCCGCGGGACTCGGGGTCGCTCTCCACGACGACGGCCTTGCCGGCGTGCTGGGCCACCAGCGGCAGCAGTCCGCGGTAGTCCACATCCACGGAGGCGCCCAGGCGCCGCAGCTCGCGGGCCAGCGTCAGGGTCAGCGGATCGGCGAGGTCTTCGAGCCGTGCCTCCCGGGCGCGGGCGGCGATGCCGCCGAGGATCGTCATCAGCGTCTGGGCGCCGTGCTCCAGACGCCCGTCGTCGAAGGCGGAGGGGCGGATCGACGACACGATCACCATGGAGCGGCGGGCGCGGGTCATGCCGACGGTGAGCAGCCGGTCGCCGTCGGGCGACGACAGGTCGCCGAAGTCGCTGAGCACGCGGCCGTGCTTGGTCAGGCCGAAGCCGAGCGAGAAGATGACGCGGTCACGGCTCTCGGCGACCGACTCCTCGAGCGTCAGCACCGCGAAGGTCTCCGCGGTGTCCCGCGAGACGAAGTCGGCGACATCCGACCGGCCGGCGAACGCCGATATCACCGCGGCACGCACCCGTTCAGCGTGCCGGCGGCTGGCGGTGACGACCATGAGCGACTCGGTCGGCCGGTTCACCGCGTGCTCGACGACGAGGCTGACGACGCGGGCGACCTCCGCCTCCGGGCTCTCCACCGCGCCGGTCTCGGGATCGGGTGCGCCGACTCCTCCCTCGACGTAGTCGACGCTCAGGCTTCCGCGGCCGAGATACGATCCCGCCCACGGCAGCGAGACGATCTCGCCGTCGTAGAAGGCGTCGTTGACGAGAGAGGCGAGGTCCTCTCCCCCGGCGCGGTAGCTGTGGGTGAGGGTCAGCGTCGGGAACAGCTCGCCCAGCCGCTGGAACACGGAGACGTCGTCGAACGGGAGCGGGTCGTCCGCGACCGGCTCGGGCGCCGGCCCGGCGCCGACCTCGAAGGGAGTGGGTCGCTGGGTGACCGGGTCGCCGAACACGACGACCTGTCCCGCGCGCCGCAGCGCCGGAGCCGCCTCGGCGAGGCACAGGGCTGCAGCGTCCGCGATGATGACCGCGTCGAAGCGCACGTCGGCGGGGATGAGCGGCACCTCGTAGGGGGAGGCGATCCACACCGGCACGAGTGCCCTGGTCAGCGCGGGGGCCACCGCGAACAGGGCGTCGGGCGTCGGCGTCGCGCGCAGCACGCGCTTGAGCGCGTCCGCCTCCTCCGGCTCGTCGACGACGGCGATCCGCCAGCGGGTCGCGAGCGTCCAGGCCAGCAGCGGCCCCGACGCGGACGCGTGCGCCTCGTCGACGAGGCGGAAGTCGCGTTCGAGCCGGTCGACGACCGAGGTGTTCGCGCCCAGGAGGGCGCGCCGCGTGCTCAGCAGGTGCTCCAGCGCCGACTGCCACCACGCGAACTCGAGCTCGTCGCCGACGCGGTCCTCCGGCACGTGCCGGATCGAGAGATCGGTCAGCAGCGGCTCCAGGCCGAGCGCCGACAGCTCGGTGCGCAGCGTCGCACGTTCGATCAGGTTGTCGAAGAACGCGGACTCGGCGGCCAGTCCCGCCAGCACGCGGACGAGCTGGGCGACGGGCCGGGCGGCGAGCCTTTCGGCGCCGGTGCGCTCGAGCGGCCGGTCGAGCTCGGCCAGATCGTCGTGCACACGCTGCCAGAGCGCGCGCACATCGGCCAGCCCCAGAGGCACCTCCGGCGCCGTGCCCACATCGACGTAGCGCTGCCACCGGGTGCGCAGCTGCTGTATCCGCAGCAGCCACTCGTGCATGTCGGCGATGTGCACGCCGGGGCGGACGTATTCACGGGAGAGCCGCTTCAGGTGCCGGCGCGTGCCGCCGCTCATGCGCGGCGCGTCGCGGCGGGGGCCGTGCGCCTGGATCAGCTCGGCGAGCGGACGCTCGAAGACAGTGGGGCTGAACCGGTCGAGACAGTCGCGGATGCCCGCGAGCAGGTCGAGGTACTCGCCGAGTTCGTCGATCGTCGCGAAGGGGCGCATGCGTGTACCGCCGATGAGCTCATACGCCCGCTCCAGAAGCAGCGGGAGCTCGTCGCGGTGCAGCAGGACCGCCAGCTCATGGGCGGCGCGCGCCTGTTCCGACGTCGCGAACGACACCCCGTACCAGGGGGAGTCGTCCGGCCCGAAGCGGAACTCGCCCAGGCGCGCGGCGGTGGCGAGGGCGGATGCGGCGGCCTCCCTCCCCTGGGCGAGCGACTCCAGCGTGACGGCATCCAGGCGGGCGGAGGTGGCCGGCGGCGGATCCTTCGCCGCCAGCTGGGTGAGGGTGCGCAGCGCCTCGAGCGCCGAGACGCCCAGCCGCGCGTCGCGCGCGGTCAGCGCCTCGCGGTAGTCGACGAGCACGCCGCGCAGTCGCACCAGCGCCTCGTCGACCTCGGCCAGCGCGGGCTTCTCGGCCTTCTCGTTGCGGCCGATCGCGCGGATGAGGTCGCGGCGCAGACTCGACGGCGCGACCGCGAGCCCGGGCAGCCCGATCCCCGCCAGGCGATGGCGCACCCCGTCGATCGTCGACCGACGGGCGCTGACGACGAGCACGCGCCGGCCGGCCTCGACCAGCGCGCCGATGGCGTTGATGATCGTCTGGGTGCCGCCGGTGCCCGGGAGTGTGCGCACCGCGACCGACTGCCCGGCCACGATGCGCGCGAGCACGTCCTCCTGTTCGGCGTCGGCGTCCAGCAGCAGCGTGTCCGACGCGGGCGGGCGCTCGTCGGGTCCCCGGCGCGGCGGCAGAGGCTCCTCCTGCATCACCTCCTCGCGCGCGGCCGCATGGCCGGCGAGGGCATCCAGGACGGGATGCGCGAGATCGGCGGCATCCCGCGCCATGCGCGCTCCGACGTCGGCGAACGTGGAGGCGACCAGCCGCGGCCGCACGCTGAAGGTCTCGATCGACGAGGTGACCGCGCGGAGGTGGTCGATCACCGGCTGCGGCTTGAAGACGCCGTCGGCCAGCGCGATCCGCGCCAGGGCCTCGCCGTCGAGGTCGATGCCGAAGTGCTCGCGCAGGGCGCGCACCAGCTCGGGGTTCACCGTGAAGGCACCGTGCAGCTTCACCTCGAAGTCGTCGTGGTGGCGGCGGATCGCCATGGGCCGCAGGAGCACGGGCGCGGTGTACGACTGGCCGCCGATCCGCCAGGACGCCAGGCCGACGGCCAGGTGCACCGCGTCGATGCCGCGCACCGTGCGCAATTCGAGGTGCTTCGCGGTGATGCGCGATGCCGCGATGCCGGCGGTGCGCAGCGCCACCTCGTCGCGGAACAGGTTGGACAGCAGGGTCGACTTGCCGGTGATGAACGGCGGGATGCTGCCGGGATGGGCCTTGGTGAACTCGATGCCCGACTCGGGGTCGTCGGCGAACTGCAGCAGCGTCGAGCGCCCGCCCAGTTCGGCGGCCTCGGCGCGCAGGCGCTCACGCTCCGCGTCGGCCGCATGGGCGACCTGCGCGTCCGACTCGGCGACGCCGAGATCTCCGGGGGTCACCGCCGCCGCGGACATCTCGTCTCCCGCGCCGGTCACGACGCTCCCTGCTCGCCACACACCCGCAAGACTAGGCGGGCCCGGTGCCCGCGCTCCGCATCCCCGCCGAGTTTCGCCGGATTGCACGACACGCCGTCGCCACCAGGAGGTTGTCGCCGCATCCGCTCCTGCACAGCGGGTCCGACGAGGCGTTTCTGCACCGATCCGGCTCCGAGCGGCAGCGCCGTCGCCTCGGCGCGACAGGATGGTCGCATGACCCCGCTGCGCTTCGGAACCGAGCCCACCCCCGTCGGAACGGCTGTCATCGCCGTCGGCGACGCGGGCCTTCTCGCCCTCGAGTTCGACGAAGCGCCGCCCGAGCACACGCTCGAGCCGGTGATGCAGAGCCGGGGCGCGGTCGCCGTGCACGACCCCACCGCGGTCGAGCACATCGCCGCGCAGCTGCGCGAGTACTTCGCCGGCGAGCGCACCGCGTTCGACGTCGACATCGACTGGTCGCTCACGCACGGCTTCCCCCGCGCCGCCCTGCAGGCGATCTGCGAGATCCCCTACGGCGAGACGGCCGCGTACGGCGAGGTGGCGATCTCCGCCGGCTCGCCGGGGGCTGCCCGTGCAGTCGGCACCGCGTGCGCGCGAACGCCCATCAGCCTCGTCGTGCCGGTGCATCGGGTGGTCCGCTCCGACGGCTCCATCGGCCGGTACGGGCGCCACCCCGAGGTCAAGCGCTTCCTCGTCGACCTCGAGCGCGCGAACGCGCGCGCGGGCGTGTAGGCCGCCTGCGCGCTACGCGCCCCCGGGTCATGGACCCCCGGGGGCGCGTGTCCGTATGCCCGCGCAGGGCGCCCGATCCGGCGTGTCGCGAGTCGTGCCCGCGGCTACGCAGGGGTCCGCTGTGCCGGGCCCGAGCGCGGGGCATCCGCCGCTGCGCGCGCGAAGTCGGCGAGCAGCGACCGGAAGGGCGCCGGATCGGCGCCCGCGTCCTCGGGGTGCCATTGCACGCCCACGACCCACGCACCGGGCAGCTCGACCGCCTCGATCACGCCGTCCGGCGCCGTCGCGCTGACCGCGAGGCCCGCACCGAGGCGATCGACGGCCTGGTGATGACCGGAGCGGATGTCGTGCGCTCCGGCTCCCACGATGCCCGCGAGGCGCGTCCCCGGGTGCACGTGGACAGGGTGAGAGATCATCGGGACGTCGTCGCGCACGTGGATGCCTTCGCCGAGATCCTGCACGAGAGTGCCGCCGAGCACCACGTTCAGCAGCTGCATGCCGCGGCAGATCGTCAGCAGCGGCCTGCCGGCGTCGAGGGCACGGCGCATCAGCTCGCACTCGAACATGTCGGCGGCGGCATCCATCGACCGCACGTGCGCACCGGCGGGCGCCTGCCCGTACAGCGCCGGGTCGACATCTGCGCCCCCCAGCACGATCACACCCGCCGCCCCGGCCGTCACCGCGTCCGCGGCGGCATCCGCCGCAGCCGCATTGACCCAGCGCAGGTCGATGCCGACATCCGCGGCGGCCGCCGCCGCGCCGGCGGCGAGGTCGCGCAGCTCACGGGCGAACCGCGCATCGTGCCGCGGGGTCTCGCTGGAGTACGAGATGACGACCGGCCCGATCACGGCGCGTCCTCGGCGACCGGCACCGGCTCCGGCCACAGCTGGTCGAGCAGCTGACCGGTCCAGGCGATGAGCTCGGCGTCCGGCAGCGGCTCGCCGCCGGCTGTGGGCAGCGGCAGCACCAGCGCCTCGCCGCCCTGCAGCAGCTTCGCCTTGGGGTGCAGACGCTGCAGCCGCACCCGCATCGAGTCGGGCAGGCGCGCCGGGGCGATGCGCAGGTTCGGCCCCATGGCCACGACGTCGGCAAGACCTGCACGTGCGGCGCGTCGCCGCAGGCGCGCCACCGCGACCAGGCCCTCCACCTCGGCCGGCGGCTCACCGTACCGATCGCGCAGCTCGTCGACGACGAGGTCGATCGCGTCGTCCTTCGCCGACGCCGCGGCGGCCGCCGACAGCTTCTGGTACGCCTCCAGCCGCAGCCGCTCGCTGTCGATGTACGCCTCGGGGATGCGCGCCTGCACGGGCAGCTCCAGCCGCAGCTCGGCCGGTCCCTCGACATCCTCTCCCCGGAACGCCGAGACGGCCTCGCCGATCATCCGGAGGTACAGGTCGAAGCCGACGCCGGCGATGTGTCCCGCCTGCTCGGCGCCGAGCAGGTTGCCCGCCCCGCGGATCTCGAGGTCCTTGAGCGCGACCTGCATGCCCGAGCCCAGCTCGTTGTTGACGGCGATCGTCTCCAGCCGGTCCGCAGCCGTCTCCGACAACGGCTTCTGCTCGTCATAGAGGAAGTACGCGTACGCGCGCTCGCGCCCGCGCCCCACCCGCCCGCGCAGCTGGTGCAGCTGCGACAGACCGTACTTGTCGGCGCGATCGATGATGATCGTGTTCGCGTTCGAGATGTCGAGACCGGTCTCCACGATCGTGGTCGACACCAGCACGTCGGCCCGGCGCTCCCAGAAGTCGTCGACGACCTGCTCGAGCTGATGCTCGCCCATCTGCCCGTGCGCCACCGCGATGCGCGCTTCGGGCACGAGCTCGGCCAGCTCGGCGGCTACTCGCTGGATCGACTTCACCCGGTTGTGCACGAAGAACACCTGGCCCTCGCGCAGCAGCTCGCGACGGATCGCTGCGGCGATCTGCTTCTCGTTGCGCGGCCCGACGTAGGTGAGGATCGGATGCCGGTCCTCCGGCGGGGTCTGCAGGGTCGACATCTCGCGGATCCCGGTGACCGCCATCTCCAGGGTGCGCGGGATGGGCGTGGCGCTCATCGCGAGGATGTCGACGTTCGTCTTCAGCTTCTTCAGCGCGTCCTTGTGCTCGACCCCGAAGCGCTGCTCCTCGTCGACGATCAGCAGGCCGAGGTCTTTGAAGCGCACCTTCTCGGTCAGGATCCGGTGCGTGCCGACGACCATGTCGATCGTGCCGTCGGCGAGGCCGGCGACGACGTCCCGCGCCTCCTTGTCGGTCTGGAACCGCGACAGCGCGCGCACCTTCACCGGGAATCCGGCGAAACGTTCGCTGAACGTCTCGAGGTGCTGCTTGACCAGCAGCGTCGTCGGGACGAGCATGGCGACCTGCTTGCCCTCCTGGATGGCCTTGAACGAGGCGCGCACCGCGACCTCGGTCTTGCCGAAGCCGACGTCGCCCGACAGCAGCCGGTCCATCGGGATGGGCTTTTCCATGTCGGCCTTGATCTCGTCGATCGTCTGCAGCTGATCGGGCGTCTCGGCGAACGGGAACGCCTCCTCCAACTCGCGCTGCCAGGGCGTGTCGGGGCCGAACGCGTACCCCTTCGACGCCATCCGGGCCGAGTACAGCTTCACGAGTTCGACGGCGATGTCGCGCACCGCCTTGCGCGCACGACCCTTGGCCGCAGCCCAGTCGCTGCCGCCCATCTTCGACAGCGTCGGCGACTCGCCGCCGACGTAGCGCGAGAGCAGGTCGAGCTGATCGGTGGGCACGTAGAGCTTGTCGCCCGGATAGCCGCGCTTGGACGGCGCGTACTCCAGGACCAGATACTCCCGCTTGCTCTTGACCGGGTGGCGCCCGCCGCTGGAGACCTCACGCTGGGTCAGTTCGACGAACCGGCCGATGCCGTGCGTGGCGTGCACGACGAAGTCGCCGGGCTTGAGCTGCAGCGGGTCGACGACGTTGCGCCGCCTGGACGCGAGCCGCCTGACCACCCGCGAGTCGGAGCCGATGGTGCGGCCGTAGAACTCGGTCTCGGTGAGCACCGCCAGCTTCGCGTCCGGAGCCTCGAACCCGCGCTCCAGCGGCGCGGCGGTGACCAGGGCGACGCCGCGCTCGGGCGGCTCGAGCACGTCCTCGACCCGGCGTGCGGCGACGCCGCGCTCGGCGAGCACATCGAGGGCGCGGTCGGCCAGCCCGGCACCCGAGGCGGTCACCACGACGCTCCACCCGTCCGCGACGAGCTCTGCGACATGGGCTGTGGCGCCCTCCACATTGCCCTGGAAGGAGGGGACGGAGGCCGCGGCCACCCGGATCGCGGTGCCCTCGCCGACATCCAGCCCCTCCGCGGCCGCATCGGCGGCGCCCGAGTCGAAGGCGCTGAGCGTCCACCACACGCCGCCGCGATCGGCAGCCGCCTGCCGCAGCTGCGGAAGCGTGAGGAAGTCGCCCGCACTGCGGTGGGCGAGCAGCGAAGCGGGGTCGATGGGCGTCTCGGCCCCCGAGACGGCGGCGCTCCAGGCGGCATCCAGGAACTCGCGGTTCGTCTCGGACAGCGTGATCGCCCGCGTCACCGACCGCTCCGGGTCCAGCAGCGCGACGGCGGCGCCCTCGGGCAGATAGTCGGCGATGGTCACGACCCGCTCCACGAGGATCGGCATGAGGGACTCCATGCCCTCGACCGGGATGCCTTCGGCCATCTTCTCGAGCATCCCCCGGATCCCGGGCAGCTCGCCGGTCAGCTCGCGCGCCCGCTGCCGCACGGCATCGGTCAGCAGCAGCTCGCGAGCGGCGAGCAGCTCGACCGCGGGCACGTCGCCGGGCAGGGACCGCTGGTCGGCG
>Ga0079224_100008438_pt1 | contig 13959 bp, 13 predicted proteins | sample Stecom2015_FD_80414 | JGI IMG/M metagenome (GOLD analysis project Ga0079224, IMG submission 80414) | Agricultural soil microbial communities from Utah to study Nitrogen management - Steer compost 2015 | ecosystem: Environmental > Terrestrial > Soil > Agricultural land | place: USA: Utah... | reverse complement strand
GCTCAAGAATGGACAGCAGCGCCTGTTCCTGACCGCCGGGCACGCTGACATCCACTGCCGTCCCTCTCGGACCTTCCAGCCGGATGACGCTGGCCGGCGTCGTCGGGGCGGTGGTAGCGGGCTGGCTGCCGGGCGCCTGCGCAACCTGTGCCTCTCGCCGATTGTTGCGCTCAATTTCCTCCCGGGCCTGTCGCTGCTCGGACTCGATAGCGCTCAGTATGCCGATGGCTCGCGAAAGATCCGCAACCGCCTGCCCATTTCCCGCGGCCCGGGCTTCGGCCAGCTGCGCCTGCAGGTCGCGGCGGCGGCTGGCCATCCGCCGGCGTTCGATAGCTTCCTCGTCACCACGCAGGCGGTCCAGTTCGTCGCGCAGGCTGTCGAGGGTGGCGCGTGCACTGCCCCCGAGCCCTTCCATTTGCTGCTTGGCACTGGAAAGTGCGCTGTCCAGTTGACTGAGGTCGCTCTCGTTCAGCAGCTTCAGACTGCTTCGAATGCTTGCGGCCTGAACACGGAACGCCTGAAGGGTAATGGCGCCGCTTTCATACTGTTCCATCAGCTTCTGGAGCGACAGCTTCTGCTCCAGATAGTCCTGCTGGATTTTCTGGCTCTGGTGGATCTGCTCGCTGGCCCACCTGGCGAACGGCCCCCGGAGATTGTCATCCAGTTCCCGTTGGGTGAGCGCCATGGTCTTGCGCAGCGACTGAAGCGATGCTGTCGTGGCCTCAATGCTGCTGGTGTCGATGGCAATGTCGCTGCGGGTGATCCCTACCAGGTTGTCGTAGGTGGCCAGCGCCTGCTCACTGAGCGCAGCCAAAGGTGTCCTCGCTGCCGTCAGTACCTCGTCGAAGAATCCACCCCAGGCGTTCATCTCCTGAGCGCGCTGTGCGGCCGCTTCGCTGGCTGCAGCCTGGGCGGCCTGCTCTGCTGCCTTCCTATCGTTAAGGGCCTGTGTGACCTGGTCGATGCTGCCGGCCAGACCCTGCTCTGATTTGGCCTGGTCCTCGGTGGCCTTCTTCAGCTCGGCCTTCTGTTTCTCCAGCTCGGCCAGAGCCTTCTTGTACTCGTCCGCCGTCAGCCGGCCATCGCTGTACAGCTTGCGGGTAGCCGCGGCCAGCTTGCTGATGTCGACGTCGGTCTGTGCGCCCTTGATGGCCTGCTGCAGATCGGCGAAGCCTTCCAGGCTTTTGACCAGCTCGTCGAGGCTGGTAGACGCAGCGCCTGCACTGCCGCCGACCGCTTTGATGCGCTCATTGGTCAGGTTCAGGCCGGCGTTGTATTCCTCCTGGCTGATGGTGCCGGCGCGATAGGCGTCGTGGAGTGCATTCTTCAGCCCTTCCAGCTGCTGAACGGTCGCGGCGGTTTCTATGAGTTGCATGGCCTGAGCCATGTCATTCAGGGCGGCCGTTCCCGTGGCGACTGCGTCCACAGCAGCCTGCGCAATGCGCTCATTCTCCTGCGCTATTGCATCCGCTTCGGCCTTGGCAGCGGCGATACGGGCCTTGGCAGCGGCTTCGGCTGCTCGAGCAGTCTCTGCGGCTGCTTTCTGTTGCGCTTCAACGGTATGCCGGGTGGTAGTGTCCCAGGCATCACGTATGTCCTGCCCGTCCTGTTGGATCTGCGCTACCAGCCCTTCGCTCAGGCCGAACAACACTTTGCGGGCGCTCTCAACGCCGGCGCGTATCTTGTCCCCACCGATCAGATCGGGGATAGCGCCGGCGACCATCTGGATGGCAACCAGCGCGCCATCAGCCACCCGTGTAATGCCGTAAGCGATGGTAGAGAGCCCGGCGGTGATGCCGTTGAACACGGTGCGAAACGGCGCAAAAAACAGCTGTAAGCGCGTACGAGCGTCGTCAATGTGCTGGCCAAAGCTGCGCAGCCAGGCGGCGCTATCATCAGCCACCTGCTTGAAGTCCACTGCGCCGAGCTCGCGGGCGAACTGCTCAAGCTTTTCTATGCCCTGTACAAAGGCGCTGCTCAGCGCTTCCGCCAGGTTATCCAGGGTCCCGTCCTGGTCCATCCGATCGATCTGGTCAGCCAGACCGCTGAGGCGCTCCTTTACGGCATCCATCGCGCCAGAATCAGCGATGCGGTTGAGGAACTCGGATGCGCTGTTGCGCAGCAGGTTCATCTTACCGGCGAGGGTATCCAGCCCTGCAGCTGCCGCCCCGTCAGCCGACTTGCCGATCTCGTCGATCAGCAACTTGACGGCATCACGCCCGAGCAGCCCCTTCTGAGCCATGTCCTGCAACTGGGCAGTGGTCTTGCCCATGGCCTTTTCCAACAGCGGCCATACCACCACGCCGCGCTCGGTGAGCTGCAGCACTTCTTCCTGCTGGATCTTCTGCTTGGCCCACATCTGACCGAGGGCAGCCGTAATGCCAGACAAGCGCTCCATGCCGCCGCCCAGCTGCACAGACTTGTCAGTGATGGCCTGCAGGCTGCCGTCCATGGGGTCGAGGCCGTAGGCCTTGAGCAACGCGAAGGCCTCGGTCACATCCGGGATCAGCTGGCCGGTCTGCTTGGCAAAGTCACTGATCCAGGCGGTGGCCTTCTCCCCTTCCTCGATGCTGCCCATCAGCCCGGTGACGCGCTGCTGCATCAGCTCGAACTCGCTGCCCGTGGACAACATCGAGCGGATGCCATCGCGTACCAGATTCAGGCCTTTCTGCACCAACCCGAACGCAGCATTCAGCGAGATGTAGGCAGCGGCGAACGCCAGCACCTGCCGGGCACCAGCGCTCATCGCCTGCCGAGCAGAGTCCACGCGGGACTTGTGCTCTTCTGTGGCGCGGGCAGCGCTGCGCTGCTGACGCTCCAGGTCGCGCAGCTGCTTAGCGTTGTCGGTGACAGCGGCCTTGGCCTTATCCACCTCGGCGGCCAGTCGCTTCTCTTCCTCGGCGAGGTTGCGGGTATCGATGCCGGCCGCCTGCGCTGCCGCCTCCGCCTCCTTGGTCTGAACGGTCAGCCGATCCAGCTCGCGACCGGCTTTCGCTGCATCACGCTCGGCTTCCCGAAGTGATGTGGCCAGGCCCTTGCTACCCGGCGCCCTATCCAGCTCCTCGCGTAGCTCGGCTGCGCGCTTGTTGGTTCGCTCGAGAGTCGCACGAATCCGCGCAGCCTCCTCGCCGGTAGACCTGAACGTGCGGGCCAGCCCCTGGGCATCCTTCGCACTGTCCAGTGCCTTGGTCAGCTCTTTGCCTTCTTCGCTGACCTTGCTCAGTGCATCGGCAACTTTCTTTGCCTCGGGCGACAGCTCATCCTTACCGCGCAGGATGAACTGGATCAGGCGGTCTTTGATGGCCATGGGTTAAACTCCGGGCACAAAAAACCCCGCCGAAGCGGGGTCTGCTAATGGGTTGGTCGCTGGTCAAGGGCTAGGCAAAGGGATCGCCATCTCACTCAGTTTCCATGAGGAAATGCCATGACGTTTAAAAATGAAATCTGCGGTTTCTCCGGCATCATTGGTCACCGCCACTACAAAGCGATTCATGCCGTCATATCCCATACTGGCGTCTGGAAATACCTCACGCTTCGCCGGTGAGCTTTCGCCCTCCCCAGAGTGATCGGAGTCGGACGCCTGCTCCATTGACTCGCCCGCCATTAAATTGGCAAGTCCCGCTGGTGTTACCAGTCCTTCTATAAGACCGTCCACCATCATGGATGCTAAAGCAGCACCCATCGCTGCAAACGGATTATCGTCCATCTCTGTCGCCATACTGACCATCATATGACTGTTCAGTTGGTCTTTGAGACTCTGGCGTAATGCAGGGTAATCCACGTGATCAGATATTGCGGCGGCATCCCTCGCTTCTGCTGCGGCTCTAAGACTGCTGACCGTCAGGTATGGGGTGGCATAAAGGTAGGCCAAAAGAGCAAGTAGACCCAGAATAATTAAACCCTTAAGCCCTCGCTTTGATTCAGAAGTACTTTTTGTCGAGCTGGCTCTGACGGTGCCGCCGCCTTCGCGTCTCGCCAGTACCTTGGCGAAGAACACGTCGCAACTGGGGCACTTCCCAGTTTTCGCGCCCTGCTCAGCCAAGGTCAGTTGATATTCACATGCCGGACATTGGGTAATCCCTTCCATCGAATCAATCCCTCATTGTTCTCCATCCCCTAACACACCCATCCCGGCCAAACTCAACTATCTGATCGCCTGTTGGGTTCCAGTATTCCCATACGTTGCCGGAGGAGTTGCTGCGCTTTTTGGTGGGCTTGCCCCAGCTGCGCTCCACCTGCCGCTCGGTCATGCCTTCCTTGATCAACCCCTTGATCACCAGGTTGCGCATCTCGCCACTGGTGAAGGTGCGGCATTCAGCGGCAGCCATTGTGGGCAGTAGGCTGAATGCGAGCGCTACGGCAATGATCATGTGAGTGCGCATATGGCTCCATCCATTTCCGTATAGAGGGAACCATAACGCAGCTCATGGCATCACGCCACCTTGTTCGCCAACGTCATCTCGCAGAACTTGCTGATGCCCGGATCAGTGATCAGGTCATCGGCCAGCAGCTCCGCCGGCGCTTCCAGGCGAAGGTACTCGGTGCCGAACACCGGCAGCTCGGTGATCAGGCCGAACTTGACACGTCGGGCGCGGATGTTGAAAGGCTCGCCCGATTGGGCGTCGTTCAGGCCGGCGATGTAGATCTCCAGCTCCACCTGCCCGGCGGTCAGCATCTGTACCACGTTGGCCGGCAGCGGGGTGTAACTGACGCTGAGGCCCGCGGCGGTGATCTTGGTGGCGTCCTTGACGATGATGCCGTGTGCGACCAGCTGGTAATCGGTACCGGCTTCCAGCGTTACGGCTGGGTCGTCCACCGTCTTGATTGTGACGGTCTTGTCGGTATCGGGCAGGTTGGCGAACGGGATCAGTTCTCCCACCACGCCGGCACAGGCCAGCGCTTCGTCGGTCACTGCAGTGGTCTCCACTTCCGTGATGGTGCCGCGCACCACGCGCGCCAGGTTGGTCGGGGTGATGTCGTACATGCCGCGGGGGGCAGGCACGGCAGTCACCGATTCCCGCACGTTACGGTTGCCGCCACCGCCGCGGAAGTTCGGCAGGGTGGTGCGGTTAGTGGTGAAGCCGATGCTGAATGTGTCGCAGTTGCCGATGTCCAGCAGCGGACTCTGGGACTGGTACAGGCGAGCATAGGCAACGCCCTCGCCTACAAACGAACGGTCAATCTGTGCCATGGGTAGTTTCCTCTGCTTTGGCTGGTACCGCCGGGATGCGACGGGGCTTGGGTTGGTCTGCGGCGATGAAGCCGTGGGCAAGTGCGTGTTCTGCTACTGCCGGCGGTAGCGACTGGACGCCCTTTCTGTAGCGCGTGACAGTGCCGCCCGCGGCGTAGTGGAACGCCTGGGTTACGTTGTGCTGGGGCATGCTGCCTCCGGTTATTTCAGGGGTTGGATGTAGGTAACCTGCAACGGCATGACGTGGGCAGACCAGCGCTGGCCGGGGCCGGCCAGCATGGGCGTCTCGGACATGAAGCTGACGCTCTGCAGTCCTGGGATGGCAAAGCCGCCCTGCGTGCCAGCCAGCATCCGCTTGATCGCCACGCGCACGGCGCGCAGATCTGCCCCGGCATGCCGGTTACGTGTGATGGGAGTGATGTTTAGTGTCCAGCGCTCACGCACACTGCCCGGACCGATCCGCTCGACCTCCTCGGTGCTGCCCGGCTGCACGATGATGAAGCTGTCGGGCAGCATGGTGTCGTCGCTGTCGATCACGCGCAGCACGTTGTCCTCCTCGACCAGCTCCCCCCATACCGGCAGAGAGCTGAGGCGGGCCAGCAGATCATCGAAGATCTGGTTCTGCATCTCGGACATGTCAGGGCACCACGTAGAAGGTGATCAGGTGGCCGTCGTCGGCGGCGATGCCGTCGATGTGCCAGGTCTGGCTGCCGAGGTCTCTCACGGGGTCAGCAGCATTGCTGCGGAATCCCCCTTTTCGATCCATGCCCGGTAGTAGCGCCTTGCGTACGGTGACTGTGGTTACCCGGTCAACAAAGCCAGTCAGCTCGGCAATGCGTTCGACGTCCTTGTCGACGATGGCTTCCAATCCCTCAGCCAGCGGCGTGCCGCTGGCTGAGAGGTGGTCAACGCGGCCGTCGCTCAGTGACTCCATGAGCATGATGTCCATGTCGTCTACGAGGTCAGCGAAGCTGGCCATGGTCAGACGGTCAGCTCAATGACGGACAGCGGCTTGGTACACAGGTGCAGGGGGTTGGACTGCGCCTCGCCAAAGATGCCTTTGTCGAAGGGCATGCGCTCCAGCTTGGCGTAGTACGGCAGACCCTCGGTGTTGACTGTCTCCATGTAGTCAGCCGGGGCGAAAGCAGTAACGAACAGCCCCGGCACACCTTCAGGCACCAGGTGAGCTCCACTGTCACCGATAAACGCCTTGCCGTTGTGCTTGCCCCGGTAGCGGACCCACAGAATCCCGCCAAACTCGAACGCCTGGCGGCGATCACCACGCAGGGCGCTGGCCGCTTCGCTGGCGAGGTACGTTTCGCGCACGCTTTTGTGGGAGATCAGCTTGTTCCAGAAGGTCTTCCCGCACCAGGCGATGGCGCCGGTACCAGTGACGCTGCCGAGCGCATCTTCCTGCCTGTCCAGAACCTCGCCACACTTCACGCTGACGTCGGTAACGTCGCTGTCCAGCTCGAAGCTGAATGCCTTGGGACGGGCGATGCCAAAGCGCTGGTAGATGTCCAGCAGGGGAGTTTTTCCGTCAGCGTCAATAACCAGCCCCTTGACTGCACCTACGCGCTGGTACTCGTGGGTCAGGTCGATCTGCTTCTGCGCCTTGTCCAGACGCTTCTGCACTACCCGCTGGGCCACCTCCAGCTCAGTCAAGCTGCCCACCGCGCGGATGCCCTGGATTTCATCGGCGAGAATCTGGAATACCTGCGGCAGGTGCACAGTGTTGAAAGGGATCAGCTGACGCTTGTCGGCCAGCACAGACAGGCCAACGCCGCCACGCGGTGCTGCGGGCACCAGCGCCAGGGTGGTACCGTCCTTCTCGATCTGAACGGTAGTGGTGGACACGCCCTCTTCCTCGAAGAGGCCCGAGCGACTGATCTGACCGGCAATTACCGGCTCCTCATTGACCACCGCAAGCAACGAGGAAACGCTGAAAGCGTCATCTTCAAAAATGGAAATCTCAGCCATGGGATAGGCTCCTTGCATAAAAAAACCCGCACAGGCGGGTTGGATGGGATTGGGGGTGGCTGATGTGATCAGTCGCGAATGACGATACCGGCGCTGGCCAGTTCTGCTGCGCCATTCACGTCCAGCCCTGTCAACAGACGCCTGGTTACCTCAGCGTCCCGCACGATGCCAACAGCCAGCACATCACTGGTGGTGGCATCCACAGGGGCGTAAAGAATCGCGCTGGCGGTGCGGCGCCCATCATCAGTGCCGTCATCGTCGTAGGGCAGATACTCGCCCAGATTGGCGGCCACGCTCAGGGTGAAGCTGTCGCCCTCGTCAAAGTCGGTGGCACCGGCGCTCAAGGTGAAGCCGAGGCCGGCCCCGCTGAACGCCTTGCCCACTTCGCCAGTGCCAATGGCAATGCCGCTCGGGCCGGCAACCTCAAACAGACCGCCATCCGCCACCGCTTCGGTAATGGTCAGCACGTAAGCGCCGGACACCGCTTCACTGGTGACGGAGATGGCTCCCACAGTTCCATTGCCGGTATTGCCGCTGGCTGCAGTTGCAGTCAGCGCGTTGGCGGCGGTGATTTTCGCCAGCAGAGTACCGGCGGCCAGCTGGCCTGCCCCTGCGGCGATGACAATGTTCTCGCGGCTGCGGGAACCGTTGGCCTCCGAAAGGAGGAATTCTCCGGCGTGTACGCCTTCGGTTTTGATACTCATGTGCGTGCTCCTTTCGAGGCAGCCTGTTGCTGATTGCGTCGCTTGGCATAAACGGCGCCTGGGTCAACGGATTTCGCGCTGGGCGCTGGTCCGTCATCCACCGGGGGGTGGTTGCTGATTTCGACCTGGCCGCTATTCGCAGCCAGCTGGTCGAAGAGTTTCGATTTGGCCTGATCGACTGTGGCGGCAATCTGAATCAGGTCAGCGGCCATATCGGCCCGCTTAGCCAGGACGCACAGCGCCTTGATCTCCTTCGCCTGGTTAACCGCGGCGCGGACGCTTGCCTCATCCTTCAGGCCACTGGACTTGATGATGTGGGTGGCGTGGTCAGCGATACCTGCTGCTGCACACTCGGCGGTGGCAAGGGCGGCCAAGGCGACCATGTCCGGCGTATCATCCGGATCGGGCGTTTCACTCTCCGGCTCCGGGGCAGACGGATTCTCTTCGGGCTCCGGGTCTTCGCGCTGAGCCAGGAACCGCTGCGCGGCCTCCGGAGCATTGCGGTACCGGTTGAGGATCTTGCCAAGACTGGCGTTCTGACCTAGCGGCTGACCGTCCCCGATCACCTCATCCACGAAGCCTGCGGCCAGCGCCTCCTGCGGAGTAAGCCAAGTCTCCTGGTCCAGCATGCGGCTAAGCTCCCCGTCGTCAATCTTGAGAGCTCGATGCTGGTAGCTGGCCATGATGCCCTCGCGGGCCTTGTCCAACATGTCGGCGGTCTTGCGCAGCTCTTCGCTTCCTCCGGCCATCCAAGTCCAGGGGTTGTGGATCATCATCAGTGTGTTGTCTGCCATCTCAACACGATGGGCACCGCAGGCGGCTACGCTTCCAGCACTCCAGCACGCTCCGTCAATGCGCGAGGTGCAGCGCTCGCCGAGGCCGCGAAGCGTGTTGTGGATCGCGATACCGTCAAACAGGTCGCCACCGATGGTGTCGAACCGCACCAGTACCGGGGATACACCGTCATCCTGCTCCTGCAGGTCGCGAATGAAGTCACCGGAGGTAACCCCCCAGAACCCGATCTCGCCGTAGATGAACACCTCGATGACCTTGCTCTGCTCCTCCCTGGCTGCGCGGATGCTGTACCAGTGTTCAGCCTGCAGCTCAGGCACCCCGGCAGCTTTGTTGAATACGCGCCACGGTGACGAGGCCAGAGCCGCCATCGCGACAGCAATGGCCAGGTTGTGATGTTTACTCATGGCTTGTTTTCCTCATCGTCATTGTTGGTCTCGGGCTGCAGTGCCGAGGTGTCGGTTTTGTAGCTGAGCCCCAGGTCGCGAGCTCTCAGGTTGTCCTGCGCGTTTTCATGGTCGATCACCTCGGCGTCATAGCCCGTCCGCAGCACGTGCTCGCTGCGGCTCAGCAGACCGGCGTTGATCTCCATGACCTTGCCCTGAACGTCCTGCACCGGGTGGTGGTATGCCCAGCCCTGCGGAATCCAGCGGGTTCGCAGGTAGTCACGCCGCTGTTTCCTATCGGTGTAGTTGGGCAGCTCAATCGCGCCGCTGAGCACAGCAGCATCCATCCAGGCAGCCCGAATAGGCCTGCAAAGCTGATGGACGTATACCGAGAACTGCAGTTGCTCGATGCGCCGCCGGAAGTCGTTAAGCAGAATCCGGAGCACCCGATCAGAGATGTCCTTCATATCCCCGGTGAGCAGTTCATATGGCAGCTCAGCGCCTACGGCGGCAGCCTGCAGTTGCTGCCTCATGAAGTCGACATAGGTATTGCCAGCGTCAGGCGGATCAGAAAACTCTACTTTTTCTCCATCCATCAGCTCCTGCATGGAGCCAGGCTCCAGGGCGGCCATCGGGGCGCCGTCGTGATCCCGGACAATTCGCTCGCCTGTGACCGGATCGACCTCTGGCGGTCCCTCCTGCGGGGGTCTGATGATGAACCCCGCAAACAGGTTGCTGACTTCCTGACGGAAGAGCACTGCATCGTCGTAATTATCGAGCGACTTCAGGCGCAATAAGATCGGGGCAAGGCGCGGGATTCCCCGCAGTTGGCCAGCCTCCAGCGTTTCGTAGATGTGCAGAACCTGATCTGCCGGGATCCGGTGCAGCTCGTTGTACCCGGTGCGCATGGTCTGCCGATCGCCCGGGTTCTCCTTGTACATCCAGTAGGCCACGCGCTGACCGATAGAGTTGAATTCGATGCCAGCGCGAACGGCGTTCCCGTTGCGAGTGCGAAAGTTGCGCTCGATCGGCACGAACTCCGGCGGCAGCACCTGCAGTTGCAGGGGTACGGCGAGGTCGTCTTCCGGCCGGCGGTACCGGTACCGCACGAAGCATTCACCGGACTCTTCGACCATGCGGCTGATCAGCGCTTGCTGACCGTAGAAGTCAGTTCGACCATCGGCGTCTGACTCGTCTGCCCAGTCTTCCCATAACTGCTGCAGCCTCGCTCGCAGCTCTTTGTCCTGTATCTGCGGATGAGGCACGATGCCTGTGCCAATCAGGTTCGTGACCCGCTTGCTGATGGCCGATGCCGCATACGGGTCGTTTCGGGTCGCAGCCCGGCTCCGGCGGCGCAGCAGCGGCAACGCCGGCAGCGATACAGCGTTGATAGCAGCATCAGGGGCGTCCCAGCCCTTGGCCCTACGGCCTGTACCGGCGGCTTCGTAGCTGTTGCGGATCCGACTGGCGATGGGGGTAAGTCGTCTGGTCATCAGATGCCCTTGCCTCCATGCGTTAAACGGACAATTCGCGAGCGCCCGGAAGCCGCTTCCCGGGCAGCTTGCTTAACGTACTCGGCCTCCAGCATCCGCAGGCTGGCCAGCTCGGCACGCTGCAGCTCGCGGTCACCCTTGCGCATCCGCTGGCCCTTCTTCAGGACCTCGTCGATCTGCGCCCGGACACCGTCCAGGCGCTGCTGTGCAGTGCTCATGTTGTGCCCCTTGAGTTATCGGCGGGACAGGTACCCGCTACGGGAAGTCCGCCGTCGTGCCGGCTGCATTGGGGCAACAGGCACTGGAGGCGGTTCAGGTGTTTCAGTTGGCGCCGGTGCAACCTCGTCATCTGCCGCGGCGCCCTCCTCCGGAGCGGATCTGAGAGGCTCGACAAACAGGCTGCGCTGGGTAAATGCCATGCGCAGGCGATCCCACTCCGGCGGGGTATAGCGGTGCAGATTGAGGTAATGCGCCATGGCCAGGTTGTACACCAGCAGGTCCAGGCCCTCGTTGCGGGCGGCCTTGGGTTTGACCCATTCCTGTCGTTTGTACCCCCGCACATAGCGAGTGACCTTGCGCTCGGCTACGCACTGGTCATAGAAGTCCTCCGGCAGGTCACTGGAGAAGTGCAGTGCACCGGGGCCACCTTCCAGGGCATACCTGTTGTAGATCCAGTCCTTCGCAGTGTCGGTACCGATCAGCCACAGCTCAGCGCCGTCCTTCTCGATAGTCCCCTTCCAGTTGACATCCACTTTGGACGGGCGCTGGGCAATGACCGGGCGGCCAGGCTTGCTGGCCCCTTTAACCGCGAACACATTGCGCCAACGACGCAGCCGGCAGAACTGGTACACCTCGTCGGTGTGGTGCCCGCCGGAGTCGATAGCCGTTGCCCGGATCGACAGCTCGATGCCGCTGGCATGCAGGTACCGCCGTTGCAGCTGCTCATCCAGCGCCTGCCAGGTACGCTCATCTGAGGGGTTGCCGTGGATGATGCGATGGTCAACGACCCATCGCTCCATTCCCTCGCCCCAGGCGATTACCAGCAGCTCCAGGCGATCACCCTGTGTGTCCACTGCACAGGTAAGGATCATCGCCGGAGCCGGCACCGTGCCAAGGCGGTAGTCCTCGGCACGCTTGCGGAGCTCGTCTGCCTTGGTCATCTCCTGCGCAGAGTCCCACACCAGCGCCAGGCGTGTGTTGTAGAACACCTGCATCGGCTCCAGGTCGCCCTTGTCAGCGGCGACCTTGGCCTTGTCGTACTGCTTGGCCAGCGCCGTCCAGTCCATCCAGCCGGGCGGCATGTACAGAGCCGACAGGGTGAAGCTGACCGTCTCGCCATCACCCTCGGCGTGGGCTCGCCATTCACCGTTGGCGAGCATCCATTGCTTGTGATGCTCTTCAATGGCTGCACCACACTCAGGGTTGCAGCAGAGGTAGGCAATCCAGCTGTAGTCCTTCTCCCACTTGAGAGCCTCCCAGTCCAGCACCTGCATTTCCTCGCAGTGCGGGCACGGAACGTAGTAGTGCCGCTGGTCACCCTGTAGAAACAGGTCCTCTATCCGAGAAACACCCAGGGTGGTCGGCGAGCTTGAGAAGTAGAATTTCGCAGCGCGACCAAAGGTAGTGCCCCGGGTCTCCGCCAGCTCGATCGGGTCCCCCTCGTTGTCGACGTCCACATCCCAGCGGTCAACCTCGTCGCCGTAGATATAGCGCGCGGATAACTCCGAGAGGTTGGCAGCTGACCCGGCGGTGGTCGCGTACAGGGTGCCGCCCTCGAACTCCTTCGTGTCCAGAGTGTTGCGGGCATCCCGAGAGCGCGTGGAGGCGACCCGCTCGCGCAGCACATCTACCGCCTTCACTGTCTTGTCGATCCTGCTGCTGACCCGCTTGGCCAGGCCGCCGGTGGGCAGCAGAGTCAGGATATTGGCCGGGGCCATGTGGATGCAGCCGCCTATCCAGTTGAGCGCAATCTGCGTCTTCATCATCTGGGATGCGACCTTGGTCACCACACGCTTGGCCGGGTGGGACGGCGACAGGCACCGCATCGGCTCGCGGGCATAAGGTGTGCGATCGGTACGGTAAGGGCCTGGCTCCGCAGCACCACTGTCACGCGGGATCCGCATGTACTCGTCAGCCCACTCGTCGATCCACAGCTCAGGATCAGGCTGCAGCCCGCGACAGAATGCCGAGCGGTACTGCTCGGCACCGTCGGCATATTTCAGTTCCATGGTCAGTTCTCGGCAGCCAGCGCTTGCTCCAGGTCTGCCGAGTTCAAACGACTCGCGTCATCGAGCACGCGCCGTAAATGAGTTGTCAGCGCCCGCTCCAAATCCCAGGGGTCACTGATGGCGGCCAGCTCCGGTGCGATTTGCCGGGGCAGGCCCAGGATCAGGTCGCGCAACATGCGGCCTGCAGTAAAAGCGGCTTGTTCTACAGCCGCCCGCTCAACAAGCTCACCGGCTGCCTTGCGCGCTTCGGCGGCCGCCAGCTGAGCCAGGTGATGTTCTCGCTTCGCTCGGGAGGTCTGGTAGTCGTACCTCTCGCTTGCCGGAGGCTCCGGCATATCTGGCGCGTCTGCGGCAACGTGGACCGCCACTCCCTTCTGCACGCGCTTCGCCTGGTGACGGTCGGCCACTGCCTGCTTGCTGGGGTCGGCTGTCTTTTTCAGCAGCGCCTTAGTCTCGGCCACCATGACCCGACCACTGTCGTCCAGTACCAGTTTGCCCTGCTTGCCCAGCTTGCTGACATAGGGCCGTGACCAGCCCATCAGAGCAGCGAATTCAGCACGCGTAACCGATGACATAGTCCACCTTGTTAACCATTCACAGCCCGGAGTTAACCCGGTTAACCCTGTTAACTAAGTTCCCGGGCTGTCGGCTAGAACGAAAACGCGGCTCGAATACCCCGTGCCAGCCGGAATCCCCTAGGGGCCCCCGGCCCAGCCAGCGCCCGGGATCCGCTGGCCCTCGGTCGATACCGGGGGGCTTCACCAGCCCTTGCCCAATGCTGCGGCCAACGCGCCGTCAATGTGGGACTCGAACAGCGCATCGTTCTCTGCCACCTGCCGGACTACCTTGTGGAAGTCGAAGCGCGGGGAGTAGTTGGGTTCACGGACGAAGACCAGGACCATCTGCATGGACTTCCCTCGCCGCTCTGCGATGCCGATGGCACGCTTCCCTTTTCGAACAACAAAGAATGCACGGGCATGACCTTTGGCTACAGACCGAGCGCTATCTGTTGCGTTGTGATCCGAGCCGGAAAGGTCAAACGCCTTCAGTCCTGACAACACCTGCTGGATGTGGCCCCGGCTCATGTTGCCGTAAGCATCAAGCCGAGCGCCCTTCCCTGGTGCTACATACATATTCGCGGGGAGAATTCCGGCCCGCCGCAGCCACTTCTCAGATGCCTTCAAT
>Ga0079224_100008436_pt1 | contig 13960 bp, 13 predicted proteins | sample Stecom2015_FD_80414 | JGI IMG/M metagenome (GOLD analysis project Ga0079224, IMG submission 80414) | Agricultural soil microbial communities from Utah to study Nitrogen management - Steer compost 2015 | ecosystem: Environmental > Terrestrial > Soil > Agricultural land | place: USA: Utah... | reverse complement strand
TCGATCTGGCGGAATACCGACGAGCGGCGCGGCGTGCGCACCACCCCGGCGAACCGGGACAGGCTGGACAGCAGCGATGCCGCCGACGACATCAGGCGCGAGGGGTCGTCCACCCGCAGCTTGGCCGAGAACGCCGACGCCTGCTCGGGGCCGAGCGGCTCGACCTGCAGCAGGGTATCGACGAAGAAGCGGTAGCCCGCGGGTGTGGGCACACGCCCGGCCGACGTATGCGGGCTGGCGATCAGCCCCATCTCCTCGAGGTCGGCCATCACGTTGCGAATGGTGGCCGGCGAGAGGTCCAGGCCCGAATGACGGGCGAGCGTGCGCGAACCCACCGGCTGCCCGTCGGCGATGTACCGCTCGACCAGGGACTTGAGCAGGGTCTTGGCGCGACGATCCAACATTTCCATCTCATTGTCCACAAACCGGACTGTAACGTGCAAGCCGCCGTCCGGGAGCACCCGTACGCGGGCGTCACGGTCGGCTTCCGGCGGCGCCGGGCGAACGCCGGGCGCGCGTTTCAGGCGGCGGCCGGCCCCGCGCCCGGATCCGCGTCGCCGGGGTCGCCGCCGCGACCCTGCCCCGCGGCTTGCGCCGGGCCGGCATTCGGCCGCTGGCCGGGCGCCTCCTGCTGCCGCTCGTGGGCCGAATGGCCGCGCAGCGACTCCGCGGCGGACTTCCGCTGCGGCGCCGCCGCCTGCCCCGCGCCGTTGCCGCCGGCATCCGCCGGACGCTCGTTGCCGTTGCGACGCTGCGAGCCCTCCGCGTCGAGGGTGGCGCGCGGGATCAGCGACAGCAGCTGCCAGCCCGGCCGCAGCACCGGGTGGCCGTCGGCGAGGAAGGGCTTCAGCTTGCCGCGCGGGTCGATGCCGAGGAGCGGAATGAAATCGCCGGGCAGCGAGTCCCGATACTCCTTGAACCCGAAGGTCTCGGTCATCTTGGTCAGGCGGAACTCCGCGCCTTCGGCCACCAGGCGGGCCCATTCGCCATAGGTGAAATCCGGCCCGAAGAGCTTCGGCACCCGCAGGCTGCCGGCCAGCTCCTTCATGTGGCTCGCCCGTTCCTCGTCGGTCTGCATCACGAACACGGCATCGGCACCGAGGTCGGGCCGGAAATGCAGGGCCGCCAGCGTGTTCTGGTCGCGCTCGGGCGACATCCCGAAGAGGTAGCCGATGCTGCCGTAGTCGAGGTGCATCTCGGCATGGTCGGAAACGATGCGCCCGAAGTAGGCGTCGAAACCCGCCATTCGCGCCTGGCGCACCTCGCTCCAGTCGGTATCGGCAAAGAGCACGCCGTAGCCCGCATTCTTGAGCTTGCGGGCGAAGGCGCGGTTGGGCTCGGTCGCGCCCACGATGATGATGTCGCGCGGATCGGGATTGGCGAGCCCCAGCCGGTTGGCGAGGCGGCCGGCGGTCGCGCTCTGCAGCACCACGGTCGCGATGATGACGGAGAAGGTTACCGGCACCACCTGCTCGGCGCCCTCGATGCCGCGCCGCTGCAGGTCGAGCGCGAAGAGGGACGCGACCGAGGCTGCCACGATGCCGCGCGGCGAGATCCAGCTCACCAGCAGCTTCTCGCGCAACGTGAGCCGCGACAGGAAGGTGCTGCCGAACACGGCGATCGGGCGGATCACGAACATCACGGCGATGAGGAAGAGCGGCAGCCCCCAGTTCAGCTGGCGGAAATCGGCGAAATCGAGGCGTGCGGCGAGCACGATGAACAGCACTGCCACGAGCAGCAGCGTGAGGCTCTCCTTGAAGTCGAAGATGTCGTCGACATTGACCTGGCGCATGTTGGTGAGCGCCATGCCCATGACGGTGACCGCCAGCAGGCCCGACTCGTGCGCGAAATGGTTCGCGACCGCGAAGCTCGCCAGCACGAAGGCGAGCGCGACCACGTTGCGCAGGTACCAGGGAACGAGGTTCCGGCGCAGCAGGAAGGCCAGCCCGAACGCGCCCACCAGCCCGCATGCCATGCCCGAGGCGACCAGCCAGGCGATCGCGACCCAGATCGAATCGAACGACTGCGTGCGGATGAACTCCGCCACCAGCACCGCGAGCATGGCGCCGAGCGGATCGACGATGATGCCCTCCCAACGCAGCGTGTTGGCCACGCTCGGCACCGGCCTGATCGCCCTCAGCATGGGCACGACCACCGTCGGCCCCGTCACGGAAAAGATGGCGCCGAGCAGCGCGGAGACCGGCCACGACAGCGCCAGCAGGTAATGGGCGGCGATCGCCACGAGGACGAAGGTGATCGCGGCCCCCAGGAGACTCAGTCCCCAGACCGCCGGCCCGATGCCGCGCAAGTCCGTCCAGCGCAGCGTCATGCTGCCTTCGAACAGGATGATGGCGACCGAGAGCGAGACGAGCGGGAACAGCGCCTCGCCGAGGACGAGGTCGGGATCGAGCACGCCCGCCACCGGACCCGCCACGATCCCGATCAGCAGCAGGAAGAGGATCGAGGGCAGCTTGAAGCGCCAGGCGAGCCAATGGGAAAGCGCTCCCAGCACGATGACGCCGGCCATCAGGATCTGCATCGGTGTACCTCCTGGTCGTCGCGGCCGGATCGCCCGCCGGGCCGCTGGCCGTCCAGCGCCGCTACGCGATTACACGGTCGCCGCGGCCCGCCGACAGGGGCGCCATTCTATACTGGCCCGACGGGCAAGCCCGGCGGCGCTGGTTCATCCCCGACACCTCCTTCGGAGCCGCAAGACATGTACCGATCCATCCTGGTGGTCAGCGACGGTTCGCCCCTGTCCGAAAAGGCGGTCAAGGCCGGCCTGCGCATGGCGCGCGACTTCGGCGCGAAGGTGACGGCGCTCAATGTCCAGCCCCCCTACCAGCCGCCGATCGCCGGCGAAGTACCGGCGGCCTTCCTCCACAATCCCACCGAGTACGACAAGCTCGTGCGCGAAGCCTCGTCCAGGATCCTCGACGAGATCGCGAAGCAGGCGGCCGCGCTTGGCGTCCCCTGCGAGACGGTCAGCGAGTTCGACCACTCGGTCTACAAGGCGATCATCCGCGTCGCCAAGACCCGTCGCTGCGACCTCATCGTCATGGCCTCGCACGGCTATGGCGGGATCAAGGGCCTGCTCCTCGGCAGCGAGACCGCCAAGGTCCTCAACCACTGCCAGATCCCGGTGCTCGTCCACCGTTGAGCCGGCCGCGGGACCTGCCCGGGTCGGCGTGCCCGCGCGCGCCCGCCGGCGGCGGCGCGCCGCACGCCGATATGGTCTAATCGCGCGCATGAAGACCGCGTCCCCCTTTCGCTGCGTGGCGCTGATCGGCCGCTACCAGACGGCCGGCCTGGGGGCGACCCTCTCCGCCATCACGCGCTTCCTCAGCGACCGGGGCGTCGAGGTGCTCCTCGAGGCGGACACCGCCGGGTCGGTGCACGACCCGCTCGCGAAAAGCGCGAGCATGGACGAGATCGGCCGGACCGCCGACCTCGCGGTCGCGGTCGGCGGCGACGGCACCATGCTGGGCGTCGCCCGCCGCCTCGCACCGGACGGGGTACCGCTGGTCGGCATCAACCATGGCCGGCTCGGCTTCATCACCGACATCTCCCTCGATGCCTGGCGTTCCGCGCTCGGCGCGATCCTCGACGGCAAGTTCGATGCCGAGGACCGCACGCTCATCACGGCACGCGTGGTGCGCGACGGCGAGACGGTCTGGTCGGACCTGGCGCTCAACGACGTGGTCGTGAACCGCTCCTCGCGCTCGGGCATGATCGAGCTCGAGGTCGCGGTGGACGGGGTCTTCATGTACAGCCAGCGCGCCGACGGCCTGATCGTCGCCACGCCGACCGGCTCGACCGCCTACGCGCTGTCGGCCAACGGGCCCATCCTGCATCCGCGCCTCGCGGGGCTCGCCATGGTGCCGGTCGCCCCGCAGTCGCTCTCGAACCGGCCGATCGTCCTGCCCGAGGACGTCGAGGTCCGCATCCGCGTCGTGGACGGACGCGAGCCGCGCGTGAGCTGCGACATGCAGATCTTCAGCGACCTGCAGAGCGGCGACGACATCATCGTGGCGCGCGCCCCGTTCGTCGTGCGCTTCCTCCATCCCCTGGGCTACAGTTATTTCGCCACGCTGCGCAGCAAGCTGTACTGGCACGAGTTCCCCATCCTGCATCCGAAGAGCTCCTGAGTCCTTCGCCGCGATGTTGGAAAGCATTCGACTGCGCGACTTCGTCATCATCGATGCGGCCGAGGTCGAGTTCGGCGAGGGCTTCTGCGTCCTGACGGGCGAGACCGGCGCCGGCAAGTCCATCCTGGTCGATGCGCTCGGCCTCGCGCTCGGCGCACGGGCCGACGCCGGCACGGTGCGCCAGGGCGCGGCCCGCGCCGACATCACCGCCTGCTTCCGGATCGACGACGACGTGGCGCAATGGCTCGCCGAGCGCGAGCTCGACGGGGACGAGGACCGGGTGCTGCTGCGCCGCGTCGTCGAGGCCGACGGCCGCAGCAAGGCGTTCGTCAACGGGCATCCCGCCACGGCCGCGATGCTGCGCGAGATCGGCGCTCGCCTCATCGAGATCCATGGCCAGCATGCGTCGCAGTCGCTGCTGCGGCCGGAGGGCCAGCGCGCCCTGCTCGATGCGCACGCCGGCCTCGGCACGCTGGTGCGCGAGACCGGGCAGGCATGGGCCCGCCTGCGTGAAGCGCGCGCCGAACTCGAGGCGGCCGAGGCGGCGAGCCGTGACCTCCAACTCGAGCGCGAGCGCATCGCGTGGCAGGTGGACGAGCTGGCCCGGCTGGAGCCCGCCGAAGGCGAATGGCAGTCCCTCACCGAGGACCATGCCCGTCTCTCGAATGCCGCCGAGCTGATCGATGCCGCCCAGCAGGCGAGCGACGCGCTGGCGGGCGAGGACGACGCGGTCTCCACCCGGCTGCACCGCATCCTCTCCCGCCTGCGGGGCCTCCTCGATGCGGATCCGCGCCTCGCCGACGTCGTGGAGATGCTCGACAGCGCGGCCATCCAGGTCGACGAGGCGGCCTCGGAGCTTGCGAGCTACGCCAGCCGGATCGACCTCGACCCGCAGCGGCTCGAGTCCGTCGACCAGAGGCTGTCCGCCCTGCACTCCACCGCCCGCAAGCTGCGCCTCGAACCGGAGTCGCTTGCCGCCGAGCTCGAGCGCCTGCGCGCCGAGCTCGACCGCCTCGATCGGGCCCAGGACCAGGACGCGCTGCGCCAGCGCGTCGCTGCGGCCCAGGCGGACTACGATGCGCGCGCCGGCGCGCTGTCGGCCAAGCGCAAGGCCGCCGTGCGGCGCCTCGAGCGACAGGTGACCGAGGCGATCCGCGAATTCGGCATGACGGGCGGGCGGCTTCGCATCGTGGTCGAGCCCTGCGAGCCCGGCCCGGGCGGCATCGACCGGGTGGAGTTCCTGGTCGCAGGCCATGCCGGGGTGGAGCCGCGGCCGATCGGTCGGGTGGCCTCTGGCGGCGAGCTCTCGCGGGTGGCCCTGGGCATCGCGGTCAGCGCGGCCGAGGCGAACCCGGTCCCGACGCTCATCTTCGACGAGGCCGACGCGGGCGTCGGCGGGGCGGTCGCCGACGCGATCGGCGCCCGCATGCGCGCCCTCGGCGAATCGCGCCAGGTGCTGTGCGTCACCCACCTGCCGCAGGTCGCCGCGCGCGCGCATCACCAGTACCGGGTGAGCAAGTCCACGCGCGCTTCGACCACGACGAGCCGGATCGGGAAGGTCGAAGGGGAAGAACGGGTCGAGGAGATCGCGCGCATGCTCGGCGGCGCGAAACTCACGGGCGCCGGCCGGGAACACGCGCGGGAACTGCTCGCCGCGCGCCGCTAGCACGGCGGCGGCGCGGACCCATCACTCGTGGGCGCGGCAGTCGGGCTTGTTGCAGTAGCCGTACAGCGCCAGGGAATGGTCCTGCAGCGTGAAGCCCCGGGAAACGGCGATCTCGCGCTGCCGGCGCTCGATCTCCTCGTCGAAGAACTCCTCGACGCGGCCGCAGCGCAGGCACACGAGGTGGTCGTGGTGGTCGCCGTGGTCGAGCTCGAATACGGCCTTGCCGGACTCGAAATTGCTGCGCTTGAGCAGGCCGGCCTGTTCGAACTGGGTCAGCACCCGGTACACGGTCGCCAGGCCGATCTCGTGCTTGTCGGCGAGGAGCTCCTTGAAGACGTCCTCGGCGCTCATGTGGCGCTGACGGCCGGACTGGAAGACTTCGAGGATCTTCAGGCGCGGCAGCGTCGCCTTGAGACCTGCGCTCTTGAGTTCGGAGGCTTCGGGCATGGATCGGGGTCGCTCGCTGTCCGCCATGGCGGCGGCACCTTGTGTTCGTGAGCGAGGGTCCAGGCCCGGACCGACGCTCGTCTGCACGGGAACGCTTATCATAAGCGCTTTCCTCATCCAGCCAGCCTATATCGACATTGCCATGCCGGATACCCGCATAGCGGCACGCCAGCCGGCCCGACCGGGCACAGCCGGCATCGCCCTGGTGATCGCGCTGGCGGCGACAACCCTGCTGGGCGCCTGCGCGTCGCGGGACTCGAGCCGCAGCGGCATCTTCGAGCCGCATCGCTTCGACATCCCCCAGGGCAACTACATCACGGGCGAGATGCTCGACCGGGTGCGCCCGGGCATGAGCCCCGAGCAGGTGCGATTCGCCCTCGGCTCGCCGCTGCTCGTGGACGTGTTCGCGCCCCAGCGCTGGAACTACGTATTCCGCTACCTGCACGCCAACGGTGACGCCGAGCTGCGGCGGGTGGTCGTCGTCTTCGAGAACGGCCGCGTCGCGAAGATCGATGCGGATCCGTTGCCGCAGGTCGAGAATCCCGGCGACCCGGCCCTGCCCGGCTATCGTCCGCCGGACGACGCCTGAGCCGCGGCCATCGAGGGAGAACATCATGTCACGCCTGAAGGTTGCGATTGCCGGTGCCACCGGCCGGATGGGCCGGATGCTGGTCGAGGCCGCGCTGGACGCGGACGACATCGAGCTTGCCGGCGCGCTCGAGGTCGCGGGCAATCCGGCGATCGGCCGCGATGCCGGCGAGTTCCTCGGACGCAGCACGGGCGTGTCCATCAGCGCCAGCATCGACGAGGTCCTCGCGAACGCCGACTTCCTCATCGACTTCACCCGCCCCGCCGGGACGCTCGCGCACCTCGAGTCCTGCGTGCGCCACCGGGTGGGCGCCGTCATCGGCACGACCGGCTTCGACGATGCGGGCCGCCTCGCGATCGAGTCGGCGGCCAGGACGGTGCCGATCGTCTTCGCGCCCAACATGAGCGTCGGCGTCAATGTCACCTTCAAGCTGCTCGAGCTCGCGGCGCGCATCCTGTCCACCGGCTACGACATCGAGGTCATCGAGGCGCACCACCGGCACAAGGTGGATGCGCCTTCCGGCACCGCGCTACGCATGGGCGAGGTCATCGCCCAGGCCCTCGGGCGCAACCTCGACGAGGTCGGCGTGTTCGCGCGCCACGGCGTCACGGGCGAGCGCGATCCCTCCTCGATCGGCTTCGCGACGATCCGCGGCGGCGACATCGTCGGCGACCATACCGTGCTCTTCGCCGGCATCGGCGAGCGCATCGAGATCACGCACCGGTCGGCGAGCCGGGTCACCTACGCTCATGGCGCCCTGCGCGCCTGCCGTTTCCTCGCCGGGCGCGAGAACGGGCTCTTCGACATGCAGGACGTGCTCGGCCTGAGATAGGCGCGTGCCCCGGGGCGGCCGCCCGGCCGGCCCCCTCGACCGTCCATCGTCCGGGCGGCTGCCGGTCCGTCGATGACCGGGTGAAATCCCCCGCATAACACCGATAAGTCCTTCCATGCCGGGGAGCGGTACGAAGGACACCCGTGTCGCATCCGCCCTCCGGCCGCCTCCAGGCGGCCGCCGGAAATCGCCCGCGTCTCGCCGCCATCGCGATCGCCCTCGCATGCCTCGTCCCGCACGCCGCGCCGGCGAACGCGGAGGACGAGGCGACGATCCGTCGCGCCGCGGAGCTGATCAACGACATCCGGGCGCGGCTCGACGCCTGCGGGGAGAAAGGGATGCTGGCGGTCGGCGGGACGGCGGCGGCGGGCGGGAGCGCATCGATGGCGCCCTCACGCATCGGCGCGCGTCCGCAACTGCGCTGGAATCCCCTCCTCGCGAAGGCGGCGAGGGCGCATTCCGAATCGATGGCCACGGAAGGCTACTTCGACCATGTCGACAGCCGCGGACGCACCGTCGGCGCGCGCGCCCGCGAGGCCGGCTATCGCTACAGGGTCGTGGGCGAGAACCTCGCCGCGGGGCATCCATCGATCGAGGAGGCGATTCGCGGCTGGCTCCTGTCCGACAGCCACTGCCGCAACCTGATCGATCCGCGCTTCACCGAGTTCGGCATCGCGCGGGTGACGAGCCCGAACGGCGACGACCGCTACGGCGCCTACTGGACCCTGGTCCTCGGCATGCCCCAGGGCGCGCAGGTCGCCAGCGCGCGTTGAAGGTGGAACGCGGGCGGCCGCTCAGCGTCCGTCGCGCATGCCCCCCGTTCCGCCGAACCGCCCGCGCAGCCGATCGCACGGATCGGGGCGGGATGCGGGCGGCACGATGCGCCTGGCGTCGAAGTCGCCCTCCTCGGCACCGGCCTCGACGAATCCGACCGTGAAGATGCGCGCGGCGGGCTGCGCCGCGCGCAGGTGCGCCGGCACGCCATGGTCGCGCCGCACATGCCCGTTGCCCGCGATCAGCACGACCTGCCTTGCGCCTTCGGCGCGAGCGGCGAGCATGGCCTGTGCCAGGCTCGCGTCGCGACTGCGCTGCGCGAGCGCCATCGCCGCGATCCGCGCCTCCGGGACGAGCCCGCAGTGCCCCTGGCGCACCGCCTCCGCGAGCGCCGCATCGCCGGCCGGGGTCCAGCCCGCCGGCGGCGGCTCCGCACCCGAGGGGTCGCGCGCGATGCGCATCGCGTCCGCGCGCGACAGGTTGCCGGCGCGTACCTCCCACCCCCGCTCGAGCGCGAGCTCGATCAGCGGTCCGTACGCTTCGAAATCCCAGGCATCGAATGCGAAGCCGCCCGCGCGCGCCAGCGCGCGCGCCGCCTCGGGGCCGCGGGCATCCGGATGCGCGGCGCGCCACCTGGCAATGGCCGCCCGGTGCTCCCGGTCGAACTGCTCGAACACGAGCGCGCGCGACGGCCCGGCCGGCAGCGCGCGCAGCCATGCGAACCGCAGCGCATGGCCCTCGCGATTGTCGTGGACTTCGCCGAGCAGGAGATAGTCGGCCGACAGCGCCGCGTCGGGAAGCGTACCGGCGACGGGCCCCAGCGCGCACGCCCCGACGCCGGCGAGACCGGCGGCGCCCAGCATCGCCAGCAGGCCGCGCCGGGATGTCACCATGCGCGGGCGCGCCCGCCGAAGCAATGGACCCGGCTCAGTGGCGCGTCACCCAGCCGAGCAGGGGCGCCCAGGTTTCGCGATCGGCCTCGATGCGCCTGGACGGCACGTCGAACACGGTCATGCCATGGGCGGCGAGATGCACGTAGTTGTGCGTGTTGCGGAGGTAGCCGGCAACGTCGATCTGCATGTGCGACAGGCAGCGCGCGAGCTCGTCGGCCGCCTTGGTGCGCGGATCGACGCGCATGCCGACGACGCGCACGCGCTTGCGGAACTCCGAGGCATTCGGATAGGCGCTGCGCAGCGACTTGAGGAAGTCCTCCGTCGCCACCACGTCGAACAGCGACGGCGCGACGGGAACGAGGATCTTGTCCGCCACGCGCACGATGTCGGCCACCTTGGCCTCGCTGATCTGCGCGGGCGTATCGAGGACGACATGGGTAACGCCCTTCGGCGGCCGGGCCACGACACCGTTGATCTCCCAGGTCTCGATCTGCGGCAGTCCCTTCGGCCTCAGGCGCAACCAGTACTTCGCGGATTCCTGCCGGTCGATGTCGCCCAGCATGGTGCGCGCGCCGCTGGCTGCGAAGTATCCGGCGAGATTGGTCGCGAGCGTCGTCTTGCCGACACCGCCTTTGGGATTCAGTACCGCGACAACGGGCATAGGTCTCTACTCCTCGGCTCAGCGATCGGACCGGGCGCCATGCGGGCCGCCGGGGTCTCTCTTGTGGTCTGTCGGGGTCGTCCGATTCGGCAACTCCCGTCTCGGAGTCCGGCAGATAGTAGCAAAGCAGGCATGGAGCGCGCGAGACTTGCGCGGCCGGCACGCATCAGCGCGACGCGATCCGCTCGAGCGCATCGAGCACCATGCCCGTCGACAACAGCTCGGGCAGCACCTGCGGCTCGCCGCCCGTGCCGTCGTAGAGCAGGTAGAGCGGCACCCCGTTGCGTCCGTGTCGCGCGAGCTCGGCGGTGATCGCGGGATCGCGGCGCGTCCAGTCGGCGCGCATCAGGCGCACCCCGTGCGCATCGAACGCCTCGCGCACGCTGTCGGCGTCAAGCACCATGAGCTTGTTCGCCTGGCAGGTCACGCACCACGCCGCCGTGAAGTCGACGAAAACCGGTTCGCCCGCTGCGAGCGCGGCCGCGAGCCTTTCGTTCGACCAGGGCTGCCATTCGACGTCGCCGCTCGCGGTCGCGTCGAGCGGCGCGGGCGTGCGATTCGCGCCGTGCCATGCGAGCGCGAGCGCGCCGCCGATGCAGGCGATGGCAGCGAGCGCGGCAAGGCCGCGCGATCCCGCCCGCACGCCTCGCTGCCCGAAGCGGCCCCAGGCCCAGAGCCCCGCGGCGAGCAGGATCGCGGCGATCGCGAAGCCCAGTACCGCATCGACGCCGCCCTGCTTGCCGAGCACCCAGGCGAGCCAGGCGGCGGCCGCGTACATCGGGAACGCGAGGAACTGCCGCAGGCTCTCCATCCAGCGTCCCGGCCGGGGGAGCAGTCGCAGCCAGCCCGGCAGGCAGCCCAGCACGACGTAGGGAGCGGCCATCCCGAGTCCCAGCGCGGTGAACACGGCGAACGCCTGCGGCGCCGGCTGGGTGAGCGTGTAACCGAGGGCGGGACCCATGAAGGGCGCCGTGCACGGCGTCGCCACCAGCACGGCCAGTCCGCCCGAGGCGAACGAGGACCAGGCGGGATGGCGCTCGTCGATGCGGTCGAGCGCTCCGATGCGGGTGAGCGAGGCGCCGAACTCGTAGGCGCCGGAAAGGCTGAGTCCTATCGCGACGAAGAGCAGGCCCATCGCCGCGACGAAGACGGGCGACTGCAGCTGGAAGCCCCAGCCGACGGCCGCGCCGCCGGCGCGCAGCGCGAGCAGGATCGCCGCGAGCAGCCAGAACGAGACGACCACGCCCAGCGCGAACCAGCCCGCGCCGTGCCGCACCCGGCGACGCGCGGCGGCATCCAGCCTGTCGCCGCCGGCGCCCTGCCCGGCGAAACCGAGGATCTTCAGGCCGATGACCGGAAAGACGCAGGGCATGAGGTTGAGGATCAGCCCGCCGGCAAAGGCGAACCCGAGCGCCATGGCGAGCATCGGGAGCGGGCCCCCGGCGACCGGCGAGGATCCGGCGGCCGCCGCGTCGCCACGGGCGACCGTCCCGAGCCCGGCGGCATCGCGCAGGCGGGCGCCGAGCAGGGAACCGGGCCCGGCCTCGTCCAGTTGCACCGGGACGCCCTCGACGACGGCAAGCAGCTCGCCCCCCTCGAGCGGCACGGGATTGCCCGCCACCACGGCGAGCGGCCGGGCGCCGTCGGCGGCCACGAGCACGCCGTCGACCGGCGCGGTGCGCTGGTCGGCGGGACGGGCGCGCCAGTCGTCGTCGAGCCGGATCTCGAGGCGCCGGCGCCCGTCCGCAAGACGGTAGAGCCGTTGCGGCGCCGCGGCCACGACTGCGCCTTCGACATGCGGGAAGAACTCCACGACCGCGTCGGGGCCACCTGCGCCCTCCGGGACCAGGATCGAGAGCCTGCCCTGCTCGTCCACATGGTAGTCGGCGGGCACCGCCGCGCCGGGCGAGCGCGCGGCGGCACGCTCGAACAGCGGCAGGTGCGGACCGGGACCGGAGGTGCCGTCGCGCGCGACGGGCAGCGTGAGCTCGAGCTTCGCCTCCCCGGGGATGCAGACGTCGCGGCAGACCAGCCAGCTCGCGACCACGTCGAACCGCACCGAGCCGGCCTCGATGCGCTCGGGCACCTCGACTCGCCGGGGCAGCACGATCTCGTCCTCGTAGCCGTAGTTCGCGAGCGGCGGAATCAGGATGCGGGCGGGCGCGGGCCATTCGATCGGTCCGGCCCGGAAGCCCTCCGGCAGGCTCGGCTCGAACTGGGTCGGCAGGCCGGAATCGCCCGGGTTGCGCCAGTAGGTGTGCCAGTGGGGATCGTGCCTGAGGCGCAGCCCGAGGCGCAGCGGCTGGCCGGGCACGACCGCGTCGCGGTCGGCGACGAGCTCGGCCTCGACAGCGTCAACCCGCACCGGCGCGGCGCTCGCCGGGCGCGTCGCGAGAAGCTCGGGCAGGAGGAGGAGAAGCGCCGGGAGGAGAATGGCAAGCAGGCGGCCGACCACCCGGACCGGGCCACCCTGGACACGATACATCGACATGCGCTCCGGGAACGGGCTCGCCCCGCATTTTACGCGGCCGGCCCGACCCTCGCCCCGCGGGGCGCCGTCCACCCGGTCGTCGGGGCCGCGGCGCTGGTCGCCCGGGCAAGGCCATGGGCCCGGCCCGAACAGGGTAAGATCGGTTCCCTGGCGCGCCCGGGCGCTGTCCGCCGCGGGTCCGCCCGCTTGCTTGACCCACCGATAGGCCCTTTCTAACATCCGGCATGGACCAGGAAATCGCCGCGCTCGACGAGCGCCTCCAGCGGCTGCTCGAGCTGTCGCAGCGCCTCACCGAGGAGAACGGCCGCCTCCGCGCCGAGCTCGAACGGCTCCAGGCCGAACGCGAGCGAATCGAATCCGAGCGGGAGCGCCTGCGCGGGCGAATGAACGAAGCGCGGGCGCGCGTCGAGGCGGCACTGGCCCGCCTCCCGCTCGGCACGCCGCCCGCCGAAGCGGCCGCCGCAGAGCCGCCGGCCGACTGAGCATCGCCCCGCCCCGCCGAACCGGACCCCGCGCAAGGATTCCCGATGAAGCAGATCGAAGTGAAGATTTTCGACCGCAACTACACGCTCGCGGTCGAGGAAGGCAGCGAGGAGCGGCTGATGCAGGCCGTCGAGATGGTCGATGCGCGGATGCGCCAGATCAAGGGCGCGGGCAAGCTCGGAAGCCTCGACCGCATCGCGGTGCTGGCCGCGTTGCAGTTCGCCAACGAGATCCTCGGCATTCGCGAGGAAGCCGCCAATGCACGCGCGGAGGCGATCGCCGCGGCACCGGAATCGCTGCAGCGGCTGCGGCGCATGAACGAGGCCGTCGAGGCGGAAATCCGCAGGCAGGAAAGCCTCTTCTGAGCGTCGCGCACGGCCCGTTGCATCGGACCTTCGATTAGCCCGCGGTGCGATGGGGGATGGTCATTGGCGACGCAATTGCGCGTACAATCGAACCAGCCCTGCGGTGTTCGATACGGTCATATATTCCTTGACCAATGTACGCATCAAGGTTGCGGTTCGTGAGCCTCGCTGTTGTGAGCGTCCATCCGGACGCACCTGATGCGAGGACTACCGCGGCCGATCTGAACTGTTTGGTTCAGGATGCTGGCCGACCGGCACTGGCGGGGCTTTTCCCATCGTGAACTACTGGCTCATGAAGTCGGAGCCGGACGAGTGCTCGATCGACGATGCGCTCGCGGCGCCCGAATCCACGGTCGACTGGACCGGCGTGCGCAATTACCAGGCGCGCAACTTCATGCGCGACGCGATGCGCCCCGGCGACGGCGTCCTCTTCTACTACTCGAGCTGCCCGCAGCCGGGCATTGCCGGCATCGCCGAGATCGCCTCGACGACCGAGCCCGACCCGACGCAGTTCGATCCCGATTCCCCCTACTACGACCCGCGCAGCAGCCGCGATGCGCCGCGCTGGCTGATGCTCAAGGTGCGCGCCCTGCGCAAGACGCGCCTGCTCG
>Ga0079224_100008435_pt1 | contig 13960 bp, 10 predicted proteins | sample Stecom2015_FD_80414 | JGI IMG/M metagenome (GOLD analysis project Ga0079224, IMG submission 80414) | Agricultural soil microbial communities from Utah to study Nitrogen management - Steer compost 2015 | ecosystem: Environmental > Terrestrial > Soil > Agricultural land | place: USA: Utah... | reverse complement strand
GGCGCGCACGTGTCCATCTCGGGCGTGTCCGGGGTGGCGACCAAGACCAGCTTCGCCACCTTCCTGCTGTACTCCGCCTTCCATAGTGAGGCGTTGGGTCCGGATGCGGTCAACGCCCGGGCGCTGATCTTCAACGTCAAGGGCGAGGACCTCAACTTCCTGGACCACCCCAACACCCGCCTGGACGAGGCCACCACCGCGCGCTACCAGGAGATGGGGCTGCCCGCCGGCCCGTTCACCGACGTACGGGTGTTCGCCCCGCCCCGGGCCGACGACCCCACCGGCACCCCGGACGTCGCCAGCCGGACCGCCGGCGTGGACCCGTTCTACTGGACCCTGGCCGACTTCTGCACCGACCGGCTGCTGCCGTACGTGTTCGCCGACGCCGACGACGAACGTCAGCAGTACACGATGGTGGTACACGCGGTGACCGCCCGGCTGGCCCGGGAGGCCAAGCCGCTGGAGTCCGGTGGGGTGGCGATCGACGGTCGGCCTTTGCACTCCTACCCGGACCTGGTCGACCACCTGGTGGACCTGCTCGCCGATGAAGAGACCCGCAGCCAGTGGACCGGCAGCGCGATCGGGTTGGGCACGGTGAACGCATTCTCCCGCCGGCTGTTGGCCAGCAAGCGGGATCTGGCCCGCTTGATCCGCGGGGACCTGGCCAGCAACCGGCCCCACCACGTCAACACCGCCGAGTCCGCCAAGGTCAGCGTGGTCGACCTGCACAACCTGCCGGAGCGGGCGCAGCGGTTCGTGGTGGGGGTGATCCTGCGCAGCGAGTTCGAGCGCAAGGAGAAGTCCGGGGCGGCGCGGCCGCTGCTGTTCGTGGTGCTGGACGAGCTCAACAAGTACGCCCCCCGGGAAGGCGACAGTCCGATCAAGGAGGTGCTGCTGGACATCGCCGAGCGTGGCCGCTCCCTGGGGGTGATCCTGATCGGGGCGCAGCAGACCGCCAGCGAAGTGGAGCGGCGGATCGTGGCCAACTCGGCCATCCGGGTGGTGGGGCGGCTGGATCCGGCCGAGGCCTCCCGACCGGAGTACGGTTTCCTGCCCCCCGCGCAGCGGCAGCGGGTGCTGCTGGCCAAACCCGGCACCATGTTCGTCAGCCAGCCGGAGATCCCGGTGCCGTTGTGTGTGGAGTTCCCGTTCCCGGCCTGGGCCACCCGCCCCGCCGAGGCCGGCGCCGCTCCCGCCGGCACCCTACGCTCGATCACCCAGGCCGCCGACCCGTTCGCGGTGGTCGGCGCCGGGGACGAGGAGGAGTTCCCGTTCTAATGAAGATCCTGCACACCTCGGACTGGCATGTCGGGAAGGTGCTCAAGGGCCAGCCCCGGTTGGAGGAGCACAAGGCGGTGCTGGCCGAACTGGTGGAGATCGCCCGGGCCGAGTCCCCGGACCTGATCCTGGTGGCGGGGGACCTGTTCGACACCGCCGCTCCCACCCCGTCGGCCACCCGGCTGGTGACCGGGGCGTTGACCGCGCTGCGGGCCACCGGCGCGCAGGTGGTGGCCATCGCGGGCAACCACGACAACGGCGCGGCCCTGGACGCGCTGCGGCCGTGGGCGGAGGCGGCCGGGATCACCCTGCGGGGCACGGTCCGCGGCCCGGCCGACCATCGGATCACCGGCACCACCGCGGCGGGAGAACGGTGGCGGCTGGTGGCGTTGCCGTTCTTGTCGCAGCGGTACGCGGTCCGGGCCGTCGAGATGTTCCAACTGTCGGCGGCCGAAGCCAACCAGACCTACGCCGACCACCTGGCCCGGCTGCTGGCGGCCCTCACGGAGGACTTCGCCGCCGACGGGGTGATCAACCTGATCACCACCCATCTGACCGTGGTGGGTGGCACCACCGGGGGCGGGGAGCGGCAGGCGCACACCATTCAGGCGTACGCGGTGCCGGCGACGGTCTTTCCCGCCAGCACCCACTACGTGGCGCTGGGGCACCTGCACCGCGCCCAGACCGTGCCCGGGCCGGCACCGGTGCATTACTGCGGCAGCCCGCTGGCGGTCGACTTCGGGGAGAGCGCGAACACCCCGTCGGTGACCCTGGTGGAGGTGGCCGCCGGCGGCACCGCCCAGCTCCGGCAGGTGCCGATCACCTCGGCGGTGCCGCTGCGGACCGTGCGCGGCACGGTGGCGGAGTTGGCCGCGCGGGAACCGGACGAGGCCTGGCTGCGGGTGTTCGTGACCGAGCCACCCCGGGCGGGGTTGCGGGAGGAGGTGCAGGAGCTGTTGCCGCGGGCGCTGGAGGTGCGGGTGGATCCGGCGCTGCTGCCGCCGAGCACCCCGGCGGCGGCGAGTCTGGACCGGGCTGGCCGCTCCCCCATCGAGCTGTTCAACGAGTACCTCAGTGTCAAGGGGCATGACGATCCGGCGGTGCGGGAGCTGTTCGCCGCCCTCTACGAGGAGGTCCAGGATCACTCCCCTGGGGAGCTGCCTGATGAGGACGTGGCCGGGGCGGCCACCGGCGCCGGACAGGAGGGGCGGGGATGAGGCCGCTACGGCTGGATCTGGAAGGTTTCGCCGCCTTCCGGGACAAAACCACGGTCGACTTCACGGACGCGGACTTCTTCGCGCTGGTGGGGCCGACCGGATCGGGTAAGTCCACTCTGCTGGATGCGATCTGTTTCGCGCTGTACGGCACGGTGCCCCGCTGGCGGGATCCGCGGTCGGTGGCCCAAGCGTTGGCGCCGTCGGTCAACCAGGCCTCGGTGCGCCTGGTGTTCGAGACCGCCGGCCACCGGTACGTGGCCAGCCGGGTGGTCCGCCGCGACGGCAAGGGGCGGGTGAAGACCGCCTTGGCGGGGCTGCAACGGATGCCGGCCGGGTTCGATGTGCGCAAGCTCGACACCGGGATGGGGCCGGAGGATCTCGGAGAGCCGCTGGCCGGCACCCCGTCCGAGCTGGACGAAGCGGTGGCCCAGGTGATCGGCCTGCCGTATGACCAGTTTGTCACCTGTGTGGTGCTGCCGCAGGGTGAGTTCGCCGAGTTCCTGCACGCCAAGCCGGCCAAGCGGCAGCAGATCCTGGTGAACCTGCTGGGGTTGTCGGTGTATGAGCGGGTGCGGGAGCGGGCCGTCGCCCGCGCCAGCCGGGCGGAGGGGGAGCTGGCGGCGGTGGACCGCCTGCTCGCCGGCCTGACCGAGGTGGACGACGCGACGCTGGCGCAGGCGGAGCAGCGGCTGACCGCGGCCGAGGAGCTGGTCGGGAAGGTGCAGCGGATGCTGCCCGCCCTGGCGGAGGCGGAGGCGCAGGCCGCGCAGGCGGCGGCGGAGTTGGCGGAGCGCCGCCAGCAGGTCGCCCGACTGTCGGCGGTGGTGGCGCCGGACGACGTGGCCTCCCTGGCGACCGCCGCCGCCACCGCCCGGCAGGCCCGGGCCGCCGCGGTGGAGGCGGTCGCCGCGGCCGAGGAGCGGGAGGAGAAGCTGCGCGGAGAGCTGACCGCGGCCGGGGACCCGGCCGCCCTCCGGCAGCTGCTGGCCGCGCACCGGGAACGGGCGGAGCTGATCGACCAGCAGGCCGGCCTGGCCGCGGCAGTCGCGGACGCGGAGCGGGAGTACCGCCAGGCCGCCGACGCCCTGGCGGAGGCCCAAGCGGCCGCGGCCCAGGCGGAGGCGGCCCTGCTCGAGGCGCGGGAAGCGTACACCCGGGCCCAGGCGGCCGATCGGGCGATGGCGGTGCGGACCGGCCTGGTCGCCGGCGAGCCTTGTCCGGTGTGTACGCAGCCGGTGACGGTCGTGCCGCCGGTACCGGCCGATTCGGCGGTGGCGCGCGCCGAGGCCGCCGGGCAGCAGGCGCGGGCCGCGTTCGAGGCGGCCAAGCAACTGGTGGCCGAGCGGGACGCCGCCTGCCGGGAGCGCGATCGGGCCGTGACCTCTGCCCGGACCCGGGCGGAGGCCCTGGCCGCCCGGGTGGCGGAGCTGGACCAGCGCCTGGCCGACGCCCCCACCGCCGCGCAGCTGGAGCAGCAACTGGCGGAGGTGGCGGAGCTGGAGCAGCAGCTGGCCGAGGCGGGCGGGCAGGTGCGGGCCGCACGGGAGGCTTATCGCCGCGCCGAACATGAGGCGGAGCTGGCCGGGCAGCGGCTGCAGGGCGCGTGGCGCCGGTTCGACGAGGTGCGGGACGAGCTGGCCGACCACCGCCCTCCCCCGGTTGATCGGGAAGACCTGGCCGCCGCCTGGGCGGCGTTGGCGGCGTGGGCCGCCGACACCGCCGCCAGGTTGGCCGCGGAGCAACCAGCGGCGGAGGAGGCGGTCCGGGCCGCGGAGGAGGCGGTGGCCGCGCGGCGAGCGGAGTTGGCGGACGCGTTCACCACCGTGGGGCTGCCGGCACCGACCCAGGACCCGGCCGCGGCCGCCTCGGTGGCGGTCGAGCGGGCGCGGGCGGAGCGGGACCGCCTGGTGGGGCTGCGGGAGCAGGCCGAGCGGTTGCGGACCCAGCGGGCCGAGCATGAGCGGGATGCCCGGGTGGCCAAGGCGCTCGCCCAGCACTTGCGGGCCAACAACTTCGAAGCCTGGCTGCTGGCGGAGGCGCTGGATCGGCTGGTGGCCGGGGCCTCGGGCATTCTGCGGGAGCTGTCCAACGGCCAGTACGAACTCACCCACGATGGGCGGGAGTTCTTCGTGGTCGACCACCACGACGCGGGGCTGCGTCGGCCGGTGCGCACCCTCTCCGGTGGGGAGACCTTCCAGGCGTCCCTGGCGCTGGCGCTGGCCTTGGCGGAGCAACTGGCGGGGATGTCCACCACCTCCGCCAGCCTGGAGTCCATCATGCTGGATGAAGGGTTCGGCACCCTGGACGCCTCCACCCTGGACTCGGTGGCGGCCACGCTGGAGAACTTGGCCGCTCGGGGCGACCGGATGGTCGGGGTGGTCACCCACGTGCCGGCGCTGGCCGAGCGGATCCCGGTCCGGTACGAGGTCAGCAAGGACGCGCGTTCGGCTCGGGTGACCCGGGTAGGGCTGTGAGGCGAGTGGAGCGGTGATGCGGTTCTGGGTGCAGAACTACGATCCGGCCGCCGGTCGGGCCGACGATGACGGGGACGAGCCGGCCGGGTCCGCCCGGGCCGAACTCGACCTCACGGTGGAGACCGGCTCCGCGCCGTGGGCTCCGGTACCGCCTCCCCCGGACCTGCTTCCCCCCGATACGGTGCTGCTGGTCGACGGAGTACGCCGGGTCGACGCCTGGTTGTGGACCGAGGAACCGGACGGGGGCACCTACCCGGCGTTGGCCGCCTCGTACGCCGCCGGGGTGGTCCGCTGCCGACTGCGGGCGGGGGTGGCGGAGCTGGCCCGGGTGGCGGTGGCCCGCGGGCTGTTCACCGCCAGCCCCACCGCCACCGATGTGGACTGCGGGCAGGTGCGGTACGTCGTCCAGCCGGTGAAGGTGACCGAGCCCGCCAAGCTGCTCACCGCGGTGCAGAATCCGCTGACCACGCTGGAGGTGCAGCTGGCCGGCGAGGCCCGGGCGGGGGCCACCGATCCGGGCGACCTGCTGGTGGTGGACGGCCCGCTTCAGGGGCGGACCGATCTGCCCCGCGCGATCGGCTACATCAAGACCCACCGGCAGCAGTATCTACCCGCACCCCAGCAGGCGGTGGTGACCACGTTGGCCGCGGGCCAGCGCAGCCCGGTGTTCCGGCTCACCACCAGCTGGCAGCGGTACACCTGGTATCTCCGTTTGCCGGGGGGCACCGGCGCTCCCTGGTCCGGGCTGGTGCGGGCGGAGTGCCCGGGCAGCCTGCCCCTGGACACGGTGGTGGCGCTGGCGGATCTGTCTACTGTGACGCTCCCCCGGTTCGCCGCTACCGCCTACAAGGATCCGCGGGCGCCGCAGAACCTGGTGCCGATCGGAGGGTTGGAGCAACGGCTGCGGGCCCGGCTGGGCGACGCCCGGTTCCTGCACCGGGTGTTGGCCCGCCGCGCCGGCCGCGCCCCCCTGGCTACTGGTTGACGTTGCAGGATCCGGGCGAAACACCGATAGTGAGGCGGTGACACGGGACACCAACGCACCGGACACCAAGGCTTCAGACACTGACTCCCTCGACGCCGCGGCGTCGGAACGGATCGATGAGGACCGGACCGCTGCCCGCCGTACCAAGACCGCCGGCAGCTCCGCGGCTCGGGCCCGGGCCGCCATGCAGCGCCGACACCTCCGTCTGGCGCTGGTGACCAGCACCGCCACCGGAGCCGAAGTGGCTGGCGCCGTCGGCCTGGTGGTGGCCGGTCTCCTGTCCTGGGAGTGGGAGGACCGGCTGTGGGGGCACGGTGGGCCGGTATGGATCATCACCCAGGCCGTGGTGACGCTGGTGGTGCTGGCGCTCGCCGCCGCCTGGCTGCTGCGGCGGGGCAACCTTCCGGACCGCGCCCGCATGACCGCGCTGGTCGGTTCCCTCGCCGGGACGCTGCTCGCGGCGGCGCTGCTGTGGCAGACCGAATCCGGTAGCCGGGGTCACGGCCCGCTGGTGGCGATGCTGGCCGGGCTGCTCACCGCCGCCGGGTGCCTGACCTGGGTGCTGGCGATGCGGCAGTTGCGGCGGCTGTTCCCGTTTGGACTCGCCGAGGCCCGGAAACACGGGTTCGGGAACCTGGCCGCGGTCCGGCGGGCCCAGTTCCTCGGTGGCCCGGCCGGCGCGGTGGTGGCCGGTGGGTTGGTCACGCTGCTCGTGGTCGGCGGCCAGACGGTGGTGGGTACGGTGACCTCCCAGACCGCCGAGGCGATCACCCTGTCCGGCCCTGCCCCCGCGGTCGATGGTCCGCCGGTGTGGACCGTCGATCTGCCGTCGGCGCCGGACAACCGGGCTACCCAGGCCTGGGCCACCGCCGCCGGGCTGGTGATCGAGGAGACCTCCGGGGCCCGGCTGGTGGACCCGACCACCGGTGAACTCCGCTGGTTCTGGCGGGACGAGGCGTACCTCCGCGTGGGGGGCGTGCTCACCGACGGCGGCGCGACCGTGGTGCTGGCCCTGGACTTCCAGGGCGAGGCCGCCGACCGGGACAAGGTGGTGGCGCTGGACACCGGCACGGGGCGGGTCCGGTGGCAGCGGTACGACGACGAACTGGTGGCGGCGATGGCCACCTTGGCGGTGGCCGGGCCGGAGGGTGACTGGTACATGGTCCCGGCCCAGGCCGGCGACGGTGGCGACGCCGGCGCTCCCCGGTTCGAGCTGCGGGCGATCGCCAGCACCGACGGGGAGATCCGTTGGCGGGTGTCCCCGGAGGAGTTCTGCTCTTTCCTGTCGGTCAACGGGGTGGCGGACGTGGTACTGGTCGGGCAACAGTGTCCGCACGAGGAGAGCACCATGACCTGCGAGCTGCGCGCCCTGGAGCCGGCCACTGGACAGGTGCGGTGGACCTGGCCGCAGGAGCTGACCGCCAGCGACTGCCAGGCTTTCCCGGACGGGGAGTACGTGTTCACCCGCTACCGCGCCGACGAGGAGATCCGGCTGGCCGCGCTCACGGCTACGACCGGGCAGCTGGCATGGGAGTTGACCGGGGACGAGGCGACGGCGCTGGACCGGCCGATCCTGGTGGGGGAGGCGGTGGTGGCGCTGGTCAGCCCGGCACCGGGCAGTAGCGCGGGCACGCTGCTGGTGCATGACGCCACCGACGGCGCGCAGCGGCATGAGGTGACCCTGCCGGACGGCCAGCCGATCGGGGTGGTGGCCGCCGATCAGCAGGCGGTGGTGTGGCTCTACCTACCGGAGACCAACACGCTCACGCTGGTCGGAGTGGATCCGGCCACGGGCACGGTCACCGGGCAGGCGCCGCTGGGTAGTTCGCCGGAGGGCACCCACTTCTACCGGGTGTCCGCCGTCGCTGGCCCGGCCACGCTGGCCACGTACGCCCTGGTCGGTGACGTCGAGGGAGGCGACGGGTTCCGGCTGATCGTGTCCGGGTGGTGAGACTCATCGGCCGCGTCTCGCTCCGGGGGTAAATGCGGCAGGATAGGGCCATGCGGATCGTCATGGCAGGTTCGTCCGGGTTCCTCGGCGGTCACCTCACCCAGCGGTTACGCGCCGCCGGGCATCAGGTGATCCGGCTGGTGCGCCGCCCCGCCCAGGCCCCGGACGAGCTGAGCTGGCGGGGCGCCGCCGAACCCTTGTCGCCCGCGGTGCTGGCCGGGGTGGACGCGGTGATCAACCTGGCCGGCAGTCCCCTGGGCATCCGCATCGGGCCGGTCACGCTGCCGGTGCGCCGCTGGAACGCCGCCTATCGGCGCCAGTTCCGGGCCAGTCGGGTGGACACCACCGCCAACCTGGCCCGGGCGATCGCCGAGGCCGATCCGAAGCCGGCGGTGTTCCTGTCCGGTTCCGCGGTCGGCTGGTACGGCGACACCGGTGGGGCGGAGGTGGACGAACGCGCACCCGCCGGGCAGGGGTATTTCGCGGACGTGGCCCGGGACTGGGAGGCGGCCACCGCGCCGGCCCGCGACGCCGGGGTCCGGGTGGCGCTGCTGCGCACCGGGTTCCCGTTGGCGCGGGACGGGGGGCTGCTCGGGCCGCAGCTGCTGCCGTTCCGGCTCGGGTTGGGAGGCAAGCTCGGTGACGGCCGACAGTGGCAGCCGTTCATCTCCTTGTCGGACTGGTTGTCGACGACGGTGTTCCTGCTGGAACACGACGTGTCCGGCCCGGTCAACCTGGTGGGGCCGCGGCCGGTGACCAATGCGGAGTTCACCCGCACCCTGGGGCGGTTGTTGCGCCGCCCCACCATCATGCCGATTCCGGCGGTCGCGTTGACGACGCTGTTGGGTGAGTTCGGTAAGGACGCGCTGGCCAGCCGGCGGGTGATCCCGCAGGTGCTATTGGACGCGGGGTTCACTTTCCAGCATCCGGACCTGTCGTCGATGCTGGAATCCGCGCTGGGTCGATGACCCACGTCTGTCCAAGAAGACATAGAAAAACTTTTGTCCACTGTGATCTTGACGCTCCGGCACTCGCTTCGTTATGTTCACGGCATCCCGAAGCAAGGAGGTAGCCTTGTCGGAGCAGAAGCACGCTGCCCTTGGAGTGCGCGACGAGGAACTGGTCGAAGAAATCGACCGCATCAGCCAGCATGAGGACGGCAAGCAGGACGACGACCTCGCGTTCGAGATTTTCGCGAGCCGTTGCCCCGGCAACTCCAGCATGATTTGATCCGTATCAATTCGCACACCCCGTGAATCCAGTTTGATGGAAGCGGGGAATCATGTCCGCCGCTGCACAAAATCCATGTGCAGCGGCGGATAACTATTATCCGCTGCGGACGGCACGATAGGACTGATCTTTATGGACCGAATTGTCTGGGATCCCTTCAGCGACAGGACCTATCTCGTGTCGCCCGGCAGATTCCCACGGGTGGCGAATGGCCACCTGGGCATGGTGCTGACTCAGGCTTCCCGTGGCTCTGCTGATGGGGCCAGGATTGCGCAACAGTATCCTCGCACCATCGCCCGCGCCACCGAAGCGGGCTGGCTGACGCCGCGGACCGTGATGCGCACCGTCCCCCAGGATCCCCACCTGCGGCGGGTGCAGATCGAGGTCGGGCTCCGCTGCAACCTCCGCTGTGCCTACTGCTACTCGATGTCGGGTCCGAAGCGCACCGACCAGCTCACGTCGGAACAGGTGCTGGAGCTCGTCGACGCCGCCGATCGACTCGGGGTGGTCGAGATGGACTTCACCGGCGGCGAGCTCATGCTCGACCCCGAGTGGGGCACTTATGTGCGCCGCGCTCGGTCGCACGGGATGGCGGTGACCATCCACACCAACGGCACCATCCTCACGGAAAGCCGTGCACTGCTCCTCAAGGAACTGGGGGTTGCCGCAGTCCAGATATCACTGGACTCGCATCTGCCAGAGATCCACGACGCGAGTCGGGGCAGCAAGGGGGCGTTGAAGCGCACCCTCAGGGGTATCGACCACGCCTACCAGGCCGGTCTACCCGTACGCCTGGCGTTGATGGCGCAGCGGCGGAACATCGACTCTCTCGACGAGACGATCGTGTTCCTCCAGCAGCGCTACCCTAAAGCGACTCTCAATGTGGACCGGGTGGTAGCGACTGGCGGCGCGGTGGAGAGCGGTGACGCACTGACCTCGGAAGAGTTCTGGACGTTCCTGGCGCCACATCTTTCCAGTTCGGTGCGCGCAGGCAAGCTCTGCGAATCACCTGGGCTGCGCGAGTATGAGCCCGAGTGCGGGGTGGCGTACTCCTATGTCTACGTCACCGCCCAGGGCGAGATCGCCGCCTGCCCCACCATGACCAGTCGGGAATCGCCCCAATTCGCCGCTCCCCGCCTCGACACCCACGACCTCGCCTCCGCCTGGTATGACAGTGCGTTCTTCACCTCCTTCCGCTACACCAACTGTGAGAACGTCACCCGCTGCGTCGCAGGCAAGGTCTGTGGCGGCGGCTGCCGATCGAACGCGTACGTAGAGTTCGGGTCAGTTCACGCCCCGGATGTCATCGCCTGTAACCAGCACAAGAATTCCACCAAGGTGTTCGTCGACTTCCCGACTCGCTATCGACAGGGTGAGTATGGAATCGTCACCGCTTCCTGATCAACGTCCGGTGGTCCGGCCGATCGTCTGCGACTGGGACGCTGGCTCACACCTTCCCGGCACGTCCCGTAACAGCGGCATGTGGCGGGATCTCCTCGCCGACTGTGACGAGTTCCTTCCCCCCGTCGTTCTCAACCGTCGGCTCGGTGAACTCATCCCCGCCGCGCTGACCGCGGTGACCAGCGCTACCTGGGCGGCGGGAGAAGTTCCGCTGCTGCTCGGAGGTGACCATCGACTCACCTACTCCGCTCTCACCGCGGCCGCCCACCACTTCCCCCACCTCTGCGTTCATCAGTTTGACGCCCATCATGACCATCACGCCGCCCCCTCGCTCACCAACTACTCCTTCATGCGCGCGGTGACCGAGCGGATCGGGTTCGACGTGGTCCGCCATGGCTGCCGAGAGGAGGGAGCGCCACCGGTACCGGTCCGGGTGCCCGATGCGGAGGTCTACCTGACCATTGATGTCGACTACTTCGATCCGAAGTGGTTCGCGTCGGTCAACTATCCGATCGAGGTCACGGACCACGGCCAGTACGACCTCGCCACGCTCACCCAGACCGTGCACACCATCGCCGCCTCCGCGCGGGTGATCGGCGCGGATATCGTGGAGTGGTGCGCCGATCGGGCGACCGAGGCCGAGATAGCGACCATCCGGCAGCTGCTCACCACCCTGTCCACCGTCCTGGGGGCGGCGTCGCATGCCCGCTGACGTCACTCGCGACCGGCCTGGAATGGTGACCACCGAGGCGGATGCGGAGCCGTTCGTCGGCCGGCGCTCGAGCATACAGGCGTTGAAGACCTGGTTCAGTGAACACGACTCGGGGGTGTTGGCGGTTCTCGGTGCGGCGGGCACCGGGAAATCCGCTCTCCTACGCCAACTGTCGCCCGCGACGCCCCACCCCCAACTGGGGGGCGCCGCCCGTACCGTGACGGCCTGGATCGACGCCCGCGACCTGGTGTTGGCCGAGCTCCACGACCATCTGACCGAGGCGGTGGGCGCGGATCTGCGTGATCGTCATGTGGTCAAAGCCGCCATTGGTGAACTGCACCCGACCGTGGTCATCGACGGCCTGGATGAGATGGCGCCCGGTGAGCCGCTGGCCACAGCGGTCTGGTTGCGGGACCTGGCGGAGTGCGGTTTCCGCATCGTGGTGGCGCTGCGTACCGACCCGGAAACCCCGGCGGAGAGCGGAAGGAGTCCGCTCCGGGTGTTGGAGCCGGCCACCCAGCTCCCGCTCGACAGTGCCGCCTTGTCGGAGGAAAACCACCGGGACATCGCGGAATTGGTCTCCAATGTCCTTGCCACCGGGGGGAGTCCGCCTCCTCCGGCGGAGGCGGCACGGATGGCCCGGTCCGTGTCGTATCGCGCGGGGGGAAATTTCCTCCTCGCCACCATCGTCGCCCGCGGCCTCGCCGGCCGACGCCAGCGAAGTGCGGCGCCGGCAACCGGAGTGACCACGGTTTCCCAGGCGGTGGATTTCGACCTGGACCGGCTGGCCGCCGGCGTCCGCTCCCGGATCGTCCGTATGTTGTGTGCGCTCTCCTGGGCGACCGGGGTGGGGGTGCCGGCCAGCCTCTGGCCGGCCATGGCCACTCAGCTGGCCGGAGTCAGCTGCGACCCGCGCGACGTCGCGCTGACGATGGCGCATACCGGCTGGTACGTCTCCCAGCGAGGGCCGAAATCCGATCCGTACTGCCGGTTGCGCCACGTCCAGTTGGTCGCCCACTTTCGCGACCTCAGCGGCTCCTACCTTCGAATCGGGCCCAGCGATGACTGACGTGGACATCCATCGTCGCCTTATCACCTGGCTCCGGACAGCGGCCCCCGGGCACCCGGCTTTCGAGAGCTACCGGAGCCGGTACCTCGCCTCGCATGCGGCGGCCGCCGACGTCGTCGGTGACTCGGTCAGCGTCGCGGAGCTGGTCCATGCCGCGGTGCCCCAGCGGCTGGTCAAGGCGGTGGCGCCGCTCCTGCTCGACCCGGTCGCCCCGGAGCCGGAGCGCCGGATGGCGAAGGCGTGTCTGTTACTCGCCGAGCACCTCGACGGGTTGAGCGTTCCCGCCCGGACCGCGGCCATCAACACCATCACGCACCTGGAGTGGCCGTCCGATCCGCCCACCCCACTGACGTCTACGTCGGCGCTCTGGGAAACGGTGCTCGTCGCGGCGCCACCGACGTACTTCCGCCGCGCCTTCCACGATCCCAAGGGGTGGGTGTGGCGGACCGCTCTCGGTCGGGTGGCAGGCCGCTGGCTCCTCGCTGCCGCGAGTCATGACGGGCGGGTGTACCTGACCGATCTCGCGACCGGCGCCCTCCGGCTCGTTCTGAAAGGACACCAAGGTCCGGTGTCGGCGGCGGTGTTCGCCATCATCGACGGGGCCGACACCGTCGTGACCGCCGGCTTCGACCGGACGATCCGGCTGTGGGATGCGGTGGACGGATCGCCCCGCGGCGTGTTACAGGGCCACCCCCGTGGGCTGTGGGACGTCGCCGTCGGTGAGGTGGCGGACCGGACCGTCATCGCCAGCGCATCCGCGGACTGCACGGTCCGACTGTGGGATCCCGGTCAAGGCGGGGTGCTGTCCGTGCTGAGCGGCCACCGTGACTGGGTGTGGCGGGTGGCGTTCGGGGATCGGAACGGTCAGCCGATCATCGCCTCGGGAAGTGACGATGCGACGGTCCGGGTATGGGATGTCCTCACCGGTGAGACCATCGCGGTGCTGACCGCGCACACCGCCGGAGTCAGCGCCGTCCAGTTCGCGAGGTACGAAGGCCAGCCGGTGCTGGTGTCCGGTAGCTTCGACGGCACGATTCGGATGACCGAGCTCGAATCCTGGTCCACCATCCGGACCTTGACCGGTCACACCGACTGGATCCGCGATGTCCGGGTCGTCCACGGTGGTCATGGGGCGACCGATACGCTCGTTTCCTGCGGTGACGACGGCGTGATCAGAGTCTGGAACCCCTCCTCCGGGGAGTCCGTGAGCATGACCGGCAGTGCCGGTTCGGTCTACACGTGCGCAACGGCGACGACGGAGACTGGTGTGTGGATCGCCTCCGGCGGGGTGGACCACATTGTCCGGGTGTGGGAACCACCTGACCTCGCCGCGGCGGGGGCGCGCCTCTGGGCCGACGACTCCACCGCGGCGGTCTCCGCGGTCGCCACCGCTCCCGCGGCCGACGGATGTCTGATCGCTGCCGGTGATGAGGCCGGCGCCCTCCGGCTGTGGCGGATTCCCCGGAACCGCACCCAACCACCAGAGCATCCGGAGGAAATGCTCTCGCTCCGCGCCGACACCGGCCGGGTGACGGTGGTGGAACTTCTGTACCTCCACGGCGCGCCCGTCATCGCATCCGCCGGTGTCGACACCTCGCTGCGGCTGTGGGACGCGAAGAGTGGTAACCCGCTGGCCACACTGG
>Ga0079224_100008434_pt1 | contig 13961 bp, 10 predicted proteins | sample Stecom2015_FD_80414 | JGI IMG/M metagenome (GOLD analysis project Ga0079224, IMG submission 80414) | Agricultural soil microbial communities from Utah to study Nitrogen management - Steer compost 2015 | ecosystem: Environmental > Terrestrial > Soil > Agricultural land | place: USA: Utah... | reverse complement strand
GCACAACTGAAACGTCAGCATAAGTATGAACAACAATTGATGGAGCAAGAGTTGTTGGCTAAGGAAAACCTGAACAAAGCTATGGAGACTGAAAGAAAACGTATAGCAGCCGACATGCACGATAATCTTGGAGCTTATGCAGCAGCTATAACCAATCAGATAAAATTAATCAAGGACAAATCTGTTGTTTATGATTTTATTGTTATCAAGAATCTTGAATCGAATGCAGCCAGTATGGTATCTCAACTGAGTGATACCATTTGGGTATTAAAGAATCAGGAACTTACTCTTACAAACCTTGCAGACCGTTTTAAATCATGGATGCAGAAGTTGATGAAAAGTTATCCCGGTATTGATTATCATTTTAAAGAAACAATTGAAAAGGAGTATAACTTCTCGCCCGTAAATGCCTTACACATTTATTATGCATTGACGGAATGTGTGAATAATGCATTGCAACACAGTGGTTGTAATGAAATAGTAATTTCATTTGTAAGTAACAACTCGGTAGAAATAGTAGTGAGCGATAATGGAAAAGGTATGCATCCCTTTTTTTCAAGAATTCCTGACGGTAACGGAATTGGACATATTAAACATCGCACCTATGAATGTGGCTGGAAAGTGAGATGGGTTGACAATCATCCTCAAGGTACAAATGTTGTTCTAAGCTATACTACATAATGAGTATTTTTAATTTTAAAATACAGCTATATTTTAGTCGGTTTATTCAATGGGTATGAGAATAGCTATAGTAGATGACAATCCTGTAAATCAGAATAGTTTCAGACAAAAGATTGAACCATACACTGATTTGGAATTGGTTTTGGTATCTGACAGTGGTGATAGTTTTTTGGAACACATGAAAGGCTCCCCTGTAAACAACTGGCCTGAAGTAGTTTTTATGGATATTCAGATGCCGGGATTGAGTGGTGTAGAAACAATAAGAATTGCTAAGGCATTATATCCTTCCATATATTATATTGTACTTACTGTGTTTGAAGACAATGAAACTATCTTCGAAGCGATACAGTCGGGTGCATCAGGATATCTTTTGAAACAGGATACCTATCATACCATGAAGGAAGCTATTGATGAGGTTGTGGAATATGGAGGTGCCCCCATGAGTCCGGCTATTGCACGCAAAGCACTGAAGTTGCTCACACAAAGAGAGGAACAGAACAAGAAAGACAAAGACAATATGCTCGATGAGTTACTTTCGGAACGTGAACGTGAAATACTCACACATCTGGTCAGCGGTTATGATGCAAAAAGAATTGCAGAAATTACCAATATCAGCACCTTAACTGTTCGTAAGCACATTGCTAATATTTACAATAAATTACATGTGAATTCCAAAGCGCAGGTTATTTCCATGGCGCATAAGAACAAATGGTTCAGATTATTCTGATATTTTTATTATTGTTCTTCGGCAACCACTTCTTCCACTTCAGGTACAAGGCGTTTCAGAAGATTCTCTATACCGGCTTTCAGCGTAAGCGTTGAAGAAGGACAACCGCTGCACGAGCCTTTAAGGATAACGGTTACGATACCATCTTCAAACGATTTAAAATCTATGGCGCCACCATCTCTGGCAACTGCAGGACGAACATATTCATCGAGCATGGATTTGATTTTTTCCACCACATCACCGGTTTCTTCTTTGGAGGAAGCAGGTTTTTTCAAATACAAAGCTTCCGGTACAACGGTTGCAGTATCTTTACTTTCTGACTTTTTAACTTCAGGATAGACATAAAAAATCTTATCACCAGAATTCAGAAAAACAATAATAAACTCACGCAGAATATTGGTGATATCATACCAGTCAATGTCCGTTTCTTTGGTAACAGTGATGAAATTAGAACTGATAAAAACCGATTTTATTCCCGAAAAATCGAAAAGCTGATAAGCCAACGGACAATCTGCTGCCTCCTGTTGCGATTTGTATTCAGCTACACCTTCGGGCAACAGAATCTGGTCTGTTACAAATTTCAAACTGTTGGGGTTGGGTGTTAATTCTGCATAAACCTGGTGGTTATGTGCTGTGCTCATGAACTGTTACTTTTGTGAAATGTTAGAATGTTATGCGAAAGTAAACAATAGCATGGCAGTATAGTTTTTAAAATAAATATTTATGTCTGTTAAAACGGATTTTCTGGTAATAGGATCAGGCATTGCAGGACTGAGTTTTGCGCTGAAAGCAGCCCGCCATGGCAAGGTAACCATTATTACTAAAAGCAATGAAGATGAATCGAATACTAAGTATGCTCAGGGTGGCATAGCTGCGGTTTTGCCCGGTTCGTCAGGCGACTCCCGCGAAAAACATATTGAAGATACCCTTATTTGCGGAGCAGGTTTGTGCAATGAAAAAGTGGTGCGAATGGTAGTGAATGAGAGTTATGCGCGCATTGATGAACTGATAAAATGGGGAGCAGAGTTTGATAAAGATAAAACCGGTCATTATGATTTGGCACGAGAGGGTGGTCATTCCGAGCACAGAGTCTTGCACCATAAAGATATTACCGGTCTGGAGATTGAAAGGAAGTTGCTTCAGCAAATACACAGTCATCCCAATATTACCATACATACTCATTTGTTTGCAGTGGATATTATCACACAGCATCATCTTGGCAAAGTGGTTAAGCGAAGTACACCAGGCATTACATGCTTTGGAGCTTATGTGATGGATACCCGCACAGGAAAAATAGATACCATGCTGGCAAAAATTATTGTGATGGCGACAGGCGGTGCAGGTCATGTGTATAAAACAACTACCAATCCTGTAATTGCAACTGGCGATGGAATAGCGATGGCCTATCGTGCAATGGCAAGAGTCAACGGGATGGAGTTTATTCAGTTTCATCCTACGGCATTGTATAAACCCGGTGAAAATCCTTCCTTCCTGATTTCTGAAGCTGTACGCGGATTTGGTGCAGTGCTGAAAACTACTGACGGAAATGAGTTTATGCAACATTATGACGAGCGCGGCTCACTTGCTCCAAGAGATATTGTAGCAAGAGCCATTGACAGTGAGATGAAAAAACGAGGAGATGATTTTGTGTGGCTCGATTGCCGCCATCTCAACATTGAAAAGTTTAAAGAACATTTTCCAACCATCTATGCAAAATGTGCTTCCATAGGAATTGATATTGCAAAAGAGTGTATTCCTGTTGCACCTGCACAACATTATTTATGCGGAGGTATTCAGGTGGATGAGAATGCATGTTCATCCATTAAAAATTTATATGCTGTTGGCGAATGTTCGTCCACAGGGCTGCATGGTGCAAATCGCTTGGCATCCAATTCACTTCTCGAAGCAGTGGTGTTTTCACATCGTGCTTATCTGCATGCACAGTCTGTTGTTGACTCCATTACATATTGCGAGAATATTCCTGACTGGAGCAGTGTTACAACCAGACATTCAGCCGAGTTGGTACTGATTACCCAAAGCCGTAAGGAGTTGCAGGAAATCATGAGCAGCTATGTCGGAATTTTCAGAAGTGATATGCGGTTGAAGCGTGCATTGGAACGATTGCGTTTACTTTATCTCGAAACAGAAGAACTTTACGAACAGTGGGAGCTTTCACCAAAACTTTGCGAATTGCGTAATCTGATAAATGTAGCTTACCTGATAGTGAAAGCAGCAATAGCAAGAACCGAAAACTGCGGACTGCATTACAATGTGGACAACTGATGCCAACAGCTGAAGAGTTAAGCAAACGAATTTTTCAAAACGAGTTTCAGTTTGAAGAAACAGCATTAGATGTGTTCCGATATCAATTTGAGGGAAATGAGGTTTACAGACAATATGTGCAGTTGCTGGGCATACAACCTGAAAGTATAACAACCGTAGCTGATATTCCTTTTCTCCCAATCAGATTTTTTAAAACTCATAAAATAATTACAGGAAATCAATATCCTGAAATTACTTTTACCAGCAGCGGCACATCAGGGCAAACAGTCTCCCGGCATTTTGTAACTGACGTATCTCTTTACGAAAAATCTTTCATCAAAGGGTTTGAAAAATTTTACGGCTCTGCAGAGGAGTGGTGCATTCTTGCATTGCTGCCATCCTATCTGGAACGCGAGGGTTCTTCACTGGTTTATATGTGTGAACATCTGATAAAAAAGTCAAAACATCCCCTCAGTGGATTTTACCTGCATAACTATGACAATTTATACTCAGTACTTGAACAACTGGAATCAGAAAAACAAAAAACATTGTTATTAGGAGTGTCTTATGCATTGCTCGATCTGGCAGAGCAATTTCCTCTTGCATTGCAACATACCATTATCATGGAAACAGGGGGCATGAAAGGAAAACGCAGAGAAATGACCAAAGCGGCTTTGCACAACAGACTGAAAAATGCATTTAATGTTGATGTCATTCACTCGGAGTACGGCATGACGGAAATGCTTTCACAGGCATACAGTTTGGGTAATGGAATTTACAGTTGCCCTCCCTGGTTGCGTTTGATAGTGCGCGACAGTTATGATCCTTTCACTCTCGTTGATAACGAAATTACAGGAGGCATCAATGTCATAGATCTGGCGAATGTAAACAGCTGTAGTTTTATTGCTACACAGGATATGGGTAAGGTGTTTGATGAGGGTACATTTGAAATTATCGGGAGGTTTGATGATGCTGAAATAAGAGGTTGTAATCTGATGATAGAATAATTTATCTTTGTGACATGGCAAATATCACCAACCTTGAGTTTATCACAGGCTTCAGCAAAGGAAATATGGAGCGGGTGCGTAAATATGTACAAATGTTTCTGGAGGCATCGGCAGAAGGGATGCCTGCAATTGAAAAAGCTCATGCTGATAAAGACTGGAAAACATTAAAAACTGCAGCTCACACACTGAAGTCAATATCAGGATACATGGGAATGACAGATACACAAAATTTGTTGAAGAAAATGGAAGAGAATGCAGCCACTGAAAAGCAACTGGATGATATGCCAAATGATGTCAGTTTGCTGAGGCAACATCTTCAACAGGCAGAAGAAGAGCTGAATGGTTTCTTAGCTCAAAATTAATTTGTAAACTTGTAAAATATTTCTCAAACTAAAATATGTCAAAGAACACACTAATATTCATCGTTGATGATGACCCTATGCAGCTCGATATGCTTAAAGATCATCTTTCGGCCATGTCAAATTTTAACATATATACATTTTCAAACGGAGAGGAATGTCTTGCACAAATTGACAAAGCACCTGATATAGTATTTCTGGATTATAACCTGAGCAACAAAAACACCAATGCAATGGATGGGTTGGAAGTGTTAAGAGAGTTAAAAGAGAAGAACCCAAACGGGGAAGTGGTTATGCTTTCAGGACAGGATAAAATTGAAGTTGCAGTTGATACCATGAAGTATGGTGCATTTGATTATATTGTAAAGGGTGAAAGTGCTTTTTACCGTGCAGAGAAAGCCGTTTTTAACCTGTACAAATTAGCCAAACTAAAAAGAGATGCAGGATTTTATCGCATACTTACCATTGCTTTCGGAGTAGCTTTGCTACTTATGATTATTCTGGTCATTTATCTGAAATCAAAAGGACTGATTTCTGACAGAGCAGGCTGGATATAAAATTTTTTCATCATGTCCATGATTCGTTTATTTTCCGCTGCTTTGAAATTATCTTGCGTCTTTTTATTGTCAATAATCCTGTTCAGTTCTTGCCGAAAAGAAGAAAAGTTTCCAATAGAACCGGTGTTAACGAGTATTTCCATTGACCAATATGAAAAGAACAGTTTTCACATCATAACCGGTTATACCGATGGTGATGGCGACCTTGGACTTTCTGATGCTGATACGTTAGCTCCTTATGATAAGGACAGTAAGTATTACCACAATTATTTCTGTACATTTTCGCAAATGACCAACGGCAGCTGGGCAATAATAAATTTTGCTGTGCCCTATTATTATCGCCTGCCATTGCTTACTCCTAAACAACGGAATAAAAATATCAAAGGTGACATAACTGTTGATATAAAAAACTTTTTGAGCCCTGTTACAAATGGTGTTGCCGATACATTTCGCGTGGAGGTGTATATTGTGGACCGTGCGTTGCATGAGAGTAATACAGTTACTTCAGAGCCTTTTGTGATAACTCATTAGTATTAACTGAAAGCTGATCAGATTTGATAGCTGAGTGTTAATCTGCAAAGATTGGAATTGAAAGTTCAGATGAAAAATCTGCTGCTTGTTATTATATTGTTTGGAGTGATTGCATCCAATGCACAGCAGTTGGATTTGTTGAAGGAGCAGTTAAAAAATGCTTCTGCTGACACAACAAAGTTGCGCATACTGAATGAACTTACCGAAAACGCTGACGATTTTAATGTATGGCCCGACTATGCGAAGCAGGCTTATGAGCTTGCTTTGAAAATTGCTGCCAATCCGGATTCTGTAATAAGAAAAGCGGGTAAGAAAGGATTGAGTGCTGCTTTGAATAATATGGGAGTGTATAACAACCTTACAGGAAACAGAAGTGCAGCACATGAAATGTTTATGCAAAGCCTGAAAATAAGAGAAGAGACAGGTGATGATGCAGCATTGTCAGAAACATATCACAATCTTGCATCATTGTATTTTGATTTGGAAGAGTTTGATCTGGCCAAATCCTTTTTTGAAAAAAGTGCAAAGCTTTCAGAGAAGCTGAATGACAGTCTTAATCTGGCTGTGAGCAGAAATTATTTGGGAATGATTGCTCTCAGAAAAAAGGACAACGAAAAAGCCAAGGAATATTTTCAGCAGAGTATGAAAATGTTTGAAACCACAGGTGACAGCCTGAGCCGGCTTAAAACCATGGTCAATCTTGGTGCTATTTTGTATCAGGAAAACAAGTTGGACTCAGCTCTGAAACTATTTAATGAAGCTTATAAAATAAACATCATTCACAACGACCCTATAAAAAGTATTATCCTGATTAATATTGGAAGAGTTTATTTTAAGCAGGGAAAAACAGATGCAGCGCTGAAATATGCCGGAGATGCACTTACCTGTGCAAAAAGTGAAGGAATGCCTTCAGAAATTGCATCAGCAGAATATCTCTTATCTGAAATTTATAATGCAAGTGGAAGATATCAGGATGCTTATTCGCATTTGATGATGTACGACAGTTTGAAGGAAGTGCTTTCGGATGAGAATGTGCAACGTGTTATTGTTGCTGAAAGGGTGAAGCATGATTATGAGAAAAAAATTGCTGAAGAACAACTGGAGCAAAAAAGACAAAGAGAGATTGCTGAACAGGAAATCAATAAACAAAAAATAATTATTGAAGCATTTGTTGCGGGTGCATTATTGCTTGCTTTGCTGATAGTGGTGCTAATCAGAAATAATCGTCAGCAGCGAAAAAGCAGAATGGAATTGCAGCAAGCGTATTCCGATTTGAAGAGAACGCAACAGCAACTGATTCTTCAGGAGAAAAATGCATCGCTTGCACAGTTCACTGCAGGGATTGCGCATGAGCTTAAAAATCCACTGAATTTTGTTGCTAATTTTTCTCTCTTATCCAATGAACTGCTGCAGGAAATGGAGAGTGCTTCGGATGCAAAAGAAAAAGAAGAAATTCAACAGCAGCTTAAAGGAAATCTGGGTATCATCAGAAATCATACAGAGCGTGCAAATAAGATATTAAGTAAGATGATGCAGCTTGGCAGAAGTGAAAATCTGACCAGGCAACCCACCAATGTCAACCGAATTTGCGAAGATGCCATTGAAATGGCATACACCAACATGGTTTCATCCTATCCGGGCTTTCAGTGCGACATTAAGAAAAGTTACGATAACGGCATTGGCGAAGTGATGGCTGTTACTCAGGAAATTTCAATGGTATTATTAAATCTGCTCAACAATGCATTCTTTTCAACCCGGCAAAAATCAGCCACAACGCACGGTTACAAACCGCTATTGTCCATTCAAACGAAAATGAAAGCAGAGAGCAGCCTGAAGCAACCTGCTGTGGAAATAATTATTCATGATAATGGAACAGGGATTTCGCCTGCTGTAAAGAACAAAATATTTCAGCCATTTTTTACAACAAAATCTGCAAACGAAGGCTCAGGACTTGGGCTGAGCCTGTCTTCAGATATTATTAAAGCGCATGGAGGAGAACTCACCTTCAGCAGTGTGGAGAATGAATATGCAGAATTTATAATTCTGCTGCCTGCTTCAGTTTAAATTACTACATTCACTATCCGTCCCGGTACTACAATTACTTTTTTAGGTGCACTGCCATTGGTCCACTTCTGCATTTCTTCGGCAGCAAGTACGCGCTGTTCTATTTCATCTTTCGAAATCTGCAAAGGCAGGTTAATTTTAAACCGTGTTTTTCCGTTCACAGAAACGGGATATTCAAATGCGTCTTCCACAAGATAGCTTTCATTGTATGCCGGAAATTCTGCATGTGCAATGGATGGTTCATGACCGCAAAGTTTCCATAACTCTTCAGCAATGTGTGGTGCGTAAGGCGAGAGGATGATTGCCAGCGGCTCCAGTATTGCACGTTTGTTGCATTTCAAATCGGTTAACTCATTCACACAAATCATAAAGGAGCTGACAGAAGTGTTAAATGAAAATTTTTCAATGTCTTCCTGTACTTTTTTAATGGTTTTGTGAAGCGTTTTTAACTCAGCTTGTGTGGGTGCATCATCAGAAACATAAAACGAATCATTGCTGTGATAAAGCTTCCACAGTTTGCGGATAAAACCTGATACACCTGCAATACCATTGGTGTTCCAGGGTTTGCTTTGCTCAAGCGGGCCCAAAAACATTTCGTACAAGCGCAAGCAGTCTGCACCGTATTTTTCAATTACTTCATCAGGGTTAACAACATTCCATTTTGATTTGGACATTTTTTCTACTTCAGGCTTTGTCAAAAATTTTGACGGAACTTGGATTTGATTCCCATCAAAGTTGTACCACGCACCTTCAAACCAATATGAGTTTTTGCAAATGAAAATAGGGCGAGTCAAATCATTTCTAAAATTTTTGTATTCATTTAATTCAAGCTCGGAATTTTGTGTCAAATTAATTGGAACATTAATTAAACTTAGGTTTTCTGAATCTAAGTAATCAATTGCATCAGCACTTATGAATATTGATTCACACGCTTCATTTTTTGGTAACACAATGGTCATATTATTTTTTAAATAAATCCTATTTCCACCTATATGATAAGATATAGAAACTGTATCTTTAGGATTTAAAGTTTTCCCTTGCCAATAAATCTTCTCACTCACTCCCTGAATCATTCCCTGATTAATCAGTTTTTTAGCAGGTTCTTCTACTTGAATGTATCCAAGATCTTTCAAAGCTTTTGTCCAGAAACGCACATACAGCAAGTGACCCGTTGCATGCTCACTGCCTCCAATGTACAGATCTACATTCTGCCAGTAGTTAAGTGCATCAGCAGAAGCAAATTCTTTTTTGTTGTGTGCATCCATGTATCGCAGATAATACCAGCTGCTGCCTGCCCATCCGGGCATGGTAGTAGTTTCTATCGGAAAACCGGTTTTGTCAACACTCTGAGTTTCTTCGTTCCAAAACCATTTGTCTGAACGTGCCAACGGTGGCTCTCCTTCTTCTGTTGGCAGAAATTTATCAATGGCAGGAAGGTGAAGCGGTAATTTATTTTCAGGCAATGTATGTGCAATTCCGTTTTTGTAATACACCGGAATGGGTTCACCCCAGTAGCGCTGTCTTCCGAAAACTGCATCACGAAGACGGTAGTTGATTTTGCCTTTACCCAGATTTCTTTTTTCAATTTCAGCAATACATTTTTTTATTGCATCTTTTACGTTTAATCCATCAAGAAAAGAAGAGTTGATGAGTGTTCCTTCTTTTTCATCCCATGATGTTTTCGAAAAATCATGTTCACCGGTTGGAATAATTACTTGCTTAATGGGCAGATGATAAAAAGATGCAAAACGAAAATCACGTTCGTCATGTGCAGGCACAGCCATCACTGCACCGGTGCCGTAACCGGCAAGTACATAATCGCCCACCCACACAGGTATTTCTTCTCCCGTAAACGGATGGATGGCATACGTGCCCGTAAACACTCCGCTTACTGTATTTACTTCAGCCTGTCGCTCGCGTTCGCTGCGGTTTCTGGCTTTGGCTATGTAGGCTTCCACTTCCTGCTTTTTTTCTGAGGTAGTAATTTTTTCAGCTAACTCATGTTCAGGAGCAAGAGTCAGGAATGATATTCCGAAAACGGTATCAGGTCTTGTGGTGAAAACTTCAATCGTATCATCTGAATTTTGAATTTTAAATTCCAAGGAAGCTCCCTCACTTTTTCCAATCCAGTTGCGTTGCGCTTCTTTAATGGAATCGCTCCAGTCAATTTTTTCCAAATCGTTTAACAAACGGTCGGCATAAGCAGTAATGCGCATGCTCCATTGTTTCATCAGTTTGCGTTCAACAGGATAACCTCCACGTTCGCTTACTCCGTCTTTCACTTCGTCATTGGCAAGTACAGTTCCCAAAGCAGGACACCAGTTAACGTATGCTTCGCCCAGATAAGCTATGCGATAATCCATCAGCACATCAGCTTTTTCTTTTTCGTTCAGTTCATTCCACTTTTTTGTGTTTCCGTTGATGTGATGTTCTGTATTTTTAGAGGAGAATTTTTGAATCAGTTTGTCAATGGATTCCGTTTTGTTGGTTTCAGAATTATACCATGAGTTGAATAACTGTATAAAAATCCACTGTGTCCATCGGTAATAATTCGGGTCGGAAGTGCGCACTTCTCTGTCCCAGTCGAATGAAAATCCGATTTTATCTAACTGTTCGCGATAACGTGCAATGTTGGCATCGGTAGTGATGGCAGGATGTTGTCCGGTTTGAATGGCATATTGTTCAGCAGGTAAACCGAATGAATCGTATCCCATAGGATGAAGCACGTTAAAACCTTTCAAACGTTTATAGCGTGCATAAATGTCGGAGGCAATATATCCCAACGGATGGCCTACATGCAACCCTGCACCTGAAGGGTAGGGGAACATGTCAAGCACATAATATTTTGGTTTTGACGAATTGTTTTCAGCACGGAAAGTTTTTTTGTCAGCCCAGTATTTCTGCCAGTTCTTTTCTGTTTCTCGAAAATTATATTCCATTGTATAAATGCTCTTTCAACGAGCGAAAATAAGGAATAACTCTGTAGTGCTGTAAGTGCTTCAGCCGGAATTGGTATTTTGCAGAAAATTTTTTACTGTTTCAAAAATCCACTGAGGATTATCGGCATGCACCCAGTGGCCGGCAGAGGGTGCTGTGGCAAAAGTAGCATGAGGGAATAGCCGCAAAATATCCTGATAATCGTTTTGCTGAATATAATTTGATTTTTCTCCTTTGATGAAGAGTGTTGGCATATCAGCATTAGAATCTGCGTCTATTTCTTCGCCTACAGATTCAATATGGTTATTCAGTGAATAGAGATTGAAACGCCACTGAAGTTTATCACCTTTCCAGAATAAATTTTTTAATAAAAACTGTCTGGTTCCCAAATCATCAATATATCCTGCAAGAATTTTGTCGGCTTCGCTGCGTGTATTCACCGTATCCAAATCAACAGCATTCAGCGCTTTGAAAATTGTTTGATGGTGTGGCGGATAATAACGTGGAGCAATGTCAACTACAATCAGTTTATCCGTCATATCAGGATAAGAAAGTGCAAACTGCATCGCAGTTTTTCCTCCCATTGAATGGCCTAATACTGATGCACTTTTCAACTGTTGTTCCTGCATGAAATGCTTTATGTCAGATGCCATCAAGCTATAATTGAACTCGTCAGTGTGCGGTGAACTGCCATGATTGCGTAAGTCTAAGGCATAAACAGCAAAACCCGATTCAGCCATTTGCTTTGCAAAAGTCTGCCAGTTATCGGCAAGGCCGAATAATCCATGCAGAACCAACAGCGGAGTGCCGTCACCATATTTTCGAAAGTGCAACGACAGAGCCATTTTATTTTCTGATGACTGCACCAAGATTTTTTTCGAAAGCTGTTTCTATCTTTTGCATGATGATGTCAATCTGTTTGTCCGTGAGTGTGGCTTCATCATCACGAAGTATGAAACTGAGTGCATAAGATTTTTTTCCTGCTTCAATTTTATCTCCCTGATAAACATCAAAAATAGAAACATCGCGCAACAACTTTTTTTCCTGTTTCAATGCAAGTTCTTTCATATCGGCATATTGAACCTGCGCATCAAGCAACATGGATAAATCGCGTTTTACCTCCGGAAAACGTGGTGCAGGTTTAATACGGTGTTTGTACTGCGCTGCACGTTTTATTAATAAATCCATGTCCAGTTCAGCATAAAAAACAGGATGACTGATATCAAACTGACGAAGGAAATTTTTCTTCAGCATGCCCATATAACCGATGTTTGACTGACGGTTCTGCAGAGATGCATAAGAAGAAAAAACAGCATGCTCGGCCATTACCCATTTCAGAAAATCGGAAGGCACCGGTGCAATCTGAATGAGTGTATCTAAAACGATAGACTTAAGATAAAACAAATTTGATTCGCGGTCCTGCTTATGCCAGTCTGACTCATGCAGATTACCTGTGACTGCTATTGCAAGTTTGTTGGTTTCATTATTTTTTCCTTCGGAATGAAAATATGTTTTTCCGAATTCGAATAATTTTAAATTTTGTTGTTTGCGGTTGTTGTTATACTGCATGGTTCCAAGCATGGAGAACAACAGGTCAGTCCGCAGAATATCCAGTTCATTGCTCAAAGGATTCAGAATTTTTACAGGAGTAATCTCCGGATTGTATTTCTGCGCAAGTGCAAGAGATGAAAGCGAGTTGTTGATGATTTCAAAAAATCCCTGAGCAGTGAGGTAATGCGATATTTTCTTTTGCAGTGCAGGTTTGATATCCGCTTTGTGGTTAGAAATGGCCATACCGAATTTTTCATTCACCGGAATATGATGATAACCATAAGTGCGGAGAATTTCTTCAACAACATCTGCCTGTCGTGTAACATCTGTTTTGTATGTCGGAACAGAAATCAAAACTTTGTCATCACTTTTATTCAGTAAAGTCATTCCGCAATATTGCAGAATCTCATCTGTCATTATATTGGTAATGTTCAGACCGGATAGTTTTCTTACTGCATCATAGCTGATTTCAGTTTTTGCGGGTTCTATTGGATCGGGATATACATCAATCAGATCAGACACTATACTTCCTCCTGCAATTTCAAGAATCAGTGTTACTGCACGTTTAAGTGCAAAAACAGTATTGGCAGGATCGGTACCTCTTTCAAAACGGAATGAAGATTCGGTTTTGAGCATGTGTTGTTTGGAAGCTTTACGAACCAGCGCTGGATTGAAGTAAGCACTTTCCAGAAAAATATCTGCAGTGTCACTACTCACTCCCGAATGAATACCTCCGAATACACCTGCAATGCACATGGGTTCATGTTCATTACATATCATCAGTTCTTCTCCGTTTAATTTTCTTTCGGTTCCGTCAAGGGTTACAAAAGGAGTTTGTTTGTGCAGTTTTTTTACCACAATTTTTCCTCTCACTTTATGTGCATCAAAAGCATGCAGTGGCTGTCCGGTTTCAAACATCACATAGTTGGTGACATCAACAACATTGTTCACCGGTTTAACTCCTACACTCAGCAATGCATTCTTCAACCATGTTGGCGACTCCTGAATTTTCACTCCGTTAATGCTGATGCCACTGTATCGTGGACAATCCCCGGCATTTTCAATGGTAACAGTTACAGGGTTTTTACGATTGGTGATTTTTAACTCTGAAATGGTTGGCTGAATAACCTGAACAGGTTTGTGAAAGAAATCTTTTTCGAAGGCAGCGCGTGTGTTAATTACTGCAGCGAGATCGCGGGCAACACCCATATGCGATGCTGCATCCACACGGTTGGGGGTGAGTCCTATTTCAAAAATCACATCTTCTTCCACTTTGAAATATTCT
>Ga0079224_100008431_pt1 | contig 13964 bp, 12 predicted proteins | sample Stecom2015_FD_80414 | JGI IMG/M metagenome (GOLD analysis project Ga0079224, IMG submission 80414) | Agricultural soil microbial communities from Utah to study Nitrogen management - Steer compost 2015 | ecosystem: Environmental > Terrestrial > Soil > Agricultural land | place: USA: Utah... | reverse complement strand
CGGACGTCGGCATGAGGCGCTGACGTTCACCCAACCTCGGCTGGTTGTCCACCCGCCGCCCCGAGGGGGGCACGCGCCTGCACCCGGGGCGCCGGGGGCGTGGGCATCGGGAGGGGCTCCAGGCCCAGGTAATCCCGGCGGTAGATGCGCACGGCGGTGGAGAAGAAGCTGGCGATGAGCGGACCCACCAGCAGGCCCACCATGCCGAAGACCGAGAGTCCGCCGAAGATGGAGAGGAACACCAGGAGGGGGTGCAGGGACATGCGCGCGCCGCAGAGCTTGGGACGCAGCACGTTGTCCACGCTTCCCACGATGAGCGCTCCGTAGACCAACAGCGCCAGGCCGGCGTTCAGCTCTCCCTGCAGGATCAGCACCCCGGAGATGGGGCCCCACACCAGGGCGGTGCCCACCACCGGGACGAAGGCTCCGATGGCCATGGCCAGGGCCCACACCGGCGCGTGCGGAACCCCCACCATCCACAGCCCGAACCACCCCACCGCGCCCTGGGCCGCCGCGGTGAGCAGGTTGCCCGAGCTGATCGCACGGGCGGTCTGCTGGAACTCCTCGCAGAAGGAGTGGAAGTGGCGGGGCTCGAGGGGAATCAGGCGCCCGACCTCGGCGACGATGCGGGGCCCATCCAGGAAGAAGTAGTAGGCCGACACCGCCATCAGGAACAGCTCCAGCAGCAGTGAGGTGCTGCCCCCGAGCAGGTCGCGCAGCAGGCCCGCATTCCACTGGAGCGCCCCCATCAGCGCGCCCTCCCACTCCTCGACCGGGGGGATCACCCGTCCCAGTACGCTCAGGGAGGGGGGCAGCGAGGCGTGCACCGTGTCGTGGAGGGTCCCGTCGCGGAGCAGGGCCTCGGCCGCGCTGGCCATGCCGAGCAGCTGATGCGCCACCAGGACCGCCACCACGGCCAGGGGGAGCAGCAGCAGGAGCAGCACGCTGGTCGCGCTGATCGCGGCGCAGAGCCGGGGATGTGAGGGGAGCAGGCTTCGCAGGCGCTGGTGCACCGGGTCGAAGAGCACCACCACGAAGGCCCCCAGCAGCACCGGGATCAGGAAGGGCAGCACGATCCGGGCGAGCAGCAGCAGCGCCGCGCATGCCAGACCTGCGAACACCCACCCCGACCGACTTCCCCCACCCATGACGACGCCCTCCCGGATGCTGACAGCAGGCAACCTAAGGACCGCCGGGCAAGCGCGAAGCCCCCCCTGCCGCGGCGCCCCCGCTCCCGTCAGCCTCCGGACGCCCGACGGCGAGCCACGGCCTGACGGTGCTCACCGGGCGATATCGCACCTCAGGTCCGCCCGAACATCCGAACGGCGCGTTCCGCCGTGCGGCGCGGCACAGGAAGAGCGCTCCATTCACCCGGAGGGGATTGTGCCCGGGTCTGCGGCCTGGGCCCGCTCAACGTCCGCGCGCGACCACCTGCCGGGGGCTGCGGCGGCGATGGCGGGCCGAAGGTCCATGCCACGGGGTGGCGCGCAGGGAGACCCGGCCACCGACCGCGGCGCCGGCTGCCGCCCGCCGATCGGCAATGGATGCACCTGCAACCACTTTGGCGTCCACCACCTGGGTCTGCGCCCAGTGATCACCGCGGCGCTGTCCCAACGGGTCTTTGAGGGTCGCCCAGCACTCGGCGCCCCCCAGCACCACCAGGGAGACCAGGAACGCCACGATGCCCAGCGGCGGCGGCAGCATGCCGAAGAGGGCAATGAGCGCCAGCGGCGCGTTGCGGATGGCGCTGTCCCGGTGCCGGCCGATGGAGCGGGTGGGCAGGTGCACCACGCGGATCCCGAACACGCGCTTGCCGATGCTCTGCCCTTCGATCATCCCATCGGCGAGCAGGATGAAGAGCAGCGCCGCGAGCAGCCCCACCTGTCCCAACAGCACCCACAGGCCCCAGGCGACCGAGAGATCCACGATCCGCGCGCCGGTGCGCAGCCAGAGACTCGCCTTCGGGTATGGCGAGCCCTCCTCCTCACGTGGGCCGGGAATGATCCGCCAGCGGGGAGGTCCGGGGTGGGCGCGATTTTCGACGCGCGCGAGCCTCATGCCTCCTCCGGCGGAAGGTCGCGGTCCGCAGGCGCGGCCCCCGCGTCCCGTTCTTCCTCTTCTTCGGCAAGCGCCCGGAGTCGGGCCCACGCGTCCTGGGCGTCCGGTGCACCGGACGCAGGTGCGGTGGCGTGGGTCAGGGTGTCCCCGCGCGAGGCGAGCCGCTCCAACCGCGCCTGGGCCCTCGCCCGGTCGTCCGCTTCGGCCCCCACCTCGCCCGCGTCGTCCGGCTCCGGCTGCGCCACGGGGCGCAGGGCCCGGGTGAAGAAGACGAAGGCCATGGAGGGGCGGCGCGAAGACTCCCGCATGGCGAACTGCACGTTCTCCAGCCTCCAGCCCTGCCGCACCCAGTGGTTCACGGTCTGCTCGAGGGAGCGCTCGTCCACGAGGGAGAGCTCGATCACCTTGTACTCGAGGGGAACGGAGGCGTCGGACATGGGGAGGTGCTTCAGCCGTTGAGAAGTCGGGCGGCCTCGGGGGCGTGGTAGGTGAGGATGAGATCCGCGCCGGCGCGGCGGATGGAGGTCAGCACCTCCAGGATGATGCGCTCACGGTCGATCCACCCCCGCTCGGCGGCAGCGTGGATCATCGCGTACTCACCAGAGACGTTGTAGGCCGCGACCGGAACGTCCACCTCTTCGCGGACGCGGTGGATGACGTCCAGGTAGCTGAGGGCGGGCTTCACCATCACCATGTCGGCGCCCTCCTCGAGATCGAGACGGACCTCCTTGAGGCCCTCGCGGACGTTGGCGGGATCCATCTGGTAGCCACGGCGATCACCGAAGGACGGTGCGCTCTGCGCGGCATCGCGGAAGGGCCCGTAGAACGCCGAGGCGTACTTCACCGCGTAGCTCATGATGGGCGTGTCGCTGAAACCGTCCCCATCGAGGGCCGCCCGGAGCGCACCGACCCGGCCGTCCATCATGTCGGAGGGCGCGATGATGTCGGCACCCGCGCGCGCGCAGCTCACCGCCATCTTGGCAATCAATGGGAGCGTGGCGTCGTTGGCGATGTGATGCCCACCTTCGATGACCCCGCAGTGCCCGTGGTCGGTGTACTCACAGAGGCAGATGTCGGCGACGAGCTCGAGCTCGGGAACCGCGTCCTTGATGGCCCTCAGCGCGCGCTGAACCACGCCGTCCTCGGCCCAGGCCTGCGTCCCGCGCGCGTCCTTGTGGCCGGGGATCCCGAAGAGCACCAGGGAGGGGATGCCAAGGGCGTGGGCCTCCCGGGCCTCCTTGACCACCTCGTCCACGGAGAGGTTGAAGACGCCGGGCATGGAGGGGACCGGGCGGCGGATGCCCTCCCCCTCGGTGACGAACAGCGGAAGGATCAGATCCGAGGGGAGCAGCTCGGTCTCGCGCACCATACGGCGCAGGGTCTCGGAGCGCCGGAGGCGGCGCGGGCGATGGATGGGAAAGCTCATGACGGGCGGAACATAGCCCCCTCCCCCTCCCTCCCGCGCGACAAACGCCCCGGCCGGATCGGATACAGTGCGCGCCCTATGCACGCCCTCGAGGTCTCCGGCCTCACCAAGACCTACGGTTCGGCGCTCGGCAGAAAGCAGGAGGCCCTCCGGGGTGTCGATTTGGCGCTGCCTGCCGGCACCTCGTTCGGTCTGATCGGCCCCAACGGCGCCGGCAAGACCACCTTCATCAAGACCCTGCTGGGGATCGTGGCGCCCACCTCCGGCGAGCTGCGCCTGCTCGGAGGTTCACCGAAGGACCCGGCCATCCGGCGCCGGCTCGGATACCTGCCGGAGCGGCTCCACCTCCCGGCCTTCGACACCCCGCCCTCCTTCCTCCGCCAGATCGCCCGCTTCAAGGGCGTGGCCTGGGACGCGGATCAGATCCGGGCGCTGATCTGCCGGGTGGGCCTGGAGGACGCCATCGACCGTCGCGTCGGAGGCTTCTCCAAGGGGATGCGCCAGCGCCTGGGCCTCGCCTCCGCGCTGATCGGAGCCCCCGAGCTGCTGATCCTGGATGAGCCCACCGACGGCATCGATCCCATGGGGCGCGCCGAGATCCGCCGCATCCTCGCCGACGAGGTGGCGCGCGGAACCACCCTCTTCCTCAACTCCCACCTGCTCTCGGAGACCGAGCGGATCTGCACCCGCATCGGAGTCCTCAACCGCGGGAAGCTGGTCCTCGAAGGGCCGCTGGAGACGCTGCGCCAGCCCAGCCCCCGCTGGACGTTGCGCTTCGCCGAGGGCGCGCCCCGGGAGGCACTGCTGGCGTTGGGCTTCGAGCCGCAGGACACCGGGAGCTGGCAGCTCGAGGCCGCGGACGCCGAGGGTCTCAACGTGAAGCTGGACCGGGCGCGGGAGGCCGGTGCCCTGCTGGTGGGCCTGACCCCCGAGCTGCGGGATCTCGAGAAGGTCCTCGCCGAGGCCATGCAGGAGGCGGCCTGACATGATGCTCTTCGAGGTCGCCCTCCAGGTCCTGCGCGAGGCCGTCCGGCGCCGCTGGGTCCTGGCGCTGTTCATCGGCATCACCGGGATGCTGCTGCTCCTCTCCTTCACCCTCCAGCTCGAGGTCGTCGACGGCGCGCTCGCCGCCAGCCGCCTCTTCGGCAAGGTCCTCGGGATCGGGGCGGAGGACGCCGAGGTGGCGCTGCGTCCCCTCTTCGCCGCAGGCTCGGCCCTCCTCTTCTACGGAGGGCTGCTCTTCGGGATCGTGGCCACCGCGGACTTCGCGCCCCGGCTGCTCGAGCCCGGCCGCATCGAGCACCTGCTGGCCCTGCCGATCCGGCGCTGGCAGCTCCTGCTCGGGACCTTCCTGGGGGTGCTCGTGCTGTGTCTGTCGGCCGGGCTCTATGGGGCCCTGTGCTTCACCGTTCTCATCGGGACGAAGACCGGCTTCTGGATGTGGCAGCTCTTCGGTTCGGCCCTGCTGTGCACGGTGGCCTTCGCCAGCATCTACGCGGTGATGCTGGGCTCGGTGACCTGGGTGCGCAGTGCGGCGACCTCGGCGGCGCTCGGCGGCGTGATGTTCATCCTGGGGATCATCGCCAGCAATCGGGTCGCCATCGCGCCGTTCATCACCGAGGGCTGGGGGCGCACCGGCTTCGAGGCCGTGACGTCCGTCGTCCCCCGCATCGCCAGCCTCGGTCTGTTGGCGGCACATCCGGACCTGGATCCCGAGCGCCTGGCGCAACTGCCCACCCTGCTCGTCGGGATGGGCCTGTTCACGGTGGCGGTGCTGACGCTCGCGCTGTCGAACTTCGAGAGCAAGGACTACTGAGATGTCCCCTTCCTCCAGACGCCTGATGGTGCTGCCGCTGGTGGCCCTGCTGCTGGGACTGGCCGCGTGGTTCATGTCCCGCAACGAAACGCCCCTTCACGCCGGGCCCCCCGCCACGGTCACCTTCCCCACCGAGATGACGCCGCGGGAGGAAGCTCGCGCCCGCGCCCGACGCACCCACCGGCCGCCCGCCGCTCCAAACGCGCCAGCACCGGGCGCGCCCGTGGATCCGCTCCTGGCCGTCCTGCCCACCGATCCCGGCGCCGGGGCGGTGGTGCTCGAGGCCAACGCCATCCGCAACTCTCCCCTGGGCGAAACGCTCCTGGCGTGCATGGGCGGGAGGCGTCAGTTGGACATGATGCGCGAGCGCACCGGCGTGGATCCGCTCAACGATCTGGACCGGATGGCGATCACCACCGAAGGCGTCTCGCTCACCGGCCACTTCGGTGAGGCGGACTGGGACGCCCTGTTCCCGGATGCCAGCCGGAGCGCACGCGGCGATCAGGGGCGGATCTACGAGCTTCCCGATGAAGGTGTCCGCGGAGAGAACCGCCGCGCGGTGGGGGTCTGGGGCAACTCCATGGTCGTCCTGGGCACGCCGGAAGAGGTGGAGGCGGCCCTCGATCGATTGGAGGGCGGCGGCCCGCGGGGAACGCCGATCCTGGATGCTTCGCAAGCCTATGGCGAAGTCTATGGGGTCATCGGCGGCGACACCCTGGCCATGATGTTGGGCCGTGGAGGGGGATTGGGCGATCAGCTCCCGCCGGAGCTCAGGGACGCGGCCAGCCGGCTCGAGCTGCACGCGGACACCCGCTCCGACGTGGGGGTGGTGGCCCGGTTCGAAGGCGAGGATCCCACCCGGGTGGAGGAGCTGGGCAAGACGTTCAAGGGTCTGCTGTCGGTCGCCCGTGCGCAGGCGCAGCTCGAGGGTGAGCCGGACGCGGTGCGGCTCCTCGACATGGCCCGGGTGTCCCACGGAGAGGCGGGCTTCGACCTGCAGCTCGCGGTGCCCCAGAGCTTCCTGGAGGAGATGGCCGAGCGGTGTCGCGTGGAGCATCAGGCCCGGGAGGAGGCAGCAGAACGGGCCCGGGCAGAGGGTGAAGCGCTTCCGGAACCGCAGACGCCGACCGCCGCTCCCGAGCGCGAGGAGCTGTAGTCCCCATCCGTGACCGGCTGCCCCCGGGGCGCGGGCATCGAAGGGCGTTGGGCCGGGGGCCAGGCGCCTTCCTCTGAAGACGTGAGGGACACCCGGGAAGAGGTGCCCCAATCCGGTCCCCCAACCCGGAGTGCCTGCAACGCAGCCGCAAGCGCGCTCCTTGATCAGGCGTCCGGATCGCCGAAGAGCAACCCCGCGGGGATCTGGGGCTCGAGCCGGAGTGTGCGGGGCGGCAGGCTCAAGCCGGCCTCCATGACCGCACGGAGCTCCCAGATGGGTGGCGGGTTCAGGCCGAAGCCCACCTGGAAGCGCCCGGCGTCCACCTCCCGCGCCAGCGTCTCCAGCGTGGGAACGGTGAAGACGTTGGGGTGCCCCACCGCTTCCGGATCCCGCAGCCCCAGCACGGTGCGCAGGACCAGCGCGTTGAGCATGGCCAGGTCCAGGCTGCGCAGGGTGGGGCTCTTGGGGACCGCGGGGAGCTTGGGAAGCTCCAGGCCCTGTCGGTATCGCAGGAGGCAGGTCTTCCCCTCGGGCAACACCACCAGGTGCGCGCGTCGACCGCGGGAGAGCGTGCCGAGCTGCTCGCGCGCCGCGGCCCGTCCGGCGACGGTGTCGAGCCGCCCCTCCAACGGGAAGATCCGGGCCCAGTCCTGGACCAGCCGCAGGAAGGTGTCGATCTGGAAGCCTTCCAGCCCCTTCACCGCGCGATGCACCGCCCGGGCCCGCCAGCCCGGACCCGAGAGCGGGATGATGGCCACCAGGCTCGGACTCCGCTCCGCCAACGGTCCCAGGGGGCGCACCGGCGCCTCGGCCAACACGCCCTGGATCCGCCGCAGGATGGGGCCGCGCTCCTCGCTCAGGATCCGGAAGGCGCGCCCGTCGTCGAGCCGCCCCTCGAGCAGCAGCCGTCCGGCGCCCGCCCCCTCGGCGAGCAGCTCCCTGAGGATCATGTGGTCATCCGCGGCGAGGCCGACGGTCGGAACCACCAGGGGCGCGGGGCTGGGGGTGCGACCTTCCTCCAAAGGCTGCACGTTCTCCTGCGGCGGGGTGAGCCCGAAGAGGACGTGAAGGGGTGCCTCCCCCGGGACCTCGGCGGCCAGCTCCAGGATGGCGTAGCCCGGAGTGTCCGCGCGGGTGAGGCGCCCTTCCCGCAGGGCACCGCTCAACGCTCCCCGGGAATCGAAGGCTTCGGCGAAGTGCAGGCCATGCCCCGGTTGGGACAGCAGGCTGCGGCGGGTGGCATCCGGAAGCGGCCCCTCGGCCACCCAGGGCTCGGGGATGGGACCGGCGGACGCCGAATACATCAGGGGTCGGAATGGGAGGACACGGGCCATGGCGCTCAAGAGGTAGCCACCCCGGCCTCCTGAATGAACCCTCGGGCCTGTCGCTCCCTCGTCCGGCGTCAGCTCCTCGGACGCCGGGTGCCCTCACCACGCGTCCGGCGTCACCTCCCCGGACGCCGGAAAAAACCTCACCACCAGGGGTTGGAGTAGGGGCGCGCGGGCTCCCGGCGGCCGGTGTGGGTCCAGCGGCCGACCTCGGGATCCGGCTCGGCCCACAGCAGGGTGACCAGCGACATCGCGGCAGCCGAGGAGACGAGCCCCAGCACGTACGGCAGCGGCTGGTTGAAGCCCCCGGCGGCGAGGGCGGTGATGAGCAGCACCCCACTTCCCACGCCCGCCCCGAAGAGGTTCGCGCGCACCAGCTGCTCCACGGACGGCGTGTACCGGATGGAGGCGAGCGCCATGGCGCCGAGCCCGATGCCGGGGGCGATCATCAGCGCCGGGAGGAAGTCCCCCACCCCATCGAAGTCGGTCCCGGAGGTGGCCATGGTGGCGATCAGCAGCGCGCCATAGGCGAGTCCCCAGGCAGCGCCCGAGCTGAGCATGAGCCCCTGCGCGGCGGGGAGCTTGCCGGTCCCGAGCACGATGCTCATCCACGCGGCGATCTCCGCGCCCACCAGCGCCGTCGAGGCCAGCACCAGGGGATCGTCGCTGAAGGTGTCGACCAGGCCGGTGAGGAACAGCGCGCCCACCAGGGTGTGGATGATCCCGTAGTGCGCTGCGGGCGGCTCGATCCAGTTGTTGAACTGGTACCAGGCCGAGGTCGCAAACCCGAGGCCCGCGCCGGCCAGGGTTCCCAGCAGCATGGTGGTGCGGGTTCCCACGTCGCCCACGTCGAACCTCCCGGGGATGCCGGTGATCGCGAGGCCGCCGGCCGCTCCCATCAACGTGTGGTGGAGGATGAAGTCGAAGCTGCCCGGCCCGGCCAGGAAGTTGCCGATGCGGCGGTGTCCATCCACGTGCGTGGCGTTGGTGATGGCGGTGTCGAGCTCCGGTTCGGCGTCCGCGAGGGAGTCGGCGGGAAGCAGCGACGGTGAGGCGGTGGCGGGCGCCTCGTCCCAGGCCCCGAGCTCCGCCGCGCCCGATGCAGGCGATTGGGGCGAGGGCGCATCGGGCTGTCCATAGGTCTCGACCGGAAGCGGCTCCTCGCGTGCATGGGAATCACGCGGGACGCTCACCGCGCGATCACCCTGCACGGTGGAATCGCTGCCCCCCTGAAACGCCGATTCGGGAGGGGGCCCGACCTCATCCTTTCGGGTCTCGGTGGTCCAACGACCGGACGCATCCTGCACCTGCGTAGGCTGCACCTCGACCTCGTACCTGGGTGAGGTCTGGGCGAGCGCGGAAGCACTCAGCAGGCAGGAGAGCAGGCAAAACGGGAACACGCGCATGTGAACGGCCTCCGACTCGGACGCTCCCGTGGGCCGGAAGCGCTCCAACGCCCCGAGTTGACGACACTCTGAGCCTGCTTGCACGCTTCCCGTTCCGTTTTCCTCGAGAGACGGAAGTGGCTATGAAGGTTGGAATCGACGCGCGCTCAAAATGATGCCAGCGGGTGTCTTCCCGCGGCGATCGCGCCCACCCTCCCGGAGTCCGGGACCCACCTCGAGGAACCACACCATGGCGGTCATGAAATTCGATGTGAACCACAGCCTCTCCAAGGATCAGGCGCGGGAGCGCGTGCAGAAGCTGATGGGGTACTGGGCCGACAAGTACGGCGTGAAGAGCGAGTGGAACGGCGATCAGGCCAGCGTCCTCGGCAAGGTGATGGGCATCAACCTGGAGGCCAACTTCGAGGTCCGCGACGGTCAGGTCTGCGGCGAGGGCACCGATCCCGGTATGCTGCTGCGCGGCCAGGCCAAGAAGTACATCCAGAAGAAGTTCGACGAGTTCCTGGATCCCACCAAGTCCGAGGCGGACCTCAACGCGCTCTGCGACTGAGGGCTGCTTCTCTCCGCCCGTCGCCTTCCGCTCACGGGCAGGAGGTGACGGGTCCGCGGACGCTCAGGACGCCTCTTCGAGCGCCGCCAGGGCGTAGCGGGCGGCCCGCGCGAGGGCGGCCTCGGAGTCCGGCATGTCCGGGTAGTGACCGGCCAGCGGACGCTGCGGGAAGCGCAGCTGGGAGAGCGCGTTGCGGTAGCTGCGGCGGGCCGGACCATGCGCCCCACCCCGCTCCTCGACCTGCGCGAGCAGGTAGTGGCCGATGGCCAGCGTGGGCTCCAGGAACAGCGCGCGTGAGAGCTCTGCCCGCGCCTCCTGGGTCTTGCCGGCCTGCATCGCGGCGAGTCCGGCGAAGAGGCGGGCCTCCACGCACAGAGGCTCCTTCTCGCTGGCCTGGGAGAAGACCTCGCGCGCGGCGGCATAGTGCCCGAGCAACGAGTGCAGGTTGCCCAGGGTCAGCAACGCGTCCAGATCGTCCGGCTCATCGCGCGAGAGCGCCAGGACGGCGGCGAGCGCGCCGTCGAAGTCTCCCAGGTGCATCAGCTGCGCGGCAGCCTCCAGGCGGGCCTGAGGGCTGCGATCGCCGGCCGGGAGGGGCTGGGCGATCGAAGCAGCCTCCGTTGCAGCCGGCGCGATGGACATGGCCGGGGCGGCGGACTTCGCGGCGGGTGCGGGCGCGATGCGTTCGGCAGGGCGCGGGGCCCCTCCCCCACCCGGATGCGGATCGGAAAGCGCCGGTCGCAGAAAACGGCGCCACGCCTGATCGCCAGCGGGGGCCGACGACGGCGCGGTGACCGGCGCTCGGATCGGCGTGAGCCAGGTGGACGACGCGCGCGCGGTGGGCGGAGTGGGCTGGGCCTTGGGGCGCCGGTAGACGAACGCGCCCTCGACCTCGACCATCTCGAAGTGCTCGTACACCCGGAAGAGGCTCTCCGAGTACCCCAGGAAGAGCAGTCCCCCGGGACGCAGCGCCTGGAGGAAGCGATCCATCAGCGCGCGGATGGTGGGCAGGTCGAAGTAGATGATGACGTTGCGGCACAGGACGAGATCGAGCGATCCGGGCAGCACGTCGGGGAAGGTCGTCGACGCCAGGTTCTGGATGTCGAAGCGGACGAAGCGCTTGAGGATGGGGAGCACCCGGACACGCTCGCCAAGGTCCTCGAAGTACCGCTGGCGCCGCGCGGCCGCGAGGGTGGAGACCCGGCGGTGGGTGTACTGCCCCTCCTTCGCGGCCTCGACGGCGGCGGGGTTCACGTCGGTGGCCCAGACGTCCACTTCGTCGGGAAGCGCGCCCAGCTCGTGCAGCAGCATGGCGACGCTGTAGGGCTCCTCCCCGGTGGCGCACCCGGCCGACCAGATGCAGAGCTTGCGCCCCTCCTTGCGCGCCCGCATGAGCAGCTCGGAGAGCACCCGCCGCTCGAGCGCCGCGAACTGGCGCGGGTCGCGGAAGAACTCGGTGTGCCCCACCGTGACCAGGGGCATGAGCGCCCGCAGCTCGTCCTCACCGCCGGGACCGCGCAGGCGCTCCACGTACTCGGAGATCGAGGAGAGGCCCAACGCCTCGAGGCGCGCCGCGGTGGCAAGGCGCAGTCCGTAGTGACTCTCGGGGCCGATCCGCAGGCCCGCGCGCTCGAGCAGAAGCCCGGCGAGCAGGGTCAGGGGCGTGGCCTTGGTGGCGGTGCTCACGTCAGTCGGTCGAACGTCTGGGCCAGGCTCTCCACGCCCAGCTCACCCTTCACGAGGTACGCGTCCGCGCCGGCATCCAGCCCCCGCCGCTTGTCCTCGGGTGAGGCCAGCGAGGAGAGGATCACCACCGGGAGGCGCGCGAGATCGGCGTTGCCCTTCAGGCGCCGGGTGAGCGCGAAGCCGTCCAGCTTGGGCATCTGCACGTCGGTGAGGATGAGGTCGTACTCCTCGGCGAGTGCCATGGCGTAGCCCTCCTCGCCGTCCTGCGCCTCGTCCACGAAGTGCCCCAGCGCCTTGACCAGCGCGGACTCCGTTGCACGGGCGATGGGCGAGTCGTCGACCAGCAGCACCCGCAGCCGGCGCGAGGCCTGCTGCTGGGTCACCGGGCGCGCCATCTTGCGCACCTCGGTCATGAGGTCGGGGACGTGGAGCAGCACCGCGATGCGCCCATCTTCCAGCGCCGCGGTCCCGGCCACGAAGGGGGCGCCCTTGAGGAAGTCACCGCCGCAGGGCTTCACCGCGACCTCGCGCTCGTCCACGAAGCCGTCGACCACCAGGGCCGCGCGGTCCTCTCCGTGGCGCACGATCACCGCGGGCGGACGGTCGTAACGGGGGCCGCCGTTGAGCCCCAGCATGGGCCCCAGCGCAACCAGGGCCACCGGCTTCTCCCGGTGGTTGACCGCGATGGTGCCGAAGACCTCCATGCGGTCCTCGGGCTTGATGCGGGTGACGGCGTCGACGTCCGCGGCGGGCATGCCGTACACGTCGTCGCCCAGACGGATGAGCAGCACCTTCATGAGCGCGAGGCTCTGAGGCAGGCGCAGCGAGAAGGTGGTCCCCAACCCCAGGCGGCTGGTCACGGTGACGCTGCCGTTGAGGGCCTCCGCCTTCCGCTTGACCACGTCCATACCGACGCCGCGCCCGGAGATCTCGGAGACCTGCTCCCGGGTGCTGAAGCCGTTGCGGAAGAGAAGCTCGATGGCCTCGCGCTCGGAGAGGGAGGCAGCCTGGGCGGCGGTCAACAGGCCCTTGGAGACCGCGGTGTTCCGCAGCTTCTCCGGATCGATGCCCCGCCCGTCGTCCTCGATGTCGAGGAGCAGCATGTCGCCATCGGCGCGCACCCGGATGCGGATGGTGCCGGTGGGCGGCTTGCCGAGGGTGCGCCGGACCTCTTCGGACTCAATGCCGTGATCGACCGAGTTGCGCAGCATGTGAACCAGCGCGTCGCGGACGTCCGCCAGCATCGAGCGGTCCACACCGATGTCGGCGTTCTCGGTGATGAGATCGACCTCCTTGCCCTGGACGTGCGCCATCTCGCGCACCGCCCGGGGGAAGGCCTCGAAGACGGTGGAGAGGGGCACCAGCCGCGCGTCCGCCACGTGATCGGCGAGCTGGGCGAGGTTGCCGTGGAGCTGCTCCACCCCGTCCCCATGTCCGCGGGTGAAGCGGAAGGAGTCATCGCGCAGCAGGTGGAGGTCGCCCTCGATGGCGTCGAGCTCGTCGCGGAGCGGACCATCGATGTGGATCGACTCGGCGATACGCAGGAAGCGGTCGCTGATGCGGGAGTGCCGCTGCAGCAGCGCTTCGAGCTCGCGGGCGCGCAGGCGGGAGCGGGCGCTCTCCACCAGCAGGTCGCCGGCGAGCAGGCCCACCGCGTCGAGCAGCTCGACGTTGACCCGGATGCTGCGCTCCAGGGCCTGGCCCTTGGGAGCGGTCACCTCATCGCGCACCGCGGCCGACTCGGGCGGCCGGGTCATCGCAGCGGAGGGGACGTCGGAGCGCGCCGGCTTGGAAGGCGTCGGAGCGCCCGCGGCGGGTGCAGCCTGGGTGTCGCCTCCCTTCGCGGCCGGAGCCTGTCCCGCGGCCTCCTGGAGGGCCCGGAGCATCGCGTCGACGTCCGGCCCTCCCTGCTGGGCGAGGGAGAGATCGTCGATGAGATCGCTGAGGGTATCGCAGGCCTGCAGCATCAGGTCGGCGGCCAGACGGGTCGCGGCCCGGCCCTCACGCTCGGCGCGCAGGAGGTCCTCGGTGGCGTGGGCGAGGTGGCCGATGGCGGGCAGGCCCAGCATGCGTGCCTCCCCCTTCATCGTGTGGAGCTCGCGCGCCACGTCCTCCGCTGCCTGCGCCGCGGTCGGCTTCTCCAGATCGATGACGCCGAGCTGGATCTTCTGCAGGCGGTCTGCAGTCACCTCCTGGAACTTCTTGAGGAGGGATTTCTTGAGGGCCTCAGTATCCATGGGCGGGTGCGCTCCCGGCAGCCCGGGGGCCCCTCCCGACGTCATCCGACGCCGGTGAAGAGGGCCCCACGTTCACATTCCGGTCGCCGACTCAGTCGGCCTTGAACCGCTTGATGAGCTCCGCGAGACGACCCGCCAGCTGGGTCAGCTCGGCCGCAGCGCCGGTGGACTGCTTGGAGGCCTGCGTGGTCTGCCGCGTGACCTCCTCGATCTCCGCCATGGAGGCCACCACCTGCTCGGTGGCGGTGCGCTGCTGCTGCGTGGCCAGGTTGATCACGCGGGCCGCGTCGCTGGTCTCCTG
>Ga0079224_100008430_pt1 | contig 13964 bp, 10 predicted proteins | sample Stecom2015_FD_80414 | JGI IMG/M metagenome (GOLD analysis project Ga0079224, IMG submission 80414) | Agricultural soil microbial communities from Utah to study Nitrogen management - Steer compost 2015 | ecosystem: Environmental > Terrestrial > Soil > Agricultural land | place: USA: Utah... | reverse complement strand
TGTTCAGGATGCCAGCCCGCACCGACACATCCAGCATCGACACCGGCTCATCCGCCACCAGAAACTCAGGGCGCAGCACCAGCGCGCGCGCCAGCACCACACGCTGAAGCTGACCCCCGGATAGCTGATGCGGATACTTATCCAGAAAGGCCGACGCCGGGCGCAGGTTCACCTGATCGAGCGTCTCCAGAATGCGCGCCAGCCGCTCCTTTTCGTCCTTCCAGCCGTGAATCAGCAGTGGTTCGGACAGCGAACGGTACAGCGTAAAGCGTGGATTAAGCGCCTCGAACGGGTTCTGGAACATCAACTGCACGCGCCGCCGGAAATCCTTCAGATCATCGCCCGACATATCCGGCAGATTTCGCCCGTCAAATTTGATTTGCCCCTCGCTGGGGTCAAGCAGCTTGACCAGTAGCTTGCCTGTGGTCGATTTCCCACAGCCGGATTCACCCGCTAATCCCAGACTTTCGCCGCGCTTGAGGGTAAACGATACACCGTTGACCGCATAGACGGTCTGCGGTTTCTGTCCGCGCACCAGCCCTGCCAACCCGCCGCCGATATGATAGCGCTTGGTCAGGTCGCGCACTTCGAGCAGTGTATCGTGGTTGCCATTAGCAGAGGTCGCTGCCGTGCCTCCGCTGCCGTTCGCCGCATACTGCCGCGCCGCTTCGGTATGCTGCCATGTCTGCGGCTCCAACGCCTGTACACGCAGGTCTGCCATTTCCTTTGCACGTAGGCACGCGGCAAAATGGCCGGGTGCGACATCTTCCAGCGCCGGGTCAATCTGATGGCAGCGCGGTTCGACAAACGGGCAACGCTCCGCGAAACGGCAACCAGAAGGCGGCGTATGCAAATCCGGCGGATAGCCTTCAATCGACACCAGCACATCCTTCGGGCGCACCAGTGTCGGGAACGCCTGCTGCAAACCGAGGCTGTAAGGGTGGGTTGGCGTCTGGAAAAACGGCTCTGCACCGCACTGCTCCACCACACGTCCCGCATACATCACGGCAATCGAATCGCACACCTGCGCCACGACTGAAATATCATGCGTGACCAGCAGCACCGTCAGGTCAAGTTCGGATTGCAGCCGCTTGAACACTTCCAGCACCTGATCCTGCACAATGACATCCAGCGCGGTCAGCGGTTCGTCACCAATCAGGATGCTCGGTGAGAGTGCCAGCGCCATCGCAATCACCGCGCGCTGTTTCATGCCGCCGGAAAATTCATGCGGATAATGTTCCAGCCGTTCCGCATCGAGGCCGACCAGTTCAAACAAATCGACCGCACGGCGCTTGGCAGCGCGGGAATCCTGACCACCGCGCACCTTCAGGATTGTTTCTAACTGGCGGCCCACCCGCTGCACCGGGTCAAGCGAGTCCATCGAAGCCTGGGGCACAGTCGCAATCTCGCGCCAGCGCAGGTCGCGCATTTCATTTGCCGATAACTTCAGCAGATCACGCCCCTTGAACAGAATTTCGCCAGAGGAAATTTCGGCGTTGCGCGGAAGCACCTGCACCAGCGAACGAATGAGCGTCGTCTTACCACAGCCGGATTCGCCGATAATGCCCAGGTGCTGTGCCTGCTCGACATCGAGCGACACATGATCGACTGCCTGCACCGGGCCGCGCGGGGTATGATAAGTCACGCTCAGATTGCGAATTTCCAGCAGCGCCATTGTTTTGTTCTCCTACAGACGGCGCAAACGCGGGAAGAGAACTTCCTCATAGCCGCGCCCGATAAAGAAACCCGCCATCACCGTCAGCATAATGCACAGGCCCGGCGGCACAATCCAGTAAAACGCCCCGCGCGAAAGCGCCTGCGATGCAAATGCATCCTGAAGCATAAAGCCCCAGCTCACCACATCCGGGTCAGCAAAGCCGAGAAAGCTTACACTCGCTTCGGTCAGAATCGACCAGCCAATCGCCAGCGAGCCATACAGAAAACTCAGCGGCAGAATACTCGGCGCGATATACATAAAGATGATGCGCCAGTTATTCGCGCCGGAAACACGGGCCGCGCTCACGAATGCCTGTTCTTTAATCACCAGCACCTGCGACCGGATCACACGGCTGGTATCGCGCCACAACAGCAGCGACATGGCGATCACTACGTTCCAGATATTCGGCTCCATGAACGCCGCCAGCACAATAATGAACGGCAGAAACGGAATCCCGAATGCCACATCCGCCAGCCGCATCAGGATCATATCGACCCAGCCGCCATAATATCCCGCGATCAGGCCCACCACTGTGCCGATGACCGACACCGCAATCGCCGCCGAGAAGCCAACCAGCAGCGCCGAGCGTGAGCCAAACACAAGCTGCGAGAAGATGTCGCGGCCCAGATTGGTTGTGCCGAGTGGGAACCGTTCCGAAGGCTTCTCGTTCGCCAGCCAGATGCCATCTTCCTGAATGACTTCCAGTTCGCCATAAGGCGCGATCACAGGCGCGAAGATCGCCACCAGAATAAAAAACACCAGAATAATCAGCCCGGCCAGCGCCAGCCGGTCACGCTGGAACACTTCCAGATTGGTGCGCAAAAACTGCATCAGAAAGGATTCCTGCCGAACTTGATAAATCGGCGCGGAGGCTGCTGCCTGTTCAATCTTCTGCGTTTGTGGAAGCATAGGCCACCTCTCTAAGACGCCTTCGCCTGATCGGAAGACCCTACACGCGGGTCAAGCAAACCGTACAAAATATCCGCCACAAAATTGAGCAGGACGATTACCACCGCGATAATAAAGAATGCACCCTGTGCCAGTGGATAATCTGCTGTCGAAACCGCCCGCACCAGCAAACGCCCCAGACCGGGCCAGCCGAACACATTCTCGATGACCACGTTACCGCCAATCGAATAGCCAACCCCCAGCGTCAGCGCGGTCATCACGGGCAGCAGGGCGTTGCGCGCCGCGTGGCGAATCATCAGGCGGCGTTCAGAATATCCGGCCAACCGCCCCATCGTAATAAAATCCTGATCCATCACTTCCAGCATGTTCGAGCGCATCAGCAGCAGCGGCAGGCCATGCAGATACAGCGCCAGCGTGAATGTCGGCAAAATCATGTGCCGCCAGAACAGGGGCGAGGTGAGTTTCTCAAACTCATCCACATAAATTTTACCCGCCGGGGCCGTGCCCGATGAAGGCAGCCAGCGCAGATTAAAGGCAAACACCGCCAGCAGGATCATGCCAATCCAGAACTCTGGCGCGGCGCGGGTCATCAGCGTGAACACGATGCCCACTTTTTCGGCGCGTGTGCCACGCCGGGCCGCCATAAAGATGCCCCCTATAATCCCCACAATATAAGCGACGATCAGCGAGGTAAACGTCAGATACAGCGTGTTCGGCAGCACATCCAGCACCTGTTTCAGCACCGTGCCGCTGTACCGGAAGGAGTCTCCCAGATCGCCGCGCAGCAGATTGCCCAGATAGATGAAATACTGTTCATGCAGTGGCTTATCCAGCCCAAACCGCGCCATCAGAGCGGTCTGCTGTTCCTGATTAAACGTGGTATCAATATATGCGGCGAGAGGATTGCCGGGCGCGAGGCGAAACAGAAAGAACAGAATGGTGACAATCACCCACAGCACCAGCAGGCTTTGCAGCAGCCGCCCGCCGATATAGGCGATAAAGCCTCGTCGCATGGAATCCTCCTCTCACCGGGTGAGCCGAGGCTGGCCCACCCTCACTAACATACATACACATTCTGGTTGATGCAGGGGCACAGCGTGCCATGCCCCTACACATACATCTCTATTCGCTTACGATGCCGGGTAGTGCAGCGTACCGTCTTCGCTCCACTCGAAGCCCGCATCTGCCAGTACCTGACGCGCGGTTTCAATGCTGAATTCGTACTGTGGCAGTTCAGGATTGTGCCAGAACTCAATCGCCGCAGATACATACGAGTCGGCAGGCACGCCGAAGCCCTTGAAGATATTGCGCACAACGGATTCCTTCGGCATCACATGCGCGACCGCCTGACGAATCGCCAGATTGTCGAACGGCGCGAAGCGTGTGTTGAAGGCGAAGAAGCGGAAGCCGAGATCAGGGCTGGCAAAAATGTCGATGTTCGGATCAGCGTCAGCAATTTCCTGCAGGATAGCCGAGTCGCCACCCCATTCGCGCAGGAAGTTGATCTCGCCCGTCTGAAGCTGGCCCAGCACCGATTCCTGATTGGGCAGAATCCTAATCACCCAGCCCTCAGCCTTCGGCGGCGAGAAGTGATCGGTGTTGGCGGTCAGGATAGCGGTTTCACCCTCGATCCAATCCACGAACTTGAACGGGCCAGAGCCAATCGCCGGGGCCTGTTCAATCGTCAGGTCTTCGGCATTTTCTTCTTTGTCTGCCAGATCAGCCAGCAGCGGTTCCCAGATGTGCTTGGGGATCAGGTTCACTTTCGCCAGTGACGCAATCTCGAACGCCACCCAGGGTTCGCTCAGCGTAAAGCGCACCGAGCGGTCGTCCACAATTTCGATGTTGGTAACGCGACTGGTGAATGGCGCATACATCGGCGCTTCGCCAGTGTTCGGCGCTTCAAACGAGAACTTCACATCTTCCACAGTAACCGGCTGGCCGTCGTGCCACATCATTCCTTCGCGCAGCGTGACCAGAACCGTCACATCATCTTCCCACGTCACGCTTTCAGCGGCCCAGGGCTGCGCCAGACCATCCGCCCCAATGCGCATCAGACGATCCCAGATCAGTTCCGTCACCCGCGACGGCGCGTCACCGGCGATATACAGCGGGTTGATCGAAATGAGATCCATCGTGGTGTTGGTGACAATGGTCTTCTGGTCGCCCAGCGGGGTCAGATTAATCCACGTCCAGAAATTCTGAATGCCGATGCCCTGCGCATCCACAACCGAGTTCGCATCCCACACATCGGTGCGAACCAACTGCGGCAGGCTGGGGTGTGCCACATACACATACGGCACATCATTGGCGATCAGCGCCTGCGCCTCGAAAATTGCCTGACGGCGGGCTTCCTTATCAGTTTCACCGCGCTGTGTTTCGGCCAGAGCGTCATATTCGGGGTTGCTGTAGCCCACGAAATTGTAGCCGCTTTCTGCGGTGGACGAATGGAACAGGTTGAACACAAATTCATCAGGATCCATACGTTCCGGGCGGGCCACCATACGCCACGCGGTCATCTGCCAGCCTGTGCCGCCAATCGCTTCCGGCTCTTCCGAACGGTTGAACCACACCACATCCGACTGCTGTGACCAGGGAATCGCCTTATGCTCCACTTGCAGACCAAGCTGGCGCATATTTTCCACCAGCAGGCGTGCCGTCTCAAATTCAATGGGGTCTTCGGCCTGTGTCTGCGAAAGCACAATGACCGGCTCGACCGGCGCGCCGGACTGCGCGAATGCGACGCTGGTCAGGGCCAGCACCGCAAGGGCCATCACCAGGATGGCGAATAATTTGTTTAGCTTCATCTTTTTAACTCCCCCACATGCTCACGGTTATCGCAATTGTAACCAGCTAAAATCTCATTCGACTCTGTTATTCTGACGATGATTCACCTCCTTCCTGTTGTTCGTTTTCCACGAATCAGACCAGTAAGCCGCCTTTGTAAACGGCATCAACCTGGCGGACATTGCTGATATTTGCCAGAGGGTCTGCGTTCAGCAGCACAAAATCGGCCAGTTTGCCGGGTTCCAGCGTTCCCAGTTCGTTGTCCCACCGCAGGATTTTGGCGTTGTTGCGCGTCACAATCGACAGCACTTCCAGCGGCGAGAAACCGCCCTCCACCAAACCTTCCATTTCCCGCGCCATACTGAAATCATGCGGTGCAAGCGCGTTGCCACCCGCATCCGTGCCGGAGCCGACAAACACGCCTTTGGCACGGGCCACGTTCATCGCGTGCTGGACATGTTCGCCAACGATGGCGAAGATTTTTTCCAGCCGCTCAAATTCTGCTTTCTGGTTGGCTGGAACTTTAGCGGGATCAGGCTTGGCAACACCGAGCGTAAACACCACCGATGTACCGCGCTCAACCATCATATCGGCGCATTCTTCATCCAGATAGGTGCCGTGTTCAATCGAATCCACACCTGCCAGCACCGAGTTTTTGATGCCGCCCGTGCCATGACAATGGGTGGCAACGGTGCGCCCCATCGCGTGCGCCGCTTCAACCGCCGCCTGCAATTCTTCCAGCGTAAGTTGGCTGGCCTGCACATCCTGACCGGGCGTCGCCGCGCCGCCGGTTGCCATCAGCTTGACCGTATCCGCGCCTGCCTTGATCTGCTCACGGGCAGCGCGCCGCACATCATCCGGCCCATCGGCTTCGCGGGCGATAAAGTAGGCATGGCCCCCCGTCATCGTGATGATCTTGCCCGATGTACGCATACGCGGCCCGATAATATGCCCGGCATTAATCGCCTTGCGAATCGACATCTCCACGTAGTCATGACCGCCAATGTCGCGCACAGTGGTCACACCTGTTTTAAGGACATTGCGCACCGTTTCGACTGCTTCCAGCACGATCAGGTCACGGTCACGGTGGATTAAATCCAGTACGCTTTCGCGCCCGTTCCAGCAGATGTGAATATGCGCGTCGATAATACCGGGAATCAGCCACTTACCCGCCGCGTCAATCTTCTCTGCCTGCTTCGCGTCGGCTGGTAAATCCGCTGCTGCACCCGTCCATGCCACGCGATCACCCTTCACATACAGCGCGCCATTCACAACCGGGTCGCGTCCGGTTCCGTCAATGAGGGTCGCGCCTGTTACAACATACTCAGCCACACCATCCCCCTTTACCCGACCAGCAAATCCGCCGCCGAGCGAACCTTGCCTTCCGCCAGCTTGGGCGGAGTCATGTAAGCGCGCTTGGAATGGGACAAACCGGCGCCAACCGTCGCTTCGGCAAACTTGAGCGCCACACGCGCCGGGTTCAGAAACGGCACACCGAGTTCCGCCCCGGCTTCTTCGGCAATTTCCAGAAAGCCCATCGTCATGCAGCCAACGATCAGCGCATCCGCCCGATCTTCCTTAATCGCCTTCCAGCCCTGTTCAACTGTCGCCTGTACTGCGCGCTCACGATTGGAATGCAGTTCCAGCACCGGGATGCCGACCACACGCACACTGGCAAGTTTTTCGCCCACGCCCACGTTGCGAATCTGGCGATAGGTACTGGCGACAACGCTGTCGGTAATGGTGATGATCGAAAAACGGTGTCCGAGCGAAGCCGCCATGAGCGCGGTCGCCTCGCCGGGGCCGATGATCGGGATGGTGGTCATTTCGCGCAGGGCATCCAGGCCGGGGTCGCCATAACAACCGAGAATCACCGCATCCCAGTTTCCGGCCTGTTCATACTCGACTGCTTTGCGTACCGCCGCCGGGATGGACAGATATTCCTCATACATGCTTTCAATCGAAGCGGGGCCTTCCGGCACATCCTCGATTCCGGTTTCAGTGCCCGGTGCGGCATACCTCGCCAGTGCTTCGCCACGCCGCGCCAGTTCAGCTTTGCCTTCCGGGGTGCGCCCCATCGGGCCGGGAACCAGATACAAAATCCTCATAACGTCTGTCCTCCCAGGCAATTTTATTGATGGTCATGTAGGGACACGGCGCGCCGTGCCCCTACGAGGCGTTGGTTGTTTTACCCTTCGATCTTAGCAACCGCCCGCTGCGCGATCTTCGTCGCATTCTCAAACGACCACGCCACACGATTCACCCCGCGCAGCAGATGCGTGCGGATCACGTTGCGCATATGTCCGCTGCTTTCCGCCAGTTGTTTGGCCGGGGCCAGATCAGGCAGCGGCGGAATCTTGACCGCTGGTTCGGTGCGGAAAGCGCCCTGTCGTGTAAAGTTGATCTGAATCAGTTCGCGCCCCAGTTCGAGGATAGCGTCGTTATAGGCACGTACTGCTGAATCGGTCACAGGTCTGTTAATAAGCTGGCTGCTCTTGGAATACAGCGCTTCCAGCGCCACCTGCAATTCCGACAGCGCATCAAACGCCGGCTGGAAGTTGGCATCCGCACCCGCCGCGTCCGCATACGAAGTCAGCGTTTCCTGAAATTCCGCGCCCAACAGCCGGAAATCAAACGGATGCAGCGGGTTATTCAGCACGCGCTGGAGCGTCGCCACATACACGCGCAGATCGCGCATCAGATTGTCCTTATCGGCGATTTCCAGTTGGTCATTCTCGGTGTGCCAGGCGATATTCATACCGCAGCCGCCCACTGGGTAGTAACCTTTTTCCTTGCGCAGTTCGCGCGGCATCTCCGACAGCAGCATGAAGAAGCCCGAAATGCCAATATTGTTGAACGAGTAGTCCCCTGCCTGATGAGGACGCTCCCCTTCGGAGTCCAGCCCAGTCACATCTTTGATGGCCTGCTTGCAGAACTCCTCGGTTTCCTTCATCCACGACACTTCATAATATTCCGTCGCCCAGCGGCAGCCCGGCGAGTCGATGTCCACCTGTGCGATGCAGTTCCGCGCCAGTTCCAGCCCGAAGTAATCGGCGAACCATGTCGAACCCGCATAACGTCCGGTCGAGTGCCCCGGCCACCACGCAATCTTCACGCTGCGGGCCAGCTTGTCTTTATGCAGGTTGAAGATGCGTGCCAGTTCCAGCAGCGTTGCATCCCCTACCGCGTTATCGCCAATGCCCACATCCCATGAGTCATAGTGGCCGTGTACCAGCACGAAGCGCTCCGGCTCTTCTGTGCCTTTAATGTCAGCCACAATCACCGGGCACGGCATCCAGCCCTCTTTCAATTCCGTGTGCAAAGTCACCGTGACCGGCCCGTTCTTAAGCTGCTCAATGAGCGCCTGCCCATCCGGGTTGCTGATCGAAACCACCGGCGTTTTCGGCTGGCGGTGGAAGTTATCCAGATCAGGCGCGCCCCAGATCGTCGTGCAGATACCCCAGTGAATATCGACGCCGGGGTTAATATAAATCTGGCCGATGGCCCCCTTCTGCTCGAAAGCGCGTACCGGCGGCGGGCCGCCGAAACCCTCAAGCAAAACGATTTTTCCGGCCACATCAACATCGGATACTGGCGCGACATCCAGCAAATCCAGCGCCGCCGATGAGGTGCTTGGCAAATAAATGACTTCGCCTGTCACCCCTTCCGGCCCGGTGCTGATCGAGAATGATGGGCTTTTGGCGCGAATGGTCTTGCCATTCACCACCAGCGAAGACTTTACGGGCACGCTTAGGAACAAATCCGGGTTATAAACTTCGTGTGGAACCCCTAGCGCCTTCAGTTGATCAACAATATACTGCGCCGCTTCCTTTTCGTCGTCGCTGCCGGATTCGCGCACCAGCGTCGTAAAGCGTTCGATCAGCGCCCAGGGCACATCAGGCGATAATTCGTTCAGCAGGGTTTCCTCTACGGAAGCTTTCGTTGGATTGTACAAAGCGACCATCACTTACCTTCCTCCTCAGGCAAACAAAAGTTACAGAACTTCCAGCAGCGTTCGATACCCCAGCGCACTGGAAATTTGACCGGCGGCTTCCTGCACCAGCCGGATATAACGCTCAATTTTTTCATCGGTGAAACGATGCGACGGCCCCGCAACGGATACTGCGGCGACCACTCGCCCCCGATAATCCCGGATGGGCGCGGCGATGGAATGCGCCCCCATATCCAGTTCATCCACGACCACGACATAACCCTGTTCGCGCACCTGAGCCAGCCGCTTCTCCAGCGCGACCCGGTCGATCTGCCCATCAAATGAATTCAGCACAGCGCATCGCTCATCATCTGGCAGATAAGCCAGCAGCACTTTAGGAATCCCCCCATCCAACAGGGGTGCGCGTCGTCCCACTTCTGCGAACAGGCGAATCGACTGCGGTGATTCGCGTGCAGCCACGCACAGCGCGTCCGTGCCACTCACCACGCCGAGAAAGATCGTCTCGCAGGTTTCCTGCACCAGCCAGTCCAGCACGGCGCGGCTGCCTTCCAGCAGCGTCATATGCCGCTTGACGTGCTGACCATATTCGAGGAAACGAATGCCCAGCCAGTACAGGCCAGCTTCGTCCCGTGTCACCAGATTGTGTTTTTCGAGGGTATACAGAATGCGGAAGACTTTGTTTTTGACAAACCCGGAGGCCTCCGTGAGTTGGGCGAGAGTCAACCCATCTTCATGACTCTGAAGAAGTTCAAGAATGTGGATGGCATCTTCCAAGACAGCAACGGTGTAATCGGTCACCCACCACCCCCAGCGTTATATCTGGTATAACGGCATTATATTTCTGTGAATGGCGGATATTTTAGAAAGTCGATTCCGGTTTGTCAAAAATTCGTCGCCGCCCATTCGTAGGCCGAGCGTCAGGGGAGCGTCGCTTGTCGAAAGGTGGACTGTAACTTATGCTGAACGTGCCACAAAGGAGGCATCTCATGAGGAATTTGATTGGCTTTTTCGCTTTATCCTTGCTTGCAATAAGTCTGGTTCCCGCGCTGGCACAACCAAGCGTACAGGTCGTCGGCGGTGACGAAGCCAGCCTGCGCACCTTCATCGAGCGCATGATGGGGCCGGGGCCGTATGATACCGATGGCGTGACAATCTACATTGAGGAACTGCCCACAGACCTCCCCTTTGAACTGCCGATACCGGAAGGGGCCAGTATCATCGGCACAAGCGAACGCTCGACCTACGCCGATATTCTGCTGGATACCGATCTGGAACCGCTGGCCGTGCGCGACTTTTACCGCGAAGCACTCAGCGGCGAGAACTGGCGTGATGTCAGCCTGAATATGCAGGGAGGGGGTTTCCAGTCCGGCCCGGTAGACGCACAGTTCTGCTATCAGGACATGGAAGCACAGCTAAACGTCTTCGCCAGTAAGAATGCGTCCGGCTCAACCGACATTCGCCTGTACGTTCAGGACGAGGCCGACCCGTATCTGTGCGCCACTTCAGGCGGCGAGATCAGACGCCCGCTGATAAATGACCCTTACCGGCTGATTCCGCCTCTGAGCACGCCTGAGGGGGTGACCATTCGGGATACGGGCAGCGGTGGCAGCGGCAGCAGGCCGACCGGCCCGACCAGCGCTTTCCAGGCTGCGACTCTGGAAACCGAACTCACGCCGCAGGAAATCGCCGAAGCCTACAACACACAGCTTGAGGGGCATGACTGGACACTGCTGAGCGCAGGTAGTGATGAAGCGATTGCGTGGAGCATGTGGACAGTTGAGGATGAAGAGCAAACCACATGGGCTGGCACGCTGATTATTCACGCCAACCCGCTCGAAGAAAATGTCTACAGCGCCTATATTCAGATCAGCGGCGTACCCGCCGAAGAATAATCCACAACTGTAGGGGCGCACCGCGGTGCGCCCCTGCTTTACAACAAAACGGCCCGCTATACATAACGGGCCGTTTTTTATGCCATCTCCACTGTTTGCAGCGCCAGTTCATGCAGCGCGATCACGGCACGTTCCAGATGCGCTTCTTCCACCACAAACGAAATGCTGCACTCCGAAGCGCCCTGCGCAATCGCAATCACGTTAATATTATTCTGGCCCATCACCGTGAACACCTTCCCGGCGATACCCGGTGTGCCGCGCATCCCGGAGCCGACCACCGTGATGATAATCACCTCATCCAGCAGGTCGATCTGGTCGATATTGCGCTGCTCAATTTCCTGCTCAAATTCCTGTTCCAGCGCCTGTTTGACCGCCCGCGATTTGTCATCCATGACCACGAAGCAAAAGCTTTGCTCAGACGACGCCTGAGAGATCATCAGAATATTGGCCCCGGCCTTCGCGGTCGTCAGAAAGGCTCTGCCAGCAATCCCCGGCACGCCGATCATGCCCCGTCCGCTGACCGTCAGCAGGCCAACGTTGCGCACCGCCGTAACCGCTTTAATCACCGTCGCGCTGGGGGCACTGTCTGGCCCGATCAGCGTGCCCTCAAACGTAGGGTTAAATGTGTTGCGCACCCGCAGCGGAATACGTTTGTCGAGGATGGGCTGAACGGTTTTGGGATGGAGCACCTTCGCGCCATAAAACGCCAGTTCGCCCACTTCGTGATACGACACATACGGCAGCACGCGCGCCCGCTTGTCGATGCGCGGGTCGGTAGTCATCACACCGTCCACATCCGTCCAGATAATCAGTTCGTCGCTGTCGGATGCCGCCGCAAAGATCGCCCCGCTGTAATCGCTGCCCCCGCGCCCTAGCGTCGTAATCACGCCATCGCGCGTCTGTCCGATAAACCCGGTCAGCACCGGGACAATCCCTTCTTCCAGCGCAGGCAGCAAACGGCTTTGCACATTCGATACCGTTTCTTCCCACTGCAAGTTGGCAGCCTGATAACGGTCATCCGTAATCACGAACTGCCCGGCGTCGTACTGACGCGCCTGAATGCCCCGCGCACGCATCACAGCGGCGATGACACGGCTGCTCAGGCGCTCGCCAAACGCCACAATCGAATCGAGGATACGGGGAGTTAACTCACCAAGGATGTTAATGGCATTACACAAATTCACGAAGTCATCAACCAGTGCGTTGACCTGCGCCAGTGTCCGGTCGTGGTCATCGCCTTCGGGCACAAGCTGCTTGAGGACATCGGCATGGCGTTCGCGCAGCGTTTCGGAAGTGGACAGATAGCCCCACTTATTGCCCGCAGCCGCTTTGCGCGCCGCGTCAATCAGCGAATCAGTCACACCCGACATAGCCGAGACGACCACGATCACGCGGTTCCCCGCTTCTAAATCATCCTCCACAATGTCGGCAACCTGGCTGATGGCCTTTGGGCTGCCGACGGACGTGCCGCCGAATTTCATGGTGAGCAGTTTCATCGTATGCCTCATCCTCTGTGTGAAAATAAAAAAGCGTGTGGAGGGAATTTCCACACGCTTTTAGTCACTAGCGTCTTGTTGCGGGCGGCCTCAGGGCACGCGGAAATTCCCTCGCATCGTCCTATGTGAGGAAGTACCAGTACCCATACCCATCATGTGAATGTAGTGATTCACAGATTCACCGCCTGTTCAAAAATCCACAAACAGCATAACGCGACTGCCCTTGCCTGTCAAGCACCGAATAGCAGCACCTCACAGATTGCGCTATATTGGCCTTAATCTGTCCATCATGGGAATCGCGCACGCATGTCACCTGCCTATATCAGACAACTCACACCGGATGGGCTGCACACGGTCGATTATCAGGCTGATTCGCTGGCGGATGCGGCCCGCTATGAACCGGATGGCATCTACACCGTCACCAACACCTACAACACCGTTCAGACTCTCAGGCTCGACGCGCACTTAGACCGCATGGAAGATTCGGCGCAGCGGGAGAACATCACCCTCAAACTGGATCGTCCACGCCTGCGCGCCGCCCTGCGCCAGATGATCCTTGATGCCGGGTTTGGCGACGTGCGCTTCCGCATCACCGTGCCGCGCACGCAGCCCGATCACTTTATCCTCACACTCGAACCCTACAAACCACCTGCGCCGGAACTTATCAGCAGCGGCGTCCGCTGTATCACCGCGCGTGGGCTGGCTCGGCGTAACCCCTCCGCCAAAACCAATGACTGGACAGTGCAGCGCAGCAGCTTTGAGTTACCCACTGGCATCTACGAAGGTCTGCTGGTGGATGAAGCCGGTCACATTCTGGAAGGATTAAGCAGCAACTTTTACGCGGTACTCAATGGCGAACTGCGCACTGCTGGCGAAGGCGTGCTGGCTGGCATCGCCCAGCAGATCGTATTCACCGTCGCGCCAGAGATTATCCCCTTACGCCGCGACGCTATTCATATGGATGATCTGCCCAACATTGAGGAAGCCTTCATGACCAGCAGCAGCCGGGGGGTTATTCCGATAATCGAGATTGACGGTCACCCTGTCGGGGATGGCTTGCCCGGCCCGCACACGACGGCAATCCGCAGCGCCTATGTGCAATGGGTCGGAGCGCATCTGGAAGACCTTTAAAAAGGTAGTGGTTGCAAAGTAAGTGGTGATGAAAAATAATGTGCCGCATGATCGAAGAGACTGTCCGGTACTCGTGTCGA
>Ga0079224_100008429_pt1 | contig 13964 bp, 12 predicted proteins | sample Stecom2015_FD_80414 | JGI IMG/M metagenome (GOLD analysis project Ga0079224, IMG submission 80414) | Agricultural soil microbial communities from Utah to study Nitrogen management - Steer compost 2015 | ecosystem: Environmental > Terrestrial > Soil > Agricultural land | place: USA: Utah... | reverse complement strand
CCGGAGAAAGGTAAAAAGTACCTGTGGCCGGAACTGGAGAACCTGTTCGTAGACCAGGCCAAGGCTCGCAGCGTCCAGCTGCAGGACCTGAAAGACCGCATTCTGTTTATGCAGGCTATCGAGGCCATCCGTTGTCTCGAGGAAGGCGTGCTGAGAACCGTGGAAGATGCCAACATTGGCAGCATCTTCGGCATCGGCTACGCACCCTGGACGGGCGGTGCCATCCAGTTCGTCAACCAGTACGGCGTTCGGGCCTTTGCGGAGCGGGCGCAGCAGCTGGCGGACCAGTACGGTGAGCGATTCACGCCACCACCCCTGTTGCTTCAGAAAGCCGAAAACAACGAAACCTTTAGCTGACCTTGCCGGCCGGAGGGCCCATACCCTCCGGCCACTCTACCCTCAGATTCCCGACGGTTTACTTCCGGTCACATGCCCCCATAGTTAGCCTCAGGCTGAAACGTATATGGACATATTGTCACGAAGCTATACCCCTGGCCTATGGCAACAGGTGTAGCGGTTGCCTACAATAAATTGAACAGTCACGGGTACTCACCCCCTTGTCATTGGCGGAGATACCCAGCAGCTTCAGGTATGCATTTATGACCATTGCGGAAAACTCCATGCAGCGCCGTTCCCTGACTTCCCTTACCCGGAAAGCAGGCGCGGTCACGGCTCTGGCCCTGGGCCTCCTTGTCTCCGGCGCCTACGCAAAGATTGACGACTCCGCCAGGTATGAGCCGGTTGCGCCCACTATTGACCAAGCCCGCGCCAACATTCTGATCGCACGGCAGCTGCAGTTCACGCATTTCCGCAACCTCGGCATCAGTGACGAACTGTCCGGCGATGTTTTCGATGCCTACCTGAACTACCTCGACAGCCAGAGAATCTACCTGACCCAGGAAGACATTGACGCCCTCTCCCGGGTCAAGAAACACCTGGGGTCAGCGCTCAAGACCGGCCAACTCCAGCCGGGCTTTGATATTTACAACCTGGTTCAACAGCGGGTTATCGAACGCCTGAAGTTCGCCCTGGGGCTCATCGACAACGGTATTGAGCAACTGGATTTCGCTGCCGATGACAAGATTCGCGTCGACCGTTCCGAGGCGCCCTGGGAGGCAAATCAAGCCGCTCTGGACGAACTCTGGACCAAGCGCATTAAAAACGCGGTTCTGGCCCAGAGACTGAACGGCGCAGACGATGACACGATCGAAGAGACGCTGCGCCGCCGCTATGAAGGCCAGCTCAAACGCGCTTACCAGGCCCGCAGCGAAGATGCATTCCAGGCTTACATGAATGCCTTTACCGGTATGTGGGACCCTCACACCTCCTACTTTTCGCCCCGTACCTCCGAGAACTTCAATATCAACATGAGCCTCTCGCTGGAGGGCATCGGCGCGGTACTGCAATCCGACAACGAGTACACCAAGGTAGTGCGTCTGGTACCCGGTGGCCCGGCCTCCAAGCAGGGTCAGCTGCAGCCTGCCGACCGCATCGTCTCTGTTGCCCAGGGCGATGAAAAGCCCGTAAACGTGATCGGCTGGCGCCTGGACGAGGTGGTGGACCTGATCCGCGGCCCTCGCAATTCCACCGTAACCCTGGAAGTAATACCGGCCAACGCCAGTGACGAGACCATCACGCGAACCATCGCCATCAAGCGAGATGAGGTGAAGCTGGAGGAACAAAGCGCCAGCAAAGACGTGATTGAACTGGATCGAAACGGCGAGACCTATCGTATCGGTGTCATCAACATCCCCACCTTTTACGCCGATTTCCAGGCCATGCAGGCTGGCGATCCCAACTACAAAAGCACTACCCGCGATGTGCGTAAACTGATTGAAGAACTCAAGGCCAACGGCGTGGATGGCGTGGTCATGGATCTTCGCAACAACGGCGGTGGCGCGCTGCACGAAGCCAACGACCTGGTTGGCCTGTTTATCGACGAAGGCCCCACCGTCCAGATCCGCAACGCCAACAACGATGTTCAGGTACTGGAAGACGAGGACCCGTCCGTGGTCTACGACGGCCCTCTGGTGGTTCTGGTCAACCGTATGAGCGCCTCCGCCTCTGAAATTTTCGCTGGCGCTATTCAGGATTATGGCCGCGGCCTGGTGGTTGGCTCCCAAACCTTTGGCAAGGGCACGGTCCAGGCCGTGCGGCCACTGAACCACGGCCAGCTGAAAATCACCCAATCCAAGTTTTACCGGGTTTCCGGTGGTTCCACCCAGCACAAAGGGGTGATTCCAGACATTGAAATTCCGTCACGCATCGATAAAACCCGAATTGGCGAGGACGCTCTGGACCATGCCCTGCCCTGGGATCAGATCGAGGCCGTTCCCCATGCCCGCTATTTCGACTTTACCGGCGTGATTGACAAACTGCGGGACCGCCACGAAGAGCGATTCGCCACTAACCCCGAGTTCAAGCTGCTGCAGAAGGAAATCGAGTTCCTGAACCGCCAGCGGCAGATGGATTACGTCAGCCTGAACGTGGACGAGCGCAAGAACCAGCACAACCAGATCGAACAGACCCGGCTGGCCATCGCCAATGCCCGCCGGGAACTGAAAGGTGAAGAACCGTTTGACGACCTGGAGGCTCTGGAAGACTGGCAGGATCAGCAGGCGGCCGATCTGGACAACACTGACGAAGAACTGGATTTCGTCATCCAGGAAGGCGGGCACATCATGGCCGACCTGCTGGAGCTGGATCAACGTATGGCGTCCATTCTGATGCCCACCCAGTTTGCGGCCAAGGCTGAGGCACCATAAACCATGGCTGGGCAGCCGTCCGGGGAAAGCGGTCAGAGTACCCAACAACGTGCCCGTGTATTCCGGGATATGCTACTGGACGCCCTGCACGCCATGTACTCCATGGACGAAGCTGAAGGCCTGGAATCCTCCGGGCCGAAAGACAAAACTCCAGACGGCGTGCTGGAACGCATAGCCGGATTGACCGGTTCGGCACTTCGCCTGGGCGCCCGGGCGACCGATACCTCCCTGCGGGTCGGTCGGGCCCTGATCAATTCTCAGGATCAGTTGCGGGCCATGCTGACAGCGGGCCAGTCGCTGAAAGACATACGGGAGGTTGCGGGCCTCACGCTCTCGGAAATGAGTGAAGCCCTGAACCTCAAAGACAAGTCTTTGCTGGAAGCCATTGAAAACGGCACCTCCACCCTCTCCTTCGAGCTGATCCTGAGGCTGGCTGCCCTAGTGGCCCGCAACGACCCGATCCCGTTTATCATGCGCACCACCCGCAACTACAATCCCGAGGTGTGGCAGATACTCAACGATTGGGGCATTGGCCGGATTCCGCTCCAGTTCGAGCGGGAACGGGAGTTCATCAACATCTTCCGCCGGCACGACGATGCCCGCAACCTGTCGGATGAAGGCTTCCGCGAAGTGCTGGAGTTCACCCGCCAGAGCTTCGAAATGTCGCTGCACTTTATCGAGCAGCAGGAAAAGGAAATGGCAGAACTGAAAGCTGGCATGAAGCCTGGGGAGCCAGCGCCGGACAAGCCGGCAACCAGCTCCGGGGCCAAACGGAACGTCAGGTAAACAACGCCCGCATTCCGGTGATATTTGGGTTACGGACTGCGCCTTTCTCGGTCACGATGGCATCAATCAGGCTGGCCGGTGTCACGTCAAACACCGGGTTGAATACCGGAACGCCGGTGGGCGCCAGGGGGATCCCGCGAATTTCACGAACCTCGGTGCCATCCCGCTCTTCGATTGGAATATCCGTACCGGACGCCAGCGCCATATCGACGGTGCTGGAGGGAGCCACCACCATAAACCTGATCTTGTGGTGCCGCGCCAGGACCGCCAGGTTATAGGTACCAATCTTGTTCGCCACATCACCGTTGGCGGTTATCCGGTCGGCACCCACAACAATCCACTTAACCTTACCGGAAGCCATAATGGCCGCTGCCGCGCCATCGGCATTGAGCGTAACGGGAATATGGTCCCGGGTCAGCTCCCAGGCGGTTAACCGGCTGCCCTGAAGCCAGGGCCGGGTTTCGTCGGCATAGACCCGTTTCAACAGTTTTTCCTCGTGCAAACGGCGAATCACCCCCAACGCGGTCCCGTATCCACCGGTGGCAAGGGCGCCGGTGTTACAGTGGGTCAGCACCGCTATCGGTTTTTCAGGGTTCATCACCTCCAGCGCATAATCCGCCATGGCCAGATTGGCCGCCAGGTCATCCTCATGCAGACGAACCGCCTCGGCCGCCAGCCGTTCGGTTGCCTCGTCCAGAGAATGGCAGGCGTGGAATACCTTTTCCATGCGCTCCAGCGCCCAGAACAGGTTTACCGCCGTAGGCCGGGATTTCGCTAATACTCGAATAGCCTGTTTGATCTCTGCCTTCCAATCGCCTCCGCCTGCGTGGCGGGCTGCCAGGGCCACCCCGTACGCAGCACTGATGCCAATGGCTGGTGCCCCACGCACCACCATATCCGTTATGCACTGGGCCACCGCCGACGCGCCATCAGCCACAATCCAGTGCTCTTCCGCCGGGAGCAGGCGTTGATCCAGCAATTCCAGCCTGTCCCCGTGCCAGCGCATTGCTACCGTCCCGATGGAACGATTGGAAGATCGACCTGCCATAAACAACTCCCGAACCAAAGAAAAACAGCGAGTATAGCCCTATCAAACCAGATTGACTGCCCTGATTTGAAGAGGCTTGATGAATGTCTGGAAAATCGCAGCACAGCGGCCGCCACCGGGGTAGTTCTGCCTGACCGCGCTGGTTATACTTGCCCATTGAATTTCAAGGCGCCTCCGGTGCCCCGAACCCGCAAGGCAGGTTAATGACGGCAGAAACCATCACCGCAGCCGATACCCGAATCAACGCCCGCTGGCTGATTCCCGTCGAACCCTTCGGGGTTGTCCTTGAACACCAGGCCGTTATCCTTCAGGGCAGCCGAATTCTGGCCATCGTTCCGCAGGCCGAGGCAGACCAGAACTATCGCACTCGGGAAACCCTCGACCTCAATCAGCATGTTGTCCTGCCCGGGCTGATCAACCTGCATGGTCACACCGCCATGTCCCTGTTCCGGGGCCTGGCCGACGACCTGCCACTGATGACCTGGCTGAATGATCATATCTGGCCGGCAGAGGGCAAGTTTGTCAGCGAGCAGTTCGTGGCAGACGGCACACGCCTGGCCATGGCTGAGATGCTGCGCACCGGTACCACTACGTTTTCGGATATGTACTTCTTTCCGGAAGTGACTGCCCAGGCAGCCCACGACACCGGCATGCGCGCACAGATCTGTTTTCCCCTGATGGATATGCCCACGGTCTGGGGTTCAGGGCCCGAAGAATATCTGCGCAAAGGCGCGGGCCTTATTGAACAGTGGCAGCGGGATGACTACATCATGCCCGCCATTGGCCCCCACGCCCCTTACACCGTTTCCGATGGACCTCTGGGTGCCGCCGTGGAACTGGCGCAGCAAACCGGTGCAGCCATTCAACTGCATTTGCACGAAACCGCCTTTGAAGTAGCGGAAGCGGTAAAAGCCAGCGGGCAACGACCACTGGCGCGTATGGCAGACCTGGGTGTTCTCGGTGCCAATACGCAATGCGTACACATGACCCAGATCGACGAATCCGACCTGGCTCATCTGAAAATGACCGGCGCCCATGTTGTCCATTGCCCGGAGTCCAACCTGAAACTGGCGAGCGGGTTCTGTCCGGTGCAGAAACTGCTGGATCACGATATCAATGTCACCATTGGTACCGATGGCGCCGCCAGCAACAACGATCTGGATCTGTTCGGCGAACTGAAAACCGCCGCAATGGTAGCCAAGGCTGTGGCCGGCGATGCCGCTGCCCTGTCTGCTCACAAGGCGCTGGAGATGGCAACTCTCAGTGGTGCTCGTGCCCTGGGGCGGGATCAGGACATCGGCTCCCTGGTGGCAGGCAAACTGGCGGACCTGATCGCCGTTGATTTGAGCGACCCCTATCTTCAGCCGGTCTACGATCCCGCTTCACACCTGGTCTACAGCAACCACGGCCGGGCAGTAAGCCACAGCTGGATTCATGGCGTACCACAATTACAGGATGGCAGACTTACCCGCATCGACGTACCAGATCTGGTTCTGCGGGTGAACGAATGGCGCAAACAGATTCTCAGCTGATTATCCGGAGTAACCCCGAACATGAACAACCAGAACGTAGACCAGAACGAGATTGCCAAATTCGAGGCGCTCGCCAGCCGCTGGTGGGACCCTACCAGCGAGTTCAAGCCACTGCACAACATCAACCCGTTGCGGCTGAATTACATCGACGAACGCGTATCGCTGGCCGGTAAACGGGCTCTGGATGTTGGCTGCGGCGGCGGGCTGCTGTCCGAAGGCATGGCACTGCGGGGCGCCCATGTTACCGGTATCGATATGGGCGAGGCGCCACTGTCGGTAGCCAAGCTCCATGGCCTGGAGTCCGGCGTGAAAGTGGACTATCGCCAGACCACCATCGAGGAACTGGCGCGGGATCCTGAACATGCCGGTCAGTATGACGTGGTTACCTGCTTGGAAATGCTCGAACATGTGCCCGACCCGGCATCGGTTATTCGAGCCTGTGCCAGCATGCTGAAACCCGGTGGCCACATGTTCGTATCGACCATCAATCGCAACCCGAAGTCGTTCCTGTTCGCCATTGTCGGTGCAGAGTACGTTCTGAACCTATTGCCCAAGGGCACCCATGAGTGGAAGAAGTTTATCCGCCCCTCGGAGATGTCCGACCATCTTCGCCATGCCGGGCTGGAAGTCCGCGAACTCACCGGCATGACTTACAACCCCATCACCAAGGTGTACAAGCTTGGGCGGGATGTCGACGTCAATTACCTGATGCATGCCCGGGATACCCGTGAAGACTGAGCAGACACCGGCGGCGGTGCTCTTCGACCTGGACGGCACCCTGATCGACACCGCCCCGGATTTCATCCGCTGCCTGAACCAGCTCCGACAGCAACACGGCATGCCGGCACTGCCCGCAGAACAGATCCGGCGCTCGGTTTCCAATGGCGCCCGGGCGATGATTCGGGTGGGATTCGGGCTGGAGCCGGAATACGAGGGTTATCCGGAAAAGCACACAGCCTTTCTCGATCTCTATGAACTCGGTGTAGCCGTTGAAACCACCCTTTTCCCGGGCATGGACGTGTTGCTGAGCAGCCTTGAGAGCCGGGGCATTCCCTGGGGCATCGTCACCAACAAGCCCGCACGCTTCGCGGTGCCCCTGATTGAAGCCCTGGGCCTGGCGCAACGCTGTGCCGCTCTGATTTGCCCGGACCACGTGGCTGAACGCAAGCCGCACCCCGAATCACTGCTGCTGGCCTGCCGGCAGATTCAGGTGGAGCCGATAAAATCTGTCTATGTCGGTGATCACGAACGGGACATTGAAGCGGGCCGGAACGCCGGAATGCACACCATCGCAGTGCGTTACGGCTATATAGAGGAACCGGAGACGGTTGACCTGTGGCAAGCCGACCGGATTGCCGATACCGTCAGCGACCTGACAAAGCTGTTACAATAGCGCCCAATTATTTTCGACCGGCCTGAGCAAGGCCTGGTCCGGCCTGATTTACGGAGACAGGTTATGCAAGATTACCAGGCACCCGCCGATCTTCTGAAAGACCGCATTGTCATGGTAACCGGTGCTGGCAGTGGTATCGGACGCGCTGCCGCCAAGGCGTATGCCGCCCATGGCGCCACCGTCATCCTGGTTGGGCGCACGCTCTCGCGGCTGGAGGAAGTCTACGACGAGATTGAAGCCGCCGGCCATCCCAAACCTGCCATCGTGCCGATGAACTTTGAAGGTGCGGCGGTCAAGGATTATGAAGAGCTGGCCATGACCCTGGAAGACAATTTCGGTCGCCTGGATGGCCTGCTGCACAATGCCGGAATTCTCGGTGCTCGCAGCCCGGTTGAGCTGTACGATCCGGAAACCTGGAACAAGGTCATGCACGTGAACGCCACAGCGCCATTCCTGCTGAGCCGGGCGATGATTCCGCTGCTGCGCAAATCCGATGACGCCTCCATGATCTTCACCTCCTCCGGCGTTGGCCGGCAGGCAAGAGCTTATTGGGGTGCCTACGCGGTCTCCAAGTTTGCCGTTGAAGGCCTGGCCCAGTTACTCGCGGATGAGCTGGACGACGAGCGCCACAATATCCGGGTAAACAGCCTGAACCCGGGCGCGACCCGCACCGGCATGCGGGTGCTGGCCTACCCGGCGGAAGATCCCAAGAAAAACCCGGACCCAGAGCAACTGATGCCTGTTTACCTCTACCTGATGGGCCGGGACAGCAAGGGCGTTAACGGCCAGCAAATTGACGCGCAGCCGAAAAAATAATGGAACTGCTTTTTTACACCACATCCCAGTGCCATTTGTGCGAACTGGCAGAGGCGCTGCTGGTCAGCACCCCGATGCCCGAGCCCATTCCAGTGGATGTGGTGGACATCGCCCAGTCCGAAGCCCTGGTGGAGCGCTATGGCACCCGTATCCCGGTGCTGCACCGCAACGACACCGGGGCGGAGCTGGACTGGCCGTTCACCAGGGACCAGTTACTCACGTTTCTGCAATGAGGATCCTCTGACATGCTGATGATCATCTCCCCTGCCAAGACTCTGGATTATGAGAGCCCCCTGGCAACGGAAACCCATACCCAGCCGGATTTCCTGGACGATGCCTGTGAGCTGATCGACCAGGTCAAGGAGCTGGAGCCGCACCAGGTCAGCAACCTGATGAGCATCAGCGAGAAGCTTGGGCAACTGAACGCCGAGCGCTTCCAGACCTGGCATACCCCATTTACGCCGGATAATGCCCGCCAAGCCGTTCTGGCGTTCAAGGGCGATGTCTACACCGGTCTGGATGCCGAGAGTTTCAGTGAAGAGGATTTCAGTTTTGCCCAGAAACACCTGCGGATTCTCTCCGGCCTCTACGGCCTGCTGAAACCGCTGGATCTGATGCAGCCCTACCGACTGGAAATGGGCACCCGGTTTGAGAACACCCGGGGCAAAGACCTGTACGCATTCTGGGGCAGCAAGATTACCGATGCCCTGAACCAACTCCTGGCCAGTGACGACAAGGTACTGGTGAATCTGGCCTCCAATGAATACTTCAAGAGCGTGCAGAAGAAACACCTGGATGCCCGGCTGGTTACGCCCCAGTTCAAGGACTGGAAAAACGGCCAGTACAAGATGATCAGCTTTTACGCCAAGAAGGCCCGTGGGCTGATGTGCCGTTACGCGATTCAGAATCGCATTACCCAGGCTGATGACCTCAAGGGGTTCAACCTGGATGGTTACTATTTCAGCGAAGACCAATCCGATAACAACAACTGGGTTTTCTTGCGGGATGAGCAGTAGTCAGGCGGTTTACCGGCCTGTGTTTAACACCTTCAGACATCTGTTGATATCGGAGTAGCAATGAACGAAGCAGTATTTTCCCAGATCGCCATGCTGGTGTTTCTGACCGGCCTTATTGCCTGGATGGGCTTCATCGTTTGGGATCTGGCCAAGAAATCCCAGGCCGGCAAATTCGGCACTATCGCGCTGTTTACCGTGCTTGGCGCCGGCGTTGTCGGCTTTATCGTCAAAACCGTGCTGGTGGAGGTTATGCAGATCTGACCGGCCTGCCGTCACTTTACGGCTACCGCCTGGTAGCCGTATCATCCCTCCCCCTTTTTCGATTCGACAAGCTCCGACCTGACGCAAGGATTCAGACCCATGTGGTTTCGTAATGCCCGTGTTTTCCGTTTCACCAAACCTTTCGATATTTCCGCAGAAGCGCTGGAAGAGAAACTCCAGGCGGACGCGTTCAAACCCTGCGGCCCTCAGGAAACCAACCGCCAGGGCTGGGTTCCGCCCCTGGGTAAACATGGCGACCAGCTGGTGCACAGCGCCAATGGTTATCACCTGATTGCCCTGAGAAAAGAAGAGAAAATCCTGCCCGGGCCGGTGGTGAAGGAGGCTGTGGAAGAGCGTGCCGAAGCCATTGAGCTGGAGCAGGGCCGAAAGGTGCGCCGGAAGGAAAAAGACGAACTGAAAGAACAGGTGATGCTGGAAATGCTGCCACAGGCATTTTCCCGCAACCGCCGTTGCTTTGCTTACCTGGCCCCCAACGACGGCGTGCTGGTGGTTGATGCCGGCTCTGCGAAACAAGCCGAAGACCTTGCCTCCACCCTGCGCAAAAGCCTGGGATCACTGCCTGTGCGCCCGCCTGCGGTTGAGCAATCCCCCGCCTTCACCTTCACCGGCTGGCTGAACGAAAGCATTGATCACCCTGCCAATATTACGCTGGGCAGCGAATGCGAACTGAAAGACCCGTCAGAAGATGGCGGCGTGGTACGCTGCAAAGGCCTCGATCTCAAAGCCGACGAGATCCGCAACCACCTGGAAGCCGGAATGCAGGTGACCAAGCTGGCCCTGACCTGGGACGACAATGTCTCGTTCGTGCTGGATGAAGAACTGGGCATACGCCGGCTGAAATTCGGTGAAACCCTGCAAGAGCAGCTGGACGACGTCGATGTCGACGACGCCCTGGCCAAGTTCGATGCTGCCTTCACCATCATGACACTGGAGCTGTCACGGCTGATCCCCGGGCTGCTGGAAGCCCTGGGCGGAGAGGATCGCTCCGCCATCGTCGAAGAGTAATGGAAGCGGGGGCCTACAGGTGCCCCCCTTTGCCCAGCCGTTCCTTCTGCCAGTCTTTCTGCGGCTCGTTCAGTACCAGCCGCAGATCCATCACTTCTTCCTCCGGGTTGTATTTGATCTCGAATCCCAGATGCTCGGCCAGCTGCAACATCGGCCGGTTGTCCGGTAACACATTGCCGATCATTTCCATGGTTCCCCGGGCCCGGCAGTAATCAATCATCTTCTGCATCAGGGCCACGCCCAGGCCTTCGCCTTTCATCCGGTCATCCACCATGACGGCGAACTCGCAGCGCAGATTGTCGGCATCGGTCCAGGTACGCACGGTACCCAGGGTCTCCTCGCCTTCACCATCCTCACGGGGTGCATTGGCGATGAACACCATTTCCCGGTCATAGTCGATCTGCACCATCTGGGCCACGTCTTCCCGGGAAAAATGCTTGCGGTACTGGAAGAACCGGTAACGGATGGATTCCGGGGACTGATGCTCGTGGAACAACCGGTGGGCAGGCTCATCCTCCGCCAGCACCGGACGGATAATCACGCGGCGACCCGATTTGGGCAATACCAGCCACTCCTCCAGCTCTCGCGGGTAGGGCTGGATAATGGGTTTGATCGGATGTTCATCCAGATCGATGGCAATATTGACCGCGACGGCACCCTGCTCATTGAACAACAACGGCGAGATTTCCAGGCCCTTGATCTCCGGAATATCGATCACAATCTGTGACAGCGTCACCAGGGTTTCGGACACCGCCCGGATATCCTCTTCCGGTTTCAGACTGTGTTCTTTCAGCAGTTTGTACATGTAGGTGCGCCGCAGCAGCTCGCGGGCCAGCACCATGTTCAACGGGGGCAAGGCAATCTGGCGGTCAGTCATGATGTTGATCTGGGCACCGGCTGCCCCACAAACCACCAGTGGACCAAAGACTTCATCACGAGTGATCCCCACACTGAACTCGATGCCGCCAACATGCTGGTAGGAACGCTGGACCGCAAAGCCCAGGAAGCCGCTTTTCGGGAAGTGCTCCCGGTATTCCTCCATCAGGAAGCGGCAGCTGTCGATAATCACCTGTTCGCTGTTGAGCTTTTTGACCGTGCCCTTGTAGCGGCGCTGGGTCGGGCTCAGATCCAGGAAGGGATAACACACATCTTCGTGGATAACGGTTACATCAATGGGGCGGCGCTCGACTGCGAAGACCTCCAGCACCTCTTCCACGTCATCGCAGTAAACGGTTTCAATGGTATTGATGCCGTAATCGCAAATCACCCGCCGGGCTTCCCGGTTGGACAGATGCCGCCGGCCATCCCGCAAGGCCCTGGCGACCAGTTTGCGGGTGTTGGCCCGGTCGGCGAAGTGGTCTGTAAACGACTCGGGCGTCTCGGTCAGCAGCCGCTGGATGCGCTGATGCCGGACATGCTGCATGAACGCCATCACCGCTTTTTCCGGGTTAAAGAACGATGGCAGCCCGGCCCGGTAAAACTCTTCCCGGGAATCCATCACCGTGCTTTGCCCCAGCCAACAGGTAAAGATGTTGAGACGGGTGCCCTTGGACGCCTGCACCACAGAATCGGCGATCTGCAGGCTGTCTTCGATCAGCGTCGGCGCGTACATCACCAGCACGTTGGCCACGTTCGGGTCCTTCGCCAGAATCTTGATGGCCTTGCCATAGAGCTCGGGCGTGGCGTCATAGTTCAGGTCGATGGGGTTCTTGCGGGTCCAGTACGGCGGCAACAGCTCGCCCAGTTCCCTCACGGTATCTTCCGACAGCTCCGCCAGTTCTCCACCGAGATCCGCCAGCCGATCCACCGCCAATACGCCGGGGCCCACGCCGTTGGCCATGATGGCCAGGGATTCCCGACGCAGCGGGCGCATCCGGGTCAGGGTTTCCAGGGCATCAAACATCTGGCCGAGCCCGTCGACCCGCAGTACACCGGCGCGCTGGAGCATGGCATCGTAAACCGGGTCGCTGCGTTTGATGCCAGCGGGCAAGGCATGGGTAAACCACTCGGATTCGGGTACCCGTCCGGATTTCACTGCAATCACGGGTTTGGTTCGGGAGGCCACCCGCACCGCTGACATGAAGCGCCTGGGATTGGGGATGTTTTCAATGTGCAGCAGAATCGCCCGGGTCTGGGTGTCCTGGGCGAGATAGTCGATCAGGTCGTCGTGATCGATGTCCATGCCGTCACCCAGGGTCAGGAAGTAAGAGAACCCCACCCCCCTGGCAAAAGCCCAGTCCAGCACCGAACTGGCAATGGTGCCGGACTGCCCCACGAAGGCCACCCGGCCGGGAATGGCCCCCATATGGGCATAGGTGGCGTTCAGATGCCGCGCCGGTACCATCAAACCGATGGTATTGGGTCCAAGCACCCGGATGCCGGTTTCCCGGGCGGCATCCCGCACCGAATACATCAAAGGCTGACCGGTTTTACTGTGGGTCCGTGACATACCGCCGGTCATTACAATGGCGGTGCGCACGCCGCATTCACCCAGCTTGCGGATCATTTTGGGCACCGTATCCGGCGGGGTACAGATAATCGCCAGGTCCGGACTGAAATCCAGTTTGGACACTTTGCGCACACAGGGCACCCCGTGCACGTTCTCGTAGTCGCTCTGGTTGACCACCACGAGCCGACCCGGATAGCCGCCGCCCAGCAGGTTCCGCAACACCATACCCCCGAGGTTGTCAGCGCGCTCAGAGGCGCCAATAACGGCAATGGATTCAGGATTGAACAGGCTTTCCAGATAGCGGGTACTCAACGCGGCTCTCCCAGTGGTGTGCGCGACAGGAATGTACAGACTTCAATAAAACGACTTGCTTATCAGTGTATACCTTATCTTAGGTGGCGAATTCATGATGTAAATCGACTAACGGGTTATTAGACCAAAGAAATACGACAGGCTTCGGTTATCCCTGATAACATGAAAGCGATAATAAGCATATTCAGGTTCAGGCATTACCCATGACCACGGCATTTTTTTCCCACGACGACTGCATGAAACACAACATGGGCCCGGAGCACCCGGAGAGCCCTGAGCGCCTTTCAAGCATTCTCGCCTACCTCGCAGACACCAACCTGCAACAGGAACTGGACTGGGTTCGTCCGGAAGAAATTACCCGGGACCAACTGCTGACCGTGCATCCCGAAAGCTACCTGCACCAGTTGGACCTGATGCAGCCAACCCGGGGCCGTGTATTCACCGATCCAGACACCGCGATGATGCCGGATACCCTGAGAGCCGCCAGGCTGGCCGCAGGCGGCAATGTACAGGCTGTCGATATGGTTATGAGCAGCCAGGTAACCAACGCTTTTGTCTGT
>Ga0079224_100008428_pt1 | contig 13964 bp, 6 predicted proteins | sample Stecom2015_FD_80414 | JGI IMG/M metagenome (GOLD analysis project Ga0079224, IMG submission 80414) | Agricultural soil microbial communities from Utah to study Nitrogen management - Steer compost 2015 | ecosystem: Environmental > Terrestrial > Soil > Agricultural land | place: USA: Utah... | reverse complement strand
GTTTCGGAATCCGATATTGCCCGGGTTTAACCCGGATCCATCGATATGCAGAGCGGGGGAGGATTACTATTTGGTTACCTCGTCGTTTACGTGGTTTCCCGGGCTTCCCATCTACCACAGCAAAGACTTGGTCAACTGGAAGCTGATTGGACACGGACTTGACCGGTCGCAGCAATCGGCGCCTGTTTGCAGTACACAAAGCTTGGTGCCGCTGGCCGACGGTCCTATCAACCGGTTCAACGGATTGGGGGTAGGGGTATATGCAAGCAGCGAAGGCGAACCAACAAGTAATGAAGCAATATATACGATGGGTTCCGTCGTTCATTTTGAAACACAACGAACCGGCTACCAGTTCGGCGCAACAAAAACAGCCATCGTCGGCGCCCGACATGGCTCACATGAAATCGGCATCAGCTACCATTTGCCAGAAAACGGCCTGATCAAGCTGTTGTAGACGGGCTGCACAATCGTAATTTATCGTTACCTTAGCGCCATGCAAAGAAAATATCCCATCGGTTTGCAGAGCTTCCGTGAGATACGGGAGGGGGGGTATTTGTATGTCGATAAGACGGAAGCTATCCATCGGTTGTCAAATACAGGTAAATACTTTTTCCTGAGCCGCCCGCGGCGCTTTGGCAAAAGCCTGCTGGTAGATACCATGGAGGAACTATTCAAGGGCAGCCGCGAGCTGTTTGAGGGACTGTGGATAGCCGACCACTGGGACTGGTCGAAAACGAGCCCCGTTATCCATTTCAATTTTGCCGGACTGGGGGTGCGCACATTGGGCCTCGAAGCGGCTATACATCGCGGATTGCACAGCAATGCCGAACGGTTAGGGATAACGTTGAGTGACACCAGCTACGACCAGCAATTCAAGGAGTTGATTGTGAGAGCGTCGCAGGACGGTAATGTAGTCATTCTTATCGATGAGTATGATAAACCACTAATCGATTACCTTGACGAGCCGGCAACGTTGCAAGCGAACCGTTCGGTGATGAAAAGTTTCTATTCCGTGCTGAAGGAACTGGACGGCCACATCCGCCTGCTGTTTCTTACCGGCGTGAGCCGTTTCAGCCGGGTGAGTATCTTTTCCGACCTGAACAACCTGCGCGACATCACTATCTCCAACCCCTTCGGCACGATTGCAGGGATTACGCAGGCCGAGCTGGAGCGCGATTTTGCGCCGGAGATCGCCGCCCTGCAGAAGGAAACCCCGGATATCCTAGACCGCATCCGCGAATGGTACAATGGCTACACGTGGGACGGCAAGACACGGGTTTACAACCCGTTTTCGCTGCTGAACTACATGGCCGACCCGGTGTTCCGCAACTACTGGTACGTCACGGGCACACCAACCTTCCTGATCGACCAACTGCGCAGGCTGAACATCGCCGACATGGACGGGGTACGCATCAGCGAGCATGCCCTGGCGGATTTCAACACCGATAATCCCGAACCGGCCCCGTTGCTGTTCCAGACGGGATACCTAACGATCAAGGAAACAAAGGGTACGGGGCAGGTTTTCGTTTTGGGTTACCCCAACCGCGAGGTGAAGGAAAGCCTGCTGGACGGGCTGCTGAACGCCTACCGGCAGTCGGTCAACTCGGATTCGTTGGCCCTGGCCATGGATATGCAGGACGCCCTGAGGGGCTGCGATGTGCCAATGGTAATCCGCACACTCGATACGCTCATCAGCACCATACCCTACGACCATTGGCGGGCAGACACGGAATCGATTTTCCACATCATTACGGTATTGACTTTCAAGCTGACGGGGGTGGAAGTACATACCGAGGTGCACAGTGCCAAGGGCAGGTGCGATGTGCTGGTGAAGACCGATGATTACCTCTACGTCTTGGAACTCAAACTCGATGGTACGGCCCGGGAGGCACTGGATCAGATACTGAACACTGGCTACCTACTGCCTTATCAGCACAACCCACGACGGAAAATAGCCTTGGGTATCGTATTCTCTTCTACCCAACGGTGTATATCCGAGTACCTTACGCACGAACTGGACTGACACGTGCCGACCAGATTTTGCCGGTATTTTGAATGATTTTTACAGGGGCATCAACCGAAGGCTACCTAGCTTTGTGGTATGATGATAAGAAAATTGCTAATCAATACAGCCTTGCTATCGCTATGTTTTTTGTTCGTATGCAGTATCAGCCAGGCACAACATCGGGTAAAATACAATTTCAATCCCGAATGGCGGCTGTTGGCCTCCGACAACCCCGACGCCAAGGAAAAAGATTTTGACGATACCGAATGGGAGACGGTGACGTTGCCCCATGCGTGGAACGAAGACGACGCCTTCCGGCTGCCCATCGATAAACACCCCACTGGCGTGGCCTGGTACCGGAAGCATTTCCGGCTGCCTGCCGCTGATCGGGGGAAAAAAGTGTTTGTGGAATTTGAAGGCCTTAGGCAAGCTGGTGCCGTATATGTGAACGGTGAGTATGTGGGCTTGCACGAAAATGGTGTGATGGCTTTTGGTTTCGATATCACCGATTTTCTGGACCCTACGGGTGATAACGTCATCGCGGTGCGGACCGACAATGACTGGGACTACCGCGAGCAAGCCACCAACACCAAATTCCAGTGGAGCGACCGGAATTTTAATGCCAATTACGGCGGCATCACCAAAAACGTGTGGCTGCACGTTACCGACCACCTTTACCAAACCCTCCCGCTGTATTCGTTCTTGCAGACCACTGGTACGTATATTTACGCCAAGGATATCGATATCGCTGACAGGTCGGCCACGGTGGTGGTAGAAAGCGAGGTGAAAAATGAGTACGACACCCCCCGGACGTTACAATTCGAGGTAGCGGTGCTCGACCTCCACGGCAAAATAGTCAAGACATTTGCCGGCGGGGAATACACCCTTGCTGCGGGCGCCACCGAAAAGGTGACAGCACATTCGCGGATAGACGGTCTGAATTTCTGGAGCTGGGGCTACGGATACCTGTATACCGTGGTCACCCGTCTGAAGGTAAACGGCAAAACTGTTGACGAGCTCGAAACGAAAACGGGCTTCCGGAAGACGGATTTTCGCGACGGCATGGTGTACCTCAACGACCGGGTATTGATGATGAAGGGGTATGCACAGCGCACCAGCAACGAGTGGCCGGCGGTAGGGATGTCTGTTCCGCCGTGGCTCAGCGATTTCAGCAACGGCCTCATGGTCGAAGGCAATGCCAACTTGGTGCGATGGATGCACATCACCCCTTGGAAGCAGGATGTCGAGTCGTGCGACCGTGTGGGGCTGTTGCAGGCAATGCCGGCCGGCGATGCCGAGCGCGACGTGGAAGGGACACGTTGGGAGCAACGCAAAAACCTCATGCGCGATGCCATTATCTACAACCGTAATAGCCCAAGCATCGTGTTCTACGAAAGCGGAAACGAGTCGATCTCGGAGGAACACATGCGTGAAATGAAGGCCATACGCAACCAATACGACCCTCACGGTGGCCGCGCCATCGGGTCGCGCGAGATGCTCGATAGCGAAGAAGCGGAATACGGTGGCGAAATGCTGTACATCAATAAGAGCGCTGATATACCGATGTGGGCCACTGAATACTCCCGCGACGAGGGCTTGCGCAAATATTGGGATGAATACAGTCCACCATACCACAAAGACGGCGACGGTCCGCTTTACCGGGGCGAACCAGCACCGACATATAACCGTAATCAGGATAGCCATGCTATCGAAAACATCATCCGTTGGAACGAGTATTGGCGGCAGCGGCCGGGCACGGGTAAACGGGTGAGTTCGGGCGGCGTGAACATTATTTTCTCCGATTCAAATACCCACTTCCGCGGTGCGGAGAACTACCGCCGAAGTGGCGAGGTAGACCCCATGCGGATACCGAAAGACGGCTATTTCGCCCACCAGGTGATGTGGGACGGCTGGGTAGACGTGGATGAACAGGGCGTGCATATCATCGGGCATTGGAACTACGAAGTAGGGGTAATCAAGCCCATCTACGTAGTGGCTACCGGCGAGCGGACGGAACTGTTCGTCAATGGCCGATCGCTGGGCTTCGGCGAGCGCAGCGAGCATTTCCTGTTTACTTTCCCCGACGTTAGCTGGGAGTCCGGTACGCTGAAGGCAGTGACGTATGATGCCGCCGGGAAGGTGGTGGCTGAGGCGGCGATACAAACGGCGGGGGAGCCTGCCGGCATCCAGCTGACGGTGCAGCATGCCCCAGACGGACTGAAAGCCGATGGGGCCGACTTGGCATTGGTTACGGTGGAGGTGGTGGATGCCGATGGTAACCGGTGTCCCACGGCGTTGAACACTGTCGATTTCGACCTTTCGGGCCCGGCCGAATGGCGCGGGGGCATAGCACAGGGCCCTGACAACTACATCTTATCAAAAACGTTGCCCGTTGAGGGCGGCATTAACCGGGTGTTGATACGCTCAACCACCGAAGCCGGCGAAATCGCGCTCAAGGCCACATCGCCGGGGTTGGCCGAAGCGGCCGTCCGCTTCGCATCGACACCTGTTGCCGTAAAGGGAGGCCTTTCACGTGTGATGCCGGATGATGGGCTGGAGCCCACGCTTTACCGGGGGCCGACGCCGGAAGGAGCGTCTTTCGCACCCAGCCGGAAGGCCCTAAAGATCGTCGCGGCCGAAGCGGGATCGGACGGTGCAGCGGTGTCGCGGAGTTACGACGACAACGAGCGGTCGGGTTGGACAAACGACGGTTCGCTAAGCACCGCTTGGATTACTTATACGCTGGCAGAGGAATCGTTGGTGGAGGAGTTGGATTTGAAGCTAAACAATTTCCGTACACGTCGGTACCCCATTCAGGTATTGGTAGACGGACAGGAGGTGTTTCAGGGTACCACAGACCGCAGCCTTGGCTATGTAAGGATACCACTTAAACCTCGGAAAGGAAAGACTGTGACCGTTAAACTGTTGCCTCGTGAAGTGGCGCAACAGGAGCTGTCCATCGGCGAAGAGGTTTCGGGCAAGCAATTGGAAGATGGATTGGGCTCAAGCAATGCGCAGGCGAAAGGTACGTTAAGTATCATAGAAGCGGAGATATATGAAAAATTATAAGCTGGCTAAACTCTTACTATGGCCATTATTGGGGTTGATGGCCTCTGCCGTGCAAGCGCAGGAAGCGGTGCAGACAACCCCGGTGATCCGGCACTTTGTTTTCGGGGCAGACCGGCCCGGTTTTACTACCGTAAGTGCAACGACACGCTATACCGCGGCACATCCATTTGGATACGACTTCAACACGTCGTCGGACGGAAACGGGCCGTTTTATTTTTCGGTGCGTGCTACGGAAGGGAACTACCGCATTACTGCGGAAGTGACTGCCACTGGTGCCGACGCCGTGTTCACCATCAAATCCGAATCCCGCCGGCTGGCATTCCTCCAAAATCAGCTTGCGGACGGTGCAACCGTGAAGAAAACCTTTATCGTCAACATCAAAGACAGGCAGATTGCCGGTGGCGGAACGGTAAAACTCAAGTCGCGTGAATACGACAAGCTGGATTGGGACGATAAACTCACCGTTGAATTCAACGGGGAGCGGTGCGCGCTCCGTTCGTTGACCATTGAACCGGTCTCCAATATACCTACGGTTTACTTGGCGGGCAATTCGACCGTGGTAAACCAAGAGAACGAACCGTGGGCATCTTGGGGGCAGATGATTCCGGCGTTTTTCACGCCGGATGTTGCTGTGGCCAACCATGCCGAGTCAGGCTTAGCGTTGGGCTCATTCTTGGGCTCCAAGCGGTTGGATAAGGTGCTGAGTGTCATGAAACCCGGCGACTACCTGTTTATCGAGTTCGGCCACAACGACCAAAAAGAGAAAGGCCCGCAAGCCGGTGCTTGGAAATCGTATACGAGGCGCCTCATCCATTTCGTGAAGGCTGTGCGCGAAAAAGGCGGCATTCCGGTCATCGTGACGTCGACCAACCGCCGCAGGTTCGATGCCGAAGGGCATGTGGAAAACTCGCTTGGCGATTTTCCCGCCGCTGCACGGAAAGTGGCCGCAGATTTCAATGTGCCGCTGATCGATTTGCACCGGATGACGGCGGTGTTGTACGAAGCATTAGGTGTGGAGCAATCGAAAAAGGCATTCGTACATTATCCCCCAAGCACCTATCCCGGGCAACGGGAAGCGCTCAAAGACAATACACACTTCAATACCTACGGTGCTTACCAAATCGCACAGTGTGTGTTGAAGGGTATCCGCGAAGCGCTGCCGGAGCTGGCCCAACACATCAAACCGGGTGCGCCAACTTATGATCCTGCAGAGCCTGATGCTGTGGCGAGTTGGAATTGGCCGGAAAGTCCGCGTAAAGATGTTACAAAGCCCGACGGGAATTGATAGCGATGAACATATCTTGAAGCAGAGGCGATGCCAAAGGGAACGCACGAAGAGGGTGCTGTTCACTTGCAGTAATGATACCACGAATATCGCCGTTGGTTCGATGTCGGATAATTATCCGACCCAAATCGATTTCCAGGTGCGCCTAGCGTGATGCAATGCGAACGATATGAACCGGTAACGTTTGCGTTGATTTTATATTCGGATAAAATTTTTATCACATAACTGATATATAGCCATTTATGTGGGTTGATGGCTATGGGAGACAGGATGAAGCAGGACGGGGTGAACCGATTTAACATCTAATATTGTATAATCAAATGGCAATATTGTATAATCAAACAATAGACGCCTGAGTTACGGATCGATTGAACAAAATTATGATGCTGAACAGGTTCAACGTGATTTTGGCAGCATGCACTTGCATGATGTTGACCAGTGCAAATGCCGCTACCTACTACGTGGCACCTAACGGGAAGGATACTAACAGCGGGACAATAGACCATCCGTATGCCACCGTCCAGCGCGCCCAGGAGTCGGTTGTACCGGGCGATACGGTTTACATCCGCGGCGGTACCTATGCTATCCCGCCCAACCAGATTGCCGGTTATGCGCTAAACGGAAGCTATGCCTGTGTAACACAGCTCACCAAGAGCGGCACGCCCGACCAACGCATATATTACTTCGCTTATCCTGATGAACAACCGACATTCGACCTATCGGCCGTGAAGCCGCAGGGCAAGCGCGTGTCGGCGTTTTTGGGTGGATGCCGACTGGCTGCATATAAAGGGGATAGAAGTGGTTGGCGTGCAGGTAACCATCAGCAACCGAAATACCCAATCGGAATGCTTCTCCAACAGCGGTAGTCATAATATCTACGAGCGATTGAAAATGCATGACGGCATGGGTATCGGATTTTTCTCCCGGGCCGGTGGTAACAACCTCATTCTGAATTGCGATGCGTGGCGCAACTATGACCCCGTATGCGATGCGGCAGGCGGCGCTAACGGCGGTAACGTGGATGGCTTCGGCAGCCACTACAGCACACCGGGCGACGGCCCCAATATTTTTAGGGGGTGCCGTGCGTGGTACAATAGCGACGATGGGTTTGACTGCATTAATAACGGAGAGGTAACCATTATCGAAAACTGCTGGGCGTTTTACAACGGTTATTCGTACGAGGGCGAAAACGATGCTTTCCATTCCCGTGGGGATGGCAACGGGTTTAAGGCGGGAGGGTACGGCCGAGACCCCGAGGTGGCGGAGCTACCCGTTCCTGTACCGCGCAACGAAGTGCGGTTCAGCTTAGCCGTGGGGAATAAATCGAAAGGGTTTGATGCCAATTACCATGCAACAGGCCTACTGTGGTATAACAATACCGCTTACCGGAACGACCATAATTTCCATATGGAAACGGCAGCGAAGGCGTCGCCCGAAGCGACAACACTCAGCTTTGTTCCAGGACGCAACCACGTACTGGTGAACAATCTCAGCTACAAGGGGCGCCGTACTAACCTGACGCGCATCGTCGAATCGACCTGCACGATGCTCAACAACGCGTTCGGCGAGCAGCTGACGGATTCAGATTTTGTCAGCCTCGACGAAATGCAGTTGACGGCCCCTCGAAAGCCGGACGGGAGCCTACCCGATATTACATTTTTGCAGCTGAAAGACGGGAACCCTGCTGGTGTTTTTGCGCGGCCATAAGTTACTCATGACCCATAGTAAAACTCATGACCCATAGTAAATACGTGATCAAACATTAATAAATCTTAAAATGATGATACACTTAATTTTAAAAAAATGTCTGGGCAAAGCGCTTCTCCTTGCGTTGTGCTGTGCCGGTTTCACCGGTGGCTCCTCGTACATTGCCCTTGCGGCAAATGTTGGCGTAGGTATTGTCCAACAGATCACCAAAGGTGTAGTTGTTGATGAAAACGGAGTACCCATTGCTGGCGCCAGTGTGGCTGTAGAGGGAACTTCGATCAGCACGGTTACAGACGAAAGCGGTGCCTTTACATTATCTGATGTGCCTGCCGATGCATCGCTAACGATCAGTTATCTCGGTTATGCTAACCAGACCATTACGGTTGCTGGACAGACAACCCTCAGGATTACGCTTACGCCGGACGAACACACACTGGACGAAGCCGTGGTTATCGGTTACGGTACCGTCAAGAAAAGTTCACTGACCTCAGCAGTTTCCAGCATGGATGCGAGGGCTATTGAAAACCGCCCGCTAGCTCGTGCGGAATCTGCCCTACAGGGGCAGTTGGCGGGTGTTGCCGTACGGACCACCACAGGAGAGCCCGGCGCCGACATGCAGATACGTGTGCGCGGGGCTGCGTCGGTGAATGCGAGCTCCGACCCATTATACGTCGTCGATGGGATGCCTATCAATACCTTGAGCGGAATCAACCCGGCGGATATCCAATCTATCGAAGTGTTGAAGGATGCGGCATCTTCAGCGATATACGGTTCTCGCGGTTCAAACGGCGTGGTGATTGTCACTACAAAAAAGGGAGCACGTGGCAAGCCACAGATTTCATTCAGCGCAAACTACGGGAGCCAAGCATTGGAGAAAAAGATGGATATACTAAGCGCAGCCGAGTGGATGGAGTTCCGATTGAAGAGCAACGACGCGACTTACCTACGTGATGCACGGGCACGCGGCATTACCGATGCTAGCATCTCCGATTCGAATGCCGAACGGTTGCAGAACATGGGTATCGCTGAAGGGTCATCGGCTAGTTTCAATTACATTTTTGACGAACGGTGGTTCAACTACCTGAGCGATGATATCAAATCCAACTATACCTACACACCTAATCCCGAGGAATTAAGTATCTTGGATTGGCAGGAAGAGTTTTACCGGAATGCAGCTATCCAAGATTATAACGTAAACGTTGCCGGCGGTTCGGATAATACCCGCTACGTGATATCCGGTGGTTACATGAACCAAGAGGGCATGGCTGTGGGTACCTCTTACGACCGGTTTTCTTTCCGCGCGAATGTCGAATCCAAAATTAATGACTACTTGTCGGCAGGACTGTCTTTGGCGCCCACGTATATCCGTCGCGACGGGGCGGGGCGGGCGAACGGCAAAGACAGCCGTTCGCACCACGTGCTATCATCTACCCCAGTTTCCGGGCCGGGAGTAGGCTACCTGACGAACGTAAAACCGAATGTACGCTACGACTGGGCGGGAAGCACGTCTAGCCCGAGCTATTTCATGAAAACCAATATCCGGCATGATGACATCGTGCGCGGCATGGGCAACGCCTTTGTGCGTGTGACCCCGCTGGAGGGTTTGCAGGTCGAATTGTCGGCCTCTGCCAACTACTATGATGTCGAGGGAGCTACTTATACGTATTCAAGTACCAGCCCCAATTGGGCGCAGGGCGACGGCGTGAATTCTTCAGGAAGCCATAACACCGAGCGAAAATGGAGCTCGCTCCTTCAAGCACTGGTAAATTACGACCGTACTTTCGATCAACACACCATCAGTGCCATGTTGGGCGCGTCATCCGAGCAAAGCAACATCGGTTTTGGTACCAACCAATCTTTCAATAGGCCGTTCCCGAATGACGCCATTGTCTATTCGTTTGACGGTACAAAAGTGGCGGTAGGAGCGTCGACTGTAACACAAGCGACACCGAACAAACTGGCTTCTGTGTTCGGACGTTTATCATATAATTTCGATGACCGCTATTTGCTTTCTGGCAGCCTGAGGTATGACGGCGGGTCGGTGTTCGGTGCCGACAATAAATGGGGCGTCTTTCCGGCAATTTCTGGTGGATGGGTGGTTTCTAACGAAAGCTTCTTTGAAGACTTCGGTCTTTCGTGGTGGAGTTTGTTGAAAGTTAGGGCAAGTTACGGAGCAACAGGCAATAACGCTATCAGTTATACGGCGGCTTATCCTTCGCTTGCAGCGGCAATATACGCGGGCGAGGCCGGCTACAGTGCCAATTCGCTGGGTAACCCCGACCTCGGCTGGGAAAGGACCCACAGTACAGATGTCGCCGTCGACTTAGGTTTTGTGCAGAACCGCATCCAATTGTCGGTCGATTGGTATACGAAGACAACGGAGGATCTTTTGTATCAGGTCCCTACCATGGGTGCGTCTGGTTTTACGAGTGTGTGGGATAACCTTGGAACCATCTATAATAAAGGCCTTGAGGTGGAGTTGAATACCAGTAACTTTACCGGTGCATTTACGTGGAGTACGTCATTCAACCTGTCGTACAACAAAAACAAAGTAGGCGCACTGGGCGTGGACGACACGCCTATTTATTCGGGCTTTGATGGCAGCAACCCGTCCAACGTATTGATGGTCGGCCGTCCCATTAACACCTTCTATATGTATGACGCCATAGGCGTTTGGACCTCCCAACAGGAAATCGATGACTTCAGTGCTGCCCATGGTGGGGCACCGGTCACCTTCGAAGGCAAGACCATCTTGCCGGGCGACATCCGTTACCGCGACGTGAATGGCGATGGCATTTTTACAAAGGAAGGGGATAGGGACTTTCTGGGTAACCCCACACCGACGATGGTGTATGGGATGAGTAATACGTTTAGCTACAAAAATTTCGACTTATCAATCCTGCTTACTGCCCAAACAGGAGGCAAAATATTCGGTGTCATTGGTCGGGCAATCGACCGCCCAAGCATGGGGGCAAGCAGCAACGTGATGGGCCATTGGCGGGATGCTTGGTGGTCGGAAGATGAACCGGGGAATGGCCACGTCCCTTATTTACTGAGTACGACCACCGGTACCACACTTGATTCCCGTTGGTTGTATTCTTCCGACTACCTGCGCATAAAGAACCTTACATTGGGATACTCGTTGCCGATTCGGCAGCAACGTATTTCCAATGCACGGGTGTTCGTGTCGGTCGAGAACTTGGCTCGGTGGGATAAATATTACGGTGGGTACTCGCCCGAAGCCGCGAATACTGCATCCAGCTCGTCGCCCGGTGGGCAGAGTGCCGTGGGGCTCGATTATAGTGGGTATCCGATACCCCGCATATTTACGTTCGGGGCAAACTTTACATTCTAACAACTAAATTGGAATACGATGAAAACGATAATTCGAATAAATCAGACATTGGTCGCTGTACTCGTCACCCTTACAGTCACTTCTTGCAACGATTTTCTCGATGTGCCACCATCTGATTTGTTGGGGTCGGACGGTTTCTACCAAACACCAACCCAATCAGAACAGGGCATTATCGGTATTTACGCTAACCTACGCAGTCTGGCAACCGATGAATACCTGTACATGTCAGAATGCCGTTCGGACAATACATGGGTGGAACCCCAAACCAACGGGCTTCGCGAGTTCTCGGAGATTGGTACGTTCCGCGCTGGGGATGATATCAATACGTTCAACAATGCTTGGAACGCGTGGTACCGCGTAATTTACAATGCTAACGTGGCGATTGAAAAAATCCCTGAAAGTGATTTCGGTACGAATGACCTCATGAAAAATCAGTTTTTGGGTGAAGCTCATTTTCTGAGGGGTTGGGCGTATTTTGAACTGGCTCGCCTATTCGGCAACGTGCCATTGATTGATAGGCCGCTAAAGCCCGCAGAGGTGAAGGAAATCCCCCAATCTACCGCTAGGGAAATCATTGATCAAATCGTCATCCCCGACTTATTGGCAGCGAAAGCCAACTTGCCGTTAGACGCCGACATGGTAGATGCAACCAACAGTTCCATTGCTGGAGGTGGCCGTGCCGACCGGATTGCCGCACAGGCAATGCTTGGACGCGTGTATATGAGCCTCGCCGGGTTCCCTTTCAACGATGCATCAGCGTTAACGCTTGCTGAAACGGAGCTGAGGGAGGTAATCGAGTTTTCGGAAAACAACGGCGACAAATATTGGGCCCCCGACAGCACGGAATGGCGTAAGCAGTTTATGCCTACTGAGGACTACTACAATAAATATTCGATCTTCGCGATACAGTATCGTACCGGTGGTACCGGCAACCCGTCCATTTTTTGGACAAGCCCGGCCTTGCCGCCGACCTACACGAGCCGACGGATATTTGGCAACAATATTTATGTCGAAAAATCGCTGATGTACGAGTTCGACAAGACTTATACCGTTGATGGCGAAACCCGGCGGGACGCCCGGGGACACGGCTATTCTATCTTAACTGGTTTTGATGCCGAACCCAACTTTCCGGCTTATACCAACGTAACCGAACCGCTTGAGCTGGAAGACGGTAGCGTGGTTGATGTGCTTACGCGCACCATAAATTACAAATTCCTCCCTTCCAAACGTAAAATTGCTGCGTTGGGGATGTCCTTAGACGCAGAAGCAGAGCTGGTAAATGATGAAGACTGGGGTGTAAACCTGCCAATCATTCGGTTGGAAGATGTGTTGTTGATGTACGCGGAAATATTGGCTTCCAGCGACCCGGAAGGCGCGATGGCCATAGTAAATCGCATACGCGAGCGGGCGGGCGCCTCACCGGAGACGGCTTCGAGTGCAACGGATGCTCTCGCCTACGTGAAGCGCGAGCGCCGGATCGAATTGTTTGGCGAAGGCATCCGGTGGTTTGACCTGGTCCGCTGGAACGAATGGCAGTCGGCCGTTACGACGATGTTTGACCGATACAACAATCCGCCAGGGACAGATAATAGTAATGTGCGCAATGGGAGGTACCTGTATCCGATACCGATGGCCCAGATGAATGTGAAGCCGGGTTTCTATGCCCAAAACGAAGGGTATTAGCGCAACGGTCTGCCTGAATGGGCCGTTACATACATGCACTAATAGGCGCTCCCTGCGATATAGAGATTCCGGCCTTTAGCTTTCGCGGAAGCGACACGTTGGAGGTAGCGGTTTCAAATTCGATGGCGAAGTGCGCGGAGTTGGGAGCCAACAGTTTCTGGTTTATCCGGGCCTGTAACGTTATGCCCGCTTACGCGTATTGCGAACTGATGCAAGCAGATAGTTAATGGAACATTTTTACCCTAAAATTGGTTTGTTTTTACAGGTTATGGATACCTTACCTCGGTAGCTTTGTTGTAATAGCTCATTCACCAAGATATCGTTATGAGATGAAAGCACTAATTACAAGACAATCGGTTGTGATGGTCCTGTTGCTCGCCACACACCTCGCGTGGGCACAGCGCGTCATGGAGCGATTGGATAGGGGGGTGGTAGCCTTGCCCGATGGCGAAGGCAATGTGTTCGTTTCCTGGCGCCTGCTGGCCAACGACCCGACTGATGTGGGGTTTAACGTTTACCGCATGTATGAAGGTGGGGAAGCAATAAAACTGAACAGCGAGCCCGTCCTCGGTGCGACGAATTATATCGATCGGTCGGTGCTAGAAGGCCAGACCCGTGCGTGGTATTTCGTCCGGCCGTGGCAAGGGCAATCGGAAGGTGCCGGATCAGCGGCGTTTGAGGCCGACCTCACCCCGGGCCGGCATTACCTTCAGATCGATCTGGAACCCCTGGCGGGTTACCGGGCCGGCGATGCCTCCGTGGGCGACCTGGATGGTGACGGCGTGTATGAAATCGTACTGCACCGCACCGGGAAGGCGCACGATAATTCGCACGACGGATATACCGACCCACCCATACTG
>Ga0079224_100008427_pt1 | contig 13964 bp, 12 predicted proteins | sample Stecom2015_FD_80414 | JGI IMG/M metagenome (GOLD analysis project Ga0079224, IMG submission 80414) | Agricultural soil microbial communities from Utah to study Nitrogen management - Steer compost 2015 | ecosystem: Environmental > Terrestrial > Soil > Agricultural land | place: USA: Utah... | reverse complement strand
TCGAAGGTCTTCGAGCGGTGGGGCCTGGCCTGGGACGCGGTCGACCTGTCCGACACCGAGGCGGTGCGCGCCGCCCTGCGCCCCACCACGGTCGCGGTCTGGGTGGAGACGCCCACCAACCCGCTGCTGAACATCGCCGACATCGCCGCGCTCGCCGAGATCACGCACGCCTCCGGCGCGCTGCTGGTGGTGGACAACACCTTCGCCTCGCCCTACCTGCAGCGCCCGCTCACGCTGGGAGCGGACGTGGTGGTGCACTCCACCACCAAGTACCTGGGCGGCCACTCCGACGTGGTCGGCGGCGCGCTGGTGGTGGCCGACGCCGAACTGGGGGAGCGCCTCGCCTTCCACCAGAACTCGATGGGCGCGGTCGCCGGACCGTTCGACGCCTGGCTGACCCTGCGCGGCATCAAGACGCTGGGCGTGCGCATGGACCGGCACAACGCCAACGCCGAACGCGTCGTCGACGCGCTGCTGGACCACCCCGAGGTGGCCTCGGTGCTCTACCCGGGCCTGCCCGAGCACCCCGGCCACAAGGTGGCGGTCGACCAGATGCGCGGCTTCGGCGGCATGGTGTCGTTCCGGATGAAGGGCGGCGTGGAGGCGGCGCTGCGGGTGTGCGCGCGGACGAAGGTGTTCACGCTCGCCGAGTCCCTGGGCGGCGTGGAGTCCCTGATCGAGCACCCCGGGAAGATGACGCACGCCTCGACCGCGGGCTCGCTGCTGGAGGTGCCCGACGACCTGGTCCGTCTCTCCGTGGGCATCGAAACAGCGGATGATCTGGTCAATGACCTGCTCCAGGCCCTGGAGCCGTAGGCGGGGGAGACGAGCGGGAAGGCCGGGAGGGAGCCGCTCCCTCCCGGCCTTCCCCACCGGGGGTGGAGATCACGCCGGGAAGCCCCGGAACTGGCCGAACCGGTTGTACTCCACCACCTTGAACAGCGCGTAGAACCGCACCAGGCGGTTGCGCTGCTCCGGGACGAAGTTGGTGTACGCCGTCTGGAGCAGCACCGCGTCCATCCCGTCGACGTCGCCGGTCGACGAGCCGTTCACGTAGCTGACGATCTCGGCGTAGGCCGACTCGTCGTCCAGTTCCAGCCAGCGGCTGATCGTCATGCCGTACGTCACTCCCTGCACGAACGCGCCCGCGCCCTGGAGCACCCGCTCCCAGTCCACCATCGGAGGACCTCCCTCTCCGTCCGGAAACCGCGATGACCGTGACTCCAGGGGGTTGTCGGGGCTGTGCTGCTCACCCGTGGGGTCAGTACAACGGTGCGGCCGACGTCCCCGCGCAGGCAATCCCGAATTGTGGGGGTAGGCAAGTGCGGACGGCGGCCGAGAGAATAGGAGAAGCCGTTCCGTCCCGCACACCCGAGGCAGGCCTCATGCGTGTTCTTCCCGACCGAGCGGTCCTGGCCGCCCTCCCCACCCTGCTGCTGACCGCGTCGTGCGGTCTGCTGCCCGACACCGGCGCCGGGCCGCGGCCGACGCCCTCCCCGAGCCCGTCCGCCTCCCCCAGCCCCGACCTGCCGACCCTGCACGAACTGGTGCGCGCGCACATCGCCGACACCTGGGCCCAGGAGCCCGAGTACGGCGGCCGCTGCGAGGCGCTGAGCGACTCCGAGCAGCTCGACCTCGGCCGGCGGAACGGAGTGTGCCTGGCCCTGTTCGCGGACTGGCAGGACAGCACGGTGTTCGCCCTCGGCCTGCCCGCCTCTGAACCGTTCGAGGCGCTGCGGTTGACCACTCCCGACGGAGTGCACTGGGAACTGGCGGAGAACTTCGTGATCGAGGACCCCTACGCTCCCGGACCCGACTGGCTGACCGAGGCGATCATGGCCAAGGACGACCCCGCCCGGTGGGAGGTCACCGCGCCCACCCTCACCGGGGTCGCCGAGACCTGGCTGGCCGACCGCTACCTGCCCCTGGACTGCGACTCCACCGGCGGCGCCTACCCGGAACAGGACGCCTGGTGTGCGCGGGTGGAGTTCCCCGACCACGAGGAGGCCCCGCCCGCCGAGGGGAGTTCGGTCCTGGTCACCCGCAACGGTGAGCCGGTCCACCGGCTGCTCGCGGAGCACACCGGGGACGGCTGGTCCCTCACCCAGGTCGTCGCCGCCGAGCAGTGACCCGCCGTCACCGCCGGGAACGCCGCGACAGCAGGTCCCGCACCACGTAGGACCCCAGCCGGTCGGGGTCGGGGCGGACGGTGCGGCCGCCGTTGCGGGCCACCAGGGCGGTGACGAACTCCTCCAGGCGCGGGTCGTCGGCCAGGGAGAACACGGTCAGTCGGGCGCCGCGCCGGGTCATCCGGTCCACCTGCGCCAACGTCAGCTCCGTGGTGCGGGGCGCCGGCGGGTACGAGAAGTACGGCAGGCCGTCGTCGTCCAGGTGCGCGGTCGGCTCCCCGTCGGTCACCACCAGCACCACCGGTTCGAACTCCGGGTGCCGGTCCAGGTGCCGCCCGGCGAGCAGCAGCGCGTGGTGCAGGTTGGTGCCCTGCACCGGTTCCAGCGACAGCTCCGCCAGCTCCCGCGGGGCCAGCACCCGGGCGTGGTCGTCGAACCCGATAATCTGGACCGCGTCCTGCGGGAACCGGGTGGACACCAGCGCGTGCAGCGCCATCGCGGTCTGCTTCGCCGCCCCCCACAGGCCGCGCTGCACCATCGAGTACGACAGGTCCACCAGCAGGCACACCGCCGCCGCGTCGCGCCGTTCGGTCTCGGCCACCTCGAAGTCCTCGACGCGCAGCCGCAGCCGGCCGCCGCCCTCCGAACCGCGCCGGGCCGCGTTGGCGAGGGTGCGCACCGCGTCCAGCGGCTGCTCGTCGCCGAAGCGCCACGGCCGACTGGTCCCGGTCAGCTCCCCGGCCGCGCCCACGTCCCGGGTCTCGTGCCCGCCGGGCCGTCCCCCCGAAGCGGACAGCACGTCGCGCAGCGCCGTCTCACCGATCCTGCGCACCGCCTTCGGGGTCAGCTCCAGCCGGCCGCTCGACCCCGACAGGTACCCCTGGTCGCGCAGCGCCCGTTCCAGTTCGCGCAGCCGCTCCAGCTCCTCGGCCGCCGACCGGCCCAGGGTGCGCCGTACCGCGTCGACGTCGATGTCGTCCAGGTGGGCGCCCGCGTACCCCTGCCCCAGCGCCTCCTCCAGTTCGGCCAGGTCCGCGAGCTCCGCCACGGCCGTGGTGGCGTCCCCCAGCCCCAGCTCCGCCTCGCCGGCCACGTCCACGCCTCCCGACCAGACCAGGTCCGGGCGGCGGGCGCGCAACCGCTCGCCGAGCCGCTGCAGCAGGTCGTCGAGCCCCGCCTCCCGCATGGCCTGGCGGCTCAGCTCCAGCAGTTCGGCGCGCTGCTCGGGGGTGAGCGAGTCCAGCAGGCGCTGCGCGGCCGCCGAGCGCCGCGCCAGCGAGTCCACGAGTTCGTCCAGGTCGCGCGGGCCGTCGGGGAAGAAGTCGCCGAACTCGGCGAGGAACCGGTCGAAGTCGGCCTGGGTGTGCTCGCCGCGGTCGTCGGCGTCCAGCATCGCGTTCAGCGCCTCCACCATCGCGCCCACCCGCCGCAGGTCCTCGGGGGCGCCGCCGGACATGGCCTGCCGCATGCCGCGGAACTGGGCGTCCAGGACCTCGCGGCGCAGCAGGTCGCGCAGGCGCTCGAAGGTCTCGCGGGCCTCAGGCGAGCGCCACCGGTAGTCGGCGAGCCGCCGGATCGCCGCGGCCGGGTCGGACGGCAGGTCGTCGAGCTCCCGCTCCCGCAGCCGCGCGTCGTCGCCCGGGTCGGGGAACAGCGCCGCGCGTTCCTGGCCCACGGCCTGGTCCAGCAGCCTGCGCGCCTCCCGCAGCGTGCCGTCCAGCCTGCCCCGGGAGCGCAGCTGCCGGCCGCGTTCCCGGATGCGGCGCGCCAGGTCGTCCAGTCCGGTCAGGCCGCGCGTACCGCGGCGCAGCAGGTCCCGCAGCGCCCGCGTGGGCGAGGAGCCGGCCATGACCGAACGCCCCAGCTCGTCCAGCGCGGAACGTGCGTCGTAGGGGGCGCGCAGCGGGTCGGGACCGTCGTCGTAGCGTCCGTAGCGGAATCCGCGCATGTCGCAGCCCCTCCTCGGTCAGGTCCGGTACCGCGCCCCGTCCGGCAGGGCGTCCTTGGACAGCCGCCGGCTCAGGTACAGGCCCTCCAACGCGAGTTCCACGGCCGCCGCCGCGTAGCCGGGGGCGGCCGCCGGGTCGTCGTCGCCGTCCGGGGCGACCCGCTTGACCAGCTCCGCCAGGCCCGTGAACGGGCCGACCCGCTTCAGCAGCTCCTCGGCGCCCACCAGCTCCCCCGACTCCACGGTCGCGCCGGAGGAGAAGCGCTCGGTCAGCGGCCCCAGGTCCACCCCGCCCAGCACGCGGCGGAACGTGTCGTAGACGGCGCGGCGCAGCAGGTGCTCCAGGACCGCGGCCTCGCGGCCCTCCTCGGAGACGTCGAACTCCACCTTGCCGCGCAGCACGCCCGTGACCGACGGCAGGTCGCACACGCGCGCCACCGCCCGCCGCTCGCCGGTCAACGCGGCACGGCGCTCCGCGGCGGCGGCGACCGTCTCCAGCGCCGCGATCGCGAACCGCGCCGACACGCCGGAGCGCTCGTCCACCGACGGGGACTCGCGAACCAGCCGCGTGAACCGGGCCACGGCCTCTACCAGGTGCCCGGGGACGCGCACCCCCGGCGGCAGTTCGCTCTCCTGTTCTACCAGGGCGATCTCGTCGTCGAGCTCCACCGGGTAGTGGGTGCGGACCTCCGCGCCGAACCGGTCCTTGAGCGGTGTGATGATCCGACCCCGGTTGGTGTAGTCCTCCGGGTTGGCACTGGCCACCACCAGCAGGTCCAACGGCAGCCGCAGCTGGTAGCCGCGGATCTGCACGTCCCGCTCCTCCAGCACGTTGAACAGCGCCACCTGGACGCGCGCGGCCAGGTCGGGCAGCTCGTTCAGGCAGAACACGCCCCGGTTGGAGCGCGGCACCAGACCGTAGTGCACGGTCTCCGGGTCGCCCAGGCTGCGGCCCTCGGCGAGCCTGACCGGGTCGACGTCGCCGATGAGGTCGGCGACACCGGTGTCGGGAGTGGCGAGCTTCTCGCCGTAGCGCTCGTCGCGGTGCCGCCACACGACGGGCAGGTCGTCGCCGTACTCCGCGGCCATGCGGCGGGCCTGCGGGGAGACCGGCGCGTACGGGTGGTCGTTGAGAGCGCATCCCGCCACGGCCGGACTCCACTCGTCCAGCAGGCCCGTGAGGGTGCGGATCAGCCGTGTCTTTCCCTGGCCGCGTTCGCCCAGGAGCACCACGTCATGCCGGGCGAGTAGCGCCCGCTCCAGTTGCGGCAGCACGGTCTCGGCGAACCCCACGATGCCCGGGAAGCGTTCCTCGCCGGAACGCATCCGGTGCAGAAGGTTCTCGCGGACCTCGTCCTTGACGGTCCGGTAGCGGTGCCCCGAAGCGCGCAGCGCGCCCAGGGTGTGTGGAAGGTCGACGTGATCGGGCACACGGTCGAGTCTATTCACCGGACGCCGGTTGTGGACCCCGCCGGTGTGCGGATTCCGCGCCCCGAACGGGGCCGTCCCGCGGGATGCGGCGGGATCTCCGGAATCCCCGGGGGACGGTGGGAATGTTCTGCCCGCACGGGGAACCGTCAACAGAGAGAATGGCGGTGCCCGTGAGCACACGCTCGCGGTGGACGGCGAGGAGGCGACAGTGGCCCGGTTCAGCGACGCACTGGCGACCGGGGTCGACCTGGTGAGCGCGGCCGAACGCGCGACCAGGCAGGCACTCGGTCAACTCGACGGCCCAGCCGACCTCGTCTGCGTGTTCGTCAGCGGCTTCGACCCGGAGGAGGTGGGGCTCGCCGGGGAACGCGCCATGACGCTCGCCGAGGACGCGACCACCATCGGCTGCAGCGCCGACGGCGTCATCGGCGGGGGGCGCGGCGCCGAGGGGCAGGGGGCGGTGAGCGTGTGGGCGGCGATGCTGCCGGGGGTCACCATGACCCCGTTCGAACTCGCCGCGGTGCCCGAGGGGGACCACCTCGCGGTGGTCGGAGTGCTCCAGCCCACGCCCGTGGACCGGGCGGCGCTGCTGCTGACCAACCCGTACGTCTTCCCCACGCACTCGTTCGTGCGGCGCAGCGACACGGTCCTGGGCGACCTGCCGATCGTGGGCGGCCTGGCCGACGGGGCCTACGGCGGTGACAGCGTCCGGCTGTTCCTGCAGGGCGAGACCGTGCAGGCGGGCGCCGTGGGACTGCTGATCGGCGGGGAGGGGGTGCTGGGGACGGTGGTGAGCCAGGGGTGCCGTCCCGTCGGCCCGTCCATGGCGGTGACCAAGGCCGAGGAGAACGTCCTGCTGGAGCTGGCGGGAACCCCCGCCTACGAGAAACTGGAGGAGATCGTCAGCGCCCTCAGCCCCCAGGAGCAGGAGCTGGCCGCCGAGGGGCTGCACATCGGCATCGCCATCGACGAGTACGCCGAGCGGCACGAGAGCGGCGACTTCCTCATCCGCGGGGTGCTCGAAGCCGACCCCGAGCAGGGGTCGGTCACCATCGGCGACGTCGTCGAAGTCGGCCAGACGGTCCGCTTCCAGGTCCGCGACCACGACACCGCGGACAGCGACCTGCTGGAGCGGCTGAGCCTGTTCGCCCGCGACACCGGGGGAGCGGCCGAGGGCGCCCTGCTGTTCTCCTGCAACGGCCGGGGCAGCACGATGTTCCCCTCCGCCGACCACGACGTGCGCTGCGTGCGGCAGACCCTCGGGATCGACGCGGTCGGCGGCTTCTTCGCCGCGGGGGAGATCGGCCCGGTGGCCGGACGCAACCACCTGCACGGCTTCACCGCCTGCATGCTGGCCTTCCGGGGGTGACGGCGGAGCCGTCCCGTCCGGCGGCGGCCGCGGGCGCCCGGACTACCGGGCGACCACGACCACCGTCCGCGCCATCTTGTCGTGCAGCGACTGGGCGTTGTCGTCGCCGGACGCCACGAGGCCGGAGACGAAGACGAAGAGGTGCCCCAGGCACGGCAGCGAGTGCGGCAGGCCGAACGCCGCGCTGCGCAGCGCGCTCTGTCCCTGCGACAGGGGGGCGCCGTCGGCGCTGACGACTCTCAGCCTGGTCATCATCTTGCCGGGAGTGCGGCCGGTCGCGGCGATGAAGAACCAGTCGTAGAGGAAGACGGCGACGCCCCAGCCGAAGAGGAACAGGAGGCCGAACGTGGTGTTGAAGGCGTCGGAGGTCTCCTCCATGTCCGGGTAGGCCGCGGCGATGAAGACCAGGATGCCGAAGGTGAGCAGCCACACCAGGATGTTCACGAGGAAGTAGTCGATGATCCGCGCGCCCAGCCGGTGCCCGAACCCGGCGAGGACCAGTCCGGTCGCGGGGTGGATGCGGGCGTTGGCGGGCGGTGGCGGCGCCGGATAGCCTCCGCCTCCTCCACCGGGGTGGGGGTGCGGAATCCCGTACGGCTGCTGCGGCGGGTTGTTCCAAGGGGGAGTAGTCACGCCGACATTATCGCTGGTGGCCCCAGTGGGCGCAGCCACCGGTCGCAGGCCCGGAGGGGACCGTTCCCCGCGGAAGACGCTGGGGCCCGCCGCCGTGTCGTGCAGGGACCGGCCGCGGGGGTCCCACAGCGGCCGCAGGCGGTCGGGGGATGAAGGCGACCGCCGAAAGCGGGAGCACCGGCAGGAACAGGGGCAGTCCCAGCGCGCGGGGCACGCCCGGAGGCGTTCCGGTGCGCGCCGCGACCACCCGGACGCCCATGAGCCGTGTGCCGACGGTCCGGCCGGACCTGGCGTGGGGCGGCCACCGGTGGGTGGAGCGCACCGCGAACGCGACGGCCAGGGGACGACCACGACGGCGGCGGCAGCCGGGGACGCCGTGCCGCCGTCGGCGGAGGGGAAGGGGAGGGGACACGCGGTTCACGACACTCACGGTCGGGGACGGGGGAGCGGAGACGGTGCTGCTCCCTCCGCGGTGGCGCGGCCGGTGCGGACGAGGCGCCGTCCGTTTCTGCTCCCCCGCGTCCGACCCCGCACAACGCGGAAGGGGTGGCTCTCGGCCACCCCTTCCGCGTTGTGCTTTCGGGGTCAGGAGCCGCCGTTGTAGGGCACGGCGTCGATGATCTCCACCGTCGCTTCCTTGCCGTTCGGAAGCTTGTAGGTGGCCTTCTCGCCGGCCTTCTTGCCGTTGATGGCCTCACCCAGCGGGGACTTGGGGGAGTAGACGTCGATGGGCGCCCCGCTCTCCTCGCGGGAGGCCAGGAGGAAGGTCATCTCCTCGTCGTCTCCCTCGAACTTGATCGTCACCGTCATTCCGGGGCTGACCACGCCCTCGCGCTGCGGAGCCTGGCCGACGCGGGCGTTGTTCAGGACCGCCTGCAGGTGGGCGATACGGGCCTCGATCTTCCCCTGCTCTTCCTTGGCGGCGTGGTAGCCGCCGTTCTCCCTCAGGTCGCCTTCTTCCCGAGCGGCTTCGATCCGATCGGCGATCTCGATGCGACCAGGCCCTGACAAGTACTCCAGCTCCGCGGAGAGCCGGTCGTACGCCTCCTGAGTGAGCCAGGTGACGTTGTCATCACGGGTCTCGGTCACGGCAACTCCCTCGATGGTTCTAGGGACCGCGCCGGGGCGCGGTAGATGAAATTACGAGAGTAGCACCGCGCTTCCCAAGCGGGATGACCACGGAAAACGGCACCACGGCACACATGTCTCCGCTGAGCGGAGCGTGACATGCGCACCGAGGCTGCGGTCGTGCTCGGGGGCTCGGTGCCGGTGCTCCCCGTCGGGGAGGAGCGGTTGGGAACTACTGGTTGACTGACTCGCTTGTGAAAGCTTGTTCCCTGCAGGAGACGACTTGTACCGTCGTTGCGCGGCGAACTGTGTCGATCGTCGCCTCCACGTCCCGCAGGCCGCCCTCCACGGACACCTCGGTCTCCCCGACCGGGACGTGCTGGTCGTCGTAGGCGCTGATCAGACAGAGTGCCCCGGAGTCACTGGTGGTCTGGAAGGAGATCCGGGCCTCGGAGTCGGAGACGATCCGCCAGGCGAACGTCTGGTAGTGGACCTGGCCCAGGGTGTTTCCGCTGTAGCTGAACAGCGCGATCCCCCAGCCGATCGTGAAGACGACGGCGGCGATGACGCCGAGCACGAAGAAGAACGGCTGGTTGCCCAGGCGTCGCCGCGTGCCCGAGGCCGGCCGGGCGGCGGTGGGCGTGGTGTTGTCGGGCTGGGGCGGCATAGAGGAATCTCCGGGAGTGGGGCCTACGTTGTCTAAGATATCCCTGCCTCCACAGGCTCACACTCCGCCCGTGCCGTTTCGCGTCGAGCCAACGCGGAGTGGCGAACCGGCGGGGCGGTGAACGCCGTCCGACCACGACATCGAGGGGCTTCCCAATTGTCTGACCGGTTGCGGCTCATGGCCGTGCATGCCCACCCCGACGATGAGTCGAGCAAAGGCGCGGCCACCATGGCCCGCTACGTGAACGAAGGCGCGGACGTGTTGGTCGTCACCCTGACCGGTGGCGAGCGGGGTTCGATCCTCAACCCCGCGATGGACCGTCCCGAGATCCTGGCCAACATCGGCGAGGTCCGGCGCAAGGAGATGGAGGAGGCCCGGCGCATCCTCGGCGTCCGGCAGCAGTTCGCCGGGTTCGTCGACTCCGGCCTGCCCGAGGGCGACCCCCCGCCCCCGCTCCCCGAGGGCTGCTTCGCCCTGCAGCCGCTGGAGGTCGCCGCCGAACCGCTGGTCCGCATGGTCCGCGAGTTCCGGCCGCACGTCATGATCACCTACGACGAGCAGGGCGGCTATCCGCACCCCGACCACATCATGTGCCACAAGGTCTCCGTCGAGGCCTTCGAGGCCGCCGCCGACCCCGGGCGCTACCCCGGCACCGGGGAGCCGTGGCAGCCGAGCAAGCTCTACTACCACGTGTCCTTCCCGCGGGAGCGTTTCGAGGCCATCGCCAAGGTCCTCACCGACCGGGGGCTGGAGAACCCGTTCGCCGAGTGGATGGAGCGCATGGAGAAGCGCGACCACCCGCGGTGGGAGATCACCACGCGGGTGAAGTGCGACGAGTACTTCGAGACCCGGGACCGCGCGCTCCTCGCGCACGCCACCCAGATCGACCCCAACAGCTTCTGGTTCGCCGTGCCCAACGACATCCAGCGCGAGGCGTGGCCCACCGAGGACTTCCACCTGGCGCGTTCCCTGGTCGACACCGAACTGCCCGAGGACGACCTCTTCGCGGGCATCCGCGGCGCGGTGTGAGAATGGAGCCATGAACCTCTCGGCGTTCCAGCTCGCAGACTCCGTGAACGACCTGGCGACCCCCGGTCTGCTCGGATTCACCGTCATCGCGCTCATCGGCGGGGTGCTGTTCCTGCTCATGCGCTCCATGCGGCGGCACCTGGACGTCGCACGCTCGCAGGACTTCGGCACCGACCCCGTCGAGGCGGGCGCCTCCCAGCGGGACGCGCGGCACGACGCGGACGGCCGGGCGGACTGACCCGCCCGAACGCCGGCGCGGCCCCGCCCCCGTCCGGGAGGCCGGGCCGCGTCGGCGTTCGGGGTGTCCCGTGCCCGCGCAGCGGGCAGAGTAGGGGACATGTCGAACCGTCTCGCCCAAGCCACCAGTCCCTACCTGCTCCAGCACGCCGACAACCCGGTGGACTGGTACCCCTGGGGGGAGGAGGCGTTCGCCGAGGCACGGCGGCGCGACGTGCCCGTGCTGATCTCCGTCGGCTACGCCGCCTGCCACTGGTGCCACGTCATGGCGCACGAGTCGTTCGAGGACGAGCAGACCGCGCGGATCATGAACGCCAACTTCGTCAACGTCAAGGTCGACCGCGAGGAGCGGCCCGACGTGGACGCGGTGTACATGGAGGCCACCCAGGCGATGACCGGGCAGGGCGGCTGGCCCATGACGGTCTTCGCCACCCCCGACGGCGCCCCCTTCTACTGCGGCACCTACTTCCCCCGCGAGCACTTCCAGCGGCTGCTGCTGGGGATCAGCCAGGCGTGGCGCGCCGACCGTCCGGGCGTGGTGGGGCAGGGCAAGCGCGTGGTCGACGCGCTGAGCGCCCCCCGCCCCCTGCCCGGCGGCCCGCCGCCGACGGCCGAGACGCTCGCCAAGGCCGTGGAGCTGCTGGCGGCCGACTACGACCCCGTCCACGGGGGCTACGGCGGCGCCCCCAAGTTCCCGCCGTCGATGGTGGTGGAGTTCCTGCTGCGCCACCACGCCCGCGTCGGCGGCGAGGCGGGGGCCGAGGCGCTGCGCATGGCGCGCCACACCGCCCACGCGATGGCCCGCGGCGGCATGTACGACCAGCTCGGCGGGGGGTTCGCGCGCTACTCGGTGGACGCGGCCTGGACGGTGCCGCACTTCGAGAAGATGCTGTACGACAACGCCCTGCTGCTGCGCTGCTACACCCACCTGTGGCGGCAGACCGGGGACGCGCTGGCCCGCCGGGTGGCCCTGGAGACCGCCGACTGGATGGTCGCCGAACTGCGGACCGACGAGGGCGGTTTCGCCAGCGCCCTGGACGCCGACAGCGAGGGCGAGGAGGGCCGCTACTACGTGTGGACCCGCCGGCAGCTGCGGGAGGCCCTGGGGGACGCGGACGGGGAGTGGGCTGCCGACCTGTTCGGCGTCACCGAGGAGGGCACCTTCGAGCACGGCACGTCGGTGCTGCAGCTGCGCGCCGACCCCGACGACGCGGAGCGGTACGCCCGCGTCCGCGACCGGCTGCGCCGCGTCCGCGCCGAACGGGTCCGGCCGGCCCGCGACGACAAGGTGGTCACGGCGTGGAACGGACTGGCGATCGCCGGACTCGCGGAGGCCGGAGCCCTGCTGGACCGCGCCGACCTGGTGGAACGCGCCCGGGAGGCGGCCCGGCTGCTGGTGGAGCACCACCACGTGGACGGACGGCTGGTCCGGGCCTCGCTCGGCGGGGTCGCGGGGGAGAGCGCGGGGGTGCTGGAGGACTACGCCGACCTCGCCGAAGGGCTGCTCGTCCTGCACGCCGTCACCGGCGAGACGGAGTGGGTGGGGGTGTGCGGCGCGCTGCTGGAGACCGTGCTGACCCGTTTCTCCGACGGTTCGGGCGGCTTCTACGACACCGCCGACGACGCCGAGGCACTGTTCAACCGGCCCCGGGACGTGACGGACAACGCCACCCCGTCGGGGTGGTCGGCGGCGGCGGGCGCCCTGCTGGGCTATGCGGCGCTCACCGGCTCGACGCGGCACCGCGACGCCGCCGAGGCCGCGCTCGGGGTGGTGGCCAGACTCGCGGAGAAGGCCCCGAGGTTCGCCGGGTGGGGGCTGGCGGTGGCGGAGGCGTTCCTCGCCGGTCCCCTGGAGGTGGCGGTGGTCGGCCCGCAGGGGGACCCGGCGGCCGAGGAGCTGCACCGCGCCGCGCTGCTGGCCGCCGTGCCCGGAACGGTGGTGAGCCGGGGGGACGGCGTCGACGACGGGGGGATCGGGCTGCTGCGGGGCCGGTCGCTGGTGGACGGGAAGCCCGCGGCCTACGTGTGCCGGAACTTCACCTGCCGGCTGCCCGTCACCACCGCCGAGGCGCTGACCGCGCAACTTGCCGGAGGATGAGCGGCGGGGCGCGGAGGAGGGCGCCCTCCCGGAGCAAGCCCCCACGCAGGCTCCGGGAGGACGCGATCACGGGTGCGCGGCGGAGGAAACCTCTCGCCAGCGTGCTCCCTGTCTGATGGGATGCAGGAAACAGCCGAATGGTTTACGGACGGATACCGTGAATTCCGTCCGTTCGCCTCGCGGGCCCGCGGGCGGCGGACGACGAGAGGAGGAGCGCGTGCGGACGACCAGGGCTGCGGCGTTCCCGCTGGCCGCTGCGGCGTTGTTGGCGGCCCCGGCGTGCGGTTTCGGCACGCCCTCACAGGTGCTGCCGGGGCTCGCGCACCCGATGGCCTCGTCCGACGAGGGGTTCCACGTCTCCGACGAGGCCACCCTGCACGACTACAACGGGATCAACCTGGTGCTGCCGGACGGCTGGCACGTCGACGTCGCGGACAACTGCCTCTCCCCGCCGGGGGTGCCCCCCACGCCGGGCGGCAGCTGTCCGTCCGCGGCGCTGCGCATCCGCCCCCACGCGGCCGAGGACGGCCTGATCGACTCCCGGGGCGACGACCTGACCGATCCGGAGAAGTGGCGGCGGCCCTGGGCCTCCTGCCCGAAAGGTCCCGACTCGGGGAGCCAGATCCGGGCGGAGCACGCCGAGATCACCGAGCACGGCAGGTTCACGCTGGTCAGCGGGGAGGAGGCGAGGTACAGCGAGTGGATGGTCACCTGCACGGGCGGTGGGACGTTCCGCACGCGGGCCTGGTACGTCGCCGAGGTGGACCTGGAGTTCGACGTTCCCGCCATGCTGGACGGGGCCGCCGAGGAGTACGACGCGATCGTCCGCTCCACCGACCTGTCCCGGTACAAGACGATCTCCTGACGGCCGCGTGACGGCGCAGGGCGGGAAGGCCGTCAGGCGGACGCCCCGGGAGCACCGGCGGGAACCGGGAAGGGCGCGCAGACCCGTGTCCCGAGGCGGCGGGGGAGTCGGGTGCCCTTCCCGATGACCGGGGGCGTCACCGTGTGGACCGGGGCAGCCCGGGGAGGCCTCCCCCGTCGCCCGCACGGGCCTGCGCGGCCTGGTCAGGGAGCTGATGGACTTCCGCGTCATGGACCCGTCAGCCACGGTTCAGAGTGAATTGCGCACTATCGGAGGACAGGGCGGCGCGGAAGCCGCCGACCGGGGCGGCGAACTCAGCGTGACCGACTAGAGCGGCTTCCGGGCCGTCCGGGGCTCACGACGTCAGCCGGACGCCCTCCAGGATCTCCGCCACGGTCCGGGGCTGGTGTTCGGACTGGCGGATCTCCAGGTACAGGGTCCGTTCGTGGTCGCGGTGCCGCAGGGCGGCCGCGGTGAACGCGCCTCCCGC